>Ga0134121_10000246_pt1 | contig 64507 bp, 58 predicted proteins | sample KB301_FD_96463 | JGI IMG/M metagenome (GOLD analysis project Ga0134121, IMG submission 96463) | Terrestrial soil microbial communities without Nitrogen fertilizer from Kellogg Biological Station, Michigan, USA - KB3-0-1 | ecosystem: Environmental > Terrestrial > Soil > Unclassified ...
CGACCTTGCGCCACAGCAGGCCGTTCACCAGCAGCCCGTGGACGAAGACGATCGGCGGGCCTTCGCCGAGCTCCCGATAGCGGATCGTCCCCTGCGGGAGCCGCAGCTCCCTCGCCTCACCGAGTGGGTGCGTCTTCGTAGCGCTCATGATTGACATACATACCGTACGTATGTCAGCTGGTCAAAAGAGAACCGCCTCACCGGCGGCTCTCCGACGTCTCAGGCGAGCTCGGGGCGCTCAGGATCGATCCCTCGCGCCTCAGCGGTGCCACCGGCCAAGCCAGGCCGTGGCAACGGGCGCGGGGTCTCGCGGCCGGGCGCCGGCTCGGGATGAGCGGGCGGCATCGGCAGCTCGGGGGGCGCGGGCGCCTCGGCGCCGAAGACGTCCTCCTCGGTCCGACCGTCCAGGAGCGCCTCGAACTGCTCGCGCTCGATCGTCTCGCGCTTGATGAGGATCTCCGAGATGTACGTGAGCGACTCGCGGTGACTGCCGAGGATGTCCTTCGCGCGCTGATGCGCGGACTCGACGATGCGGCGGATCTCGTCGTCGATCTCGCGCGCGATCTCGTCGGAGTAGTCGGGCTCGGAGCTGAACTCGCGGCCGAGGAACGGCTGCGCGTGCTCGTGGCCGAAGACGCGGGGCCCGAGCTTCTCGCTCATGCCGAAGCGCATCACCATCTGCTTCGCCGTCGCGGTGACCTTCTCGAGGTCGTTGGAGGCGCCGGTCGTGATCTCCTCGAAGACGATCTCCTCCGCGGCGCGACCGCCGAGCGTCATCGCCATCGTGTCGGTCAGCTCCGCGCGCGTGGTGAGGAACTTGTCCTCGGAGGGCAGCGAGATCGTGTAGCCGAGCGCCTGGCCGCGCGAGATCACCGAGATCTTGTGGACCGGGTCGGCGTGCTCGAGGTAGTGGCCGACGATCGCGTGGCCCATCTCGTGGTAGGCCGTGATCCGCCGCTCCTTCTCGCTCATCACGCGGGTCTTCTTCTCGGGGCCCGCGATCACCCGCATGATCCCCTCCTCGAGCTCCACCTGGGTGATCTCGCGCTTGCCCGTGCGGGCGGCGAGCAGCGCCGCCTCGTTGACGAGGTTCGCGAGGTCCGCGCCGGTGAAGCCGGGGGTCTGGCCGGCGAGCGCGTCGATGTCGATCTCGCGCGCGAGCGGCTTGCCGCGCGTGTGGACTTCGAGGATCTTCGCGCGGCCCTTGCGGTCGGGGCGGTCGACGGTGATCTGGCGGTCGAAGCGGCCGGGGCGCAGCAGCGCCGGGTCGAGGATGTCGGGCCGGTTCGTGGCCGCGATCATGATGATGTTGTCCTTCGCCTCGAAGCCGTCCATCTCGACGAGCAGCTGGTTGAGCGTCTGCTCGCGCTCGTCGTGGCCGCCGCCGAGGCCCGCGCCGCGGTGGCGCCCGACGGCGTCGATCTCGTCCATGAAGATGATGCAGGGGGCGTTCTGCTTCGCCTGCTCGAACAGGTCACGCACGCGCGAGGCGCCGACGCCGACGAACATCTCGACGAAGTCCGAGCCGGAGATCGAGAAGAACGGCACGCCCGCCTCGCCCGCGACCGCGCGCGCGAGCAGCGTCTTGCCCGTGCCCGGCGGCCCGTACAGCAGCACGCCCTTCGGGATGCGCGCGCCGAGCGCCTGGAACTTCTTCGGGTTCTCGAGGAACTCCTTGATCTCGTGCAGCTCCTCGACCGCCTCGTCGACGCCCGCCACGTCGCGGAAGGTGATCTTCGGCGAGTCGACGGAGAGCCGCTTCGCGCGCGACTTGCCGAACGACATCACCTTCGAGCCGCCGCCCTGGACCTGGTTCATCAAAAAGATCCAGAAGCCGATGAAGATCAGGAACGGCAGCACGTACGTCAGCAGCGAGAGCCAGCCGTTCGTCTTCGTGCCCTCGATGTTGAAGTCGACCTTGTGCGCGGCGAGGTCGTTGACGAGCGTGTTGCCGTTGTCGGGCACGAACCCGAGCTCGTGCTGCGCATCGGGCGACTTCAGCCTGACGACGATCGTGTTGTCCTTCGTCTTGATGTCGGCGGACTTGACGTTGTCGCGCTGGACGTCCTGGAGGAAGTTGTTGTACGTGTAGGTCGGCCCCTTGGTGGGCGGGTTGATCAGCCGTTGGGCGAAGAACGCGAGCACGACCACGACCAGGATCGGGAAGGCGGCGCTCTTGAAGAACCTGCTCATGTGGACGTTCCGGGCGCGCTCAGCGCCATGCGAGACGGTGGACGGGCTGCCAAGCGTAGCAGCCGGGGACTGGCCTCCCGCCTGCCTGGACTGCCGTTTAGCAGCCGTTTAGCCGTCCTGCAGCACCGCGACATAGGGCAGGTTGCGGTGCTGCTCGGCATGGTCGAGGCCGTACCCGACCACGAAGCGATTCGGGATCGGGAAGCCGACGTAGCGCGGCGAGAGGTCGACCTGCAGGCGGTCGGGCTTCGTCAGCAGCGCGCAGACGGCGAGCGTCGCGGGGCCGCGCGCCTTGAGGTTGCGCAGCAGATACTGGAGCGTCAATCCCGAGTCGACGATGTCCTCGACGATGATCACGTCACGGTCCTCGATCACCGCGTCGAGGTCCTTGAGGATCCGCACGACGCCCGAGGACTGCGTCGCCGAGCCGTAGGAGGCGACCGCCATGAAGTCGACCTCGACCGGCAGGTCGATCGCGCGCATCAGGTCCGAGAGGAAGAAGACCGCGCCCTTCAGGACGCACACCAGCAGCGGCCGACGGCCGGCGTAGTCGCGCGTGATCTCCTCCCCCAGCTCGCGCACGCGCCGCTGCAGCGCGTCCGGCTGGACGAGGATCTCTCCGATCGCCGTGTCGCCCATGTCCGCGGGCAGTGTACGCAGCGCGGGTGCGGAAGCGGTCATCCGGCCCGCCCGCCGCGGGCGGGTGCGCGTCCGCGGCTCCGCGCCGCTTCGTCGCGTTCGGCGCGCAGCACGCCGCGCTCCGCGACGGCGCGCACGCCGCCGCCGAGGTCGAGCATCGCGACACCGGTCCGACGCAGGCCGGCGACCTCGTCCGCGTGGCGCGCCGCTCCCGCGACGGGCCGCCCGGCCGCGCCGTCGGCGAGCCGCTGCACGACGAGCCGACGCAGCGCCGCGGGCAGCGCGGCGAGCCGCTCGAGCGGGATCGTCAGCACGCCGGCGACCGCCGCTTCGTCGAGCTGCTCGGTCACGAGCGCGTCGAGCACCTCCGCCTCGTCGCGCAGCAGCGCGGCGGTGCGCAGCACGTTCTCCGCGGCGGCGGGGTGGATCGTCTCGAAGGCGGGCACGAGCGTGTTGCGCACGCGGTTGCGCGCGTATCTGGAGCCGGCGTTCGTCACGTCGTCGCGCCAGGCGAGGCCGCGCTCCTCGCAGTAGGCGGTCGTCTGCGCGCGCGTGCACGCGAGCAGCGGGCGCACGAGCCGACCGTCGTGCGGGCGCATCCCGAGCAGCGCGCGGCGGCTCGGCGAGGAGGCGAGCCGGTAGAGGATCGTCTCGACCTGGTCGTCGGCGGTGTGGCCGGTCGCGATCGTCGCGCCGCGCGCGAGCGCGAGCCGCGCTGCGGCGGCGTAGCGCACGTCGCGCGCCCAGGCCTGCAGGTTGCCCGAGCCCTCCGGCCGCCGCGGGCGCTCGATCGCGAGCTCGACGCCGAGCCGTTCGCACAGCGCGACGCAGTGGCGTTCGTCCTCGTCGGCGTCGTCGCGCAAGCCGTAGTTGACCTGCAGCGCGCCGATCGCCTCCGCCCCGAGCAGCTCGACGGCGACGTGCAGCATGCAGACGGAGTCGCGACCGCCCGAGAGCAGCACGACGACCGGCGTGCCGGCGGGCAGGAGCCCCCCGGCGCGCACCTGCTCGAGCACGCGCTCGGCCTCCATGGGGCGAGTCTAGTCGTGGGCGGGCGTTGCGAGGAACAGCTCGGTCGACTCGCTGAAGCCCTTGAGACGGACCTCGCCGATGCGCTCGAGCTCGAGGTGCGCGCCCGCCTGCTCGGCGACCGGCCGCGTGGCGAGCACCTCGCCGCCGGCCGAGCGCGCGGCGACGCGCGCGGCGATGTTGACCTCGCGCCCGTAGTAGTCGCCTTCGCGGTAGAGCACGTCGCCGGCATGGATGCCGATCCGCGGTCGCGGTCGCTCGGTGAAGAGCTGCTGGAAGCCGACGGCCCAGTCGAGCAGCGCGGCCGCGTCGGGCGCGACGACCATCACCTCGTCGCCGATCGTCTTCACGATCCGCGCGTCGTCGGGCAGCGTGATCTGCACCGCCTCGACGAAGCGCTCGACCGCGTCGACGGCCTCCTCCTCGCCGACCTCCTCGGTCAGACGCGTGTAGCCGGCAAGGTCGGCGAACGCGATCGCGATGCGCAGCCGCCCGAGATCGCCGATCTCGCCGTCGAACGCGGCCTCCATGTGCCCGATCATGTCCTGCTCCACGAAGTGGCGCAGGAAGCGCTGGTGGACGCGGTCCATCAGCGGCGAGGCGAGCGGCAGCAGCCCGCGCGCGAGCTGCTCCATCTGCTCGGCCATCTCGAGGCCGGGCACGCCGTCGCGCATCAGCGGCTCATGTACATAGAGATGGAAGAGGCGCACCTCGGCGTCCGCGATGTCGGCGAGCGCCTGGCCGTAGACGCGCATCAGCTGCAGCAGCGCGACGAGCGGGAAGCCGGCGTCGAGCACCTGTGGCGCGAGCTGCAGCAGCGCGAGGTCCTCCGGTGGGATCCGCTGGATCGCGCGCGCGTCGTAGCCGAGCGACGACAGCAGCCGCTCGATCAACGCCGGCTCGAGCCCGGTCCTGCGTGCGGCCTGCTCGAGCGGCACCGCGGTCTCAGGCGCGAGCGCGGGCAGCAGCTCCTCGACGTACCCGAACGCGAGTCGGCCCTCGTCGCTCGCGGCGCGGATCTCCTCCAGCGAGTGGCCGCGCTCGCGCATGCGCGCGACGATCCGCGCGTGCGCGGCGGCGGCGGGGGTCCAGCGCCCGTTCGCGAGCGGGACGACGCCCTGGTCGGCCCAGCGACGCAGCGTCGCGGGCGTGGCCCCCGCCCGGCGCGCCGCCTCCGTGAGCGACAGCGTCGTCGTCTCCTGGCTGCCCCGCGCCATGCTCCTCAAGCTAGCCGTTCGCGTCCGCGACGGCGCCACGCGGTGGAGCGAGCAGTCGCTCAGACCGCGAGGTGCGGGTACTCGGCGGCGACGAGCGCGCGGTAGTGCTCGAAGATCGGCTTCGTGATCGGCATCAGCGCAAGCGCCGCCTTCACGTCGCCGCCGGCCTTGATGCGGCGGCGGGCGATCGCCATCGCGACGTTCTCCTTGCCCTGGAAGTAGCGGTTGGCCGTCTCCGAGGACATCGTCATGCGGACCTTCGACTCCCATGCGACGTCGTCGGTCCACTCCCATACGAGGTTGCGTCCCTCGTCCGGGCGCGCGGCGCGGATGTTGACGACGAGGTCGAGATCCTCGAACTCGAAGCGCTGCGGCACGTCGGCGTCGCGCAGGCGCGGACCCATGTCGGGATCCTCGTCCATCATCCCGAAGATCCGTTCCATCACCTCGCGGAATTCCTTCGGCGACCTGAAGCTGCCCATGGGCGCAGTCTACGTGCCCTGTCTCTATCCTCGCCGCGCGTGAGCACGCTGCACCTGCATCCGACCGCGCCGCTGGCGGAGCGCGTGCTGCTGCCCGGCGATCCCGGTCGCGCGCTGCTGCTCGCCCAGGTGCTGCTCGAGCAGCCGAAGATGTTCAACCACAACCGCGGGCTGTGGGGCTACACGGGCGGCGCCGCCGACGGCGAGCCGTTGACGATCCAGAGCACGGGCATGGGCGGGCCCAGCGCCGCGATCGTGATCGAGGAGCTCGCCCGGCTCGGCGCGCGGCGCATCGTGCGCGTCGGCACCTGCGGGGCGTTCGCCGCGAGCCTCGCGCTCGGCGACGCGCTCGTGGCGGAGACGTCGATCGCCGCCGATGGGACGAGCCGCGCGCTCGGCGCCGGCGAGCGCGTCGCGGCCGATCCGACGTTGACGGATGCGCTGGAGGCCGCGGCGCGCGCCGACGGCGGCGGCGCCGTGCAGCGCGGCGCGATCCTCACGACCGACCTCTTCTACGCGCCCGACGGCGCCCACGCCCGCCCGGTCGCCGACGGCGCGCTCGCGATCGAGATGGAGGCGGCCACGTTGTTTCAGCTCGGAGCGCTGCGCGGACTTCAGGTCGGCTGCGTACTGATCGTGACCGATCTCCTCGCTCGGCCCGTGCCTGAGCGGATCTCCGCCGAGGGGCTTGAGGCTGCCGCCGAGCGTGTGGGGCGGATTGCCGCTGCGGCTCTGTCCTGAGCTGAGCCTCGGCCAACGGCATCTGGGGAGGGGGAGGAGCGGGGATTCGGGGGGCCCCAGCCCTGCTGGGGATCCCCACACCGTTCCTTGCACCACTTTGACGTGCGGCGATTTAGAACCGCATACGACACCAAAGTGTCGTCACGTAAATCCGGTGCAAGAAAGCGTGTGGGATCGGCGGCGGCGCCAGGGCACCGGCCGCCTCCCTTCCCCCTCCCCAGACGCCGTTCGCCGAGGCCCGAGCCCGCTAAGGCTTCTTCGCAGCGGCGGCAGCGCGCTTCGCCGCGGCCGCTTGACGCGCGCGCGAGGGGGTGCGCGAAGCCTTGGGCGCGACCGCGGACGGCGGGGCCATCTGCCCCGCGACCTCCGAGAGCTGGGTCGCGAGCGCGGCGAGCTGCTGCTCGATCGCGCCAAGGCGCGCTTCGAGCGCGCCGGCGCCGCCGGCGGAGGCGATGCGCTGCTCGACGCGGTCGAGCGTGTCCTCGACGCCCTCGAGCCGCTGCGAGACGGAGCGCACGCGGCGCGTGAGGCGCTCGAGGTCGCCGGCGGAGGGCAGGTTGAGCGCGCCCATCGCGACCTCCTGCGCCTGCGACGCCTTCTCGCGCGCCTCGAACGCGCGGGAGATGGCTCCGCTCACGAGCGGGCTCTCGAGCAGCTCCTGCGCGATGCGGCCGAAGGTGTCCTCACCCTGGCGCGAGATACGGGCGCGCAGGCCGTCGTCGGGGTCGTCGGTCGGCGACATGCGGCTCGACTGTAGCGAAGCGCCCGCGCGGCGACGCCGCATGCCGTTCGCACACCCTCAAGTCAGGCTTGAGGCTTCACTGGCGATTTAAACGCCGCGTTTACCGTCATGCCATCGGGGGTGTGGTACTCAAGTCCCTCGATGTCGAAGCCGATGGACATTCGTACTGCGCAACGCGGGCACCCGCTACGCGTTGTGGCATTTACAAACACACGGGTTCTTCTTTGCAAACGTCCAGATCAGCCGGTAGCTTGCCTGACGATCGCCAACGCGGCGAGCGCTCGACCACGCCGCGAAACGCGGCAGTGCGGGAGGATCAGGACGTTCCAATGACGACGAAGCTGCGCATCGCCTCGCTGGTCGCCAGCGTCCTGATCCTGATGGCACTGGTGTCCGTGCCCGCCATTGCGGCCCCACGGCACCTGCTCGTGACGCTGCTGGGCGGCAAGCAGGTCTCGCTGACCGTCGACGCCGACCCGAGCACGCCCGTGGGCAGCATCCCGCTCCCGGACCTCGGCATGCCGGTCGTCGCCGTCTCCGAGACGCCGAGCGCAGCCGCGCCCGCCACCGTCACGACCGCGCCGCCCACCGCGACGACGCCGCCCACGACGACCCAGACGAATCCGGGTCGCCCGACCACGCTGCCGACGACGACTCCCCCCACGACGACGCCGGCTGCGATCGGCGGAATCGTCGAACCTAAGGGTAAAGTCAAGCCTGAGGGTTCGGCCATCGCGGTGCCGAAGACGACTCCCCAGGACGGTGCCCCCGCGACGCCGACGCTCGAAGACACGACGCCCGCTCAGCCGGGCGAGGCGAAGCCGACCCCGTCGTCCCCCGGCTTCACGGTCGCGCCGACGCTTCCCGCGCCGATCGGCGTTCCGAGCTTCTTCATCGACCAGTTCCGGATCCCGCCCTTCCTGCTGCCGATCTACCAGGCCGCCGGCATCGAGTACTCCGTGCCGTGGCAGGTGCTCGCCGCGATCAACGAGATCGAGAGCGACTACGGCCGCAACCTCAACGTCTCCAGCGCCGGCGCGCTCGGCTGGATGCAGTTCATCCCGTCGAGCTGGGCGATGTACGGGGTCGACGCGAACGGCGACGGCGTCAAGGATCCCGACAACCCGGTGGACGCGATCTTCGCCGCCGCGCGCTACCTGAAGGCCGCCGGCGCCGAGACCGATCTCCCCCGCGCCATCTTCGCCTACAACCACGCCGACTGGTACGTCCAGTCCGTGCTGCTGCGGGCACGCGTGATCGGCGGCATGCCGGCCGACCTCGTCGGCTCGCTCACCGGGCTGACGCAGGGACACTTCCCCGTCGCCGCCCGCGCCACGTACGCCGACGGCCTCGACGCCCGCGCCGCCACCCGGCGCGTGCACGGCACGAACGCCGCGGTCCCGATCGAGGGCGATCCGACGCGCCGCTCGATCAACGTCTTCGCCAAGCGCGGCGCGCCGGTGATCGCCGTCAACGACGGTCGCATCGTCAAGCTCGGCGTCAGCGCCCGGCTCGGCCGCTTCGCGATCCTCGAAGACGTGTACGGCAACCGCTACACGTACAGCCACCTCGGCTCGATCGCGCGCAAGTACCCGGTGCCGAAGGTCCGCACCGCGAGCGCCGCGCGGGTCAAGCAGGAGCTCGAGCTGCCCAAGCACGACGCGAAGCCGACCGCCGCCGCGAGCGCGGGCACGCGCCGTCCGGGCGTCGGCGCGCCGAAGACCAGGAAGGCCCAGCGCGCAAAGGCCCACCACGCGAAGGCGGCTCACAGGAACGCCCACGTCCGCAAGGAGCGCGTCGCCGCCAACGCCGCGAGCACCGACACGGCCCCGGTCGAGAAGGAGCGCCTGTTCGCGAGCCCCGAACGCCCGGCCGCGTTCCACAACGGCGGGCAGCACCAGCTCGAAGCGATCGGCGAGCAGATGACGAGCGTGCACGGCTACTTCACGCCGGCGCTCAACCTCGATCCGCACGACTACGTCCTCAAGCCGCTGCACCGCGGCGCCTCCGTGATCGCCGGCACGATCCTCGGCCGCGTCGGCAAGACCGACCCGCAGCTCGCACCGCACGTCGAGTTCGCGATCCGGCCCGCCGGCCGCGGCGCGCCGCAGATCGACCCGAAGCCGATCCTCGACGGCTGGAAGCTGCTCGAGTCGACCGCGATCTACCGCGCCAAGGGCACAAGCCCGTTCTTCGGCCGCGACGCCGTGCACCCGTCCGTCGGGCAGGTCCTGCTGATGAGCAAGGAGGAGCTCCAGCAGCGGGTGCTCGCCGACCCCGACGTCGCGATCTACCCCTGCGGACGCCAGGACATCGCGGCCGGCGCGATCGACCGCCGCGTGCTCGCGACGATCGAGTTCCTCTCCGCGAGCGGGCTGCGCCCGACGATCTCGGCGCTCAAGTGCGGCCACAGCTACCTGACCACGTCGGGCAACGTCTCCGAGCACTCCAGCGGCGACGCCGTCGACATCGCGGCGATCAACGGGATCCCGATCTACGGGCACCAGGGCGAGGGCTCGATCACAGACATTACGATCCGTCGCCTGCTGACCCTGCAGGGCGCGCTGAAGCCGCACCAGATCATCAGCCTGATGACGTACCCCGGCACCGACAACACGCTCGCGCTGCCCGACCACGCCGACCACATCCACGTCGGCTTCCACCCGGTCGGCCTCGGGCCGCTCGAAGGCTCGCTGCAGGCCGTCCTCAAGCCCGAGCAGTGGACCAAGCTCGTCGATCGCCTCGACAACATCGAGAACCCCGTCGTCTCGACGCACCCCTCGAAGTACGCGATCAAGGACGGCCGCGGCGACTGACGACGCGCTCGCGCGCTCGGAGCGGGCATTCCGCTTCGTGCAGTTCGAGCTGCCCTGGGCGCTCGGCCCTCCGGACGGGCGCTACCTGCTGCGCGAGCAGGCCGACGGCGAGGCGACGCACGTGCTCGTGCTCGCGACGCTCGGCGCACCCGAGCGCCGGCGCCTGGGCGGTCGTCGCGCACGCGCGGTGGCACCCGAGCCGCAGCCGGCCGCTGTCACGACCGGACGCGCGACGGTGATCGACGCGCAACCCGTCGCAGGCGGCGAGGCTGCGCGCTGGCTCGAGCAGGTCGACGTCGCGACCGCCGAGGCGGCGTTCGCCGCCGTCGTGCGCGCCGTGCGCACGCACCGGATCGCGAGCGGCGACGTCGACGTGCATCCGCCGGCACTCGCGCAGGCGCTGGTGGTGCGCGTCGGTTATGGCGCCGGCGAACAGGTCGCCGAGGGTCGCTGGGCGTCCGCGCGCGAGCTGCCGGCGGCGCGCGCGCCGCGGCGCAGGCGCGTCGCTGCGCTGCAGCCGCAGGAGCGGCTCGCCGCGCTCCTCGGCGGGCGCTCGCACGCGCTCGCGTGCGAGGAGCTGACGCTGCGCGCACGCCACGATCTCGACCACGGCCAGCTGCGGGAGGGAGCGCTGCAGCTGCGCACGGCGCTCGACGCCGCACTGCGCGAGCTGGCGCGTGAGGAACCCCGCTCCGCCGCGTTCGCGGAGCGCCTGGAAGAGCTCGAGGCACGCCGCGCCGCCCTCGATCCGCTGGCCGACGCGGCGATCGGCGGATTGCTGCCGCCCGCGGCGGCCGAGCAGCTCGACGAGACCCTGGGACGCCTCGAGGCGGCGTTGCGAGCACGTGCCGCGGGGGAAGCCTAAGGCTCGACTAGAGCCTTAGTTAGCGACCTTCGAAGCGCGCAGCGCGCTTCTCGAGGAAGGCCGTGATGCCCTCCTTCGCGTCCTCGGAGCCGAACACGGCGGCGAACGCCTGCTGCTCGGCGGCGATCCCCTCGTCGAGGTCGCTCTGCGCGGAGACGCGCTTGATCTGCTCGACCGCGAGCGGCGCCTGGGTGGAGAGCCGCTGGGCCCACTCGAGCGCCGTCGCAAGCAGCTGCTCGTCGGGCACGACGCGATTGACGAGCCCGCATGCGAGCGCCTCCTCGGCACCGATCGGATCGCCGGTCAGGTTCAGCTCCAGCGCCTTCGCCTCGCCGACGAGCCGCGGCAGCCGCTGCGTGCCGCCGAACCCGGGGATGATCCCGAGCTTGATCTCGGGCTGGCCGAAGGTCGCCGTTGCGGCGGCGATGCGGATGTCGCACGCCATCGCCAGCTCGCAGCCGCCGCCGAACGCGATCCGGTTGACCGCCGCGATCGTCACGACCGAGCTGAGCTCGAACGCGCGGAAGAGGTCGTGCGCCGCACCGACCAGCGCCCGCCCCCCGGCCTCGTCGAGCGTCGTGAACGCCTTGATGTCGGCGCCGGCGCAGAACAGCTTCGGGTTCGCCGAGGCGAACACCAGCGCGCGCACCTCGCCCGTCGCGAGGACGTGATCCCAGACGCGCCGCAGCGCAGCGATCGTCTCCGGCGCGAGCGAGTTCGCCGGCGGTCGGTCGAGCCAGGCGATCGCGACGGCGCCGCGCGACTCGAGCTTCACGGGCCCCTCCTCCCAGCCCGCGTCCGGGCGCGGCTGTGCGGGGACGTCGGCGCCGGTCACGGGCGGGATTGTATGACCCGCCGCCGGGTGCCGGCGCAACTTCGTCGGACCAAAGCGTGTTCCCACCCTGAACCCTGGTCAAGCGGAGGAGGACGTCACATGCGACATCGAGCGACGTACGCAGCGTTCGCCTTTCTGGCGATCCTCGCGACCGCCGCGATCGTGACCGCGAGAGCCGACGCCGCGAGCCCGTCGGTCACCGTGCGCAGCGCCACCGGCGTCACGACGACGGGCGCGCGCCTGCATGCGGGCGTCAACCCCCACGGCCTGGCGACGACCTACGCGTTCGAGTACGGGACGACGCGCGCCTATGGGCTGCGCACCGCGACCCGTTCCGCCGGGTCGGGCACGAGCCTGCGCGACGTCGCCGCCACGCTCGGCGGGCTGACGCCGGGCGTGCGCTACCACTACCGCGTCGCGGCGATGAACGCCGACGGCACGACGACGGGTGCCGACCGCTCGTTCGTGACGAAGCTGCCGCCCGCGCACGCTCCACTCGTGCTCGCCACCGCACCGTTCGCGCCCTACGCGAACAGCGTCACCCTCACCGCGCAGGTGAACCCGGGCGCCGCGCCGACGACCTACCACTTCGACCTCGGGACGACGACCGCCTACGGCCAGCAGACGCCGACGCGCACGCTCGGCGCGGGCGTGACACCGCGCGCCGTGCGGCTCCCCGTCAGCGGCCTGCGCGCGCACACGACCTACCACTTCCGCCTCGCCGCCTCCAATCGCGCCGGCGCGGTGCTCGGCCCGGACGTGACGTTCCGCACCGGGCCGTTCCCGCCAGGGCAGCTCGCGGTCGGCGCGCGCCCGCACCGCCAGCGCCGCTCGCACCCCTTCTTCATCGTCCACGGCGTGCTGCGGCTGCCGTCCGGCGTCTCGGTGATCGACGGCTGCGGCGGCATCGTCGAGGTCGCCTTCAGCTCGCGTCGCGACACGGTCGCGCAGCGACGCGTGCGCATGGGCGCCGGGCATTGCAGCTTCCGCGTGCGGATGCGCGCGCTGCCGCCCGCGGGCCGGCGGCTGCTGCGCGTGCACGTGCGCTTCGAGGGCAACGCGCTGCTGACGCCGTTCGAGGCGCGCAGCTTCCGCGTGCGCTTCCGCTCCTGAGCCCGAACGCACGACGGCCCCGGGGATGCCGGGGCCGTCGCGAAGGGATGAGCAGGTCGGGCCTGGTCAGACGCCCGCCGTGGCGGGCTCCGCGACGCGGCGCGGGAGCAGCGTCTCGCGCGCGATCACGAGCCGCTGGATCTGCGCAGTGCCCTCGTAGAGCTGCATGATCTTCGCGTCGCGCATCAGCTTCTCGACGGGGTACTCCTTGATGAAGCCGTAGCCGCCGTAGACCTGCACCGCATCGGTCGCGACCTTCATCGCGGCGTCGGCGGCGAAGCGCTTGGCGTGCGAGGAGAGCAGCGTGTTGCGCTGCCCCTGGTCGAGCAGCACGGCCGACTTCCACGTCAGCAGGCGGGCGGCCTCGATGTCGGTTGCCATGTCGGCGATCATGAACTGGATCGCCTGATGCATCGCGATCGGCACGCCGAACTGGACGCGCTCCTTCGAGTAGTCGATCGCGAACTCCATCGCAGCGCGAGCGATGCCGGTCGCCATCGCGGCGACGCCGGGGCGCGTGCGATCGAGCGTCATCATCGCAAGCTTGAAGCCCTTGTTCTCCTCGCCGATCAGGTGGTCGGCCGGGATCTCGATGTCGTTGAAGGAGACGGTCGCCGTGTTCGACGCCCGCTGGCCCATCTTGTCCTCTTTCTTGTCCACCACGACGCCGGCGTCGCGGGGCACGATGAAGGCGGAGATGCCGCGGTGGCCGGCCTCCTTGTCGGTCTTCGCATAGACCGTGTACCAGTTGGCGTAGCCGCCGTTCGTGATGAAGCACTTCGAGCCGTTGATGACCCACTTGTCGCCCTTGCGCACGGCCGTCGTCTTCATGCCCGAGACGTCGGAGCCGGCGTCCGGCTCGGTGAGGCAGAAGGATGCGAGCAGCGGGGCCTCGGTCAGGCGGCCGAGGTACTCCTTCTTGAGCTCCTCGGAGGCGCCGAGCACGACCGGCGCGGTCGCGAGGCCGTTGCAGCCGAGCGAGGTCTGGATGCCGGAGCAGCCCCACGACAGCTCCTCCTCGATCAGGCAGCCGTCGAGGTAGCCGGCGCCCGGGCCGCCGTACTCCTCGGGGATGTGGGTGTTCATCAGCCCCACCTCCCAGGCCTTCTCGAGGATCTCCTGAGGCCAGGTGCCGTCCTTGTCGTACTCCCAGGCGACGGGGCGAATCTCCTTCTCAGCGAAGTCATGCGCCATCTCGCGCAGGTTCTTCTGCTCGTCGGTGAGCGTGAAATCGACCACGGTTGATCTCCTTGTGGCGCAGACAGATTGACTGGTCAGTCAATACCTGATCCGAAGGGTAGCGAACCGCCGGGCGACAGCGCAACGGGGAGCCGCCGCGAGCGGGCTTTCCGCCGCCCTCACCGGATAGGCTGCCGCCCATGGCACGACCCCGACGCTTCGAGCTCGACGAGCTCGTCCTCCGCCCCGGCACGTACTTCAACCCGGACACCGAGGTGCTGATCGTCGTCGACGACTCACCCGAGCTCGACCAGGCCAGCTTCGACGCCGAGGAGCAATCCGACGGCGGCGACTGGGTGCTGGTCTCCGACGAGCTGCCGCTCGACGAGGCCACGCGCGACGAGCTGCTCGAGCGCTTCCAGGTCCGCTACCGCTCCGCCGCCCCGGGCCCGGAGCTCGGCGACGAGGACGACGAGGTCCCGCTCGACCCCGACGCCGATCTCGACGAGGACGACGAGCTGGAGCCCGACGAAGACGTCGAAGAGCTCGACTGACGCGCTACGCGAACGCGAAGGTGAGGGCCAAGACGGCGTAGACGGCGAGCAGCTGCACGCCCTCGAACCACGTCGACTCGCCCTCGTTCGTGACGTGGCCGGCGATCAGCGCGGCGATGAAGATCGCGCCGAGCTCGAACCCGTTGAAGACGAGCGGCATCGGAGCGGGCCCGAGCACGAACGACAGCAGCACCAGCACCGGTGCGACGAACAGCGCGATCTGGGCGCTCGAGCCGATCGCGATGTTCACGGCGAGGTCCATCTTGTCCTTGCGCGCGACGAGCACGGCGACCCAGTGCTCGGCCGCGTTGCCGACGATCGCCACGACGATCGCGCCGACGAAGAACTCGGTCAGCCCGATCGACTTCGCCGCCTCGGAGATCGAGCCGACGAGGATCTCCGACATCCCGGCGACGGCCACGCCCGCGAGCGCGAGCATCCCGACCGCGCGGCGCGTGCTCCACGGCACGCCCTCCTCGTCCTCGGCGGACGGCGGGTTGAAGAGGTCGCGGTGGGTGCGCAGCGAGAACAGCAGCCCGGCGCCGTAGGAGAGGATCAGCACGATCGCGACCGCGAACGAGAGCTGCTCGACGGTCGAGCCGTAGGCGATCCGCTCGGCGCCCGGACCGGGCAGCCCACGACCCTCGACCAGCTCGAAGATCGCAGGCATCGCCAGCGCCGCGACGGCGAGCAGCAGCATCGCGGACTGCGCGGAGGCGCTGACGCGATTGAAGTACTGGCGGTCGCGCCCGATGCCGCCGGCGAGCATCGACGCGCCCAGCACGAGCAGGACGTTGCCGATCACCGACCCGATCAGCGATGCCTTGACGACCTCTTGCAGGCCGGCGTGGAGCGCGAACAGCGCGATGATCAGCTCGGGCGCGTTGCCGAACGTGACGTTGAGCAGCCCGCCGATCCCGGGACCGGAGCGGGCGGCGAGCTCCTCGGTCGCGCGGCCCATCAGCGCCGCGGTCGGGATCACGCCGAGCGCCGAGCAGACGAAGACGATCACCGCCGAGGCGTTCGCGACGTCGACGACGATCGCCAGCGGGATGAACGGAACGAGCAGATAGGGCCAGCCGGCGCTGCTCGCGAGGAAGCGGCGCACATCCGGCCGCTGGCGACGTTCCGTCGACACGAGGCCGGAACGATACGCGACCGCCCCGGCGCGATCCCGCCCGCGCCGCTGCGGCGCGGGCGGGATCGGCGGGTCAGGCTACTTCGTCAGCAGCGCTGCGCACTGCTGGATCTTGGTGGCGCCGCCGCCCGCCTGCTGCAGGCACTGCGCGTACGCGTCGACCTGCTTGGAGGAGCCCGAGCCGGAGGAGCCGCCGCCCAGCGCACTGCCGCCGCCGAGGCCGGCGCCGCCGAGCAGCCCCTGCACCTGGCCGAGCAGCTCGCTCAGCGGATGCACGCTGGAGGGGGCCTCTATCGTCTGCGGCGCGTTGAGGTCGTCGATCTCGACGCTGAGATCGACCGTCGCGGACTTCAAGCTGCCCGAGCTCGGCTCGATCGACAGTGCGAGTGCGAGCTTGCGCAGCGTCTTGTCGTCCTTGCCCGTCCACACGTCGACCTTCGCGCTCTTGATCGCGGACTCGATCTTCTGGCGCGTGTCGGCGGGGAGCTTGTCGGGGATCTGCGCGGCGCCGGCGGCACCCGCCGGGATCTTGTCGTGGAACTTCGCGAGCAGCCCGTCGACGTCGTCGAGCAGTGCGCTCACGTCGATCTGCGCGGTGACGTGCTCGGTGTCCACACCGCCGACCGACTCGCTGCCGACGACGCTCGGGTCCTTCAGCCAGTTCATCGGATGGATGCCGAGGCTGCTGAGGCTGTCGAAGCCGGACTTCTGCTGGGACTGCTGGTTGAAGCTCTGCTTGAGCTGCGTCAGCAGCGTGGCGGGGACCTCGTACGCCGTGCCGCCGAGCTTCACGAACAGGCGGTCGCTCGTCGACGTCAGCCCGGCGGTTATGCCCTGATCCGCGGCGTGGGCGTCGAGGGCGAGGTCGAACCGGGGCAGGTTGCCGCTGCCGGCGCTCGCGAACGGGCCGGTGAGCGACACCTTTATCGGGCCTCTGAGCGACGAGTCGCCCTGCGCGTCGATGTTGAGCTGGAGGTTGACCTTGCCGCTGTCGATCTTGTGCAAGCCGGTGAACGTCTGCGTGAGCAGCACCTGCGCGTTGCTCGAGTCGCCTCCGCCGCCGCCGGAGCTGTCACCTCCCCCACCGCTGGAGCCGCAGGCCGCGAGTCCAAGCGCGGCGAGCGCGAGCGCGAGCAGCGCGACAAGCGCACGCCCGCGGTGTTGAAGGGAACGATGGGTGAGGGACACCTGCAATCTCCTTGGGCGACGTGGCGGCCGGCTGCGCGAGCGTAGCATCCGTTCGCGTGCCTTCCCTGCGCAGATTTCTGAGGACATCCATGTTTGCATGTGCGCTGGTCGGGCTTGCCGGCTCGAGCGCGCAGGCCGCCGACCGGGTCCTCGTGATGGGCCGCGACGGGCATGTGCACGCACGCCTGGACCGCGCGCTGCCGGCCGCCGACGTCGCCTCCGCGCAGCCGTTCGTACCCGCGCGAGCGACCCCTCGCGTGCGCGCCGCAGCCGGCCGCGCCGCAGCGAAGCGCCGCGCGCCCACCTTCCGCAGCGAGCTGAAGCGCCTCTTCACCAGCGGCCAGATCGAAGCCGGCGCCTACACCGAAGCGCGCCGCCTCTTCGACCAATGCCTCAGCACGGCCCGGCGGCTGCGCGGCGCCCGTCGCGTCGAGCTGCTCGGCGTGATCGCGAACATGCACGACATCGCGGCGCGCGGCGCGCTGACCGCGAGCCGCCTGCCGGTGCTGCTGACGACGCTCGAGCGCAACCGCGAGTGGTGGACGACCGGGCGCCTGCTCTCCTACAGCCAGCGGGTCGAGTTCTCCGGCAGCGAGCTGGTGTGGGAGTACTACCCGGGCGAGGGGATCGAGCTGCAGGTGCTCGGGACGTTCGGCAAGGCGAACGGGCTGTGGCAGTCCCACCAGGACGGCAAGCTGCAGGCGCTGCTGGACGAAATGGTCGCACTGGCCGTGCAGCGCGGCCCGGCGCTCGCGTGGGAGTACGACTTCGACTTCGGCGGCGGCGCGCCGCCATGGACGAGCGCGCTGTCGCAGGCGACGGGCATCCAGGCGCTCGCGCGCGCCTCCGTGCGACTCGGCGAATCGACCTACCTCGCCGTCGCCAGGCGCGCGCTGACGCTGTTCCGGCTGCCGCCGCCGCTCGGCGTGCGCGTGCGCACGGCGCTCGGAGCGCGCTACCTGATCTACTCGTACGCGCCGAGCCAGATCGTCGTCAACGCCTTCGTGCAGACGCTGATCGGCCTGCTCGACTATGCGCGCATCGCGCACGATCCGACCGCCGACAGGCTCTATCGGGCCGGCGACCGCCAAGCGCGCCATGACGTGGCCGCCGTCGACACCGGCGCCTGGTCGCTCTACCAGCTCGGCGGCGCGGAGTCGACGCTCCCCTACCACGAGCTGCTGCGCGACTTCCTGCGCAACCTCTGCGATCGCACCGGCGTCGCCGTCTACTGCGACACCGCACAGCGCTTCACCCAGGACCTGAGCGACCCGCCCGTGCTCGAGCTGCTGACGCATCGCGTGCGCGCGCGCTCGCACGTGCTCGTGCGCTTCCACCTGTCGAAGGTCTCGCGCGTCGGGATGACGATCCGCGACGCCGGCGGCAAGACGGTGCTCAGCACGAGCACGACCGTCGCGCGCGGCGACCACGCCTACGCCTGGCGGGTCCCCCACCGGCAGGGCACGTACGACGTGACGCTCTCAGGCACAGATCTGGCGGGGAACGTCGCGCGCTCCGCCGGGACGATCGACGTGGTGGGAGCGAAGGCGAAGCCGCGCCGCTGACGGCGTCGCGGTTTGCCAGCACCCGAAAGCGGGAGTATCGTCGTCTTGACCTGGGGGATCGTGCCGTCGCACGGGCGGCACCGGACGCCGCGTAGCGGCGGAGGATCATCATGTCCAATCGCACCAAGGCGTGCCTCGTGCTGGGCGCCTCCATCAGCCTGCTCGCGGTCGGCGCCGCATCGGCCACCGCCACCATCGAAAAGCTGATCTTCGCGCATTCGGGAGAAGTCACCGCTTCCGGCACGGCCACGTTCACCGCCGGAGAAGTCACCGTCAGATGCAGACTGACGTTGACCGCTTCACTCAACAGAGAAATAACGCCGACCAGAGGCGAAGCGCTCGGCTCGGTTCCGAGAGCCGTGACGAGTGGCTGCGAAGGCGGAGAAAGACCGTCCGTCACGTTCCTAGCGCCTCCGTCGACGCTCGCGTACAGCTCGGTCAGCGGCTCGGAACCCGAAGCCCTGACCGCAGTCCTAATGTCGATGAACGGCACGAGCGTGAACATAGCCTCGGGCAGACTGTCCTGCCTATACAGAGGCGAAGTCGGCCTCAGCGCCGCGCTGAGCGGCGCGAACCCCTATCCCGTGGGGACGCTCTCGACGCTAGCGAACAGCCTCTCGCTCGTCAGAGGCGAAGGCTGCGCGAGAACGGGGTCGATCAGAGCGAGCCTCAGCCTCGCAGCAGAAAACTGGCTCATAGAAGCCCTCATACTCGAATTGGCGGCGTCACCCCGGACAGTGACTCGCGCCCAGGCGCAGTCCGGCGTCGCCGTGACGTTCACGCCGACGACGATGACCGTCAGACCGACCACCGGCAGGTGGCGAGACGGCGCCAACGGCTGGACGACGGACGTCACGCCCTGCCTGACGACGATCATGTACCCCACCGGCATGTGCCAGCTCACGCTCACCGCGACGGCTACAGCTGGGACGAACATGCTCCAACTCATTAACGGCTCGAACGTCGTCGTCGGACAGGTCCCGGTCACGCCGTGAGGCGACCGTCGGCGAGCCGGTCGCCGCGTGCGGCGGGCTCGCCGGCCTACCGGGCGCACGAGCGAGCGAGCGAGCGGGCGGGCACCTCGTACAATCCGACGCGTGGTCGAGGCCGCCAACCGCACCTGGATCCTCACCGGCTCGCCGGAGAACTACGCGGCCACGCGCGAGCACGGCTACGAGCTGATCGGCCTGAAGGAGCGCAACCGCAACCGCGCGCTGGAGATCGTCCCCGGCGACCGCATCGTCCTCTACCTGACGCGGATCATGGCGTTCGCCGCGAGCATCCGCGTGACCGGCGAGCTGTACGAGGACCGCGCGAAGGTCTGGCCGGGGAAGCCGGGCAAGGCGGATCCGTATCCGTGGCGCTTTCCGACGGTCCCCGAGCTCGTGCTCGACGACGACGCCTGGATCCCGGCGGAGACGCTCGTCGACACGCTCGAGCACATCGGCAAGTGGCCGCGCGAGCATTGGAAGCTCGCGTTCCAGGGGCAGATCCGCGCCGTCTCCGAGCACGACGCGACGGTCCTGCTCGAGCGCCTCGGCGCGGCGGCAGGCGCCCGCGCATGAGCGACGAGCGCCCTGGGGCGCTCCTGCGCGTCGTGGACGCGTGGCGCGCGCTCACGGCCGAGGGCCGGATGGCGGCGTTCGCCGCGCTCGGCCTGTTCCTGACGATGCTGCTGCCCTGGTATCAGCAGAACGGCTTCAGCGGCCCCCACAGTCAGCCGTCGAGCAACGACCTGAACGCGTTCGCGGTCTTCTCGTTCGTCGAGGCGGCCGTCCTGCTCGTCGCCGTCGGGGTGCTGGCGCTGTTGTTCGCGCGCGCCGAGCGCCACACGTTCCATCTGCCGGGTGGCGACGGGACGGTCATCATGGGCGCCGGCCTGTGGGCGGCGCTGCTGCTCGTCTGGCGGCTGTTCGACAAGCCGGGGATCACAGGACGCGGCGTCGCGGCCAACGTCGGCATCCAATGGGGGATCTTCTTCGCGCTCGCCGCCGCCGGCGCGCTCGCGTACGCCGGCGGGCGCATGCGCCGCGCCACGCAACGCCGCGAGCCGCCGCTCGTCGCGCATCGTGAGCGGCGCCATCCGCCGGCCTGGCGGGAGCCGAGCGAGCCCGTGCCGGAGCCGCCGCGCGAGCCGCCCGCCCCCGGCACGACCGTCACACGGGTGCTGCCGCCGGAGCGACCGCGAGCGCGTCGGCCGTCGGTGCCCGAGGACCAGCTGACGATGCCGCTCGGTGGCGAGCCGCCCGCGGGCGACGACGACTGAGCCGGCGGGGCGCCGGGGGCGCCTCCCTATGATTCGCCGTCGATGAGCGTGGAGCCGACATCCGTCGAGGAGATCGCCGAAGGACTGCGCGCCGCCGGCTACCTGCCCGGCGAGGCGACCGCGCTCGTCTCCTTCCTGGCGGCGAAGCTCGGCAAGCCGATCCTCGTCGAGGGGCCGGCCGGCGTCGGCAAGACCGAGCTGGCGAAGGCGCTCTCGCGCCACCTCGGCCGCACGCTCGTGCGGCTGCAGTGCTACGAGGGACTCGACGAGGCGAAGGCGCTGTACGAGTGGAACTACCGCAAGCAGCTGCTGCGCATCCAGGCGGAGGCGTCGGGAACCGGCTGGGACGCGGTGCAGGAGGACATCTTCGGCGAGGAGTTCCTGCTCCCGCGCCCGCTGATGACGGCGATCGCCTCCGAGGAGCCGGTCGTGCTGCTGATCGACGAGATCGACAAGACCGACCAGGAGTTCGAGGCGATGCTGCTCGAGCTGCTGTCCGACTTTCAGATCTCGATCCCGGAGCTGGGCCGGATCGATGCGCGCACGCAGCCGATCGTGCTGCTGACGTCGAACAACTCGCGCGAGCTGACGGAGGCGCTCAAGCGCCGCTGCCTCTACCTGTGGCTCGACTATCCCGAGCTGGAGCACGAGCTGGCGATCGTGCGGCTGCACACGCCCGAGCTGGAGGAGACGATCGCACGCAAGCTCGTCGGGATCATCCACGAGGTGCGCGAGCTCGACCTGAAGAAGCCGCCCTCGATCGCCGAGTCGATCGACTGGGCGCGCGCGCTGCTGCTGCTGGGCGCCGAGGACCTCGACGCGAAGACCTTCCGCGAGACGATGTCGATCATCGTCAAGCACCGCACCGACCTCGACACCGTCGCCGCGCGCGTCGGCATGCGGCTGGAGGGGGCGCCGGACGCCGCCTTCGGAGCCCCGCGTGGCGGCTGAGAGCGCGCCGGGCGGAATCGACGCGAAGCTGCTCGGCTTCGCGGAGGAGCTGCGCAGCGAGGGCGTGGCGATCGGCACCTCCGAGCTGCTCGACGCGTTCGCCGCGCTGCGCGAGGTGCCGTGGAGCGCGCACGGCGCCTTCAAGGAGGCGCTCGGCGCGACGCTCGCGAAGTCCCAGGAGGACCGGCAGGTCTTCGAGCTCGTCTTCGACCGCTTCTTCTTCCGTGCGGCGGAGGCGCAGGCGGTCGCCCACGACGTGACGGAGGGCGGCGCGCTCCAGGGCGCCGACCAGATCGACCTCGACGCGCTGCGTCAGCAGATCGCCGCCGCGCTGCAGGACGGGGACGAGGGCGCGATGCGCGACCTCGCACGGCTTGCGATCGCGGCCTTTGGCGAGCGCGGCGACGGCTCCGGGGTGATCGGCGTCGACGTGCAGCGGATCCGCCGTGCGCTCGGCCTGCGCGCCGAGCCGCAGCCGGAGCTGCCGCAGGACGATCCGCGCCGCGAGGGGCTGCCGCGCGAGCAGCTGCGGCGCTTCGAGGCCCAGCTGCGGCGCGAGCTGGAGCGCGCGCTGATCGAGCGCACGCGCAAGCTGCCGGCGGCGCGGCCGCTGAGCGAGCTCGACCGCTCGCTGCCCGGCGGGCCGATCCAGGATCTCGCGGCCGTGCATCGCGTCGTCGCCCAGCTCAAGCGCCGGCTGGCGACGCAGGGCCACGAGCAGCGCGGCGCCCGCCGCCACGCCCACGTCGACGTGCGCCGCACGATGCGCGCCTCGCTCGAGACCGGCGGCGTGCCGGTCGTGCTGAAGTACCGCCCGAAGCGCCCGAAGCGCCCGGAGATCTTCGTGCTCTGCGACGTCTCGACGAGCGTCACCTCGGCGAGCGTCTTCTTCCTCAGCGTCCTGCACGCGCTGCACGACTCGTTCCGCAAGCTGCGCTCGTTCGTCTTCATCGAGCGGATCTCGGAGGTGACGGACGTGTTCGAGCGCGAGCGCGACTTCCGCGCCGCCAACGAGGCGATCTCACGCGACGCCGGCGTCGCCGACATCTCCGGCTACACCGACTACGGCCGCGTCTGGACCGAGTTCCTCGCCGAGGTCGAGGACGACCTGCACCCGCGCGCGACCGTGATCGTGCTCGGTGACGCCCGCACGAACGGCCGCCCCCCGCGCGACGACGTCTTCGCCACGATCGCCGCCAAGGCCGGCCGCACCTTCTGGCTCAATCCCGAGCCGCGCCTCTACTGGAACTACGGCGACTCCGTGATCGCCGCCTACGAGCGCCACTGCACCGCGTTCGAGTGCTGGACGACGGCGCAGCTGGAGGAGTTCGTCAAGGCGCTCGCGAGCTCGCAGCCGGTGGTCCGCTAGCGGTAGGCTGCAGTCCTGCGTGAAACCAGGGGAGCTGGCGGGCAAGCCGGCTGAGAGAGCGCCTCCTCGCAGCACCCGGCGCTGACCCTTCGAACCTGTGGGGTAATGCCCGCGGAGGGAGCGATGGCAGGCGTACGGATCGACGGAGTGGAGCGGGTCTTCCGCGACCGTCGCGGTCGCGCCGCCGAGGTCGTGGCGCTGCGCGGCATGAGCCTGCATGCCGAGCCCGGCGAGATCGTGTGCGTCGTCGGCGCCAGCGGCTGCGGCAAGTCGACGCTGCTGGAGCTGATCTGCGGGCTGCAGATGCCCGACGCCGGCACGGTCGCCGCCGACCCGGCCGTGTTGATGCCCCAGCGCGACCTGCTGCTGCCGTGGCTGGGCGCGCTCGACAACGCCGCGCTCGCGCTGCGCGTGCGCGGGATCGGACGCGCGGATGCACGACGGCAGGCGTGGCCGCTGTTCGAGCGCTTCGGGCTCGCCGGCTTCGAGCGCGCGCGCCCCTCGCAGCTCTCGGGCGGGATGCGCCAGCGGGTCGCATTCGCGCGCACGCTGCTCGCCGGCAAGCCCGTGCTCGCGCTCGACGAGCCGTTCGCGGCGCTCGACGCGCTCACGCGTCAGGAGCTGCAGGGCTGGCTGGGACGCGCGCTGGCGGCCGAGCCGCGCACGGTCGTGCTCGTGACGCACGACGTCGAGGAGGCGATCGTGCTCGGCGACCGCGTCGTCGTGATGGCGCCGCGCCCGGGCCATGCGGTCGTCGAGCTGGACGTCCCGTTGGAGCGCCCGCGGCGGCGCACCGACCGCGCTGTGATCGCGCTGCGCGAGCAGGCGCTGCTCGCGCTCGGAGCGCCCGCGTGATCCGCGCGCTGCTGATCGTCGCGGCGCTGTTCGGCGCATGGGAGCTGTATGCGGAACTCGGGCCGGTCGATCCGCTGCTGCTGCCGGCCCCGCACGACGTCGGTCGCGCGCTCGTCGACGACCGCGCGCTGCTGTGGAGCAACTTCACGGTGACCGCCCGCGAGATCCTGCTCGGAGTCCTCGTCGCCGGCGCGGCCGGCTTCGTCCTCCCCATCGCATTGCACCTCTCGCTTCCGCTGCGCCGCTCGGTCTACCCGCTGCTCGTCGCCTCACAGGTGATCCCGATCGTGCTCCTCGCTCCGCTGCTCGTCACGTGGCTCGGCTTCGGCCTCGCACCGAAGCTCGTGATCATCGGCCTGGTGTCGTTCTTCCCGATCGTCGTCACGACGCTCGACGCGCTCACACGCGTCGATCCCGCGCTGACCAAGCTGATGCGAACGCTCGACGCCTCGCGCCTCTCGATCCTGCGCCACGTCGAGCTGCCGGCAGCGCTGCCGGGCCTCTTCAGCGGCGCGAAGGTGGCCGTCGCCATTGCCGTCATCGGCGCGGTCTTCGCCGAGTGGAGCGGCTCGGAGGCCGGCCTCGGCCATCTCGTCCAGCAGGCCATCCCGCAACTGCTCACGGCGCGTGCATACGCCGCCGTGCTGATCCTGTCCGCCTTCGCGATCACGCTCTTCGGGCTGCTCACGCTCGTCGAACGGCTCGTGCTGCCGTGGACGCACGACCCCCCAGGAGGAAGCACTCGATGACACGCGCTGTTGCCCTCGTCGCGCTCGTGGCCGCGCTCGCGCTGAGCGCATGCGGCGAGAAGCAGGACAAGCTCGGGACCGGTGGCGCGCGCGGCTCGCTGTCGCTGATGCTCGACTACCTGCCGAACGCCGACCACGCCGGTCTCTACCAGGCGCTCGCCGACGGCGACATGACCAAGGCGGGACTCGACGTGCACGTGCAGGTGCCGTCCGACCCGGCGGCGCCGCTGAAGCTGGTCGAGGCGGGCAAGGTCGATCTGGCGATCTCCTACGAGCCGGAGCTGCTGATCGCGCGCGACAAGGGCGCGCAGCTCGTTTCGGTCGCTGCGATCGCGCAGCGGCCGCTGACCTCGCTGATGACGCTCGACCGCAAGGTGCGCACGCCCGCCGACCTGCGCGGCGGACGTGTCGGGACGGCCGGGATCCCCTACCAGAGCGCCTATCTGCAGACGATCCTCGCGCGCGCCGGTGTGCCGCAGAAGAGCGTGAAGGAGACGAACGTCGGCTTCAACCTCGTCCCGGTGATGCTGTCGGGCAAGGTCGACGCGACGCTCGGCGCCTTCTGGAACGTCGAGGGCGTGCAGCTGCGGCGAGCCGGCAAGCACCCGCGGATCATCCACATGGAGCAGGTCGGCGTGCCGATCTACGACGAGCTGGTGGTCGTCGCGCGCAAGGACACGCTCGCCGAGCGCGGCGACGACGTGCGCGCGTTCGTGCAGGCGCTCGGGCGCGGCTACGCGACGGTGCGAGCGAACCCGGGCGCCGGCGCCGACGCGCTCGTCAAGGCCGACCCCGACCTCGATCGCTCCTTCACGCTCGCGAGCGTGAAGGCGTCGCTGCCCGTCTTCTTCCCCGCGGACTCGAGCAAGCCGTTCGGCTGGCAGGACCCGCGGGCGTGGGACGCGTACGGCCGCTGGATGTTCGCTCACCACCTGCTCTCAACGAGGCCGACCGCGAGCGTCGCGCTCACGAACGAGTTTCTCGCCGGACAGGGCTCGTGATTTGACGGACCACTCGCCGGTGCACTACCTTTGACGGGTTGCGCACCGGCGGGGGACGTCTGGTGCCTGGGGAAAGGGGGTTGAACGGTCAGAGCAGACCGGGGTCTCACCGTTCGTAAATCGACAAGGAGAACGACAAGCATGCGTACTCTGAGAAGCGCGGGACTGCTCGCGCTCGCAGTCGCGTCGTTGATCGCGTTCGCCAGTGGAAGCGCGGCGGCGCTAAGATCGCTCGGGATAGCACCCAACGAAGAAGTCACCGCCAGATTCCTTGTGGAAATCACGGAATCGGCAAGAATCACCACTGTCTCCTGCGAAATGTCCCTAACCGAGAGATACCTGCCCTCCATCGCAAAGAGATCAGGCGAAATACTCGGCATCATGAGAAGAATCGAATTCACCGGTTGCATTGACAACTTCGGAAGAAGATGGACGGTGACTTCGACCGTCGAACCGGGAACTCCGGTGAACGTCATGTACAACGTGTTCCTAGGCACGCTACCCAACATAACGGGCATACTAGCCGGAGCCCCGAATGTCGGGATTCGCATGAGAGGCGAAGGCGGAAGACCAAACTGCCTCTTCCGCGGGCCGCTCTTGTTCCTAATATCGAGACTCGGCGAACCGAACTTCAACGCAAAGACCTTCCTAAGATCCCCGTTGAGATACATCGAAGGGGAATGCGGGAGAGAAAGCTCGATAGAAATCGAAGGCACGCTGCTCTACGAAAGAGCACAGGCGCTGAGAGTCACTCTACTCTGAGGGAGAACGATTTATCATGCGTACCTCGAGAAGCATCGGTCTGCTCGCGCTCGCAGTCGCGTCACTGGTCGCTTTCGCCAGCGGAAGCGCCGTGGCGCTAAGAGCGCTCGCCATAAACCCAGGCGGCCCGATAAGAGCCGAAGGTCCGGTCAGAGTCAACGAAGCGCTCAGAGTTGCCAACATAGAATGCGAACTCGTCCTAACCGGAATGCTCGTCAGACAGGTTCCGAAGATGACGAACGCCCCGCTCGGAAGCCTAACGAGACTCGAATTCAGAAACTGCATCGAAACGTTTAGAAGAATTCCGTGGATAGTGACGGCGCTAGTCGAACCGAGAATGCCCGCGCCGGTCTTCTACAACACGTTCCTAGGCACGCTACCCGACATAACCGGGATACTAGCCACCGCCCAGAACGTCGGCATACGCCTCACGAACGCAGAAAGAACCGTCGAATGCCTATTCCGCGGCAACCTTCCCTACCTAATATACCGGTCGCCAGGTGAACTCAAATTCAATCGAAAGATGTTCCTACCAAACCGCCTCAACTACTTCGAAGGCAGAGGCTGTAGACCGGAAGCCTTCGTGGAAATCGAAGGCATACTCATCCTCGAACCGGCCCAGGAAGTGACGCTAGTCTAAGCGCTCGCTCATGCCGCCGCCGCGACCGCGCGCAGATCGGGCGCGGCGGCGCGCAGCGCGTAGGCGCCCGCAAGGCCCGCCCACTCGCCGTACGGCGCGAAGAAGGCCGCGACGTCGCGCTCCTCGACGCGGGCGCGCGGATCGCCGGTGAGCAGGCGACCGACGAGCTTGACGTAGGCGAGGTCGCCGGCCGGCAGCGCGTCGTAGCGCCCCTGGCCGAGCAGCGCGAGCAGCGACAGCGTCCAGCTGCCGATCTCGGGGATCGCACGCAGCCGCCGCCAGCCGTCCTCGAGCCCGCCCACCTCGGCGGCGTAGAGGTCGACGCGACCGCTGGCGACCTCGCGCGCCACGCGCCCCAGCGCCAGCGCGCGCTTGGGGGCGAGGTCGAACGAGCACAGCAACGCGGGCGCCTGCGCCGCGATCCTCGCCGCGCTCGGCAGGTCGCGCAGTCCGCTGCGCTCGCAGCGGCGCCCGAGCCGCCCGACGACCCGCCGCTGGATCGCAGCCGCGCGCACGAACTCGATCAGCTGCTCGGTCACCGCCCACGCGAGCGCCTCGAAGGGCTCGGGGCGTCGGCGCAGCCGCACCGTCGGATCGGCGCGCACCGCCGCGCCGATCAGCGGGTCGTCGCGGAAGCGCTCATGGAAGGGCCGCAGGTCGTCGTCGACGCCGAGCGCGAAGCGCATCCGCTCGATCCCCCACTCCGCCGCCGCACGATCGGATGCCTGCGCGCCGAAGAGGACGCGATCGCGCGCCGTCTGCGCCACGCGCACGACGACCGGCTGCTCCTCGGGCCCATGGTGCAGCAGCCGGTGCACGACGCCGCCGCGCACCTTCAGGACGCCGTCCATCCCGTTCGCGCGCGAGAGCCGGAACGGCCACGCCGGCGCGACCTCGACGCGGTGGTCGATCACGAGCCCGCTACTCGCTGCGGCTGAGGAAATGCACGTCGAGCAGGAACGAGCGCGTCCCCACGACCGTCAGCTGCTCCGCCGCGGCGCCGCGCTTGCGCCGCGCCAGCGCCGGCTTGCCGCGCGCGGCGCGATGGCGGATCGCCACGACCGTCGCCGCGCCCGCAGCGAAGCCGGTCACGGCAACCGCAGCGGCCTGCACGGCGGGGCGCGAACGGCGCACCGGTTCGAGCGCGCGCACCTCCGCGAGCACGGGCAGGCTGTCGACCGTCTCCTCCGGCTCGATCCGATCCGGGTGGGGCTGCACGGAGGGCATCGTGACAGCGCCTCCGGTCGAATCGCAAGCGGCGCGGGGTCAGGCCGGTGCGCCGGCGCCGATCGGCACCGCTTCGGAGATCGACTCCTCGGCGCTCTCGGCCTCCTCGAACAGCCGCTCGTAGAGGCGGTAGCGGCGCACGACGGTGCCGCCCATCCCCTCCATCGCCCGGTTCATCGAGGTGTTGGACTCGAGGATCCAGCCCATCTCGCCGTACGTCTGCGGCGTGATCTCGGCCGAGTCGAAGTGCAGCTCGTAGAAGCGCGCGGCGACGCCGGTGTGCTGGTACTCGCGCTTGACGCCGAGCGCGAAGACGCGCACGCGATCGATCTTGCGTCGGTACCAGAGGAACTTCAGCCAGCCGAACGGCAGCAGCCGCCCGTTCAGGTGCTTGAGCACCTGGTTGTAGTCCGGCAGCGAGAGGGCGGCGCCGACCGTCTCGCCGTCCTTCTCGGCGATGAACGCCCAGTGCTCGTCGAGCAGCGGCTTGAGCGTCTTCGCGTAGTGCCGGACCTCCTTCTCCGTCAGCGGCGAGAAGCCCCAGTTCTTCTCCCAGGCGGCGTTGTAGACCTCGAGGAAGCGGTCGATCTCGGCGTGGATGTCCTTCTTGCGCATCGGTCGCACGACGATCCCGTGCTTGGACTCAACGCGCTCGGCGACCGTCCAGATCGCCGGGTTGACCTTGTCGCGCCCGGCGATCTCCAGCTCCCACATCAGCGTGTCCATCGCCTTCGCCATCCCCGCGCCCTCCAGCAGCGCCGGGTAGTAGCGATGCGTCCAGTTCGTGAGGATGATCGGCGGGCGCTCGAAGCCGTCGACGAGCACGCCGCACTCGTCGTTCATCGTGAAGTCCATCGGGCCGACCATGCGGTCGCGCCCGCGCGCGCGCAGCCACGCCTCGGCCGCGTCGAGCAGCGCCCTCGCCGTCTCCGGCTCGTCCTCGCACTCGAAGAAGCCGAACAGCCCCCAGGTGTTGTCCTGGAACTGGTTGAAGATGCGATCGACCTGCGCGGTGATGCGCCCGACGGCCTCCCCGTCGCGCCAGGCGAGGAAGTACTCGGCCTCGCCATGCTCGAACCAGGGGTTCCTCTGACGGTCCAGGAACTGGCGGCGCTCGAACACGAGCGGCGGGACCCAGTTCGGCTCGTTACGATAGAGCCGCCAGGGCAGCTTGATGAAGGTCGTGAGGTCGCGCTTGGAGGCGACCGGCCTGATCTCGAGGGCCATTGGCGGCGGACACTATATGCCCACCACCACGGACGTCTTCAGCAAGGCTCGAACGCACGAGCGCGTCGCGCAGCTTCAGGCGGCGCGCGAGCTCGACGCCGTGCCCTACTTCCGCCTGCTGGAGTCGGCCGCGGGGCCGATCGTGGAGATGGAGGGCGCGCGGCGGATCATGCTCGGGTCCAACAACTACCTGGGGCTGACGGCCGACGAGCGCGTCGTGCAGGGGGCGCTCGACGCGGTCCACCGCTACGGCACCGGCGTGACCGGCTCGCGGCTGCTCAACGGCACGCTCGACATCCACCTCGAGCTCGAGTCCGAGCTCGCCGAATGGCTCGGCACGGAGGACGCGCTCGTCTTCACGACCGGCCACCAGGCGAACCTCGGCGCGCTCGGCACGATCCTCGGCCCCGGCGACACCGTCATCGCCGACTCCGGCGACCACGCCTCGATCCTCGACGGCGTGCTGCTCTCGCGCGCGAAGCTGCGCGCCTTCCGCCACAACCGCCTCGACCTGCTCGAGAAGCGGCTGCGACAGGCGGAGGGCGACGGCGGCGGGATCCTCGTCGTCGTCGACGGCGTCTTCTCGATGGAGGGCGACGTCGCGCCGCTGCCGGAGATCGCCGACCTCTGCAGCCGCTTCGGCGCGCGGCTGATGGTCGACGAGGCGCACGGGCTCGGCGTGCTCGGCGCGCGCGGCGCCGGCGCCAGCGAGCTGCTTGGGGTCGAGGACCGCGTCGACCTGCGGATGGCGACCTTCTCGAAGTCGCTCGCCTCCTGCGGCGGCGTGATCGCCGGCCCGGCCGACGTGATCGACTTCCTGCGGATCCAGTCGCGCCCGTTCCTGTTCACCGCCTCGGGCGTGCCGGCCGCCGTCGGCGCCGCGCTCGCGGCCGTGCGCATCTGCCGCTCCGACGAGGGCCGTGAGCTGTTCGCGCGCGTGCTGGAGAACGGCGACTACCTGAACGCCGGCCTGCGCGACCTCGGGTTCCACGTCGTCGACCCGGTCGCGATGCCCGACGGGACGACGGTCGCGACGCCGATCGTGCCGGTGCTCGTCGCCGACGACTGGAAGGCGGCGCTGCTGTGGAAGGCGCTCTACGAGGCGGGTGTCTTCGTCAACGTCGCGCTGCATCCGGCGGTGCCGCCGGGCGGTGCGCTGCTGCGCACGAGCGTGATGGCGACGCACGACCGCGCGACGCTCGACGAGGCGCTCGGCGCGTTCGAGCGGGTCAAGCGCGCGTTCGAGGCGGAGCACGGTCCGCTTCCCGCGCCCGTCTGACACACCAAAATCCAGGTGCCTACGAAAAGGCCGCTCCTAGCGCACGAAGCGGACGGTTCGGGATTGACCCGCGAGGGTCCGCTCGCATAGCTTGAGTGCTGCCCGCCGGGCGGGCCCACACCACAGCAGACGGGGACTCCGAGAAGGGGCCACCGGATTGCAGAGAACGGTGCTCGGGCCCCGCGCGGTGAGCGATCATCGACCGCCCGATCCCCCAAGCTCGGGCGTCGGTTCACGGCCTACTCTTACGGAGGCAGGGAGAAAGAGTGCAGATGGACGGGTTGCCGACGATGTCCCACGGGCCGCAGCACCTGCGTGCCCTTCAGCGTGCCAACCACGTGCGCCTCGCGCGCGCAGAGTTGAAGCGGCGGATCGCCGAGGGCGAGCTGACCGCGGCGGAGGTGATCATGGCGTCCCCCTGGGAAGCCGACGGGATGGCGATCTCCGACCTGCTGATGAGCCAGCGTCGGTGGGGCGGAACGCGGTGTCGGAAGTTCCTCGCGATGTTCCAGATCTCGGAGGCGAAGACGGTCGGGTCGCTCACCGAACGTCAACGGCTGGCGCTCGGCGCACAGCTCGAGGCGCACGCCAAGATCGAACGCGTCCGCCCCGCCGAGCAGCCGCGGACCGTGGTCCGCGAGCTCGTCACGGCGTAGCGAGCTCAAGCGGCGCGCCCCGTGCCCGGGACGACCGGGCACAGGGCGCGCCGTCGTCGTTCCAGGACCGGAGCTCAGCGAATGCGGAAGGCGCGCCCGCCCGAGCGGCGCTTGAACAGCAGCGCCCAGCCGGCGAGCGCGAGCACGAGCACGATCCCCGCGACGGGGACCAGCGCCGTGCGCTGAAAGCCCGCGAACAGCAGCGCCGTGATCGCGACGACCGTGCACGCGCCGGAGAGCACGAGCGTGTGCGAGCGGAAGCCGCCGAGGTGCTCGCGGATCGCGATCTCCAGCCCGGCGACCGAGCCGAGCAACGCCGCCGCGGTCAGCAGGATCGCGCCGCCGTGGCCGCCGCGCAGGAGGCCCCAGACGCCGAGCACGATCGCCGCGAGCGCGCACAGCTCGACGAGCGGGAAGGCGCCCCAGGGCGGAGCCGGCGCGCTGTCGCGGCGGCTGCGGGGCACTTCGGGCGGCCGCGTCTTCAGCGACCCTCGGCTAGCGGGCATCCGGAGGAGAGCTTGACCTGCCACCAGCCCGCGAGCATCCCGACCAGCCCGAGCCGCGGACGCACGTGCCAGACGCCGCACCCCGGCTCGCCGAGATCGGCCTGGCTGATGCGGACGAAGCGATGGCGGCCGGGGTCGCGCAGCATCCGCTCCAGCAGCGCGCGCCGCTCCGCCTCGCGCGCGGCGCGGGCGGCGAGCACGCGCTGCACCTCGTGCAGGCGCTCGGCGAGATCGTCGCGCAGGCGCTCCAGCTCGCCGAGCCCGAGCAGTCGCGGCCCGGCGTGCGGCCCAGTCGCCCAGTCGATCCGGTCGCGCGGCGAGGCGTGCACGGCAAGCGCCGCGAGCTCACGCTCCAGGCGCGCGACCTGCGTACGCAGCGTGCGGCGTGCGGCGGCCTCGTCGATCCCCTGCGCGACGAAGGCGGGAGCTGCGGGACGCTGCGCGATCACCACCATGACGACGAGAGCCTCCTGTCCGGTCAGCCAAGTCTACCGCCCCGCGGACGCCGCCAAGCCGGGAACGTCAGCGCGCGCCGAGCGTCTCCGCGCACATCCACAGCGCCTCCTCGATCTGCATCGCGGAGATGCCGGCGACATGCACCGCGAACAAGAGCATCCGGTGCGTGCGGCGGGTGACTCGGCGCCCAACTGCCGCGGCGTCGAACAGCGGGGCGACCGGCGCGGTCGCGTCGGCGACGACGATCCGGCCGGCCGGCAGCGCGACGCCGTCCGCCTCCCCGCCGAGGCGCTCCTGCTCCTCGGCGAGCCGCAGCCCCAGCGGCCCGTCGAGCGTGTCGGCGTCGAGCGCCCACACCGGCACGCCCGTCTCGACGAGCGCGATCGTGAGCGCGTCGTCGAGCAGCCCCTGCGAGCGGAAGCCGCCGTGCACGAGCCGCTCCATCCACGCCGCCTCGACCGGGACGCGCGTGACGTCGGGGTCGAGCCCGACGTGGCGGAAGAAGACGCGGTAGGCGTGCGGGACCGGGCGCTGACGCAGCACGAGCGCGTCGGCGCCGCGGAAGCGCACGGCGAGCGCGTCGAGGTGCTCGCGCACCCCCGCCGGGCTGCGGCGCAGCTTCGGTGCGGGCAGCTCGCTGGAGACGAGGCCGAGGCCCGGCAGCTCGGTGCGCAGCGCCGCGGCGATCCAGCCGGCCTGCAGCCCCGGCCGGCTCATCCGCGCGTTCCTCCTCCCGCAGGCGGCCCGGCGAGCAGCGCACGCACGGCGCGCGCGAGCGTCGCCGGGGTCGCGACCTCGCCGGCGAGCGCGGTGCGCATCACCCGCCCGCCGCGGTAGGCGAGCACGACCGTCGGGCAGATCGCGACGCCGTAGAGGTTCGCGACCGCGCCGTCGCGGTCCTGCGCGACCGGGAAGCGCCAGCCGTGCTCGCGCACGAGCGTGCGCAGGGCGCCACGATCGCCGCGCACCGCCACGGCCGCGAAGCCGACCTGCGGGTAGCGCGGCGCGATCGCCTGCATCGCGTCGAGCTCGGCGACGCAGTGCTTCGATCCGGTCAGGAACGCGAGCACGACCGGGCCGCGCCGCGCGAGCGTGCAGCTGTTGAGCGCGCGCGGGTCCTGCACGCTGCACGCCGGCACTGCTCCGGCCGCGTTGCCGTGGTTCTTCCGCGTCGCGACGTTCGCGTCGCCGACGAGGTCGCTCGTCACCAGCGGCGCCGCGAACGGCCGCATCTGCGCGCCCGGCGCCGGGCCGCGCGAGCCTGCGCCCGGCGTGCTGAGCGTGTTGAACGTGATGTAGGCGAGGATCACGACCCCCGCGACGACGGCGATCCAGGTGGGGCGTGCGCTCACGCGATCGGCGCCGGCGGACGCGGCGATCGAGCGCGTCGGCGCGTCCGCATGCGCCGGAACGCGACGCGCAGCGCGGCGCGGTCGGACAGCACGAGCACCGAGGGCAGCACCGCGAGCACGCCGAGCAGCGAGACGGTCAGGTCCACGAACGTGACGATGCCGAAGTCGCGCAGCATGCGGATGTCCGAGAGCGCGAGCACGCCGAAGCCGGCGATCGCGGTCACGCCGGAGACGAGCACCGCGCGGCCGGTGGAACGGTAGGTGCGCGCGAGCGCCGCGGCCAGCTCGTGGCCGGCACCGCGCTCCTGCAGGAAGCGCTCGGACAGCAGCACGCTGAACTCGGTCGAGATCGCGATCACGAGCGCGCCGAGCGTCGCCGAGAGCGGGTTCAGCGGCACGCCCGTCGCGTAGACGAGCAGCGCCGACCAGCCGGTCGCGAGCACGATCGGCACGATCGGCACGAGCGCGCGCTCGAAGCGGCGGAACGCGGCGAGCAGCACGAGGAAGACCGCGAGCAGGCCGGCGAGCAGCGTCAGCAGCCGCCGCCAGGTCGAGGAGAGGTCGGCGTTCGCCTGCGCGGCGAGCACCGGCAGGCCGGCGAGCTGGGCGTCGACGCCGGCGGGCGGGTTCAGCTCGGCGCGCAGGCCCTCGATCACGCGCTGCTGCTCGTCGAGCGGCATCAGCCGGATCCCGAACGCGAGCGTCGCCGCCGTGCGGTCGCGCGTCAACACGGCGGAGGAGAAGTACGGCGGCACGGAGCGCAGCAGCGCGTCGATCGCGCTCGCGCTCTTCACGTTCGTGCCCTGGAAGAGGTCGGGCAGCGAGAAGGCCGGGCAGAGCGTGGCGGTGCGGCAGCCCTTCGCCTCGACGTAGCCGAAGCGGTGCAGCACGCGCCCCTGGTAGCTCTGCATCCAGCGCACGACCTGCGGGCGGGCCAGGTCCCGGCCGCGGATCAGCACGTCGATCTCGCCGGAGGAGTCGGTCGCGTCCTGCAGCGTGTGGAGATCGCGCAGCGCCGGCAGGTCACCCGGCACGAGCCGCTGCACGTCGGAGACGACGGACGTGCGCGTGTCGGCGACCCAGCCGACGACGGCGAGCGCGGCCGCGACGACGAGCACGCGGCCGGGACGCCGCAGCGACGCGTCGAGGATGCGCGCCGGCGCCGCGGCGACGGCGCGGCCGAGCGCGCGCAGCGGCGCGAGCCGGCCGAGCGTGCGGGCGGCGGCCCCGAGCAGCTCGCGCGCGCCGATCAGCGCGGCGCCGAGGATCCCGGCGGCGGCCGCGAGCGGGCCGGGCACCCGGACCGGCCGGGTGCGCGGCGGGAGCGCGAGCGCGGCCGAGCCGGCGGTGAGCGCACAGGCGAACGCGAGCGCGATCCCGATCACGAGCAGCAGGCCGAAGCCGCGCACCATCGGCACCGGCGAGAGCAGCAGCACGAGAAAGCCGGTCCCCGTCGCGAGCGCGGCGGTGGCGATCGTGGGGGCGCCGGCGCGGGCGGCGCGGGCGACCGCCTCCGCTCCTTCGACGCCGTTCGTGCGCTCCTCCTCCACGCGCGACTGGACCTGCACGGCGTAGTCGACCGCGAGCCCGATCAGCACCGGCAGCACGGCGATCGAGGCCATCGTGAGCGCGACGCCGGCGAGCGCCATCGCACCGAACGTGAGCCCGGCGGCGGCGAGCGCGACGAGCAGCGGCAGCAGCTGGCGGCGCGCGCGGAAGGCGAGCAGCAGCGCGAGCGCCATCGCGACGACGGCCGCCCCGAGCAGCAGCGCGATCCCGCTCGTGACCGTGGCGGCGAGGTCGTCGGCGACGACCGGCACGCCGCTGACGGTGTAGGTGCCGCCGTGCTGGGAGGCGAACATCGGCATCCGCACCGCGGCGCGCACGAGCGCGATCGCCTTGGTGCGCTCGCGAGTCGTCAGATCCGGCCGCAGCCGCACCTGGATCAGCGCGGCGTCGCGGTTGGGGAACAGGTAGGCGAAGCGCGACTTCGGCACTGAGGCGCCGCGCGCGGGGTCGAAGACGATCTGCGAGATGAACGGCTTGCTGTCGATCTGCGGGATCCCCTGGATCCCCGAGCTGAGCGCGAGCCGCTCGAGGTCGGTCGTCGCCTGCTGGTTGGCGGCGGAGCGTGCCGAGTCGACGGCGACCTTCGTGTCCGCGGCGCTGAGCTTCTGCGCCTTCGCGGCGGCGCGGGCGGCGTCCACGGCCTGCTGCACGGTGCGCCGCTCGGCCTGGAACTCGCCGAGCATCGCGTTCTGCACGGTCGTGACGGACTCGTTCAGGAACGTGCCGGGGCCGTAGACGACGCGCGCGGGCTTGAGCTGCGCGAGCCCGGCGCACGGGCTGTGCGCGCCGCCGTAGGGCTTCGCGCCCTTCGGCACGTTGCCGCCGAGGCAGCCCTCGAGCTGGATCGTGCGCCCGAGGTCGGCGGTCAGCACGAGCTGCGCGACCGGCTCGCGGATCAGCACGTCGATCGCGTCGTCGCCGAAGCGGCGGTGCAGCTCGGCGGTCGCGCGGTAGGCGGGCGAGGAGCGGCCCGCGAGCGTGTCGGGGCCGGTGCTCGGCTCCAGCCCGAGCGCGAGCGCCCCGCCACCCAGCGCGAGCGCGCCGACGACGACCAGCACGGGGAGCGGCCGGGCCGCGGCGGCCCGCGCGACGCGCTCGAGGCCGTCTTTCACCCGCATCTCAGGAGGATTCGGAGCGCCGCATCACGGCGCCGCCGACGCGTTCGCCCCCGGCGGCTCGGCGACCACGTGCGGGAAGTCGGTCCCGAAGCCGGGCGTGTTGCCCTGGGCGCGGCATGCGGGTGCCGGGACGTTGGAGGGGTTGTCGCGGAAGGCGAGCTGGAGGATCAGCTTCATCGCAGTGTTGGGATCCAAGCCGCCGATGATCGAGGCGTAGTTCGGCGGGAACTGCGGCACCGGACGCGGACCGCTCGCGCACTGGCGGTTCTCGAAGACCGAGAGCCCGGACAACAGCGACTTCATCGCTCCGGGGAAGCGATAGGGGTTCGGGCGGCTCGTCGCGAGGCGATGGTCGGGGAACAGCGAAAGCGACTCGGCGCTGACCGGCTGTCCGGTGCGCAGATAGTGCTGGAAATCGTGCGTGCCGAACGGTTGTGTCGCAGCGACGACGTTGCCGACGAACCCGTCCAGCTCCGGCAGGTACTGGGCGACGAAGCTCAGGAACGGGTTGAGCGTGCGCGTGAACGGGTCGAGCTGCCCGAGCGCCGGCCGGATGTCCTTGAGGAAATGCTGGAACGCCGGCAGGCCGGGCTTCGCGGCGGTGATGAGCGGCCCGAGGTTGACGAAGAAGTCGCGGAACGACGGCGCGAGCCGCGCGGCCGCCTGCAGCGTCGGGCTCAGCTCCTGCGCGACGGGCCGCAACTGCGTGACGACCGGGTTCGTCTCGCGCGCGAAGCGGTTGAGCCGCTCCAGCGTGATGCTCGACTCCCGCTCGAACGTCGGGAACGCCCGGAAGGTTTCCTCAAGCTGCTGGTTGCGGTCGGCGATCGTCCCGAAGACGGTGTTGGAGTTGTGGATCAGGCCGCGCAACTGGCCCTGGCGCGCGCTGAGCGCGTTGAAGACGGTGCCGGTGTTGCGGACCAGCTGCTGGACCGCCGGCTGCTGCTCGTCGAGCAGCTTCACGAGGCTGTTCGCCTCGGTCGCGAGCGGATCGAGGTTGCCGAACGCCGCGTTGAGGTCGCTCCCGCGCCCTTGCAGCCCCTGCGCGACGGACTGCATCCAGACCTGGAAGGAGCGGCGCGTGAGCGGGTCGAGCGAGCGGAAGATCTCGTCGAGCTCGACCGTCGGTGAGACCTGCTTCTCCGGCAGCGTGCCGTTCTCGGGCAGCGTGCCGTCCTGCTTGGTGCCCGGCGTCAGCTCGACGTACGTCTCGCCGAGGAGCGTCTTCTGTCGCAGGATCGCACGTGCGTCCTTCGGGATCGGCGCGTAGCGCTCGTCGATCTGGATCGTCGCGTCCGTCGTCTCGCCGGGGCCGAGGTTGAGCTTGACGACCTTGCCGACGGGGACGCCGGAGATGCGCACGTCCGCCTGCTCGGCGAGCTGCGTCGCCTCGCCGAAGTGGACGTGCACGCGGTAGCCCTTCGGCTTGAGCGGGAAGCCGCCACCGAACGCGACCCACAGGTAGAGGAGCAGGCCGAAGCAGGAGAGCGCAAACGCCGCCATGACGAGGATGCGACCGAGCGTGGGTGCTTGCTTCTGCATCGATCAGCCGCCCTTGGCCGCCTTGGCGTGACACAGCGGGGTGTCAGCCGGGATGTTGGTGAGCTGCGAGAGCAGTGAAAGCGCTGCGCTGGAGCCCGACGCGTTCTTGATCGACTCTACGCCGCTCAGATTCAGGCAGTCGACCACCACGGTCCCGCGCCGGAACGGCCCGTTGGCGTCCTGCGCCGAGAAGATCGAGTTCGAGATGTGGTTGAGCCAGGCGAGGTAGAAGAGATATCCCTCCGCCTTGCCGGGTGGGTTGTACGCGAGCGCGTTGAGGAACGCGTTCAGCACGCCGAACGTCTTCGTCAGGTTCGGCGTCGCAGCCGCGAGGTCGGCGGCAGCGGGGCGCAACGTCTTGACGACGGGCGTCGCGATACGCGTGAACGGACGGATGTGGTGCTCGATGATCGGCGTCGTCTCACGCAGGAACGGCCGCGTCTCGACGAGCGAGGGACCGAGCGCGCGGGCGCCGGGCAGCAGGTCGTGCAGCGCCGGCCCGGCCTGGTCGGCGAACGCGCGTGCCTTCGCGAGCGCGTCGTTCGTCTGGCGCAGCGCGCCGGGCAGCAGCTGGAGCGTCTGCTGGAGGTTGGCGTCCTGGTTGGCGAAGTGCTTGAAGACGTCGTTCGAGCTGTCGACGAACGTGCCGAGCTGCCCGTCCTGCGCAGCGAGCGCGTTCACGAACCGGCCGAGGTTGTGGATCGACCGCGCAAGCGCACGGCGGCGATGCTGCAGCTCCGCCGTGATCTCCGCGCCGTAGCGGGCAGTCGGCTCGAAGCGGCGCCAGACCTGCGCGAGGTTGCGACCGTTGCCGCGGAGCCCCTCGTCGGCGCCGTTGAGCAGCAGCTGCAGCGACGTGCGCGTGTCGGCGTCGAGCACGCCGAGCAGCTCGTCGAGGTTCACGTCGGGCAGCGTGTTGGACACGGGCACGGTGTAGCCGTCGCCGACCGGCTCGCCGGCCTTCGGCGTGCCCGGGTTCAGCTCGACGATCATGTCCTTGAGGCCCGTCTTCGGGCGCAGCAGCATCGTCGCGTTACGGTAGATGCGGCCCTTGTACTTCGGCTGCAACTGCATCGTCACGATCGCGCGGCCCTCGACGAGGTCGACGTTCGTGATCTCGCCGACCTGCACGCCGGCGATGTCGACCGTCTGCCCCTGGCCAGGCGTGATCGCCTGCGCGGTCGAGAACTCGCCCTTGAGCACGTAGACGTCCTTGCCAAAGATCGGCACCCAGCCCGGCAAAACCGTGCGCTGGTGCGCGAGCACGTAGAGGCCGACGAACGCGGCGACCAGGACGAGCGCGACGATCGCGATGAAGTCGCGCAGGTGCTTGCGGATCGCGCTCCTCATCGGCCGCTCTCCGGTGCTGCGGATGCGCTGGCGGTCGTACCAGCCGTCGGGTTGTACGGCGGCGGGGTCGGGCTCACGACGGTCGGCGGTGCCTTGCCGGGACCTGCCTGCGGACCATTGACGTCCGGCAGCTTGCTGCGATAGCAAGGGACGTTCGTCTTGACGGGCGGGGACGGGAAGTTCCCGTTGACCGACGGGTAGTTGGTCTTGACGAGCGGACTGGTTCCGCGTGGCGGGAACGTCGCGTTGCCGACGAACGTCCCTCCGGTGCGCTCTGAGACGCCGGCGCTGGTCGTGTACTGCCCTCCGCCGAGGCCGGTGCGGATGTAGCTGCCGTTCCCGTCCGCACCCGAGCCCTCGCCCGCGAGCCCGACCATGCCGTACCAGAACTCCTTGAAGTTCTCGACGATGCTGCCGTTCGGCCGGCGCGCGGAGAGCTTGCCGTCGTCGACGGGGATGTTGCCCGCCGGTATGACGGTCTGCGCGAAGCAGCGGTTGGCGGTGTCGAGCGCCGGCAGGAACGTGAGGTTCTCGTCGGTGAGCTTGGCGAGGCTCTGCGTCGCCGGCTGCAACTGCGCGAGCAGGCCCTGCAGCTCGCTCGGACGCAGCAGCGCGCGCGTCTGCGCGATCCACGGCAACGCGGCGGCGACGGTTGCGGGCGTCTCGAGCACCGCGGGCGTGAACGCGCGTGCGAACGCGCGTGTCGCGGGCAGCGAGGCATCGAGTGACTTGAACGCTGCGTCGGCGTTCGTCACCGTCGGTCCGAGCAGCCCGACGGCCGCTTGCAGCGATGAACTTTGCGCGGCGAACGAGCTTGCGGTCGTGTTGAAGCTCTCCAGCAGCTGCTGCAGCTGCGCCTCATGCGGCCGCAGCCGCGTCGAGAGCTTTGCGGTGGCGGCGATCAGGTTCGAAAGGTCGTGTGGGTGGGTGCCGAGCAGTGCGCTGTTCACGAGCGTGGCGCCCTTCAGCGCCTTGCCGGCGTTGTCGTAGGACTTGTTCAGCGCCTGCGCCCCGGTGAGCCCCTGCACCTCGGGGACCTGCGTCGCGTCCTCGGCGGCGGTCGGCTTCGAGTTCAGCGACGCGCCGTATTCCTCGAGCACGTGCTGGAGGTCGGCGCGCGTGTCGGCCTGCAGCGCCGTGAACAGCTCGTCGAGCTGCACCGGCGTAGAGGTCTGCGTCGGGCCGATCGTCCCGTTCTCGGGCACCTCCGGCGAGGAGGGCGTGCCAGGCTTGAGGTCGACGAAGAAGTTGCCCTCGAGGAAGATGCGCGGGCGGATCTTGAGCGTCGCGTCGCGATGGATCGGCAGGCCCTCGTCCTGGATCTGCATCGTGACGTCGGTCATGTTCGTGCCGCGGTAGCGGTCGACGCTCGTGACCTTGCCGACGTTGACGCCGGCGATGCGCACGGGCGAGCCGGGCCGCAGGTTGTTCGACGACTCGAAGACGGCGTGGACGCGGTACGCGTGCGTGAACGGGATGTGCTTCGCGAAGCCGAAGTAGGAGGCGATGACGATCAGCACGATCGCCACCACGCCGACGCGGAAGCGGCTCCATGGCTGGCGCTGGCCGCGCAGGCGATCGGGCGTCTCGTTGGGTTGGTTATGTCGTGCCATCAGTTCGGGAAGTTGTTGAGCTTGGTGGGCACCTTCGCCCGCGGTGGCCTGGGCGGCGTTTGGCCGGGCGGATTGCCGATCACCTGCCGGCCTGGGATGAAGTGCTCGTTCGCCGCGAGGCAGACCCCGTGCTGGCCGACGATCGGATAGGGATTGGCGTGGAGGAAGTTCGTGGGATCTGGCCCGTTCGCGGGGGCCGACGACGGCCCGACCTCACTGTTGAGACCGATCGGGAGGCCAAACGTCGCGACCCGCAGCCACGTGCCCTGGCCAGCCTTGTCGCCGTCGCTGAAGACGCTCGCCGCGTTGTTGAACAACAGCGCGAGGTAGTTGCAGTTGATCTGCGCCGCTGACAGGTTGTTGATCGTCGGCGTCAGCGCCTCAACCGTGCCACGCAACCCGTGGATGCCGAGCGGCACCTGCGGGTCCTGCGCGAACGACTGCACCGAGCGCAGCGTGCTCGCAAGCTCGTTGTTGAGCGCGGCGGCGCGGCGGATGGTCGTCGTGCCGATGTCAAACGCGTCGGCCAGCAGCGGCGCGGAGACGCGCAATGCCTGTGCGCCTGGCTGCAGGTCGCGGAAGAACGCGGCGGTGTTCGCGAGGAACGGCCGCTGCTGCGGGAACGAGCGGATCGCCGTGTCGAGCGCCGCCGGACCGCCGCGGATCGTGTCCTGCAGGAAGGGCCGGGCGATGTTGGCGAAGGCGTTGAACGTGATCCCGAGGTCGCGGAACAGCGTCCCGTTCTCCTCGGCGACGGGGGCGACCTCGGCGGAGGTCTGCTCGAACGCCTGGAAGAGCTCCCCGAAGCGCGTGCTCGGGTCGGACAGGTTCTGCAGCACCGGCGTGACGTTCTTCAGCAGCGGATCGAGGTCGACGAGCGCCGCGTTGATGTCTGAGCCGCGGCCGGCGAGCGCGTCGCCGAAGTTGCGCAGGTTCGCCTGGTTCGCGACGCGCGTCGGCGTGTCGAACATGTTGAAGAACTCGTCGATCTCGACGGGCTTCGGCGTCGCAGCCGCGAGCGGCATCGTCGCGCCTTCGTCGAAGCCGTGCGACGAGTGACCGAGCGTGACCTGGACGTACTTGATGCCGAGCGCGGAGCGCGGGCGGATGATGATCGTCGAGTCGACCGGCAGCGGCTTGACCTTCGTCTCGAGCTTCACGTGCAGCTTTGCGGTGACGGAGCCGTTCTTGTGCCTGACGGGCACGATCTGGTCGATGATGCCGACGCGATCGCCGCCGATCCGCACCTCGTTGCCGGTGACGAGGTTCGCCGCGTCGGGCACCTGCATCCACAGCTTGTACGTCGGCACGAACGGCAACCCGTTGTTCGCGTTGTAGGCGAGGAAGACGGCGACGATCACGACGAGCACGGTCGCCGCGCCGATCAGCACGGGGTTCGCGGCGACGGAAGTGCTGCGCCGGTTCACTGTCCGCCCCCGTTGCCGAGCAGGTAGCCGAGCAGCCCGGTCTCGGCGCCGCCGTTCGTTGCGGACGTCGGCGCGGGCGTGGGCGTAGGCGCCGACGCGGGAGTGGTCTCCGACGCCGCCGGCGTTGACGACGGCGTCGTCGCACTGGAGCTCGTCCTCGCACCCGAGCTAGCGCTCGGCAGGTTCTTGCCCTCGTAGTCCGTGAGCGTCCCCGAACACGAGAGCGTCTGTGTGAGCGCGTATTCCAGGCAATTCGGCGTGTCGAGGTACGTCCGCAGCGTGTGCCCCAGATCGTCGAATCCGTTCGACGAGCCCACGGTGTAGAAGATCACCTGCAGCAGCCGCTCGATCCCATGCTGTCCCTGCAGGTCCACGAGCGTCCGCGCCAATCGGCTCGCCAGCGGCCTCGTCTTCGTCCCGAGCGCGCGGATGTCGTTGATAACCGGCTGGGACTTCGTCAACGCGTCGCTGCCCACGTCGGAGAACCGGCCGAGCGTGCGGAACGTCGGCAGGGCGGCCTGGCTGAACGGCCCGAGCTGCTTGAAGAAGCGGTTGATCGACGGCGCGACCGCCCGCAGGTCCGTCACCACGGGCGTGCCGGCTTCGGCGAATTCGCCGAGCCGCTTCGCGGTCGGCGTGAGCTGGCGCAGGAACTCCGGCAGCCGCTGGAAGCTCGCCTCCACCGCGTCGCCCTCCTCGGCCGTCGCCTGCCCGGTCACGCCCGCCTTGTCGATGAACTGGCTGATGCTCTGGCTGTTCGCGGCCAAGGGAGCAAGGGCGCGGTCGCCGTCGCGCGCCAGCGCGTCCAGCGTGTGCGCCTGCTTGGCGAGGATCGCGAGCACCTCGTCGAACTGGTGCAGCGCCGGGTCCGCGCGCCGGATCACCGCGCGCAGCTCCTTGCCGTTGCCCGCCAGCCCTGCGCCGAGCTCGTTGATGATGATCGCGAAGCGCTGGCGCTCGGGCACGCGCATGATGTCGCTCAGCAGGTCGACGTCGACCGGCGAGGAGGTGTTCTGCACCGGCAGCAGGAACTGGCCCTTGTTGGCGCCGTGGCCGATCTTGTGCAGCTCCGGCGGCACAGGCGCGTTCGCGTCCTTCGGCTGCGTCGGCAGGCAGGCGACGAACTTCTCGCCGATCAGCGACTGCAGCCGGATCGTGCAGGAGGCGTCCCGCTTGAAGTTCTGGAAGGCGGGGTCGTCGATCCGCAGCACGATCGCGGCCTTGTTCGCGCGCGTGACGTCGAGCGACTCGACCGTCCCGATCTTCACGCCCGCGGACTTCACGTCCTCGCCCGGGACGATGAAGCTCGCGGTGTCGAAGATCGCCCGCACGCGGTAGCCGCCGCCGTCGCCATCACCGCTCGCGCCAAGGCCGAGCACGACGACGAGCACGACCGCGAGCAGCAAACCACCGCCGGCGAGCAGACGCTTGAGGGTCGGGGACGCGTCGCTCATGGGCCGGGGATCACGTCGCTCGGGTTGCAGTCGAAGCCGGCGGGCGCGTACGGGTTCGAGCCGTCCGGGCGCGGCTGGCTCGCGGAGCCGGGGCAGCGCCGCAGGTGGCCGTGGTCGAGGCCGGCGAGCCGCTGCGCGGGCGACACAGGGTTCAGCACGGAGGTCCCGTCGCCGTTGTCGTGGAACTGGAACGCGCCGAGGACTCCGAGCGTGCGCGCATAGTGGCCGTTGGCGTCGTAGTTCGCCGCCGCCTGGCCGAAGTCGCGGAACCAGCCGATGAAGTCCGGCGAGTAGGGCCGCAGGAAGTCGATCACCGGCTGGCCCTTGCGCATCGCCGTGATCGCACGGGCGAACGTCCCGTGGCCGATCTGCTCCAGGCGCGGCAGCTCGCGCACCGCGTCGGTGGCGTCGTTCGCCGCGCCGGGTTGGTGGACGATCTTGCTGAAGTCGTCGAACGTCGGCGTCGCGGCGTTCAGCAGCGGGCGCAGCTGCCGGAAGAAGTTCGGCAGCACCTTCGCCGCCGGCTTGGAGGCCTGCACGAGCGGGTCGAGCGCGTCGACCGTGGAGCGCAGGTCGACGAACGTGGAGCTGCCCTGGCGCAGCGTGTCGGGCAGCACCCCGAGCGCCTGCGAGAGCGAGGCGTTCTCGCTCGCGATCGAGCCCATCATCGTGTTGAGGTTCCCGATCAGGGAGGTGAACACCGGCGCCTTCTGCGCGATCGCGCCGGTCACGCTCGCGCCCGCGACGAGCGCCCGTTCGAGCGTCGCCTGGTCGCGGTTGAGCTCGCGCACGAACTGCGTCGTCGTCGAGATGAAGGGGTTGAAGTACTTCGCCGCCTCGTTGACCTGCGCGCCCTTGCCGGCGTACTGCACGGCCGAGCCCTGGATCACGTCCTGCAGGCCCTTGCGCGTCTTCGCGTCGAGCGTGTTGAAGATCTGGTCGAGGTCGACGACGGAGGTCGTCTGCTCGACGCCCAGGCGCGCCCCGTTCGGCAGCTCGGGCGCGTTGTTCGGCGCCGGCACGAGCGCGATGTAGCGGTTGGCGACGCCGGAGAGCGACGTGAGCCGGATCGAGGCGGTCGTGCCCTTGTGCAGCGGCGCGTAGGGCTTGTCGACGGTGATGTCGATCTCGGCCTGGTTGTCGTTCGTGAGCACGATGTCGTCGACGTTGCCGATGCGGCGGCCGCCGATCTGCACGTCGTCGCCCTTCACGAGCTGGCCCGCGTTCTGGAAGATGAGCTTGTACTGCTCCCCGCCGCCGCTCGAGAGCAGCAGGATCGCGACGACCGCGACCACGGCGAGCAGCGCGCCCAGGACGGCGCCGCGAGCGATCGTCATCGAGCCGTCACTCCATCCCGAGTGGGCCGTCGGACTCCCCGGTGAGGAACTGCCGCACGAACGGGTTGCCGGACTCGAACAGCTCCTGCGCGGGTCCGGACTCGACGATGCGACCGCGCCACAGGACCGCGATGAACTCGGCGACGCGGCGCGCGCTCATGATGTCGTGCGTGATGACGACGTAGGTGCCGCCGTTCTCCTGGTGGACCTCCTTGATCAGCTCGCACAGCAGCGCCGTGCGGACCGGGTCCAGCCCCGAGTCGGGCTCGTCGAAGAGCACGATCTCCGGATCGAGCACGAGCGCGCGGGCGAAGCCGGCGCGCTTGCGCATCCCGCCGGAGAGCTCGTTCGGCATCTTCTCGCCGGAGTCGCCGAGGCCGACCTCCTGCAGGCGCCGATCGACGATCGCGAGGATCTCGTCCTCGCCCTTGTCGGTGTGCTGGCGCAGCGGGAACGCGACGTTGTCGTAGAGGTTCATCGAGCCGAACAGCGCGCCGTCCTGGAACAGCACGCCGAACTTCTTGCGCATCTCGAACAGCCGCTCGTCGGCCATCCCCGGGACCGACTCGCCGTGCACGAGGATGTCGCCCGAGTCCGGGTACAGCAGCCCGACCATGTGCTTGATGCAAACCGACTTGCCGGTGCCCGACGGCCCCAGGATCATCGAGATCTTGCCTTCCGGGATGCCGAGGTTCAGCCCGCGCAGCACGCGGTTGCGGCCGAACGCCTTGTGCACCTCGTTGAACTCGATCGCGTCGGCGACGCCGTCGACGGCGTGTCTCGCCTCGGTGTGCCATTGGAACTCGTCGTCGTCGGGACCGCCGGCCGGAGGCGCCGCGGGCGGCTCGGAGACGACCGACACGTCCGCTGGAGGCTCGGACCCGACTTCGGCCTGCGGCAGGTCCTCGCCCTCGGGAGCGTCCAGCTCCTCGACGTACAGGTCCTCGTCCTCGTCGAGGCGTTCGGGGTCGAACTCCGAGCGACTCACATCGTCCTCCTGTTGGCCCGTTCCCCCATCAGCGAATGACGTTGATCTGCGGATGGGTCGCGAGCAACGTCTGCGTGAAGACGTAGTTGAACGCGAAGACGCCCATGAACGCTATGACGACCGCCTGGTTGACCGCACGCCCCACCCCCTCGGCGCCGCCCGACGCCGTCATCCCCTTGTAGCAGCACACGATCGCGATGATCGCCCCAAAAAGCGTTGTCTTGAGGACCGAGCCCCACAGGTCGGTCGTGGAGGCGTTCGTGAAGAACGTCGCCCAGAAGGGACCGAGCGGCGCGCCGTTGACGAGCGTCGCGAGGATGCCGCCGAAGATCCCGAACAGCAGCGCGTAGATGTCGAACAGCCCCGTCACGAGCATCAGCGCCAGGAAGCGCGGCACGACGAGGTTCTTGACCGGGTCGACGCCGAGCACCTGCAGCGCGTCGAGCTCCTCGCGGATCTTGCGCGCGCCGAGGTCCGCCGTGATCGCGGTGCCCGCGACGCCGGCGAGCACGATCGCCGTCACGAACGGGGCGAACTCGCGGATCGAGGCGAGCACGAAGAAGCCGCCGAGGCGGTCGAGCGCGCCGAACAGCACGAGGAAGTTCGCCGCCTGCAGCCCCGGCGCGCCGTAGCCGAAGGCGACCGTCGAGATCAGCAGCGGGAACCAGCACAGCTTCAGCGCGAAGAGGAACTGCGAGATGAACTCGCCGCCGTAGGGGTACGGCGGCCGGATCGCCGAGACGATCGTCTTGCCCGTCAGGATCATCATGTCGCCGACCTCCTCGAGGGCGTTCCTCGTGGGCAAGAACGCACGATCGGCGACAGCTCGGACCATCTCTCGAGTCCTCCTGTGGGACATCCAAGGCGGCACCCCGAATGGCGCCTCCTGAGAACAGGGTATGGCACGAAAGTCGCGCATGCCAAACGTGAACCGTCGCGACTCCGTCAAAAGAGACAACGAGGTCTATATACCGATGCCATCGGCGGTCTCGGCGAAATCGCTACCGGCGAGCCCCGCTGAAGCGCGTGCTATGTTCGCGCCGCTGTGCCGAGGCCAGGAGCGACCCTCCGAGGAGTGACGGCGGCCGCCGCGGCGGCCACGCTGGCGCTCGCCTCCGGCTGCGGCGGCGGCACGCGCCAGGACCACGGCGAGGCCGAGCTGAACTACCTCGTCGCCGCCCCGGTCGCGAGCTTCCCCGCGCGCCAGAGCCTCGCCCAGCACAGCGAGATGCGCATCGCCGTGCGCAACCTCGGCAACCGCACGATCCCCAACCTCGCGGTGACGATCGCCGCCGCAGGCGGCGGCACCGAGACGGAGGCGTTCGACTTCCTGACCGACGCCACCGGCGTCGCGTCGCGCTCGCGCCCCGCATGGATCGTCGACGACGGCCCCGTCGACGGCGACACGGCCGACGCGAACACCTGGGCGCTCGGCCCACTGCGCCCGCACGCCACGAAGACCTTCGTCTGGCACGTCGCGGCCGTGCGCGCCGGCAGCTACATACTCACCTACCAGCTCGCCGGCAGCCTCACCGGCCGCTCGCAGCTGCGCCTGCGCAACGGCGGCGTCCCCCGCGGCAGCTTCCGGGTGCAGGTGACGCGCAAGGCCGCGCAGGTGCACGTGACGCCGGCCGGCAAGATCGTCAGCGTTCCCGGCTGAGCCGTAGGAGCGTTCGCGCGGCGCGTTGTGACCGCGCGAAGGCCCGCGGCGATCCCTCGCCACGAGCCTTCACGGTGCACGGACCGGCGCCGCCCGTCATTACGGCGCCGGAGCCGAGTCGGTGGAGCGTGTCTCAGCGGCCGCTCAGACCGTGGCCGCCGCGTCCGGATGGGCCTGGAGCGTCTCCTCGCCGGACTCGCCGGTGCGGATCCGGTACGCCTGCTCGACCGGCAGGACGAAGATCTTCCCGTCGCCGATCGAGCCGGTGCGCGCGTGGCGCAGGATCGTGTCGACGATCGTCTGCACATCGGGCGTTGCCACGACGCACTCGATCTTGACCTTCGGCCGCAGGTAGTTCGTCACCGACGAACCGCGGTACTGCTCCGTGATGCCCTTCTGGCGCCCAGAGCCCTTGACCTCGCTGATCGTCATCGAGGGGAACCCGAGGTCGAGCAGCTCCATGCGGATCGGCTCGAACGCCTCGTGGCGGATGTATGCGATCACGAGCTTCATGCCGGCACCTCCGAGGCGCTCATCGCGGGCGACGCTGCTGGACTGGAGGGCCGCACCGAGCCCACGCCGATCAGCTCCGGCGCCGGGATGAACTGCTCCGGGTAGCCGTACATGCCGTGCTCGCTGATGTCGAGGCCGGCGTCCTCCTCCTCGGCGCTCACGCGCAGGCCGTACGTGGCCTTGATGAGACCGAAGACGACGTAGCTGGAGACGAACACGAACCCGAACACGACCACCACGCCGAGCGCCTGGACGCCGAGCTGGTGGAACGAGCCGTTGTAGACGAGGCCGGGATCGCCGACCGCGTTGTACTTGGCCAGATCCGGGTTGGTGAACAACCCGCACGCGAGCGTGCCCCAGATGCCGGCCAGGCCGTGCGCAGAGAGCGCGCCGACCGGGTCGTCGAGCTTGCGGTCGATCGCGAGCACTGCGACGACGACGAGCACGCCGGCGACAGCGCCGATCACGACCGCGGCCCACGGGACCACGTAGCCGGAACCGGCGGTGATCGCGACGAGCGCGGCGATCGCGCCGTTGCCCGCCATGCCGATGTCGATCGTCTTCATGATCAGCCGCGACGTGATGATCGCGGTCAGCACGCCGGCGCAAGCCGCGAGCTGCGTCGTGACCACGACTTCGGTGAAGCGGCCGTCGAGCGCGTTGAGCGTCGAGCCCGGGTTGAAGCCGAACCATCCGAACCAGAGGATGAAGATCGACAGGCCGAACAGCGGCATGTTGTGGCCGGGGATCGGCCGCGGCTTGCCGTCGGGGCCGTACTTGCCGCGTCGCGGGCCGAGGTGCAGGAGCACCGCGAGCGCGCCGGTGGCGCCGATCAGGTGGACGGCCGTCGAGCCGGCGAAGTCCTGCATGCCGAGGTTCGACTGCAGCCAGCCGCCGCCGAACACCCAGTGCGAGGCGATCGGGTAGATCACGGCCGAGAAGACGACCGCGTAGATGGCGTAGACGCCGAACTTGATGCGCTCGAGCGTGGTGCCCCAGACGATCGCGAGCGAGACGGCGCAGAAGACGAACTGGAAGAACCACTTCGCCTCGACGGTCGCGTCCGAGAGCCCCATGATCGGGAACGCCTTCTGCGGGTCCCCGAAGTCCCTCAGGAAGTACCCGGTGTGTCCGATGATGTCGCCCGCGCCGAACGCGAACGCGAAGCCGCACGCCCAGTAGGCGAGTCCGGCGATCGAGAAGTTCATCAGCACCTTCGCGACCACGGTGCCGGCGTTCTTTCCGCGGGAGAAGCCGATCTCGAGGAACGCGAAGCCGGCCTGCATGAGCATCACGAACACGCCCGCGACGATCACCCACATCGAGTTGATGCCGACCGAGCCGCGAATGTTGCTGACGTCCACGGTGAACGAGTCAGCCGACGCGACGGTCGGCAACAGCAGTAAGGCGACGAGCGCCATCATGCTGGCGCGAATGAGCGTCGTCCGCTTCATTTTCCCTCCTGGGTTGACGGTATGCGGCGAGTCTGCGCCAGTGAACGCGTGTGTTCTTTGGCCCGGTGGCGAAAGATCGCCTCGCCGCTTTCGCCACGCCGCCTGCCGTCGCGCCGTCGGATCTGCGCCCTTATAGTCCCGCGCGAGGAATCACTCGTCGTCGTGCCTCGGGACAGCCGGGAGCGCAGGACGAGCGTTCCTTTAGACATGCGGATAGTGTCGGCTCCCGGCTGAGCTTCTAGGCTCGGCGCGCACGGAAATTCACGAGAAGGACATCCCGTCTTATGGCAAAGATCCGTCAGCAGAACGTCACGGCCGCGCAGTGGTCGCCAAACGGCGCCGCGATGGGCGCCCAGGACCTGACGCTCCCCGACAACCAGGTGTTCGGCGCGAACGTCTTCAGCCTCGCCGAGCAGCGCCAGCGGCTCCCGAAGACCGTCTTCCGTCAGCTCCAGCTCACGCTCGAGCGCGGCGAGGCGCTCGACAGCTCGCTCGCCGACGCCGTCGCGCTGGCGATGAAGGAGTGGGCGCTGGAGAAGGGCGCGACGCACTACGCGCACTGGTTCCAGCCGCTCACCGGCTCGACCGCCGAGAAGCACGACTCCTTCTACAACCCGGTCGGCGACGGCACCGCGCTCGCCGAGTTCTCCGGCAAGGAGCTGATCCAGGGCGAGCCCGACGCGTCCTCCTTCCCCACCGGCGGCATCCGCGCGACGTTCGAGGCGCGCGGCTACACCGCCTGGGATCCGACGAGCCCGGCGTTCATCCTCGAGAACCCGAACGGCGCGCTGCTCTGCATCCCGACGGCGTTCACGTCGTGGACGGGCGAGGCGCTCGACCACAAGATCCCGCTGCTGCGCTCGATGGAGGCGCTCTCGCAGGCGGCCGTGCGCGCGCTCAAGCTGCTCGGCGACGACGTCTCCCAGCGCGTCTTCACGACGGTCGGCCCCGAGCAGGAGTACTTCCTGATCGACGAGCAGTACTACTTCGAGCGGCCCGACCTGCTGACGACCGGGCGCACGCTGTTCGGCGCCCAGCCGCCGAAGGGCCATGAGCTCGACGACCACTACTTCGGCTCGATCCCCGAGCGCGTGCTCGCGTGCATGCTCGACACCGAGCGCGAGCTGCAGAAGCTCGGCGTGCCGGTCAAGACGCGCCACAACGAGGTCGCGCCGGCGCAGTACGAGATCGCGCCGATCTTCGAGAACTCCAACGTCGGCTCCGACCACCAGCAGCTGACCATGCAGGTGCTGCAGAACGTGGCGCGGCGCTACGGCCTCGTCTGCCTGCTGCACGAGAAGCCGTTCGCCGGCGTCAACGGCTCCGGCAAGCACAACAACTGGTCGATGGGCACCGACGCGGGCTCCAACCTGCTCGAGCCGGGCGCCACCCCGCACGACAACCTGCAGTTCCTGTTCTTCTGCACGGCCGTCATCCAGGCGGTCGACACGCACCAGGGACTGCTGCGCGCGACAGTCGCCGGGCCGGGCCAGGATCACCGCCTCGGCGCCAACGAGGCGCCGCCGGCGATCATCTCGATCTTCCTCGGCAAAGAGCTGTCCGACGTCTACGAGGCGATCGAGAAGGGCGAGACCGGCGAGTCGAAGCCCGGCTCGCTGCTCGGCCTGGGCTCGCCCGTGCTGCCGCCGCTGCCGCTGCACGGCGGCGACCGCAACCGCACGAGCCCGTTCGCCTTCACCGGCAACAAGTTCGAGTTCCGCGCGGTCGGCTCGACGGCGACCGTCGCGCTGCCGAACACGATCCTCAACACGATCGTCGCCGAGGCGATCGACGACCTCGCCGGACAGCTGCAGGAGGCGCTGAAGGGCGGCGCGTCGCTCGAAGCCGCGTTGCGTCCCGTGCTCCAGAAGAGCTGGGCAGCGCACAAGCGGATCGTCTTCGAGGGCGACAACTACGCGGAGGCGTGGCACCAGGAGGCCGAGCACGAGCGCGGCCTGCTGAACCTGCGCACGACGCCCGACGCGCTGCCGTACTTCGTGCGGCCCGAGGTCGTCAAGGTGTTCGAGAAGTACGAGGTGCTCAACGAGCGCGAGCTCGAGGCGCGCTACGAGGTCTTCACCGAGCAGTATGCGGTCAAGCTCAACATCGAGGCCGAGACGGCCGCGGTGATCGCGCGCACGATGCTGCTGCCCGCGGCGCTGCGCCACCTCGCGCTGCTGCGCTCCGCAGAGGTCGGCGACCTGATCCGCGAGAGCGAGCACCTCGTCGGCGAGTTCGCCGCCGCGATCAAGGCGCTCGAGGCCGTCAACCTGGCCGAGAACCAGGAGGACGAGCCGCCCGCCACCTGGGCCGTCTTCATGCGCGACAAGGTGATCCCCGCGATGGACAACGTCCGCGCGCTCGCCGACAAGCTCGAGAAGATCGTCGCCGACGACCTCTGGCCGCTGCCGAAGTACAGCGAGATCCTGTTCATCAAATAGGACCTCGCTGCACCCAGGATGTGCCCGGAAGCCCCGTAGCCACGGGGCTTCCGCCGTTTCTGGTGGGCGCGACCAACGCGGCACGCCGCCGCTCGCGACTGGCTGGGCGAAGCGAGCGACCGGGGTGGGCGTCTGCGCGATCGGGCATAGAGGCGGTGTGATGCGCGTCGCGTCACGCCGTCAGCCGGCGGCCCGTGACGGCGGCGGCCCGGACCCGAAGGGAGCGACGATGGACATCTTCTCCGTCGAGCAGAAGGAGCGCCTCAGCCGCGAGGACGCCGCCGCACGGCTGCGCGAGCTCGCCGACATGCTCGCGCGCCACAACGACGTCGAGTTCGAGCGCGGCGGCATGCGCTTCACCGTCCACGTGCCCGACGAGGTGAACCTCAAGATCGAGCTGGAGATCGAGAGCGACGAGCGCGAGCTGGAGATCGAGCTGACCTGGTGACCGCCCCGACGTGGGCCTCGATCTCACACCGATCGGACGATGTGAGAGCGGTGCTGCTCTGAGAGCGTGATCGTTCGAGCGCACAGGATCCCCCGGATCCGCGAGTCGCGTCACCCAGTAAAGGAGTCCGCGAGTGCCGATCGCAGCTGACTATCCGTTCCTCGACGTCATGTGGTCGATGTTCGTCTTCTTCGCCTTCGTGATCTGGATCTGGCTCCTGATCACGGTCTTCGCCGACATCTTCCGCCGCCGCGACTGCGGCGGCTGGACGAAGGCGCTGTGGGTCGTCTTCGTCATCGTGCTGCCGTACATCGGCGTGCTCGCGTACCTCATCGTCCAGCATCGGGGGATCGCAGAGCGCAGCGGCGAGCAGATCAAGGCCGCCAAGGCGCAGCAGGACGAGTACATCAAGTCGGTCGCCGGCACCGGGTCGGCCGCCGACCAGATCGCGCAGGCGAAGCAGCTGCTGGACGGCGGCACGATCAGCCAGTCCGAGTTCGACGCGCTCAAACAGAAAGCACTCGCCTAGAGGCCGCAACCATGACCGACGAGCCGCACGAGGGAGACGTTGAGGTCGATCTCGACGCCCGATCGGGTCCTCGGCTGTCGCTCGAGGCCTACGGCCTGATCGGCGACATGCAGGCCGCAGCGCTCGTCGGCCGCAACGGGTCGGTCGACTGGCTGTGCCTGCCGCGCTTCGACTCCGCGTCGTGCTTCACGGCGCTGCTGGGCGACGAGCGGCATGGGTGCTGGCTGCTGGCGCCCGCCGGCGACGTGCGCGCGACGTCGCGCCGCTACCGGCCGGGGACGCTGGTGCTGGAGACCGAGTTCGAGGTCCCGGACGGCGTCGTCCGTGTGATCGACTTCATGCCGCGGCGCATGCAGGGACCGCCGCGCGTGATGCGGATCGTGGAGGGCGTGCGCGGACGGGTGCCGATGCGGATGGAGCTCTCGCTGCGACCGGACTACGGGTCGATCACGCCGTGGGTCGAGCCCGCGTCAGACGGCGCCGTCGCGACTGCCGGCCCGGACGCGTTCCGCCTCAGCACGCCGCTGCCGCTCTCGATCGAGGACAGCATGGTCACCGCCGAGTTCATCGCGATCGAGGGCGCGCGCGAGCGGCTGACGCTGACCTGGCACCTCTCCTTCGAGCGGACGCCGCCGGTGGAGGACGCCGACTCGGCGCTCGCGCGCACCGAGGCCTGGTGGCGGCAGTGGAGCGGCCGCTGCCGCTACGAGGGCGCCTACCGCGACGAGGTGCTGACGTCGTTGATCGCGCTCAAGGCGATGACCTCCGAGACGACCGGCGCGCTGATCGCGGCGCCGACGACGTCGCTGCCGGAGGACCTCGGCGGCGTGCGCAACTGGGACTACCGCTACTGCTGGCTGCGCGACTCGGTGCTCGCGCTCGAGGCGCTGCTCGAGGCGGGCTACACGGAGGAGGCGCTCGCCTTCCGCGACTACCTGCTGCGCGTCGGCACCGGCGACCCGAGGGCGACCCAGATCATGTACGGGATCGGCGGCGAGCGGCGCCTGACCGAGTTCGAGCTGCCGCACCTGCCCGGCTACGAGGGCTCCAAGCCGGTGCGGGTAGGCAATGCCGCCTCCGAGCAGTTCCAGCTCGACGTCTACGGCGAGGTCGCGAACGTGATGTTCATCGGCGCCGAGGCGCTGGGGCGAGTCGAGGAGCGGGTGTGGCCGCGTTGGCGCGCGATCGTCGAGCACGTCGAGACGATCTGGCGCGAGCCGGACGACGGCATCTGGGAGTCGCGCGGCGAACGGCGTCACTACACGTACTCGAAGGTGATGGCATGGGTCGTGTTCGACCGCGCCGTGCGCATCGCAGAGCGCTTCGAGCTCGACGCGCCGGTGGAGCGCTGGAAGGCGAGCCGCGAGGAGATCCACCGGGAGGTCTGCGAGCACGGCTACGACGCCGAGCGCCGCACCTTCACCCAGTACTACGGCTCGCGCGAGCTGGACGCCAGTGTGCTCAACCTCCCGCTCGTCGGCTTCCTGCCGGGCGACGACGAGCGTGTCACGGGCACGATCGACGCGGTCATGCGCGAGCTGGGCCGCGACGGCTTCGTCTCGCGCTACTCGACCGCCGAGACCGACGACGGCCTGCCCGGCGACGAGGGTCAGTTCCTCGCCTGCTCCTTCTGGCTCGTGAGCGCGCTTGCCGCCAACGGCCGCGTCGACGACGCGCGCGCGCTGTTCGAGCGGTTGCTCGGCTTGGCGAACGACCTCGGCCTGCTGGCCGAGGAGTACGACGTCGCCCGCCGCCGCCAGGTCGGCAACTTCCCGCAAGCGTTCAGCCACCTCACGCTGATCCTCGCCGCGCGTGCGATCACGCAGGCTGCGGCGGCGTAGTAGTGGACGCCGTGCGCGAGGGCTCTGCTCGGCTGTAAGCGTCGTGGCGGCGAGCTCCTTCACGTGCCAAGCTGCCGACCAGCGCCGGAGCGCACAGCGCCGTCGGCAGATCGATCCAAGGAGAAGGGCGTCGTGAGCACCACCCACATCGAGACCTTCGCCGCCCCTCGGATCGCCTCCGAGCGCCGGCCCGACGGCAGTCTGCTGCTGCGCTCGCGCGATCAGCTGCAGGCACATCCGCCGACGATCGCGCACGCCTTCCGCGCCCACGCCGCGCAGCATCCCGACCGCCTGTTGGCGACCGAGCCGGGCGACGACGCTCGTCGAGAGCTCACCTGGGGCGAAGCCCGCGCACAGGCCGACGCAGCCGCGCAGGCGATGCTCGACGCGGGGCTCTCGGCTGAACGGCCGCTGATGGTGCTGAGCGGCAACTCGCTCGCGCACCTCGTGCTGATGCTCGGCGCCCACACGGCCGGCGTGCCGATCGTCTCGGTGAGCACCGCCTACTCGCTGGCCTCCAGCGATCACGCGCACATCGCGGACCTCGCCGCGCGCTGCGAGCCGGGCCTCGTCTTCGCCGACGACGCCGACGCCTACCGGCCCGCACTCGCAGCGGCCGTGAGCCACGGCGCCGAACGCGCGCTCGCCGGCCCGGTCGCCTTCGGGCAGCTGCTCGCGACCTCCCCCACGGACGCGGTCGAGCGCGCATTCGCGACACTCGACCCCGACGGCGTCGCCAAGCTGCTGTTCACGTCCGGCTCGACCGGCTCGCCGAAGGGCGTCGTCACGACGCACCGGATGCTCGCCTCCAACCAGCAGGCGCTCGCGCAGATCTGGCCGTTCATGCGTGAGGAGCCGCCGGTGCTGGTCGATTGGCTGCCCTGGAGCCACTCGTTCGGCGGCAACCACAATTTCAACCAGGTGATCTTCTTCGGCGGGACGCTGCACATCGACCATGGCAAGCCCGCCCCGGCCCTGATCGAGCGCACCGTGCAGGCGCTGCTCGAGCACCCGCCGACCGTCTACTACAACGTCCCGGCCGGATTCGCGCTGCTGGCCCCGCGCCTGGAACGCGATCCCGAGCTGGCGCGGACGTTCTTCTCGCGGCTGCGGCTCATCATCTACGCCGGCGCGGCGCTCCCGCCGGCGCTGTGGGATCAGATGCGCGCGCTCGCCCACGCCCACGCGCCGCGTGAGGTCCCGCTGACCGCCTCGTGGGGCGCGACCGAGACCGCGCCGGCAGCGACGAGCGCCCACTTCCCCACGGCGCCATGCGGGTGCATCGGCGTGCCGATCCCCGGCACGACGCTCAAGCTGACCCCCAGCGACGACAAGCTCGAGATCTGCGTGCAGGGACCGAACGTGGCGCCGGGCTACCATCGCGATCCCGCGGCGACGGCGGCCGCCTTCGACGAGGAGGGCTTCTACCGCACCGGCGACGCCGTCCGCCTCGTCGACCCCGACGACCCCTCACAGGGGCTGATGTTCGACGGACGGATCGGCGAGAACTTCAAGCTCGTGACCGGCACGTGGGTGACCGTCGGCAGCGTGCGCACCGGGCTCGTGTCGTCGCTCCGGGTCATCGCCGACGCCGTCGTCGCCGGCCACGACCGGACCGACGTCGGCGCGCTGGCCTGGGTCGACCAGGCGGCGGCATGCGAGGCGTGCGAGGAGCCAGGCGGGCAGATCGGGCTCGACGATCCGCGGCTGCGGGCGCTGCTGGCCACCCGACTCGCCGCGCACAACGCCGGCGCCGGCTCGACCGCTCGGATCGAGCGGCTGCTGCTGCTCGCCGAGCCGGCGTCGATCGACGCCGGCGAGATCACCGACAAGGGCTACGTCAACCAGAGCCGCGTCCTGCGCCGGCGCGCCGCGCTCGTCGAGCAGCTCTACGCCGAGCCGCGCGACCCGGCCGTCATCGTCCCCGACCGTTCCTGAAGGGGGTGGGCGGACACGGTCATGCGCGCACCGGCCCCGCATGCAGGACGTCGGGATCGTGGCCGGGGATGACGGTGAGGCCGGCGTCGCGCAGCTCGCGCAAGCGGTCTGCGGAGCGTCCCTGCTCGTCGTGGTCGTGAGCGAAGACGGGGAAGCGGTGGTCGTCGAGCCCGCTGGCGAAGTGTGAGACGTCGGCGCCGAGCACGAGATCGCCGATGCGCACCGACTGGTGGCCGGGCGTGTGCCCGGGCGTGAGCAGCAGCTCGATCGAGCCGTCGCCCAGGAGGTCGTGATCGCCGTCGACGAGGACGAGACGCCCGCGGTCGCCGGCGTAGTCGCGCGGAAAGAAGCTGTTGGCCGCGACCAGCGCGCGATCCTGCCCGGCCTCCCACTCGCGCCGCTGGACCACCAACGGGATCGAGGAGGGCACGAGCGGCAGGCCGCCGACGTGGTCCCAGTGCAGGTGGGTGAGCACGACCATCGTCACGGTGTCGAGGTCGACCTGCTCGGCGAGCGACAGCTCCTGCTCGAGCGCGAACAGGCCCATCGCCTCCGACGGCCCGTAGTGCGCGGTCGCATCGGCCACCGCCGCCGGGTGCAAACCGGTGTCGATCAGGATCCGCTGCTCGTCGGTCTCGACGAGGTAGGCCGGAACGGGGAAGCGGACGAGCGGGCCCTGCGGCTCGCCCCGCCGCATCAGCCACGCAGGGCAGGTGAACCAACCGACGATGAGCCGCTGGACCTGCATCACGTGGAAGGTACGCAGTCGCGGGTGCGTCGGCGGCACATCGCTTGATGGATGATGCCGCCATGCCGGCACGCCACGGATGGATCGCAGACGAGCTCGAGCACGCAGGTCGCGAGAACCTGGACGCCGCCCATGCCGCCCGCTACGACGACAAGGAGGACGCGGGCGCGGCAGCCGAGCTCGCGACGCTGAGGAGGCTCGGCCTCGATCGGAGCGCCACCGTCGTCGACCTCGGAGCCGGCACGGGTCAGTTCGCGCTGGCGGCCGCCGGCGCCTTCGCCCGCGTCGTCGCCGTCGACGTCTCGGCCGTGATGCTGGACCGACTGCGCGCCAAGCTGCGGCGCGACGGCAGCGAGAACGTCGAGTGCGTGACCGCCGGCTTCCTGACGTACGAGCATCGCGGAGCCCCGCCGGACCTCGTCTACAGCCGCTATGCGCTGCACCACCTGCCCGACTTCTGGAAGGCGATCGCCCTGCGCCGAATCGCCGAGCTGCTGCGGCCCGGCGGGATCCTGCGGCTCTGGGACGTCCTCTACGGCTTCGAGCCGGCGGAGGCGGAGGCTCACATCGAGCAGTGGATCGCGCAGACGGCGTCGGACGCGCTCGGCGACGGCTGGACACGCGCCGAGCTCGAGGAGCACGTGCGCGACGAGCACAGCACCTTCACCTGGCTGCTCGAGCCGATGCTCGAGCGGGCCGGCTTCGTGATCGAGGAGGCCGAGCGCAGCGACGACCGGATCTTCGCTCGCTACACCTGCGTGAAGGCTCCGTAGCTCGAACGACTGCGCAAGCAGCGCCGCGCCGCCGGCTGATCGCCGAAGATCCACTCCACTTTTCGCAGCGTGAGAGGAGACGGGCATGACAGCAACGGCGGGCATGCAGGAGCAGCCGGTCGCGCCGGACCCGATGCGGCATCACAAGCACTATGTGGACGACGGGCATGGCTCCTCGCCGTACGCCGGCGGCAGCAGCTTCATGGAGCGGATGGCGGAGGCGGTCGCGAGCGGCATGGGGACCGTCGGCTTCCTGATCGTCAGCTCGGCGGTGATCCTGAGCTGGGTCGTGACGAACCACGTGGTCCACTTCCTCAGCCACTCCTGGCACGGGCTGCTCAACGGGCAGGGCTTCGACCCGGCGCCGTTCATCCTGCTCAACCTCGTCTTCTCGGCGGTCGCGTTCTACACCGGAGCGCTCGTGATCATCGCCCAGAAGGCGCAGACGCGAACCGACAAGGCCAACGAGGAGGCGGCGGCGACCCACCGCGAGGAGCTCGCCCAGTTCCAGACCGACCTGCTCCAGCGCAACACCGAGCTCACCGAGCAGATCCACGGGCTGACCGAGACGCTGCGGAGCCTGACGACGGAGGTGCACACGGCGATCTGCGCGAAGCCCGCGCCGTCGGATGCGTAGGACGTTCGCCGACACGCGTCGGGCTGCGTGACCAGACGCACAGACGAGCATGGGGCGCTGGCGTACGTTGATGGAGCCAGACCTACGAAATCGCAAGGAACGCCCATGTTCAGCCTGTTGATCGCCTCGGTCGCGCGCTCGCGCGCGGTCGAGCACCGAGACGCCCATGTCCACGTCGATGCGGCCGGCCGCCGCTTCACCTGCCACCTCCGCGACTGCCAGCCGGCTCGGCGCCCGCGGCGCCGTCTGACTGACTAGCCGACGCCCACCGCCAACCTTGGCATAGCCGTGTCAAGGTTGGCGCGCGCGTTGCTAGGATCGAGGCAATGCGCGACTACCTCGATGCGGTGCGCTCCCGCGTCGTCGTCTTCGACGGCGGCATGGGCGCGACGCTGGAGCAATTCGACCTCACGAGCGAGGACTACGGCGGCCTGCAGGGCAAGTGCCACGAGGCGCTCGTGCTCAACCGGCCCGACGTCATCGAGGGCGTCCACACCGCGATGCTCGACGCCGGCGCCGAGGTCGTCGAGACCGACACCTTCCAGGCCTCGCGGCTGAAGCTCGAGGAGTGGGGCCTCGGCGAGCACACGCTCGAGATCAACACGAAGGCCGCGCAGATCGCGCGCAAGGCGGCGGGCGAGCAGCGCTTCGTCGCCGGGTCGATCGGCCCGACCGGCTTCCTGCCCGCCTCCGACGATCCGACGCTGGGCAACATCTCCTTCCGCGAGCTCGTCGACGTCTTCGCCCAGCAGGCGCAGGGCCTCGTCGAGGGCGGCGCGGACCTGCTGATCATCGAGACCGCGCAGGACATCCTCGAGGTCAAGGCGGCGATCTTCGGTGCGCGCGAAGCGTTCAAGCTGACGGGCACCACGCTGCCGATCCAGTGCTCGGTCTCGCTGCTGCCCAACGGCGGCAAGATGCTGCTCGGCACCGACATCTCCGCAGTGCTGACGACGCTGACCGCACTCGACGTGCAGGTGATCGGGCTCAACTGCTCCACCGGCCCCGAGGACATGCGCGACGCGATCCGCTTCCTCGGCGAGCACTCCCCCGTGCCCGTCCACTGCATCCCGAACGCCGGCCTCCCCCTGCAGGGCCCCGACGGCGAGACGATCTTCCCCGAGCAGCCGGAGCCGCTCGCCGCATCGCTGCAGGAGTTCGTCGAGCGCTACGGCGTCGGCGTCGTCGGCGGCTGCTGCGGCACGACCGCCGAGCACATCGCGGCGATCGCCGAGCGCGTGAAGGGCCGCCCGGTCGGCGCGCGTCCGGCGCCGCGTCCCCCCCACGTCTCCTCGATGATCGCCGCCACGCAGCTCGCGCAGGAGCCGCGCCCGACGATCGTCGGCGAGCGTGTGAACTCGCAGGGCTCGCGCCGCGCGAAGGAGCTGCTGCTCGCCGACGACTACGACGGCCTGCTGCAGATCGCCGAGGGCCAGGTCGAGGGCGGCGCGCACATCCTCGACCTCTGCGTCGCGCTGACCGAGCGCCAGGACGAGGCCGAGCAGATGGCGACGCTCGTCAAGAAGGTCTCGCTCTCGCTGCCGGCGCCGATCCAGATCGACTCAACCGAGCCCGACGTGATGAAGGCGGCGCTGGAGCAGATCCCCGGCCGCGCGATCGTCAACTCGGTCAACCTCGAGGCGGGGCGTGACAAGCTCGACCACGTCGTGCCCCTGTGCATCGAGCACGGCGCCGCGCTGATCGCGCTGACGATCGACGAGGAGTCGATGGCGAAGACCGTGCAGCGCAAGGTCGACGTCGCCAAGCGCATCCACGGCTACGTCTGCGCCGAGCACGGGATGGACCCGCGGACGCTGATCTTCGACGCGCTCACGTTCACGCTCGCGACCGGCTCGGACGAGTTCAAGGACTCCGCCGTCGAGACGATCGAGGGCATCCGCGCGATCAAGGCCGAGCTGCCCGGCGTGCTGACCTCGCTCGGCGTCTCGAACGTCTCGTTCGGCTTCGGCAAGCAGGCGCGCGAGGTGCTGAACTCGGTCTTCCTGCACCACTGCGTCGAAGCGGGCCTCGACCTCGCGATGGTCCACCCCGCCGACATCACGCCCTACTCCGAGATCCCGCAGCTCGAGCGCGACCTCGCCGACAACCTCGTCTTCAACCGCCGCGAGGACGCGACCCAGCGCTTCATCGAGCACTTCGAGGAGAAGGGCGAGTCGGCCGAGGAGGAGGCCGCCGACCCGACCGCCGGGATGGAGCCCGAGGAGGCGCTGCACTTCCACATCCTGCGGCGCAAGAAGGACGGCGTCGAGGACTGGATCGACCGCTCCGTGGAGAAGATCGGCGCGGTGCCGACGCTCAACGACGTGCTGCTGCCGGCGATGAAGGAGGTCGGCGACAAGTTCGGCGCCGGCGAGCTGATCCTGCCGTTCGTGCTCCAGAGCGCCGAGGTGATGAAGAAGGCCGTCGCGCAGCTCGAGAAGTACCTCGACCGGATCGAGGGCTACACGAAGGGCACCGTCGTGATCGCGACCGTCTTCGGCGACGTGCACGACATCGGCAAGTCGCTCGTCAACACGATCCTCACGAACAACGGCTACACGGTCGTGGACCTCGGCAAGCAGGTGCCGATCTCGACGATCCTCGACGCGGCCGAGGAGCACAAGGCGACGGCGATCGGCCTCTCCGCGCTGCTCGTCTCGACCTCGAAGCAGATGCCGCTGTGCGTGCAGGAGCTGCACGAGCGCGCGCTGCCCTACCCGGTGCTGATCGGCGGCGCCGCGATCAACCGCGACTTCGGGCTGCGGATCCTCTACCCGCACGGGAAGGACGACGACGCGGTCTACGAGCCGGGCGTCTTCTACTGCAAGGACGCGTTCGAGGGCCTGGCGAAGATGGACCAGCTCGTCGACGAGGAGGCGCGCGCGGCGCTCGTCGCCAAGACGCGCGAGGCGGCGAGGACGCTGCGCGAGAAGCCGGTCGTCGTCGACGACGGACCGCCGACGACCGACGCCTCGGTGCGCTCGGCGGCGCGCACGGACACCCCCGTCCCGACGCCGCCGTGGTGGGGCGTGCGCGAGCTCCCGGTGCCGCTCGACGAGGTCTTCCCGCACCTCGACACGCACGTGCTGTTCAAGCTCCACTGGGGCGGACGCGGCGTCAAGGGCGAAGCCTGGCGCGAGCTGGTTCAGAACGACTTCCAACCGCGGCTGGAGCGCATGTGGCGCGAGCAGACCTACCTGCACCCGCGCGCGAAGCTCGGCTACTTCCCCGCCGCCTCCGACGGCAACGAGGTCGTGATCTTCGACCCCGAGGATCACGAGAAGGAGATCGACCGGCTCGTCTTCCCGCGCCAGCCGCGCCACGACCGCATCTGCCTCGCCGACTTCTACCGCCCGCTCGACAGCGGGGGCACCGCCGGCGAAGCCGGTGGTCGGGACGTCGTCGCCCTGCAGATCGTCACCGCCGGCGCCGAGGTCACCGAGCTGATGGCGCGCCTCGAGCAGGAGGGCGAGTTCGCCGAGCAGCTCTTCGTCCACGGCCTCGGCGTGCAGACGGCCGAGGGGATGGCCGAGTGGCTGCACGCGACGGTCCGCGCCGACCTCGGCATCCCACGCGACCAGGGACGCCGCTACTCCTGGGGCTATCCCGCCTGCCCGGACCAGTCCGAGCACGAGAAGGTCTTCGCGCTGCTCGACGCGGCGTCGATCGGCATGCGGCTCTCCGGCGGCTACGCGGTCGAGCCCGAGCAGTCGACCGTCGCGATCGTCGCCCACCATCCCCAGGCGGTCTACTTCGGCATGAAGAGCGGCTTCCTGCCGAAGGGCAAGGCACCCGACGACATCATCGCCGGCTCCGATCGCGACCCCTCCAGGAGCGACGAGGATCCGCCCGACGGCGCGATCGAGGAGGAGGCCGCGTAGCGCGGCGGTTCACGATCCAGCTTCCTGGGTAACGAGGCCGAAGACACCGGCGATCGAGGGAGGCAGGGTCATGGCGAACGACGCGCTGTTCATCGGTTGGGGAGCCGTTGCGCGGGGGCGCGAGCAGACGTCTCTGAAGGTGTTCCAGGAGACCGTCGAGTTCTGGGCGAAGGCCCAGCAGGACGGCCGCATCGACGGCTTCGAGCCCTATCTGCTGCAACCGCACGGCGGCGGACTCGCCGGCTTCATGCTCCTCACCGGCCAGCGCGCCCAGCTCGACGAGCTGCGCTCGAGCGCGGAGTTCGCGAACGTGATGGCACGCGCGGGCATGGTCGTCGACGAGCTCGGCGTCGTCAGCGCCTATGGCGGCGAGGCGCTTGCGCAGCAGCTCGGCGTCTTCCAACAGGCTGCGAGCGGTCTCGGCTAGCGCTACGCCTCAGCCGCGCTGCCCTGCTGCACGCGCGCAGGCTGCGCGCGCAGCTTGACCGGCGCCGCCTGCAGCGCACGCAGGCGCACGTCGCGCCAGGAGAGGCCCTCCTTCAACAGCGCCGGGGTCCCCATCAGCACGGCCGTGGCGATCTCGACCGCCTGCAGGATGATCCCGTAGCCGAGCGCGTCCGCCTGCGAGACGCCGTACCCCGCGCTCAGCACGACGACGCACGCCCACTGGAAGACGCCGAGGTTCGACGGCGTCACCGGCAGCACGGCCGTCACGTTGACGGCGAACAGCACGGCCGCCGCGGCGCCCGCGCCGGCGCGGTGGTCGAGCCCGAGCGCCATCAGCAGCACGTAGCAGGAGAGCCACTGCAGCGCCCACGCCGCCAGCTGCGCGACGAGCGCGGTGGCGCCGAGCCGCGGCTGACGGAAGACGGCGAGCCCGGAGCGCACGCGCGCGAGCGCGCCGCGCGCCTGGCCCGTCAGCTCACGCAGCTTCGCGAAGCGCGAGTGGCGTCCGGCGCTCAGCACGGGCGGCGCGAGCAGCACGACCGCGACCAGCACGAGCGGCGTTATCGCGGCGACGAGCAGCACGTCGCGATGGCCGTGGAAGAGCCGCAGCGAGGAGAAGGTGACGACGCCGAGCACGAGCAGCGCGAAGACGTTGAGCAGCGCCTGCGAGACGATCGTGCCGAGCACGACGGGCAGATGCTCGCGCGGGCGCCCGGTGCGGCGGGCGACGATCAGCGCACGCGAGGGCTCGCCGAGCCGCGCCGGCAGCGTCGCGCTCATCAGCACGCCGATGAACGTCCCCTGCATCGCGTCGCGCAGGCGCACGCGCCCACGCGGCAGCGCGGCGTCCAGGATCGCGTGCCAGGAGACGGCGCGCACCGCCATCGAGGCGCACATGATCCCCAGGCCCGTGAGCACCCAAGCCGGGCTCGAGTCGAGCAACGCCACGACGATTTCGTGCACGCCGATACGGCGGAAGGCGAGCAGCGTGCCGACCAGCGCGGCGAGCGCGAAGGCGAGCAGCGCGACGCGGCGCGCCAACGCGACAACCGGCCGGCGCGTGCCCGCGGGGGGCGGCGGCTCGAGGCTCGCGAGCCGCCGCGGCGCGACGACCGGCTTGAGGTCCGCCGGGCGCACGCCGACCCGCACCGCCGCGCGCTGGAGCGCACCCTGCGGCGCCGGCGTCGCGACCGCGTCCGCGTAGGCG
>Ga0134121_10000247_pt1 | contig 64498 bp, 49 predicted proteins | sample KB301_FD_96463 | JGI IMG/M metagenome (GOLD analysis project Ga0134121, IMG submission 96463) | Terrestrial soil microbial communities without Nitrogen fertilizer from Kellogg Biological Station, Michigan, USA - KB3-0-1 | ecosystem: Environmental > Terrestrial > Soil > Unclassified ...
AGACGGCGCGCTACGACGAGGCGATCGACGCGGCGCAGAAGGGGATTGCAGCCGAGCGCGCCGCCTCCGGCCCGCGCCACATCCGGCTCGCCGAACGGCTCAACGATCTCGGTGACGCGTACTACTTCGCCGGCAAGCCGCAGGAGGCGGAGAAGCCGGTGGCCGAAGCGCTCGAGATCGGGCGCGCCTGGCCCGAGGGGCCGACCTACCCGCTCGGGGAGTCGCTCCAGCTCATGGGGAACATTCTTGCGAGCGAGGGGAAGCTCGACGAGGGGGCGAAGCTCCTCGAGGAAGCGGTCGGAGTTGCGGTCAAGGTGCTCGGCCCCACGAACACCGAGGCCGACCACGCCCGCAACGCCCTGGCGATGGTCCTCATGCAGCAGGAGCAGTACGACCGCGCCGAGAACCTCCTGCTCGAGGTGCTCGAGAACACGAAGAAGACCCTCGGTCCGAAACACCCGATGGTCGCCGTGACCCTGGAGAACCTCGGCAACATCTACTACCGGCAGGGGCACCTCGACAAGACGATCGCGATGCTCGACCAGACGGCGGCGCTGCGCCGTGAGATCCTCGGCCCCGAGGATCCGGCGGTCGGACGCACCCTCTGCAACCGCGGCACGGTGCAGTGGCGCGCGGGACACCTCGAGGAGTCCGAGCGCTCGCTGCGCGACGGGCTCGCCCTGATGCGCAAGGGGCTGGGCGCGGACCATCCCGATATCGCGCAGGTCGACGGAATCCTCGCGCTCGTCCTCGCCGACCGGAAGGACGGCGCCGGGGCGGAGCAGTCACTCCGCGACGCGCTGCGGATTCGGTCGAAGGCCCTCGGCGACGACAACCCGGACACCGCGGCGAGCCGCATCGACCTCGGGTTGAACCTGCTCGCCCGCAAGGTGAACGAGACGGAGGCGAGAACCCTCCTGCGCGACGGCGTCGCCGTGCTCGCCAAGGCGGCGGGAGAGGACAACCCCCGCGTCAAGAAGGCGCGCGCCGCGCTCGGCCCACCCTCCGCTGGCGGCTGAGGCGCCATCAGCACCTCAGAGGCAACCCGCGCCGGGCGGGGATCGTATCCTCTGGCCATGACGACGATCCTCGACGATCTCCGGCTGGCCTTCCGGCGACTCCTCCGCTCTCCCGCCTTCACCGCCGTGACCGTGGCGGCACTCGCCTTGGGGGTCGGGATGAACACGGCGATCTTCAGCGTGGTGAACGCGGCCCTGCTGCGGCCGCTGCCTTATCCCGCACCCGGGAGGCTGGTGGAGATCGGGCTGCCCTCCGCCTCCGGGGAAGCGCGCGGCCCGGTCTCGTTCGTCGACTTCGAAGACTGGCGGCAGCAGAGCCACGCCTTCTCCTCGATGGCGGTGTTCAGCACCCTCGCCGGGCTGAACCTGCGCGGCGAGGGGGACCGCGAGCCGGAGCAGCTCAAAACCGCCTGGGTGCACCCCGACTTTTTCGCCACCCTCGGGGTCGTGCCGGAGATCGGCCGGCCGCTGGTCGCGGCGGACAACGAGCCGGGGCGCAACCAGGCCGTCGTCATCAGCCACGGGCTCTGGCAGCGCCGCTTCGACGGCGACCCGGCGATCGCCGGGCGCGTCGTCACCCTCGACGAGCAGGCGTTCACGGTCGCGGGGGTGATGCCGGCATCGTTCCGTTTCCCGGACGCCGCCATCGACGCGTGGGCGCCGGAGTCGCTCATCGAGGCGAGCGCCGCGCCGCGCGTGCGCGGCAACCGCTTCCAGCGCGTCATCGCGCGGCTCGGCGACGGGGTGACGGTCGAGCGGGCGCAGGTCGAGATGAACGTCATCGCGGCGCGCCTGGCGCGCGAGTTCCCGGAGACCAACACCGGCCGCGACCGTGTGACGCTCCTGCCGCTGCACGAGTCGCTCGTCGGCGCGCGGCTGCGCTCCGCCGTGCTGGTGCTCTTCGCCGCGGTCGGGCTGGTGCTCCTCATCGCGTGCGCCAACGTCGCGCACCTGCTCATCGCGCGCATCGCTTCCCGGCGCCGCGAGACGGCGATCCGCCTCGCGCTCGGGGCCTCCCCCTCGGCGGTGGTGCGCCTGCACGTCGCCGAGAGCCTGCTCGTGTCGCTCGCCGGCGGGCTGCTCGGCCTGCTGCTCGCCGCCTGGACACTCGACCTGGTGCGCCGCGGCGTCGTCCCGTACCTGCCGCCCCAGCTGGACGTACTCCTCGATCGGCGCGTGCTCGGGTTCGCGCTGCTCGCGTCGATCGCCTCGGCGCTCCTGTCGGGCGTGCTGCCGGCGCTGCGCGGCGCCGGGCGGGGCGCGGTCGCGGCGCAGGATCTCAAGGAAGGAACGCGCGGCACCGGCGCCGGCGGCGACCGGCGGCGGCTGCGCGAAGCGCTGGTGGTCAGCGAGCTGGCGCTCGCAGTGGTGCTCGTCGTCGCGGCGGGGCTGGTGCTGCAGAGCTTCCGGCGCCTCAGCGGCGTCGATCCCGGTTTCGACCCGGACGGGGTGCTCACGGTGGCGATGAACGCCTCCGGCGCGCGCTATCCCGAGCGCGCCCAGTTCGTCGATTTCCAGCGGCGCGTGGTCGAACGTGTGCAGCGCCTGCCGGGCGTGGTCGCCGCCGGATCGACCCGCAATCTGCCGCTGCTCGGAACGGGGGAGTCATGGCTCATCGTTCCCGAAGGCAGCGCGCCGGTCGCGCCGGGAAACGAGCCCGAGGTTGCGGTGCACCCGGTCAGCGCCGGGTTCTTCGCGGCGCTGCGCATCCCGCTCGTCCAGGGGCGCGTCTTCTCGGAGAACGAGACCGCGCCGGTCGCGGTCGCAAGCGAAGCGCTGGCGCGCCGCTTCTGGCCGGACGGCAACGCCGTGGGGCGCGCGCTGCTCGTCGGCGACAAGCGCATCCCGATCGTCGGGGTCGTCGGCGACGTCCGGCAGGGGGCGCTCGAAGCCGAGGGGGAGGCGGCGCTCTATCTCCCCAATGGGCTCTCGCCACGGCGCGGGTTCACCCTGGTGATCCGGACCGCCGGCGCCCCGGGCGCGCTGGAGTCGCTGGTGCGCGCCGCCATCCGGGAGGTCGATCCGCAGCAGCCGATCCTGCGCGTCGCCACGATGCGCGAGGTGCTGGGGAGCGCCCTGTCGCAACCGCGCCTGATGTCGGGGCTCCTCGGCGCGTTCGGCCTCCTGGCGCTCCTGCTCGCGGTGCTCGGCGTGTACGGGGTCATCGCGCTCATGGTGTCGCTGCGGACCTGGGAGTTCGGCGTGCGCATGGCGCTCGGGGCCACCGCCGGGTCGGTGCGGCGGATGGTGCTGCGGCGCGCCATGCTCCTGGGCGCTTGCGGTGTCGGGTGCGGGACGCTCGTGGCGCTCGGCGCGACCCGCCTGCTCCGCTCGCAGCTCTACGACGTCAGCGCCACCGATCCCCTGGTCTTCGTGCTCGCCGTCGCCGTGCTCCTGCTCGCCAGCCTGCTGGCGGGGGACGGGCCGGCGCGACGCGCGACGCGCATCGATCCGCTCGTCGCGTTGCGCTCCGACTAGCCGGCGCGGCGGTCGTTCCGAAATCACCCCGGCCGGCGCGGCCATTTCGCCGCAGGTCGTTGCGTCGCGTCCCCCCGCGGCGCTAGACTCCCGTCTCGACCTCGCCGATGAACCGAAGTCCGCTTCGCGCCGCGCGCGCCCTGGCGCGGCTCGCACATGAGGAGGGACTCATGATGAAGCCGGTACCTCGCCGCACGCGCCGCCTCGTCGCCGGTTGCGCGACCCTCGCCCTCGTCTTCCTCGCCCTTCCGGGGGGAGCGCTCGGCGACCAGCCCGATCTCACCGGGACCGTGCAGGTCCTCGTGAAGAGCCGGGGACCTCTGACCACGGAGGCGGCCGCCGTCATCGGATCGCACGGCCGTGTCTCGGCCGTCTGGCCGCAGATCCGGGCGATGGCGATGAGCGTGAGCCCGTCGCGGCTCGACGAGTTGAAAGCCGACGGTCGCGTCGCCTTCGTGGAGCTGGACGAGCAGGGAAGCGCACCCGACATCGAGCTGAAGACCCCGGCCCGCGGCGAGGGCGGAGACGCCGCGAAGAGCCAGCCGCTTATCACGGCGCCGCTCCCGGCCGCGCTCGATCCGATCACCACCTGGAACCTCGACATGGCGGACGTCACCGGCACCGGCTTCGACGGCACGGGCGTGACGGTGGCGGTGGTGGATTCCGGGCTGCCGCAGAACTGGGCGGACTTCCTGCCCGCCGGCCACGTCGATACGGTGCACGCGGTCGGGTTCGGCGGGGAAGGGTGGGGAAGCCCTCAATCCACCAACCCCGTGGGCGGGGTGGGCGGCATGACCGGCCAGTTTCCCCACGGTCTCGCCGTCAGCAGCGTCATCCTCGGGTTCCCGTCGGAGGCCGGGCCGATCGGCGGCGCGGCGCCCGGCGCGACCGTCCTGCCGATCCGCGTCCTGAACCAGTTCAACTCCGGGTGGTTCTCCTGGTTCGCGGCCGCCTTCCTCTATGTCGGCCAGCTGAAGGCGGACGGTGTTTTGCCGGGGCCGGTGGTCATCAACTTCAGCATCCAGGCGCGCAACGATTCCGCCATCGTCGCCGACGCCATCGACTACGCCACGAGTCAAGGCGTCATCTTCGTCACCATCGCCGGCAACTTCGGCCCGGATGCGGGAACCATCTCCTTCCCCGGGCGTCGTCCGCAGTCGATCACCACCGGCGCCGTCGGCTGGCTGCGGGAGTTCTGCGAGCCGTTCTGCCAGGGGCCGTGGTTCTTCGCGAACGTGCCGGAGGACGACCCGACGCAGATCTACGTCGCCGGGTTCTCCGGCCGCGAGAGCGACCCGCCGCCGTCCCCGACGAACATCGACGTCCTCGCGCCGGGATCGATCGTCTTCGGGGAATGGCTCTTCGGGCCCGGCTTCTCGGAGGGGCACAAGAACGCCACGAGCGACATCACCTATTTCATCGGCGGCACCTCGTTCGCGGCGCCGCACGTCGTCGGGATGGTGGCGCAGATGCTCCAGAAGAACCCCGGCCTCGACCAGGCGGCGGTGGAAGGCATCCTGCGCGGCAGCGCGCTGCCCATTCCGCCTTCCGGACCGGTGTTCACGCCGGTGCAGTTCGTCCCGGGCTGGGATGCGAACGCCACCGGCGCGGGCCTGGCGCGCGGGGCGGCCGCGGTCGCCGCGACTCCGGACGCCTCCGAGCCGCTGCCTTAGCCGGGCTGGTCCGGCCGGGCCACCTGCAATCTAGGAGGTACGGCGCCGGGGCGAACGGCGCCTGGACCTGGCCGCGACGGAAGCGCGCCGGGATTCCACGGGAGCGACGCGGGTGGAGGCCGCCTGCGTGAGCGTTCCGGGAGGCGCCGCATCCCGTGCGGGCGGCGGGACAGTCGCCTGGGATCGCGTCTGCAGGCGGAAGCGGGCCGGGGGCAGGCCGAAGGCCCGCTTGAACGCCCGGTTGAAGGCGGGCTCCGATTCGTACCCGACCTCCGCCGCGATGTCGGCCACGCTGCGGCTCGACGCGGCGAGCGTGCGCGCGGCGATCTGCAGCCGCCACTGCGTCAGGTAGGACATCGGCGGCTGCTCCAGGAACTTGCGGAAGCGCTCCGCCAGGACCGAGCGCGACACGCCCGATTCCTTCGCCAGGCCGGCGAGGGTCCAGGGATGCGCCGGCCGGCTGTGGATCAGGGCCAGCGCCTTGCCGACCTCCGGATCGCGCGCGCCGGCGAGCCAGCCGGTGCGTCCCTCGGGCCACTGCGCCACGTAGCGGCGCAGCGTCTCGACGAACAGCACCTCGGAGAGCTTGGACATGAGGGCTGCGCCGCCGGGACGATCGGCTCCCGCTTCGTCCACCGAGAAGCGGATGCTGCTCTCCAGCCACCGTCCGCCGGCATCGTCGCGGATGCGCACCTTGAAGAGCGAAGGCAGCCCGGACAGGACCAGGCGGCTCAGCCTCGGATCGCAGGCCATGTAGCCGCACACGAACTTGGTGACCTCGCCTCCGCCGCCGCTGCGCGTGACGCGCAGGCCCAGCCCGAGGAGCCGGTTGAGGTTGTGCGAAGCGGGCTTCACGGCGGGCGCCGCCATGCCGTTCTCGAGCACGTGCCCGTCGCCGTGCGGGAAGACGACGATGTCGCCGGCCTCGAGCGCCAGCACCTCGTCGCCGAGCCGGGCCGTGCCGCGCCCTTCCGTCAGCAGGTGGAACATGATGACGTGCCCGCCGTCCGGGGCGAGCCGCGGCGCGATCTGGTGCGACGGCGGCGCGTGAAAGCCCCACGGCGCCGAGAACTCGGCGTTGTAGAAGACGGCGCCCTGCAGCGCCACCGCTTTCAGGACTTCCGACAGCACGTCCATGGGAACGTTTCCGGCGCGGGCTGCGCCTCCAGGCTCCTGGTTCGGGGGTTCCGGACGCCCGGCGAAGTGCGCCGGACGGACGGGCAAGCGACCGCGATGCTAGCGCTTCACGGGCAAGGATGCCAGACGCGCGGATAAGGCGGCGCGCGCCGTCGTGCGGCACTCTTTGCCGCGACGCCGGAAGGACTCCGGCGCTCTCTCGGAAAGGAGCTTTCGACCATGCGCGAACCTCAGGAGAATCTGACGACGCTCTCCGCCGCCCCCGCCACCGCTTCGTCCTCGACCACCGCCGCCGGCACGGCCTCCGCCGCGACCATCGCCCCGGCTGCGGCGCCCGACATCCGGCAGCTCAAGACGGGGCTGCGCAGCATGTGGATGACGGGGAACTACGATCGCTTCTCCCGGTTCATGGATCGCAGCGCCCGCGAGTTCTACGAGCGGCTCGACGTGGCGCCCGGCAGCCGGCTCCTCGACGTCGCCTGCGGCAGCGGGCAGCTGGCGCTCATCGCGGCGCGCGAGGGGGCGGACGTGACCGGCGTGGACATCGCCGCGAATCTCGTCGCCAACGCCACCGCCCGCGCCAGGGCGGAGAACCTCTCCGCCCGCTTCGAGGAGGGGGATGCGGAGTCGCTGCGCTTCGAGGACGGCTCGTTCGACGTCGTGACCAGCCTCATCGGCGCGATGTTCGCGCCGCGGCCGGATCGCGTCGCGCGCGAGCTGCTGCGCGTCACCGCCCCCGGCGGCACCATCGCCATGGCCAACTGGACGGCCGAGGGCTTCGTCGGCCGGATGTTCAAGACCATCTCCGGCTTCATCGCGCCCAACGGCATGCCGTCGCCGCTGCTGTGGGGGAACGAGGAGCGGGTGCGCGAGCGCTTCGCCGCGGGCGCCTCGTCGATGAAGCTGACGCGCCGCATGTATCTCTTCGACTATCCGTTCCCGCCCGAGGACGTGGTTGAATTCTTCCGTCTCTACTACGGGCCGACGCACAAGGCCTTCGCCTCTCTCGACGAGGCGGCGGCCGGACGCCTGCGCGGCGAGCTGGTCGAGCTGTGGTCGAAGGCGAACCGGGGCAACCAGGAGATCACCATCGTCGAGGCGGAGTATCTCGAGGTCGTGGCGGAGCGGGCCTGATTCGCGCGCCCCGGGCGCGCGTGGGGAGGATGTCATGTCGAAGCTGTCCGAAGCATCGATCGCATCGTTGAAGACCGGCCTCGAGGGCGAAGTGCTGCAGCCGGGGAGTGACGCCTTCGAGGAATCGCGGCGCATCTGGAACGCGATGATCGACAAGAAGCCGGCGATCATCGTGCGCTGCGCCGCGACCTCCGATGTCGTCCGCGCGGTGAACTTCGCGCGCCAGCAGCGCCTGCCGCTGGCCATCCGCGCCGGCGGGCACAACATCGGCGGCAGCGCGCTGGTGGACGGCGGCCTCGTCGTCGACCTGTCGCGGATGCGTGCCGCGCAGGTGGATGCGACGGCCCGCCGCGTCACCATCGAGGCCGGGGCGCTGCTCTCCGACCTCGACGCCGCCACCCAGGCGCACGGCCTGGCGACCCCGCTCGGGATCAACTCCACGACCGGGGTCGCCGGGCTGACGCTCGGCGGCGGCTTCGGCTGGCTCTCCCGCAAGCTCGGCATGACCATCGACAACCTCGAGTCGGCGGAGGTGGTCACCGCGGCCGGGGAGGTCGTGAAGGCGGGCGCGAAGGAGCACCCCGATCTCTTCTGGGCCCTGCGCGGGGGCGGCGGGAACTTCGGCGTCGTCACGCGTTTCGAGTTCCGGCTGCACCCGGTCGGTCCGAATCTCCTGAGCGGGCTCGTGGTCTACGGGCTCGACGAAGCGGGAACGGTGCTGCGGCGCTACCGGGAGTTCGCGCTGGCCGCTCCCGACGAGCTCACCGTCTGGGTGGTCATCCGCAAGGCGCCGCCGCTGCCGTTCCTGCCCGCCGAGGTCCACGGCCGCGAGGTCGTCGTGCTGGCGATGCTCCACGCCGGAGACCCGGCGGAGGGGGAGCGGCTCGTCGCGCCCCTGCAGAAGTTCGGACGTCCGCTCGGGGCGCACCTGGGCGTGCAGCCGTACGCCGGCTGGCAGCAGGCGTTCGACCCGCTGCTGGCCGCGGGGGCGCGCAACTACTGGAAGTCGCACAACCTCACGGGGCTCCCGGACGGGCTTCTCGACACGCTCGTGGAGCACGCGGCGCACCTGCCGACCCCGAACACCGAGATCATCCTCGCCGCCCTCGGCGGCGCGACCATGCGGCCCGCCGTCGACGCCATGGCGTACGCGGCGCGCGACACGCGCTTCATCGTGAACATCCACGGCCGCTGGGAGGATGCGAAGGACGACGCGCGCGGCATCGGCTGGACGCGGACGTTGTTCCAGGCCGCCGCGCCGTTCGCCACCGGGGCCGCCTACATCAACTTCATGACCGCCGACGAGGGGGATCGGGTGCGCGCCGTGTACGGCGTGAACTTCGATCGGCTGGCGAAGGTCAAGCGCACCTACGACCCGGCCAACCTGTTCTCGGTGAACCAGAACATCGCGCCCGCCGCCTGAGGCCGGCCCGGGCCTGGGCTAGTGGATGCGGGCGACGCGGCCCTCGGACGGGAAGCGTTCGAACTGTCGCGGGTCGTGTCCCGGGATGACGCGGTCGGGTGACCCGGTCAGTGAAAGCATGCGCTTCTGCGCCGCCAGGTTCCCGGGCACGTCCGCGTCGCTGAAGGTGGCGGACGCCACGCCCTCCCTCAGGTTGCGATCGAGGTAGCAGTTGTCGGAGGCGAGCACGAAGGGGCCGGCGCCGGTCGCGACGCGCAGGTACTGCGACGCGAAGGTGTGGCGCGCGCCGGTGTAGACCCGCAGGCCCGGAAGGATCTCGACGTCGTCGCCGTCCACCAGGTGCAGCCGCCCCGAGGTGTTGAGGCGAAGAAGGACGGCGACGTCGTCGGGGTCGATCCCGCCGTTGTGGCCCCCGGGCTGCCACGCCTCCCCGGTGTAGTAGGCGTACTCCTGCTTCTGGATCCACACCTGCGCCTGCGGGAAGAGATCGACGCCCCCCATGTGATCCCAGTGCGCGTGGCTGATGACCACGTCGGTGACGCGGGCGGCGGGCACGCCGGCGAGCGCCACCGCCTCGTCCGGCCGCAGGAAATCCTTGATGTCGAAATCCTTGAACCAGCGGTCCCGGTGGAAGCCGCTGTCGAAGAGAACCGTGTGGCCGCCGCCTTCGACGAGCCAGACCACCATGGCGATGTCGATGCGGGCGTCTTTCGGCGCTCCCCGCATCAACCCTTCGAGCGGGAAGCCGGGGACCGTCGCGTAGCGGATGGCCCGGATGCTGTAATCCGGAGGGGACGCTTCCTTCCCGGCGGCCTCCGCGGCGCGGTCCGCAGGCGCGGCCGCGGCCGTGGCGCGCGACGGCGCGGGCCCCTCCGCGCGAACCACCGCGATCTCCTCCGCGAAAAGTACGACAGCGGCCGTCAGGAGCAGCAGAGACAGCGACTTCGCCGCTCCCGCACGGCGGCGCAGGGGCCCTTCCGTGGCATGTCCGTTGCGTGATCCCGGCCGAACCGTGCAATCCAACGCGTTCATCGAGAGGAGAACGAAATGCTCTGGACGATCTTCGTGGTGTTGATGGTTCTGTGGCTGCTGGGAATGGTGACGTCGTACACCATGGGAGGGTTCATCCACATCCTCCTTCTTCTCGCGCTGGCCGCCGTGCTGATTCGCGTCATCCAGGGTCGCAAGGCCGTCGTCTAGTGTAGCCGCGGGACGACACTTTCGATCCAGCCGCCCCGCGCGGGGCGGCGGACCAGGGGGAACTCCTGACCGCGGCGTTGCGGAACGGCGCGTCAGGACGTTCCCCCTTTTTTGTCAGGCCGGTGAATCTAGAGCAGCGCGGTGATGAAATCGGAGCCGGCGCGGGCGGGGACGGCGTAGCGCCGGTGGGAGTGGAGGCGGGCCTCTTTCACCATGCTGCCGACGTAGTGGAAGCCGACCTTCTCGATGATGTGGCGCGATGGACCGTTGTCGGCATAGACGTAGATGAACGCCTGCCGGGCCCCCGTCGCCGGCACCTCGTGCAGGAGCTGGCAGAGGGCCTTGAAGTAGAGGCCGCGGCCGCGCGCCAGCGGGTGCGTGAAGAAATCCCGCAGCGCGGCGGATGCGGCGGGGGCGAAGAAGACCTGCCCGAGCTTCGCGTCCTCCTCGCGATCGTGGTGCGGCATCATCCATCCGTAGTGCAGCAGCCGGCCTCCCTCGACGAGGCTGTAGAAGTGCTCCCCCTGTTCCCGGCGATGACGCGCCACCTCGCGGTAGGCCTCGGGCGGCAGCTGCGACTCGCTGGTCCTCTCGTAGTAGTCGAGGTCCTCCATGTGATCGCGATGCAGCAGCCGCGGACGCGGCAGCCGTCCGATCTCGTCCACCGGGTAGACGTAGACGCGCTTCTCGCTCGTGTACCAGAAACGCTTGCGCGCCGCCTGGAGGATCTTCTGGGTGAGCGAGCGCTCGCCGTAGCGCCAGTGGCGCACGAGAGGATCGAGGGAATCCTGGAGCACGGCCGGAAGCGGCATGGTCGCTGAAGAGCCCGCAGAGACTGTACCGGCGGTCTGAAGGCCCGGCTGTCGGCAATAGTACGCAGCGGGGGACGGGAATCGCGTGGAGCGCGAGGCGCGTCCTCGCGGTTCAGGCCGGGCCGGACTTCAGGGGCGCGGACGAGGACGGCACCGCCGGGACTTCCACCGCCGCAGGGGGGGCGGGAACGCCGACGCGCGCCGCGGCCGCCTCCATCCAGTGGCGGATGCGGTTCGCGTCGCCGAGGCGGGTGTATTTCCCCCACGAATCCAGCAGCACGATGACCACCTGCTTCGCGGCGATCTCCGCCTGCATGACCAGGCACCGGCCCGCCTCGTTGATGTAGCCGGTCTTCGAGAGGCCGATGCTCCAGGACGGGTTGCGCACGAGGCCGTTGGAGTTGTGGAATTCGAGGATCCGGCCGTCGCCCAGGGTGAGCTGGTGCTCGTACGAGGTCGTCGCCTCGCGGATGGCGGAGTAGCCCGACGCGGCGAGGACCATGCGCGTCAGGTCCCGGGCATTCGACACGTTCAGGCTCGACAGCCCGGTCGGATCGGCGAACGACGTGCGCGTCATCCCGAGCGCGAGCGCCTTGCGGTTCATCGCGGCCACGCAGGCGGCGGTGCCGCCGGGATAGGTGCGCGCCAGCGCCGCGGCGGCGCGGTTGTCCGACGACATCAGCGCGATGTGCAGCAGCTCGCCGCGGGGGATGTGGGCGCCGACCGGCAGCCGGGAGCGCGTGTTCTTCATGTGATCCACGTCGGCCTTGTCGAGGATCACCATCTCGTTCGGCGGCAGGCCCGCGTCGAGCACCACCATCGCGGTCATGAGCTTGGTGATCGACGCGATGGGAGCGACCTGGTCCTGGTGCTTGGCGTAGAGGGGGGTCCCGAGGGCGGCGTCGACGACCAGCGCCACGTTCGATCGCACCTGGGGATCGCCGTGCGCCGCGCCGCCGGAGGACCCCTTCGGGGCCTGGGCGGGGTGGCTGCCCGATGACGCTTTCGGGGCCTGCGCCGGGTGGGCGCTCGAGCCGGCCTGGGCGGCCAGGGTGACACCTCCGGCCTGGGCCGGAAGGAGGGCCGGGAGGGCGGCGAAGAGCACGAAAGCCACGATTGGAGCGGTGGGCCGGACCAGGAAGACCCCTCAGGCGCTGGCGGGCGCCGAAAAATCCCCCTGAAAGTATCAGGAATCACGCTTTCCGGGAAGCCATTTCGCCGGAAATTCGTTGACCGGAAAGCCTTCTGGTCCGACAATTTGCGGGCCTTTCGCTCAGGCCGCCCTTCATCCCGTCACCGGTGGGGAGAACGATACGAATGCGTCGCTCCGGCATGCTGCCGTGCCTGCTCGTTTCCTTTGGTCTGACCCTGTCCGGCGCCGCCCTGATGTCGGCCTCGGCGTCGAGCTCCGGGAGCCCGTCCCAGACGGCGGAGACCCCGAAGAAGGACGCCTCGAAAAAGGAATCGGCCCGGAAGAAAGCCGGCAAGCGGGCGAAGAGCGGCCCGGCCGCCCCCTCGGGGCTGCCCAAGCCGATCGCCGGGGGAGATGAGCCTGGCGCCGCGGGGACGGTGCACGTCCACGTGAATGCGGAAGGCCAGACGGTGTACGAGATCGCTCCGGCCCACTTCGACGTGTCGCCGCCCCTGCGCGATCTGGCGGCGAAGGCGATCCCCATGACCGAGGAGGAAGAGGAGACGCCGGCCAACCCGATGCTGCCGCGCTGGCGCGTGCCGCATTCGGGCCTGCCCGACCCGGTCGTGCAGTCGGAGATCGGCCCGGGGCGCTCGCTGCGTCTTCCGATCCAGCCGGAAGCGCCGACGGTCGGCTTCGACTTCCTGGGCGTGCCGCAGGCGGGGGCGGTTCCCCCGGACACCAACGGCTCGGTCGGGCTGACGCAGTACGTCATGACGGCGAACGCCCGCTACCAGGTCTGGTCGCTCAATCGCACCACCAGGGCGGCCACCTCCGTCCTCGGCCCGGTCGCCATCAACACGCTGTGGGCCCTGTTCGGCGGTCCCTGCGAAGCGCAGAACTCGGGGGACCCGATCGTCCTGTACGACAAATTCGCGGACCGGTGGCTCATCTCGCAGTTCACCACGGGGATCAGCGGCGGCTCGTACTTCCAGTGCGTCGCGCTCTCGACCACGGGGGACGCCACCGGCACGTACAACCGCTGGGCGTTCGCGGTGCCGGGCGGCATCTTCGGCGACTACCCGCACTTCGGCGTCTGGCCGGACGCCTACTACATGATGGCCCACGGCTTCACCGCCCCCTCGGCGAGCGGCACCTACGTCGGCGGCATCTTCGCGGCGATGGACCGGCCGCGCATGCTGGCGGGGATCGCCGGCGCGACCTGGCAGGTGATCATGGACCCCAACGAAGGCGGCCATCTGCCGGCCGACCTCGACGGCGTCACCCCGCCGCCGACCGGCGCCCCCGGGATCTTCGTGTCGATCCACGGGACGTCGATGACCTTCTACCGGATGAAGGTGGACTTCAACACGCCGGCCAACACCGTGCGCTCGGTCCAGGGCACCTCGCCGATCGCCCCCGCCACCGGCGCCTGCATCCTCGCGCCGACCCCCGCGACCTGCATCCCGCAGCCGGGCACGCCGAAGCTGCTCGACTCGCTCGGCGACCGCCTGATGTACCGCGCCGCCTACCGCAACTTCCTCGATCACGAGTCGCTCGTGGTCAGTCACTCGGTCGACCCGTCGGTCCCAGGGGTGCAATCGGGCGTGCGCTGGTATGACTTCCGCCTGTCGGGAGGTCCGTCGGCGACCTACGCGTCGTACCCGTGCACCTTCCAGCAGGGAACCATCGCCGACGTCGCGAACGGGCGCGCGCGCTGGATGCCGTCGATCGCCATGGACGCGGCCGAGAACATCCTCGTCGGCTACAGCACCTCGGGCAAGACCAACGGCACCGAGAACCACAGCATCCGCTACACGGGCCGCGCCAGGAACGATCCGCCGGGCCAGATGACCGTTCCGGAGGGGACGATCATCACCGGCACGTTCAACAACACCAACAACAGCCGGTGGGGCGACTACACCAGCATGAGCGTCGACCCGGCGGACGACTGCACGTTCTTCCACGCCAACGAGTACTACATCAGCGCCGCCAACGTCTGGTCCACCCGCGTCACCTCGGTGGCCTTTCCCGCCGGAACCGGCGCAGGCTTCTGCCCGCCGACCGCGTGCGCGTCGCGTCCCGCGTCGGCGCCGACGATGGGCGCGCCGACCGTGCCCGGGCTCAACCAGGTCCAGGTCAACTGGACGGGCATCGCGCCGCAGCCCGGCTCGTACGCCGTCGAGCGGGCGGTCGGAGCCTGCGGCAGCGAAGGGCTGTACCAGCCGCTGACGTCGGTCGCCGGGACCGCCACGAGCTTCACCGACTCGACCGTGCAGGGCGGTCTGACCTATTCCTACCGCGTCGTGGCGGCGTCGGATGCCGGCGGGCGCTGCCAGGCGGCGGTCGCCTCGACGTGCGTCTCCGCCACGGCGACCGGCGCCTGCAACCTCAAGCCGCAGTTCACGGGAGCGGCCTCGGCGTCGAGCGACGGCGCCTCGACGTGCGGCATCGACCTGAACTGGAGCGCCGGCAATTCGTCCTGCCCGCTGACGCCGAACCTGCGCTACAACGTCTATCGCGGCACGACGCCCGACTTCGTGCCGGGCGCGGGGAACCGCATCGCCGCCTGCGTCGATGGCCCCGCGTCGTACACCGACACGGCCAACGTCGCGAGCGGCGTCACCTATTACTACGTGGTCCGCGCCGAGGACGACAGCACCGGCAACGGCGGCGCCTGCGGCGGCAACGAGGAACAGAACGGCATCATCGTCAACGGCACGGCGTACGGCCCCGGCCTGCAGTCCTCCCCCGGCACCTGGACCGACAACGGCGGAGACGGCACGTCGCTCCTGAGGTTGAACATCGCGGGGACCGGAGACACCACCGACCCGGCCTGGCGCTTCGTGAAGACGGCGAACGATGCCGGGGCGAACCACACGAGCGGAGGCGCCTTCGCCTACCGCAACGCCGGACCGGCGGCGGGGGACGCCTACTTCCCCAGCGTCTGCGCCGAGATGCAGACGCCGCCGCTCCAGGTCGGATCGACGACGGTGAACCTGACCTACTGGGAGCGGCACCAGGTCGAGTACCACTGGGACGGCATCGTCGTGGAGTACGCGCTGAACGGCGGGCCGTGGACCACGGTTCCGGCCCCGAGCAACGTGGCCGCGGGCTGCTCCGCCACGGATTCGGTGACCAACTGGGAGACCCTGAGCTGCACCGGGGTGCCGGCCGGGAACGCCTGCAACTACCCGGCGGCGCAGAGAGCCATCAACGGCCCGCTCGCCGGCGGCACCGATTGCAACACCTGGGCGACCAGCACCGCGGTCACCTCGTACGCGCACCGCTGCCATCCGATCACGAACCTCGAGGCGGGTGGCACGATCCAGTTCCGCTGGCGCTTCACGTCGGACGAGGCGGCCGAGTTCGCCGGCTTCTATCTCGACGACATCGCCGTCACCAACATCAACCTGCCGAATGCCTGCGTGCCGAACGCGTGCGGCATCGACGGCGCCGCGTGCGACGACGCCAACGCCTGCACCACCGGGACCACCTGCAGCTCCGGCGTCTGCGGCGGCGGGAGCATCGTGGGCACGGCGCCGATCAACGACAGCGTCGCCTTCGGGGCCGACAGCACGACGCTCAGCTGGAGCGACTCGCCCGGCAACTACAACGTCTACCGCGGCCTGCGGACGAGTCCGTGGACCTACGACCAGACCTGCCTGCAGTTGCACGTCGCGGCGTCGAGCGTCAGCGATGCCGCCACGCCGTCGCCGGGAGGCGTCTTCTTCTACCTGATCACGCGCATCACCGCGTGCGGCGAGTCCACGCCCGGGAACGATTCCTCCGGGTCGCCGCGACCGAACCCGGCCCCCTGCCCGTAACGCGGGCGGGGGCCGGGAGGACGTCTAGACGGTCGCGCCGCGCCGGTTCGTCAGGAGCAGCGCGCCGCCGGCCACCAGCGCCCCGACGCTCAGCCAGAGCGGGATGTTGATGGTCTCGCGGTCCTTCACGGCGACTTCGAGCGAGCCGACCTTGAAGCCGTGGGTGTCCTTCGTGTAGGTGAAGCTGCCGTAAGCGAGGCCGAGAATCCCGGCCACGATCAGCACGATGGCGACGAGACGGAGGTCGAATTTCATGGCCGCCTCACTTCGCCTTCGCCTTGAGCAGCAGGTCGACGCGGCGGTTCTTCGCCCGGCCGTCGGTGCTGGCGTTGTCCGCGATGGGCTGGCCCTCGCCGTAACCCTGCGGCGCCATGCGGGCGGGGTCGATGCCCTTGCCGGTGAGATAGGCGACGACCGACTGGGCGCGCCGCTCCGACAGCGCCTGGTTGTGCTCCTCGGTGCCGGTGGAGTCGGTGTGCCCCTGCACGATGATGGCGGTCTTCTTGTACTCCTGAAAGACCTGCGCCGCGTCGTCGAGCGAGCCCTGCGCCTGCGGCTTGACGATGGCCGAGTCCACGTCGAACAGCACGTCCGACTGGAAGTGGACGAGCAGCGTGTCGTCGCTCACCCGCTCCACCGTCGTGCCGGGGATGTGCCCGAGCTTGTCCTCCTGGTGATCCATGTAGGCGCCGACGCCGGCGCCGATGCCGGCGCCGATCGCCGCGCCCTCGAGAATGTGGTCCGCCTTGCGCGAGCCGGTGATGGCGGCGATCGCCGCGCCGGCGGCGGCGCCGATGCCGGCTCCCTTGGCCGTCTTGTCCTTCTTGGTCACTTTCGTTTCATCGGGCGGCGGGGCGCTCGCCGTCTTGGTCGAGGCGCAGCCCGCCTGCACGATCGTGAGAAGCGCGATGAGGCCGGCCGCCGCGCGGCCGATGCGGGTCGTGGTCATCGTTTCCTCCACAGTTGTGTGGTTTCCGGTACGCCCCGCCCTTCATGCAAGCGAAGGGCCGTGAGGTGGACACCCGAGCCACCGGGCGCCCGGCTTCGCGATTATCCGACGGGACGCTCAGGGAGATCCCGGAACCGGGCGCGGTGTTCGAGGGTGGCGGCGGAACCGGACGGAGTGTACGCCTACCCTCGGCGCTTGAAGAACTGCACCTGGCGCTCGCGCTTGACGGCCCCGGCCCGGGTGCGGAAGGTGCCGAGGTTGCGGCGTTTCCCGGTGCGCGGGTCCTTCTTGCGGGAAGAGAGGCGATACCCTCCGGAGCGCAGCTTCCGGATCATCGGGCCCTCCTGGGCGCGCCGGTGAGGCCGACGGCGCTCTTCATCTCCGCGGTGATGGTCTGGCGGCACGCGGCGAAGCCGGGCCACGGATCCGGCAGGTCCAGCCGCCCGGCGGCGTTCTTCACGGTCCAGGCGTCCGGCCGCAGCGACAGGTCCAGCTCCTCCCAGGCGAGCGGCATCGACACGGGCGCGCCCGGACGGGCGCGCGTCGACCACGCCGCGACCGCGGTCGCGCCGCGTCCGTTGCGCAGGTAGTCGATGAAGATGCGTCCGCGCCTCTGGGCCTTGAGGAGATTGACGGTGTATTTCGCCGGCTCGCGGGTGGCGATGTCCGCCGACAGGGCGCGGCTGAACGCCTTCACCTCGTCCCAGTCCTGGCGCCGGCCGAGCGGGACGCAGACGTGCATGCCCTTCCCGCCGGTGGTCTTCAGCCACGAGCGCAGCCCCAGCTCGTCGAGGCGCGCGCGCAGCGCCAGGCAGCCTTCGACGACCCGCTTCCACGGAAGCCCGACGTCGGGATCGACATCGAAGATCATCAGGTCCGGGTGCTCGACGCGCGCGGCCCGCGAGCCCCAGACGTGCAGCTCGAGCACGCCGAGCTGCACGAGCGCCAGCAGGCCTTCGGCGGACGCGGCGTAGAAGTACGCACCGCGCGTCTTCTCGGTCTGCGGATCGTCGAGCGAGATCGGGCGCAGGCCGCGCGGCAGCGGCGGCTCGAGGTGCTTCCCCCAGAAGCAGAATTTCCCCAGGCCGTCCGGACAGCGGTACACGGTGAGCGGACGGTCCTTGATGTACGGCACGATGCGCTCCCGCACCGCCAGGTAGTACTCGACCAGCCCGCGTTTCGTGATGCCGTCCTGCGGATAGAGCACTTTGTCCGGATTGGTCAGCGTCAGTCCCGGCGGCAGGCCAGCCGGCGCGACCGCGCGGGTCGCCGGCACGCGCCGCACCGCCTGTCCGCGCGGCGTCGCGGCCCGGGTGGGACGCAGCTCGGTGCCGGCCGCCTCGCCTGCGGTCTCTGCCGGCGTCTTGTCGGCGCGCAGTCCGCGGAACGTCGGATGCCGCAGGATGCCGTCGCGCGTCTTCTCGGTGAAGGCGACATCGGCGACGAGCGACGGCCGCACCCAGTGGACTCCGCGCGCCGCGGCGCCGCGGGGAACCGGATCGATGGCAGGCTTCGCGACCGCCAGGCTCTTCAGTCGCGGCGCCAGGTCGCGCAGCAGGCGATCGTTGAAGCCGGTGCCGACGCGGCCGACGTGGACGATGTGGCCGTTCTCCGCCTGGCCGAGGACGAGCGAGCCGAAGCCGTGGCGGCTGCCGCGCGGATCGGTGTAGCCGACGATGGCGAACTCGCGCGTCTGCAGGCACTTGATCTTCACCCAGTCGGCGCCGCGCCCGCCCCGGTAGGGGCTGCGGGCGCGCTTGGCGAGGGTGCCTTCGAGTCCCGATCGGCAGGCCCGGGCGAAGAACGCCGGGCCGCGCCCTTCGACATGATCGGAGTAGCGGATCGGTCCGCCGTTCCCCGCGTCGCGCAGCAGCGACTGCAGGGCGCGCTTGCGCAGGAGGAGCGGGACGGCGCGCAGGTCGGAGCCTTCGAGAAAGGGGACATCGAAGACGAAGTACACCAGGTCCCTGGCGCGCCGCTCGTCCCCGAGGGCGTTCTGCAATTCGCCGAAGCTGCTGACCCCATTCTTCCCGAGCACGACGACTTCGCCGTCGAGCCAGGCGGAGCGCACCGGCAGCCGCGTGGCGGCCGCGGCGATGGGCGCGAACGCCGCGGTCCAGTCGTTGCCGCGGCGCGTGAAGAGCCGCGCCTTTCCCGCGTCGATGCGGCAGAGGGCGCGGTAGCCGTCGAACTTGATCTCGTGCAGCCAGTCGGAGCCCGCGGGCGCCTCGTCGACCAGGGTGGCCAGCTCCGGCTCGAGCCGTGCCGGCAGCGACGCCTTCCGGGCCCCCGGGAGATCGGCGGCCGGTGGGGCGGCGGACGCCGACCCGCGCCGCCCGGAACGACGATGGAACGACGGCCCGATCTCCTCGACGGTGCGATCGCTCACGACGCTTCTCGGCAGCTCGTCGACGATGTCGACCGGCGCGCCGGGGCGGGCCGCCTCGTCATCGTGCTTGATCAGCAGCCACTGCTCCTTGTTCCCCTGGCGCTGCTTCGTCCGGACGAGCACCCACGAGCCCTGCAGCTTCTCGCCGTCCAGCCGGAACTTGAGCGATCCACGGAGGTAGGCGGCGCGCGCATCACCCTCGGGGGTCCAGGTGCCGCGGTCCCAGATGATCACCGGCCCGCCGCCGTACTCGCCCTTCGGAATCACCCCTTCGAAGCGGTTGTATTCGAGCGGGTGATCCTCGACGTGCACCGCGAGGCGGCGCACCTTGGGGTCGAGGCTCGGCCCTTTCGGGATGGCCCACGATTTCATGACACCGTCGAGCTCGAGACGGAAATCGAAGTGCAGGCGGGTCGCATCGTGCTTCTGGATGACGTAGGCGAGTCCGCCGCGCCGCCGGCGCGGGCGCGGCCGGCCGCGCGGCTCGGGCGTGCGTGCGAAGCGGCGCTTGCGTCGGTAGGTGCGGAGCGCCACGGCGCCTCAGTGCGCGTGGCGCCGTCGCGACGCCGCCGCGTGATGCCCGGAGCCTCGGGCCGGAGCATGGGCCCGCGTCGTGCGGTGTTGGTGCCCGCCGCGGCCCGGAGCGCGGCCCCGGCCGCCCGCCTCGAGGCTCCTCTTGAGGAGCGGCATCAGGTCCACGACCCTGCCGCCGCGCTTCGGCGCCGGGGGCTCGTTCTCGTCGATCTCGCTGGTCTTTCCGGAGGCGATCCGCTTCTTGATCAGGGCCATCAGGTCGTCGGTGAAAGTGTCCTTGTAACGGCGCGGATCCCAGTCCACCTCCATGCCCTTCACCAGCTGCGTCGCCATGTCGGCTTCCTGTTTCGTGACCCGCGCCTTGCGATCGTCCGGGACCTCGAGCCCTTTCGTCGTGCGCAGCTCGTGGTCCCAGCGCAGCAGTTCGAGGACGAGCACGCCGTCCCGCTCGAGGAGCGCCGCCAGGTGCTGCTTCGAGCGGATGACGACGGTCGCCAGGCCCACCCGGCCGGTCCGCCGCAGCGTCTCGCGCAGCAGCGCGTAGGCCTTGGCGCCCCCCGGCCCCGGCTCCACGTAGTACGGGCGTTCGAAGTACAGCGGCGAGATCCTGTCCGCCTCGACGAACCCGACGATGTCGATCGTCCGGGTCGCCTCGACGTTGGCGCGCTTGATGTCCTGGTCGGTGACGACGACGAAGCGGCCGCGCTCGTACTCGTAGCCGCGGACGATCTGCTCCCACGGCACTTCCTCGTCGGTCTTCTTGTTGACGCGCTTGATGCCGACGGGGTTGAGGTCGCGGCGGTCGAGCTGGTGGAACGACAGCTCGTCCGGGCTCTCGGCGCTGACCAGCGCGACGGGGATGCTGACCAGGCCGAAACTGATGCTTCCTGTCCAGAAGGCGCGTGGCATGTGTGGCCTCGATGATCGCGTTTCGAGAATACGCCGCGCGTGGTGGAGCGGCAATGCCGCGCGCGCGCTTCGCGGCGAGGTCGCGTTCGATCGACGGCTCCGTGGCAGGAGATTTGCGATCCTCCGTGCAGGATGCAATCGAAAAGCATCCGTATTCCAAGGAGGAACGCTATGAGGAATCGTATGAGTCGCAGTTCCACCGGACGTGTCTCGGCAGGTGGCCGTCGCTCCGCGGGCCGCCGTCGTGGCGGCAACCGCCGCACCGGTGGGCGTGGCCGCAGCATGGGCGCCCGGCGTGCCGGCAGCCGTCGCATGGGCACGCGGTCCCGCAGCCGCCGCAACCAGCCCCGCGGCGCCAACGGACGGTTCACCAGCCGCGGCCGCGGCGGCCGTCGCAGCGGTCGCCGCTCCTCGAGCCGGTCGGCCGGGCGTTCGTCCAGCCGTCCCCGCGGCCGTTCCGGAAGGCGCTCCCGGGGCGGCCGGCGCTACGGGCCGGGCGCCAGCCGCATGGTGGAAAGCGCGATGCGGCGCCGTAAGCGCGGCACTCTGAAGAGCGGCCGCGGAGGCCGCGGAGGCCGCGTGACCAATCCGAGGCAGGCCATCGCGATCGGATTGTCCGAGGCGCGCGACAAGGGGGACAAGGTTCCACCGCCCCCGCGCGGCAGCGGCTCCCACGAGAGCAGCGCCTCGAGCTAGTTCGACCGGCAGGACCGGGGCGGGGCCCTGCGGGGCCCCGCCGGTCCCGTGTCCGACACCGACAGGCAGGAAGGAGAGACTCCGATGCGACCCGCAAGAACCCTCGTCATCACCGCGTTCTGCGCGGCCCTGGCCATCCCGTCCGGCGCCGCCGCGAAGGACAAGTGGGACGGTTACCTGGACTTCAAGAAGCCGACCTACCTCATCGTCGACGGACAGCGGATGGAGGTGACCGGCAAGACCCGGGTGTCGGCCGGCAAGGTGAAGCGCGCCATGGACATCCCGCTCGGCTGGCACATCAAGGCCCAGGGAAACCGCGCCAAGGACGGCACCATCGTGGCCACGAAGATCCAGGCCGAGAAGAACGGCTCGGAGTTCATGGAAGGCGAAGTCATGCAGGCCACCAACGAGGAAGAGAAGAAGTACGTGCAGCAGAAGAAGGTGTCGGACACGGGACCCAACGGAGAGGAGAAGGTGATCGGGAAGCTCATCGACAGCGGTCCCGACGTCGATCGCTGCCGCCGGATCGTCATGCGGCTGCTCCCCGCCTACATCCCGAAAGACCAGGTGCGCGTCTACGTGGTGGACAATAACGCGTGGAACGCCATGGCCATGGCGAATTTCTCGGTCTACGTTTTCAAGGGGCTCCTTCCGGACCTGGATGACGACGAGCTGGCGATCGTGCTCGGGCACGAGCTGACGCACGCCACCTACGAGCACAGCCGCCGCCAGGCGAAGGGAGGCGTGATCCAGGGCATCGCCGGGGTCGTCGGCACCATCGCCGCCCAGCAGATCGGCAACGAGGGCGGCCGGGTCGCCGCCGCCGGCGCGACCGCCCTGGGCGTGACCACCGTCGGCAACGTCTACAGCCGCGATTACGAAGACCAGGCCGACCGCGTCGGATTGCGTTATGTCTACGAGGCCGGCTACGACGAGACCAAGGCGCCGGCGCTCTGGAAACGCTTCGCCGAGAAGTACGGCGACGGGAACAAGGTCACCAACTTCTTCTTCGGCGACCACTCCCTGGCGCTCGAGCGTGCGAAAAACCTCCAGACGGAGATCGCCCGCAACTACAGCGACCCGGCCAAGGATCCGCCGACCTCCGAAGGCGTCGCGAGCCTCGGCCCTGCGAACACCGGAACGGGCTCCTGAAGCCCGTTCCGGCCGGCGAAGTGCAGGCTAGAGCGACTTCAGGTACTCGACGAGATCGCGCCGCTCCTGATCGTTGAGGGTCAGGCCGCGCGTCGTCACGTAGTGGCTCACGACCGCCTCGAGAGTCGGGAAGCGGCCGTCGTGATAGAAGCCGCCCTTCGTGTGCGTCCACAATCCCTTCAAAGGCGAAGTCCGGTAACGACCGTCGGGCGACCGCGACGCCTGGAAGTCGTCGATGTGGATCTCCTCCGCCGTGTGCATGTTCCAGCCCGGCTCGGTGAACAGCGGCGGAACGTGGCAGGTGGCGCAGGTGCCCGGGCCATTGAAGACCGCGCGGCCCCGCTGGGCCGCGGCGGCGTCGTAGGAGCCGGCGGGCGCCGGCGGCGCCGGGATGGCGAGCTGGTAGAAGTGCAGAGCCGCCAGCTTCGGCGTGATGCGATCGACGGGATTGCGGACATCCGCGAAGCCGGCGCGCGCCGCGATGGGGAACTTGACCGGATCGTTCAGCCGCGGGTCGTAGAAAGTCCCCAGGCCGTGCATCTCGAGATGGGCCACGAAGGCGTTCCAGTAGGTCACCGATCCCCAGCCGGTCCACGTGTGCAGGTTGACGCCGGCCAGCCCGAACGCCGGCGGCAGGAGGGTCGCGGCGGACTTGCCATCGGGGCGGAACGCCTTGCCGTCGAGGACGAGCTCGGCGTCGAACTTGCCGGGCCCCCAGCTGTTCAGGACCGTCCGCACCGTGGCCTGGTCGACGTTTAGCAGGTTCGCGAAGGCGGAGAGGTCGGGCGCCAGCGCGACGATCGCGCCGACGTTCAGGTCGCGGTTGGCCCAGCCGTCGAGCCGGTGGCCGATCCCCGGGGCGAACGAGTTGTCCACCGTCGAGTGGCACAGGGCGCACTGGATGCCCATGGATCTCAGCCGCCCGGACTGGTCGAAGAACCCGGTCACGCCGACGACCGCGTTCGCTTTCAGCAGCGCCATCGTCGACGCTGGAGAATCGAGCGGCACCTGCCCCTTGCGCAGCGATTCGATCAGCGGCTGGGGCAGGGCGTCGATATCGACCTTCAACCCCACCGCGAGCGCCGTGCGGGGGGACACGCCCGGACCGACGCCGCCGAGATCGGCGCCGGCGATCGCCTCGTGCAGCCTCAGTGTCTGGCCCCAGAACGCCTCGTCGCCGAACGTGTCGAACCGGAAGGTGCGTTGTCCTTCCACCATCATCTGGGTTGCGTTGTCGGTCGTCGTTGCATCGATCCTGCGCACGTCCTTCTTGTCACCGGCGGTCACGACGAGACCCGCGCACACCAGCACCAGCGCGGCCGTCGTGCCCGCACGGACTCCTTTCAAGGTCATGTGACCTCCGTCACGGAAGAATGGACTGCGTTCACACGGATAGAGTCAGGGACGGACCCGGCGTGACTACCGATTTCTCCGGAGAGATGACCGCGCGACCCGTCGATACAATGCGCGCGCACTCGGAAACTACGGAGGACGTCATGCCGACACCGCCGCCCGATCCCACCGCAGCGCTCACCGACGAAGACATCGTCGACCGGGTGCGCGCCGGCCACACGGCCCTGTTCGAAGTCCTGATGCGCCGCTACAACCAGCGGCTCTACCGCATCGCGCGCGCCATCCTGCACAGCGACGCCGAGGTCGAGGACGTGATGCAGGAGACCTACCTGCGCGCCTTCGCGCACCTCGACCAGTTCGCCGGCCGGGCGCGCTTCGCGACGTGGCTGACCCGCATCGCGGTGAACGAGGCGGCGGCCCGTGCCCGGCGCGCGCCGATCCCGGTCGGCATCCCGCTGGTCTACGAAATCGAGCCGCAGCCCTCCGAAGAGACCCCGGAGCAGGGCGCCGTGCGGGGCGAGGCGCAGGCGCTCCTCGACCGGGCGATCGAGGCCCTGTCCCCCGACGACCGGGCGGTCTTCGTGCTGCGCGAAGTCGAGGAGCTCAGCACCACGGAGACGGCCGAAGCGCTCGGAATGAACGAGGCGGTGGTCCGGATGCGCCTCTTCCGGGCGCGCACCCGGCTGCGCCTGAACCTGCACCGCCGGACGGGGGCGACCACCTCCGGCGCCTTCCGCCTGCATCTCTCCATCTGCGACCGGGTCGTCCGGGGCGTCCTGCCGCGCCTCCTGCCGGGCGCCTGACCCCGGCCGCCGGCCTCGGACCTCATCTCGCGGCCCAGGCAGGCGATCCCGTCGGCACGGTGCCGGCTCCCTTTCCTCCATTCGGCTGAAAAACCCGGGAACGCCGGTTCCGGGGCTTCCGTATGCTTCGACCGGAGGCCGTGGACATGGGGATCTCTACGTTCGTGCAGGACGTCCGGGTCGGGATGCGCGCGCTTTTGCGCGACAAGGGGTTCTGCGCCACCGCCATCCTGGTGCTGGCGCTCGGGATCTGCGGCGTCACCACCACCTTCAGCGTGGTCAACGGGATCCTGATCCGCGGCTTCTCGTTCCCCAACGCCGGCCGCCTCGTCAGCGTCAACTTCATCGACCCCGCCAGCCGGACCCCGTTCGGGGTGAACGGCCAGATCCATTCGCTGGATTTCGAGGACATGCAGCGGCAGCAGCGCTCCTTCGAGGCGATGACCGCCTACATCAGCGGCTCGACGGTCAACTGCACGGTGGACGGGAACCCGCGCCGCTACACCGGCGGCTACATCACCGACCCGTTCTTCCGCGTCCTCGGCGTCGCCCCCATCATGGGCCGCGACCTGCGCCCCGAGGACAACGTCCCGGGCGCCGCGAAAGTGGCGATCCTCGGTTACGGCATCTGGCAGCGGGACTTCGGCGGGACCCAGGACATCGTCGGGAAGGGGTTCCGGGTCAACGGCACGCCGACGACCGTCGTCGGGGTCATGCCCAAGGGCTTCGCCTTCCCGCAGAACGAGGAGCTGTGGGTCCCCCTCTACACCGAGTTCCCGCCGCGCGAGCGGAGCGACCCGCGCGCCCTGACCCCCGCCGTCATGGCACTGCTCAAACAGGGGACGACCCTCGAGCAGGCCAACGCGGAAGTGAGCGCCTTCGCCAAGGCCTCGGCGGAAGCCCACCCCGACACCAGCAAGCTGTTCGCGAGTGGAGAGGTCGAGCCGCTCCTCAAGACCTTCACGCCGCTGCCGCTGCGCGGCACGATCCTGACGATGCTGGCCTTCTGCGCCGGGCTCTTGCTCATCGGCTGCGTCAACGTCATGAACATGCAGTTCGCGCGATCGACGCTGCGCGCGCGGGACCTCGCGATCCGCTCGTCGCTGGGCGCCAGCCGGTCGCGCCTCGTGGTGCAGATGCTGACGGAGAACCTGCTGGTCGCCGCCGCGGGGGCGGGGATCGGCGTGGCGCTGGCGGCGTACTGCATCGATCTCCTGCAGGCGACCATTCGCAACTTCGACAATCCGCCTCCCGCCTGGATCACCTTCCAGCTCGACCCGCCGGTCCTGATCTTCAGCGTCGGCGCCATGGTCCTGGCGGCGGTCATCTCCGGGCTGCCGCCCGCGTGGATGGGGTCGCGCGCCAGCGTCGTCTCCCTGCTCAAGGAAGGGGGACGGGGAAGCACGAGCCGCAAGACGCGCGTGCTGATGCGCGGCCTGGTCGTGGTGCAGGTGCTGGTGACCTGCGTCCTGCTCATCGGGTCGCTTTTGCAGCTGCGCTCGATCGTCGCGCAGCAGACCATCGACTATGGCTACGACACCGGCGGCCTCATGTCGGCCCGCATGGGACTGATGGAGGGGGCCTACCCGACGCGGGAGGACCGCGCCGCCTTCTTCGACCGGCTGGTGCGCGAGCTGAAGCAGAGCCCCGAATACGAGACGGTGGCGCTCACCAACCGCTTCCGCATGGTGTTCGCCGGCAGCGGGCCGATCGAGCTCGAAGGGAAGGAGTACAAGGAGCGGCGCGACCGCCCGAATGCCAACTTCGAGCAGGTGACGCCCGACTTCTTCCAGGCCCTCGGCCAGTCGATCGTCGCCGGTCGCGGCATCCAGGAGGACGACAGCGACGACAAGCTGCCGGTGGCGGTCGTCAACGAGGCGTTCGCGCGCCGCCACTTCGGCTCCGACAGCCCCCTCGGCCGGCGATTCCGCGGCCTCGACGGCAACCAGCAGGCCGGCCCGTGGCGCACCATCGTCGGCGTGGTCACGACGGTGCGGATGATGCCGCCGTTCAACATCCCCAACGTGGACGAGACCGGCTTCTACGTCCCGTTCTACGCCACTCCCTCGGGCCCGGCGCAGCCGGGACCGAACGTCACCCAGTTCGCCACGGTCCTCGTGAAGCCGCGCGGCGGGGTCGCCGCCGCGAGCCTCGCCAACGGCCTGCGGCGCGAGGTGGCGAAGGTCGACGCGGACCTGCCGCTCTACTACGTCGACACGCCGGCCCGCCACATCCAGGGGTTCGTCAGCCAGAACCGCATCGTCGCGGTGATGTTCACCATCTTCGGCGTGGTGGCGATGGTCATCGCCGCGGCCGGCATCTACGGGATCATGTCGTTCTCGGTCAGCCAGCGTGTGCAGGAGCTGGGAGTCCGCATGGCCCTCGGCGCCGACCGGCGCCGCATCCTGAGGATGGTGCTCGGCCAGGGATCCGTGCAGACCGGCGTCGGCCTCGGCCTCGGCCTGCTCCTGACGCTCGGCCTGGCGACGATGATCGGCGACGGCATCCAGACGGTGCTCTTCGGCGTCAGCCCGCGCGATCCGTTCGTTTACGCCACGGTCGCCGCGCTCCTGGCACTGGCGTCCTTGCTTGCCACCCTGGTTCCTGCGAGGCGGGCGACGCGGGTCGATCCGATGATCGCCCTGCGCGCCGAGTAAACCGGAACCGGCTCCTCGGCCACCGTGGCTGCGACTCGTGCCGCTACTTCTTCGTGTAGGTCATCTCCATCATCTTCATCTCCTTGCCGTCGGGGCCGGGGCCCCACATCTCGAACATCTCGACGGTCGGAGAGGTCCACTTCGTCGTCATCCGTAGCTTCGATTGCGTCTTCTTGACCGGGTCGTTCATGGTGCCGGTGAAAGAACAGGTCTTGCCGGTGGCGTCGCACGTCCCTTCGGAGACGAACAGGCCGGTGGACATGCTGTCGTTCCAGGTGGACCAGTACTTGCCGGTGACATTGTCGAAGCCCATCATCCCGTGGCCGCTGAACGGCATGCCCATCATCGAGGCGCTGACGTCCTCGACCCGGACGCGGCCGCCGAGCGCCATCGAGCGGGTCGCCGTGCCGGTATCTTCGGCCGGCGGCTGGCCCGGCGCGTGCCACGCCTTGATCTTCATGTCGTAGGTCCCCGCCGTCCCGGCCAGCGCCTGGTGCTGCGGCCCCGGCGTCCCGGCCTTCGCATAGGCCTCCATCTCCGCCTTCTGCTGCGGCGTCATGGCCGGCGGCGCCTGCCCCGCCGGCTTCTGCTGCGTCCCCTGCGCCACCGCCAGAGTGGCGGCGAGCCCCGTAGCCGACAGGACGAGAATCCAGTTCTTCCTGCGATGAAGCATGGGTTCTTCCTCCGAGATTGAGGGCGATTGGGAACGAATTCCGATTTGAGGCGGGGAGTCTAGACGCCCGCCCGCGTGGATGGCAAGACGGGTCCAGCATCGGGAGGGATCGATCGCGGACCCACAGCGCTGGGAACGATTGGCGGTGGGCGGCGGTGGCCAGGGAGATCGTTAGGACCGCAACGAAGGTTGTGACAGGATCACGCCCCCCATGATCTCGTTCACCAATGTCAGCAAGCAGTACGGCCAGCAGGTCCTCTTCGTGGAAGCATCTTTCCAGCTCAACCCGGGAGAGCGAGCTGGGCTCGTGGGCCCCAACGGCGCCGGCAAGACCACCGTCTTCCGGATGATCACCGGCGACGAGTCCCCCGACGAGGGGGACGTGACGGTCCCGAAGCGCCTGACCTTAGGCTACTTCCGCCAGGACGTCGAGGAGATGTCGGGGCGATCGGTGCTCGACGAGGCGATCGCCGGCAGCGGCCGGGTCGGCGACCTGCACCACGAGCTGGAATCCCTGCAGCGCGCCATGGCCGATCCGGCCAGAGCCGACGACATGGACGCGATCCTGGCCCGCTTCGGCGAAGTGCAGGAGTCCTACGAGCACCTGGGCGGCTATGCGCTCGAGAGCCGGGCGCGCGAGGTGCTGCACGGCCTGGGCTTCGAGGACGAGCGCATCGACGGTGACGTCGGGGCGCTGTCGGGCGGCTGGAAGATGCGCGTGGCGATGGCCCGCGTCCTGCTCGGCTCGCCCGACGTCCTGCTGATGGACGAGCCGACGAACCACCTCGACATCGAGTCGATCGTCTGGCTCGAGTCGTTCCTGAAGCAGTACCCGGGGACGCTCCTGTTGACGTCGCACGATCGATCGTTCCTGAACCGCGTGATCTCGAAGATCGTCGAGATCGACGGCGGCGAGATCACCATGTACTCGGGGAACTATGACTTCTACGACCGGGAGCGGCGGCTGCGCGAGGCGAACCGCGAGGCCGCCTACGCGCGGCAGCAGGCGATGCTCGCGAAGGAGCAGCGCTTCATCGATCGCTTCCGCACCCACGCCGCCAAGGCGGCGCAGGTGCAGAGCCGCATCAAGGCGCTCGACAAGATCGAGAAGGTCACCCTCCCGAAGCGCCGCGCCGTCGTCACCTTCGACTTTCCCACGCCGCCGCGGTCGGGAGACCAGGTGGCGGTGCTCGAGCACGTCGGCAAGAACTACGGGCGCCGCGCCGTCCACGACGACCTGAGCCTGACCATCCGGCGCGGCGAGCGCTGGGCGGTGATGGGCAAGAACGGCGCCGGCAAGACCACGCTCCTGAGGCTGGTGGCGGGGGTGCTCGATCCCGACGGCGGCTCGGTGCGGCTCGGCGCGGCCGTGCGGATGGGTTACTTCGCGCAGCAGTCGCTCGATGTGCTCAAGGCCGACCTCACAGTCGAGGAGCAGCTCCAGTCCGATTTCCCGCGCGAAGGGACCGGCGTCCTGCGCAATCTCGCGGGGGCGTTCCAGTTCAGCGGCGAGGACGTGGACAAGAAGGTGCGGTCGCTCTCCGGCGGCGAGCGCTCGCGCCTGGCGATGGCGCGGCTGCTCTTCACGTCGCCGAACTTCCTCGTCCTCGACGAGCCGACCAACCACCTCGATCTCGCCACCAAGGAGATGCTGGTGGAAGCGCTCGGCTCCTTCGAGGGGACGATGCTGTTCGTGTCGCACGACCGCACCTTCCTGCGCGGCCTCGCCACGCGTGTCCTCGAGCTGGGAGGGGAGAGCGGGCGCGACGCGAAGCCGCTGCTCTTTCCCGGCACTTACGTCGAGTACGTCGAGCGCACCGGCCACGAGGCGCCGGGGATCCGCGCCTGAACCCCGGCACGCCGCCCGCGGCCGGGCCGCTGCAGGCGCTGCTGCGATCGCTCCGGCACCGGAACTTCAGGCTCTTCCTGTCGGGGCAGATGGTGTCGCTCGTCGGCACCTGGATGCAGAACGTGGCGCAGTCGTGGCTGGTGTACCGGCTGACCGGCTCGGCCCTCCTGCTCGGGGTGATCGGCTTCCTGTCGCAGTTCCCGGTGTTCCTCCTCGGACCGGTCGCGGGGACCGTCGCCGATCGCCGGGCGCGCCACCGGCTGGTCGTCGCCACCCAGACCGCGGCGATGCTCCTCGCCTTCGCGCTGGCGGCGCTGACGCTGAGCGGCCAGGTGCGCGTGTGGCACGTCGGGGTCCTGGCGGCGCTCGGAGGCGTCGTCAGCGCCTTCGACATCCCGGCCCGGCAGTCGTTCCTCGTCGAGATGGTGGGCCGCGACGATCTCGCCAACGCCATCGCGCTCAACTCGTCGATGTTCAACGGCGCGCGCGCCATCGGCCCGGCGCTGGCGGGCATCCTGGTGGCGACGCTCGGCGAGGGGTGGTGCTTCTTCCTCAACGGCGTCAGCTTCCTCGCGGTCATCGCGTCGCTCCTGCTGATGCGCCTGCCGCCGCGCGCGGTGCGCGTCTCCGCGGGCTCCCCGTGGCGCGACTTCGTCGAAGGCGTGGGGTTCGCGTGGACGAGCGCCCCGATCCGTGCGCTGCTCCTGCTCGTCGGCGCCGTCAGTCTCTTCGGCGCGCCGTACACGACCCTGATGCCGGTCTTCGCGGATCACATGGTCCCGGGAGGGCCGCGCACGCTCGGCGTGCTGATGGGCGCGGTCGGCATCGGGGCGCTCCTCGGTGCGATCAGCCTGGCGATGCGCTCCACGGTGCGCGGGCTGGGACGGCGCGCGGCGCGGGCGGCGGCCCTGCTCGGCGTGCTGCTCGGCGTGTTCGTGGCGACCCGCTCGGTCCGGCTGGCGGCGCCGGTTCTCGTCGGCGTCGGGTTCGCCATGATGGTGCACATGGCGGCGGTCAACACGCTGCTGCAGTCGATGGTGCCGGACGCGCTGCGCGGGCGGGTGATGTCGCTCTACACCGCGATGAACATGGGGATGGCGCCGTTCGGGGCGCTCCTGGCCGGGGCGGTGGCGCACCGCGCGGGGGCGGGGCCCGCCGTCGCAGCGGGGGGCTTCGTGTGCCTGGTCACCGCGCTGTTCTTCCGCTCCCGCCTGCCGGCCCTGCGCGAAGAAGCCCGCCGCCTGCTGGACGAATCCGGGGAAGCCGGTAGCGGCCTCTCCGGCTCCACCTGACGGTCAGGGCCGCGAAGCGTCAGGTTGGACCGGGCACCGGACAGCTGTCCCTTCACGGTGACCGGGGATTCTCCGTACGCCGCCGCCCGTCCGCCTTGCGGGCAGAAGAACCACGCTCCTTTGCGACGAATTCCTGACGATGGCATTTCGCTTGCTGTTCACGGCGAACCGGAATGCGATGTGACAAGCGGTCAAGAACAAAGGAGACGGCTTCCATGAAGAAAGCTCTTTTGATGTTCATCGTCCTGATGGCGCTGCCGATGACCGCCTTGCTGGCGCAGAGCGACCCGGCGACCGCCCCCGCGAATGATCCGCCGGCGGTCCAGTCCGACCCGGCGGACCCGAACCAGCCGGCGCCGGCCGACCAGGCCGCTCCTCCGGCCTACGCCCCGGCGCACGACGATGCCGCCGCCGATCCGGACGCGGCGAGCGCCGACCCCGATGCCAGCCAGAACCTGCCGGCGACGGCGAGCCATGGGCCGCTGATCCTGCTGATGGGCATCCTGGCCATTGGAATGTTCCTCGTCCTGAAGGTTTTTCGCCGTCGCAGCGTTGACGTGTCCTGACGCCTCCGTCCTCCCCCCGTTCCCCGCGCGGCGCCGTGGCTCGGCGCCGCGCGTTTTTTTTTCCCGCAGCGGGGCCCTGACTCCGGCCGCGTCGGGAATCCGACGATCGGCGGTCCTCTGTGCGGCCGGTGGTCAGTGAACGAAGGCGAAGGCGTCAGCGGTCCGGAGACGGGGCCGGTTCTGGCGTGCCGTGCGGGAGGGACCTAGATTCCGTGCGGGAGGTGTCTGATGACCAAGCGTGCCAAGAACAAGCTCCAGTCGAAGATGCGCCGCACGTGGAAGAAGGCCGTTCAGGCCCGCCGCAAGCACGAGCGCATGCTCAAGTCGTACAAGCGCATGCAGCGGCAGTATCGCGCGGCGTAAGAGCCTCGCCGACAACGGGACATCGAGACGGGCCCCCGGAACGTCTCCGGCGCGAAGGAACGCCGGAGCGCGTCCGGGGGCCCGTTCTCTTTCAGATCGACGCCTGCCGGCGCGCGTGGGTCCCCGAGTCGATCTCGACGGGGCCGTTGACCGTGGTGATGTGGATCACGGGGTGGCTCGAGCCGAAGAGCAGGTTCTGCGAACGGCCCGGCTGCCAGGCTCCCTCGCACCCCGCGCTGCAGTGGATCGGGCTGTTCCCCGACATCTTGAGACTCACCCCGGACTCGTAGCGCTCCGGGATCGTGAGACTCAGCGGACCGTTGGTGGCGTCCGCCTCGATGCCGTCGCCGTCCCAGCGCGTCCCGCGCAGCTCGATCGCCAGGGGTCCGTTGACGACGCTCACCTTCTGCCGGCCGCCGCCGGCGCGCAGGCTGACCGGGCCGTTCTCCGCCGCCACGTCGATCTCCCCCTCGCAGCCGTCGAGCTCCAGCGGCCCGTTGTGCGTGCGGGCGCGGATGGTCCCGGAGACGTCGCGCAGGCCGATCGGTCCGTTGTCGGCCTTCAGATCGAGCGTGGCGTCGGACGGGACCTGCACCAGAAAGTAGACCATCCAGTCGTCCCCGGAGGGGCCGCTCATCGACAGGCGACCCGCGTCGAAGGCCACCTGGACCTCGTCGAGGGCGGCGCGGGCCTTCTCATGCGTCGATCCGGCGGCGGCGAGGCACGCCGTGACGGCGTAATCCGATCCCTTCCAGCCGCGCAGCGCCATGCCCGCCGAGCCCTCGAGGTGCATCTGGAGCGTCCGCGTCTCCGAACCCCTCAGCGTGAAGCTGCGCTCGTCCCGCGCCGTGGGACGCGGCTGGCGCTTGCTCCCGAAGAAGACCTTCACCTGGTCGCAGCTCTCCAGCGGCGTCTCGTCCGCCGTGGAGATCGAGACGTTGTGGTCGGAGGCGAACGTCGTGGGCGCGGTGACCGCCACCCCGGGAAGCATTGCGACTGCCCCCGCAGCGGCGAGCGCGCGCCTGAGACCCGTCCATCCGGAAAGCATGGCCACCCTCCTCTCGTGTGAGACGGCTCCGCGGGGAGCCCTGGAATCGACGACGGTTCTTTCTACGCAGCGGGGGGAGGCAGAGTTCGCATGGACCATGGCAGCCACCGGGTCTCACGACGGGGGCACGAGGCTTGCAACCGCGTGCACGCGCCGTCCGCTGACAGTCAACAGAGGGGGGAGGAGGTCCGCCATGAAACGTTCATCCACGAGCCAGTCCCGCCGCCGGGCCGGGGGTCGCAGGAAGGGGTCCCGGACCCCGGTGCCGCAGGGCCGGCGCCGGCGCATGCGCACCACCCGCCGCAAGCGGACCTCCCAGGCACCCCGGATACCGATCCAGCAGGGCGCGCAGGAAAAGCGGACGCCCCGGCGGGCAGGCTCCGCCTCCGCCGCCGGACGCAAGGGCGCGACGCCGCGGGTCCACAAGGTCCTGGTGAGCGCCGTCGGCGGGGCCAGCGAGGTGGCCGGCGCGACCGTCGAGGGGATCAGCCGGACGGTGTCCCGGGCAATCGCCGGGCTCGGGGGGATCGCCGATTCCTTCGTGCAGGCCCTGTCCTCGGTCAGCCACGGGACCATCCAGGCGGCCATGGAGGTCGGCGGCGACCTGGCCCAGGCGACGCGCGGCATCGCCATGGGGGTGATGCGCGATCACGGCCGCGGCTCCGACCTGCGCTCGCTCGACCAGGCGGCCGAGTCGGTGATCCGCACTACCGCGAAGCTCTCGGGAGACCTGGGCCATGCAGCGCGCGGTCTCGTCGAGGGGGCCATCCAGGGAGCGAAGGAACTGGGGATCGATGCGACCGAGGCGGCCGCGACAGCGGCGACGGCGGCGACCCGGGCTGCGGCGGAGCTCGGCGCCACCGCCGGCGAGAAGGTCCGCGAAGCGGTCGTCGGCACCATCCAGGGGGTGAAGGTCATTCTCAAGGAGCCGTTCGAGAAGAGTCCCCGCCCCGGTCGCGGCCCCATCGATCGCCGCCGCTAGCAGTCCGGTCCGCAGCCCTCAGTCCTGGCCGAGCAGCTCGGCGATCGGGACCATGCGCTCGTCGTGCGAGCAGAGGATCTTGAAGACCGCCAGGACCGGCACGGCGATCAGGAGTCCCACCACTCCCCACATCCAGTCGCCGATGAGCAGGGCCACGACGATCACCATCGGTGACAGCGACATGCGGCGCCCGACGATGATCGGGGTGACGAACTGTCCCTCGATCGTGGCCAGCCCCAGGAAGACCATCGGCACGAGCAGAGCCTGCGTCAGCGTCTCGTAGGAGAGCAGCGCCACGAGCGCCAGCACCACCAGCGTGACGGCGCTTCCCAGGTACGGGACGAAGTTGAACACCGTCGCCATCACCCCCCACAGCATCGGGTTCGGCATCCCGAGGAAGCGCATCGCCAGGGCCGTGGCGGCGCCGAGACCGATGTTGATGGCCGTCACCGTCATGAGATAGATCGAGATCTCCCTCTGGATCTCGGTGGTGATCTGCACCACGCGCAGCTTGCTGCGCAGGGTCTCGGGGATGCGGATGAGCCTGCGGTAGAACGCCCCGCCGAACGCCAGGAGGAAATAGACGAGCAGCAGCACCTCCAGCGCGCGGAACAGCAGCAGGCGCGCCATGCCGGCCACGCGCGCGGCGAGGGACGGCTCCTTCACCGTGACCAGGGGCGGGGCGGAGTCCCCGCCGACCGTGGCCATCTTCTCCACCGTCTCCGCGGCCGCCTGCGCCTCCTCGACCGACGCCTTCACCGAGCGCAGTCGTTTCTCCACCTCGCGCAGGGTCTGGGGCGCCCGCTCGAGCCAGCCGAACGCCGGCTCGGACAGCGCATAAGCGCCGAAGCCGATGCCAAAGGCGAACAGGCCCACGACCAGCGCGGCGCCGGCCGGGTCGGGAAGTCGGAGGTGACCGAGCCCGCGCACGAGCGGCGCCAGCACCATGGCGATGAGCCCGGCCAGGACAATAGGCAGGAGGACCGGCCGCGCCAGCTGCATCGCCCAGGCCCCGGCGAAGACGGCGAGCACGCCGAGCCCGAACCGTCCGGGGCGCGTGTCCCACCAGGGAACAGGCGCGGCCTGGGTCTCCGACGGAGGAAGCGTCTCGTTCACCTGGTTCCGTCTCCCTGTTGCGAGTCCAGTTTCCGCGCAGCAGCCGATCCCGCCGGCGTCGGGGAATCGACGCCCGGTGCGCGCGGTTGTGCCCCGGAATCATGCACCTATATTCGGGTCGATGGCGACCATCGGCCGCTACATCATCGAGCGCGAGCTGGGCCGCGGGGCCATGGGCGTCGTCTCTCTCGCGACCGACCCGCACCTCGGGCGCAAGGTCGCAGTGAAGACCTACACGCTGCCGGATGGCGTTGCGGCGGACCTCGCGGCGGAATTCCACGAGCGCTTCCTGCGCGAGGCGCGCGCCGCCGCGTCGCTGTCGCACCCGGGACTCGTGACCGTCTACGACGCGGGCGAGGACGCGGAGCGCCGCCTGCCGTTCATCGCCATGGAGTTCGTCTCCGGATGCACCCTGAAGCAGAAGCTCGAGGCGGAAGGACGGCTCGACGCGGCCTGGGTCCTGCGCGCCGGCGCCGTGCTCGCCGAGGCGCTCGGGGTCGCGCACCGGGCCGGCATCGTGCACCGCGACATCAAGCCGGCCAACATCCTGATCCGCGACGAGGACGGCGCCGCGAAGATCGCCGACTTCGGCGTCGCGCACCTGAAGTCGTCGGAGCTGACCCAGACCGGCACCGCCCCCGGATCGCCGGGCTACATGTCTCCCGAGCAGATCACCAGCGGCGACGTGGACGGCCGCAGCGACCTGTTCTCGCTCGCGGTCGTGCTCTACGAAGCGCTCTGCGGCCGCCGCCCGTTCAAGGGCAACGACCTGGTGGCGCTGACCTATTCCATCGCCCACGAAACCCAGGTGCCGCTGGCGCGCCAGATGAAGGACTGTCCCCTGGCGCTCGACCGGTTCTTCGACCGCGCCCTGTCGAAGGATCCGGCGAAGCGGTTCCCGGACGCCCGGTCGTTCCGCGACGGACTGATCGAAGCGGCGCAGGCGAAGCCCCCGGACCCGTCCGAGGGCACCGTCGTCGAGCCGGTGCAAGGCCGTGCCGCGGCCGCCCCGGCCCCGACGACACCGCTCGGGCGCACCGTGCCCCTGCCGCCGGGTGCGTCGCTTCCCGGAGAGAAGGCGCGCGCCGCTGCGCTGCGTTCGGGAGAAGTTGCCCGCGTTGCCGCACCGCGTCCGGGGGAGAGCGCCCGCGCTGACGCTCCGCCGCCGCTGCCTGGGCCGCGTCGACGTCGCATCCTGCCGTGGGCGGTCGGATCGGTGGCCCTCGCCGGCGCCTGCGCCGCCGCGTGGCTGCTTTTCGCCCGGCCGGACTCGTTGCGTGCCATGAGCCATTCCATGCCGCCGCAGCCGCCACCCGCGGCCGACCAGGCTTCGGGAACGCCTTTGCCGCGGCGCGAAGACATCCTGCTCGAGGTGAAGCCGGTGCCCGATCCCGCGCCGAAGCCTCCGGCTCCGGCGGCCAAGACTCCGGCTACGAGGACGCCAGAGCCCCCGCGCACGCCGCCGACGATGCGCGTCACGCTGGCCGAAGGGACTGCGCTCGAGGTGACGCTCGACGCGCCGGTTTCGTCCGGCACGAGCCAGGTCGGACAGGCGGTCACGGCGCACGTCGCCCAGCCGGTGCTCGACGGCGGGCGCGTGGTCGTCCCGGCCGGCAGCACGATCTCCGGCCGGGTGAGCGCCGTCCTTCCCGCCAAGAGGGGGTTCGGAGACAAGGCCGGCTCGCTCAGCCTCGCCTTCGATCGGCTGCGCACCGCGGACGGCGCCGAGGCGCCGCTCTCGGCGACGGTGACCCGCGAAGGCGCGTCCTCGGGCGGCAGGACCGCCGGAGCGATCGGGGGCGGCGCGGCCGGCGGAGCGGCCCTGGGAAAGATCCTCGGCCGCTCCTCGAAAGGCACCGTCAGGGGATCGATTCTCGGCGCGGCGATCGGCACCGGCGTCGCCGCCGGCATGCGCGGTCACGACGTCGACCTCGCGGCCGGGGAGCCGATGACCATCCGGCTCAACCTGCCGCTCACCCGCACGATCCGCCGCTAAAGCCGCTCCATCCGAAGCGCGCCGCGCGCGCGCGAATTCAGGCTGGAGATTTCAGTGTGGCGGAGCCGCGCCCTGGCCCGCAGCGCCCGTGGTCGCGCCCTGGGCCGGTGCCGCGCCCGGAGCCGGGGCTGTGCCGGGGGCGGCTTCGCCCGCGCCCGGCGCCACCTGGGGCGGCGGGGCCGTGTCCACGAGCTTGCCGTCGGCGAAGTGGAACTTGCGCGTGGTGTTCTGCGTCGGGCAGCAGGCGGGGTCGCCGGGTCCCTGTTGCGTCACGTCGACCAGGATGTCGGTGCCTTCGATGCGGATCTCGTGCACCTGGACGCGATCGCCGAGCGGGGCCGAGGCGGCGTGCACCGGGACGCCGTTGCGATCGAGGACGACCGCCAGGTCGACGAACACCCCGCTCCCACCGCCTGAACCGAGCAGGATGACCGCGGCGTCCTCGCGCCCGTCGCCGTCGAGATCGCCGCGCGCCCGCGGCGGCCCGAGATCGAGCGTCTGCTTTCCTTCCGCATCCTCGGCGCTCCACGAGCCGCCCGCGAGGTGCACCGGGCCTTCGGCGACGACATCGGAAGCGCAGTAGATGCCGCTCCCGAGCGCGGCGTCGTCGAGCGACGAGCCGGGACGCGGGTGCGGGACGGCGGTGCCCGCCGACTGGTCGCTCTTGCCGCAGCCGGCGACGGCGATCAGCAGCAGAACCGTGGAGACCACACCGAGGAACGCGTGTTTCATGTCGAGGCCCCGGCGAGAATAGCACGCGCCGACGTGGTAGAAGGCGGTCATGTCCATATCGTCCTGGCCCGATCGCGACCGCCTGCGCCAGGCGCTCGAGCGCGAGACCACCCGCTTCGTCGAGACGCATCCGCGCTCGCGGGCGCTGTTCGAGCGCGCGCGGCGGTCGCTGCTCGCCGGCGTGCCGATGCACTGGATGGTGCGCTGGCCCGGCGGCTTCCCGGTCGTCGTGGAGGAGGGCTCGGGGGGACGGTTCCGCGACGTGGACGGGCACGACTACGTCGATTTCTGCCTCGGCGACACCGGCGCGATGACCGGGCACGCGCCGCCCGCCGTGGCCGACGCCGTCGCCGACCGGATGCGGCGCGGCGCCACCTTCATGCTGCCGGTGGAGGAGGCGATGGTCGTGGCCGAGGAGCTGCAGCGCCGCTTCGGCCTGCCGTCGTGGCAGTACGCGGTGAGCGCCACCGACGCGAACCGTTTCGCCATCCGCATCGCCCGGCACCTGACCGGGCGCGCGAAGATCCTGGTTTTCAACTGGGCGTATCACGGCACGGTGGACGAGGCCTTCATCGTCCTCGACGAAGAGGGGCGCGGCGTGGCGCGCCCGGGAAACATCGGCCCGCCCGTCGATCCGGCGGTGACGACGCGCGTCGTCGAGTTCAACGACGTGGCCGCCCTCGAGTCCGCCCTCGCGCCGCAGGATGTCGCGTGCGTCCTCGCCGAGCCCGCGATGACCAACATCGGCATCATCCTTCCCGAGCCCGGCTTCCACCGGACGCTTCGGGAGCTGACGCGGCGGACGGGGACGCTCCTCGTCCTCGACGAGACGCACACGCTGTCGGCGGGCCCCGGCGGGTGCACGAAAGCCTGGGGGCTCGAGCCCGACCTGCTGACGCTCGGCAAGGCGATCGCGGGCGGCGTGCCCGGGGCCGTGTACGGCCTGTCGGCCCACGTGGCGGAGAGGATCCGGCCGCGCATCAAGGACGACGAGTCCGACGCCGGCGGCATCGGCGGCACCCTCGCCGGGAACGCCCTGTCGATCGCCGCGATGCGGGCGACGCTCGCCTCGGTCCTCACGCCGGAGCGGTTCGACGAGACGACCCGCCTGGCGGCGCGCTGGGCCGGGGGCGTTGAATCGGTCATCCGCGAGCGCCGCCTGCCGTGGCACGTCGTCACGCTCGGCTGCCGCGCCGAATACTGGTTCCGTCCGACGCCGCCGAAAAACGGCGGCGAGGCGGCCGCGTCGGTCGATCCCGAGCTCGATCGCTACATGCACCTGGCGGCGCTGAATCGCGGCTTCCTCATCACTCCTTTCCACAACATGGCCCTCGTCGCCCCCGGCACCACCACGACGGACGTCGATGGTCACACCGCCGCCTTCCGCGACAGCGTCGAGGCCCTCCTGTGAGCCCGCGCGACCGATCGGCGTGGCCATGAGCGGACGCTTCAAGGTGCTGGTGCTCGGCGCGGGCGCGCAGGGGAACGTCGTGGCGACGCTCCTGTCGCGGGAGCCGGACATCGAGCGCATCGTCCTCGCCGATCTCGACCGCGAGCGCGCCGAGGAGACGGCCCGAAGCGTCGGCAGCGCCCGGGTGTCGACGGCGCGCGCCGACGTCACGCGCGTCGAGGAGACCGCGGCGCTCATGCGCGACGGGGCGTTCGACCTCGTCGTCAACGTGGCGCCGCCGCAGTTCATCCCGCAGGCGATGCACGCGGCCCTCCTCGCGAAGCGCAACTACCTCGACCTGTCGTCGGTGGCGCTCTACGAGATCGACGGCCTGCCGTACGAACAGCGGCAGGAGGCGGACGCCTGGGAGCGCTCCGGCCGCATCGCGCTCGTCAACGCGGGCAGCGCCCCGGGTCTGACCAACATCATGGCGCGCGAGGCGGCCGACCGCCTCGACGACGTCGAGCGCATCGCCATCAAGGACTACGCCCTGACGGAAGGGGACGGCTACGTCCCGCTCTGGATCCCCTCGGTCTACGCCATCGACTGCGCCACCGAGCCGTACGTCTGGGAGGACGGGGCGCCGAAGCGCGTGCCCATCTTCAGCGGCGAGGAGATCTACGACTTCCCGGAGCCGCTCGGCGTGAAGGGGAAGCTGTACCTGCACGCGCACGAAGAGCCGGTGACCATCCCGCTCCACCTCGGAAGGCCGGTGCGGCACTGCGACTACAAGATCGGCGAGCCCGACATCGACGCGTGGCGCTTCATGGTCGAGCGCCTGCGCCTGATGGACGAGCGCAAGGTGAAAGTGCGCGGCGGCGTCGAGGTGGCGCCGCGTGACGTGCTGCTGGCGATGCTGCCGCCCACGCCCTCGCCGCAGCGCCTGGCGCAGCTCGTCCGGGAAGGACGCCTCACCAGCCGCTCGATGCTCGTGGTCGAAGTCACCGGCACCCGCGACGGCCGTCCGACCCGCCTGCAGTCCTACACGGAGGCGCCGGATCTCGCCGAGTCCGGCCGCATCGTCCCCGGCTCGAGCGACATCTCCCTCGTCACCTCCGCCCCCGCCGCCGTCTTCTCGCTCATGATCCTCCGCAACGAAATCGCCGGCCGCGGCGTCATTCTGCCGGAGACGCTTTCGCACGCCGAAAGGGATCGACTCAAGATGGGCATCGCGGCGTGCGACATCCGCATCCACCTGCGCGAGTTGCCCTGATTCGCGCGCGTCAAACCGATCTCGCTTTGTGGCTTGGGTCAGTACCGGATGCGTCGATCGACCGCAGTGGGTTTCGGAACCTCGACCCTGACCCGCGCATCGAGCGCTCGTGTCCCATGCGGGAGCACCGCGAGAGGATTGATCTCGATTTCGCGGATCTCGGGACAGAAGCCGGCCAGCGCGGAGAGACGGAGAAGGACGTCCGCCAGGGCCGCTTCGTCGGCCGGGGCGGCGCCGCGGGCGCCGCGCAGGAGCGCCGCGCCCCGCAGGCCGCCGATCATCTCGCGCGCCTCCTCCTCCCCGAGAGGAGTCAGGCGGAACTGCGCGTCGGCGAGGATCTCGGTCAGGATGCCGCCGCTGGCGCAGGCGACCACCGGGCCGAAGTTGGGATCCTCGATCATGCCGGCCAGCATCTCGATCCCGCCTGACACCATCTCCTGCACCAGTCCCCGCACCATGCGCGCGCCGAGGCGGGCGGCGAGATCGCGCCACGCGGCGCGCAGCGACGCCTCGTCGGCGAGGCCCAGCCGCACGGCGCCCGCTTCGGTCTTGTGCAGCAGCTCGGGGCCGGAGGCCTTCAGCACCACGGGATACCCGAGGCCCGCGGCGGCGCGGACCGCTTCGTCTTCCGTGGCGACGGCCGCCGCGCGCGCCGCCGGGATGCCGATGGCGGCGAGCAGCTCCTGCGCCTCCGCGGCCGTCAGCCAGCCCCCGCCGCGCCGGAGCGCCGCCTCGACGACGGTGCGCGACGCGTCGCGCAGCGCGTCCGGCCAGGCGGGCGGGACGCTTTCGGGGCGGCGGCGCCACTCGCCGTACGAGGCGACGCGCGCCAGAGCGGCGGCCGCGGCCTCCGGGAAGCGGAAGCAGGGGACCGGCCCCACCAGGCGCGAGGCTCCCTGCGCGGACATGAAGACGCCGAGCACCGGCTTCGGCCCCGCCGTGGCGGCCGCGCGCCGCACGGCCGCCGCGACATCCTCGAGCCGGGTGATGAGCGGCGGGATGAAGATGACCAGGACGCTGTCCACCGCCTCGTCCTGAAGCAGGAGCGTCAGCGCGGCCTCGTACTGCTCCGCCGAGGCCGAGGCGATCATGTCCACCGGGTTCGCGACCGAGGCCTCCGGCGGCAGCCGCTTCTTCAGCTCGGCCACCGTCGCGTCGCCGAGCGACGGCAGCGACAGCCCGCGCGCTTCGCAGGCGTCGGCCGCGAGGATCCCGGGTCCCCCGGCGTTGGTCAGGATCGCCACGCGCCGCCCGGCCGGCACCGGCTGCTGCGCGAGAAGCGTCGCGGCGTCGAACATCTCCTCGATGGTGTCGGTGCGGATGACGCCGGATTGCCGGAAGAGCGCGTCCACGATGGCGTCGCGCGAGGCGAGGGCGCCCGTGTGGGACGAGGCGGCCCGGGCGCCGGCGGCCGATCGTCCCGCCTTCACCGCGACGATGGGCTTGCGTCGCCCGACGCGGCGGGCGATCAGGCTGAAGTTGCGCGGGTTCCCGAAGCTCTCGACATAAAGAAGGATGACGCGGGTGCGCGGGTCGCCCGACCAGAAGACCAGGAGGTCGTTGGTCGAGACGTCGGCCGCGTTGCCGATCGACACGAAGCTGGACAGGCCGAGGTCGATCGAACGGGCGTAGTCGAGGATCACGAGCCCCAATGCGCCGCTCTGCGTGGACATGGCGACACCGCCGGCAGGAGGCGAGACCGGCGCGAAGGTGGCATTGAGCGGCGCTTTCGGATCGGTGCTCAGGAGCCCCATGCAGTTCGGTCCGACCATGCGCATGCCGGCGCGCCGCACCTGGTCGAGGAGCGCCGCCTCGCGCGCGCGCCCGGCGGCGCCGGTCTCGCCGAACCCGGCCGTGATGAGGGTCAGCGCCTGGACCCCTTTCGCGGCGCAGTCCTCCACGACCGCGGGGACCGCGTCCGACGGCACCGAGATCACCGCCAGGTCGATCGGCCCCGGGATGTCGCTCACGCGCGGGACCGCCGGAACGCCGCCGATGTTTTTGGCCGTCGGGTGGACGGCGTGGATGGGTCCTGGAAAGCGGTGCTCGAGCAGGTTCTGCAGGATGGCGCGGCCGATGCCGCGCGGCTCGTGGCTGGCGCCGACGATGGCGACGCCGCGTGGCGAGAAGAACGCGCGCATCGAGGCGGTCGCGGCCGAGTCGGATCGCTCCCCGGCGAGATCGCGCGACGCGGCCGTCGGCTCGAGAGACAGGCGCAGGCGGATCCCGTCCGTGTCGCGGCTCTCGGCGACGGCGAAGCCCGAGTCGAGGAAGATCCGCAGGCGCCCCTCCTGGTCGCGGGGCACGCGCGTGAGGAAGAAGCGCAGGCCGTGCTCCCAGGCGGCCGCGGCCAGGAGCTCGAGCGCCCGTGTTCCGAGTCCGCGTCCGCGCAGGGGCGCGGCCACCGCGAGCCCGACGAATGCCTCTTCGGATCCGGCCGAGGCGCGCGTGTAGCGCGCGATGCCCACCAGCCGCGCTCCCGCTTCGGCGACGAGCGTCAGCTGCTGCGCCGGGTCCTCGGGCGCGTCGTTCGCAGGGGGTTCGGGCGGCCAGCCCGGCCCCCGCTCGACGGGGCTCAGCGGCGCGAGACGGGCGGCGAGATCGCGCAGCCCCGCCGCGTCGTCGGGTGACAGGGCGCGCAGCCGCAAGGTCGTTCCGTCCCTCAGGACGACGTCGGTGTCGAACGCTTCCGCGGGGCTCACGCGGGCGTATGGTACCGCGCTCTTCGGAGACTCCCGAGGGGGTGGTCGGGAGGTGGATCGACCCGTCGGGCGATACCCCTGAACTCCCTGTCACCAAAGGGTTTTGCGGCGATCGAGCGCGTGGCATCGACCTTGCTGGATGAACGGCGGAAGGAGGACATACCTCAATGACACGTTCGTCTCTTTTTTCGCTGATGCTGGTCGCCGGCCTTGCGATGGCGGGGACCGCCCGGGCGCAGGACACGCCGCCGCCCGCGGGCGACCCCGATCCGATGCTGCAGGCGGCCACGGGCGATCCGGCCACGCCGGGCTCGCGCCCGACGTACGACCCGAATCGTCCTTCGGCCGATCCGAGCCAGCCCTCGACGGGGCCGGCGGCCGACCCGTACCGCTCGACCCCCGATCCGACCCGCGATACCGATGACCAGCGCAACCTGCCCGCGACCGCCAGCAACGCTCCCGTGCTTCTGTTGATTGGCGCCGTGGCGCTTGGTACGCTGGCTGCGTTCCTGGTGCTCCGCCGGCGGGGAGTGACTCATACCTAGGACCGGTCGTGAAGAGGCTCCGCGGCTCATGGCTTGGCGCCGCGGGGCCTCTCTCGATCGCCGGGCGCGCGGCCGGGAGCATGGAAGGCTCGACGGTGCGGCGACTCCTGGCGATCGGACTGCTTCTGACAGGCCTCACCTTCCTCGGGGCCTGGACCTGGGAGCAGCTCGACACGCGGTGGTTCCAGGAAACCCAGAACCGCCGCCTGGCCGAGCTGCAGCACACGCGGTCCTCGTCGCCGAAGGCGAAGACCTCTTCCACCTCTTCCGCCAGGCGGAAGGAGAAGCCGGCCTCCACCGTCCCGCCTCGCACCGGCGAGTTGATCGGGAAGATCGACATCGACCGGGTGGGGCTCTCGGCGATCATCGCGGAGGGGACCGACAACCGCACGCTCCGCCGCGCCGTCGGCCACGTCCCTTCCACGCCCCTGCCCGGGGATGACGGCAACGTGGTCCTCGCCGGGCACCGCGATTCGTTCTTCCGGGCGCTGCGGACGGTGGTGGAAGGAGACCGGATCGAGCTGACCACGCCGGGCGCGACGCTGGCCTACGAGATCACCTCGATCGAAGTGGTCGGAGCCGAGGACACCGACGTGCTCTGGCCGACGAAGGAGAAGTCGCTGACGTTGATCACCTGCTACCCGTTCCACTACATCGGTCCCGCCCCCGACCGATACGTCGTCCGCGCCCGCCAGCTCGACTGAAGACGGCCGCGGCGGTCCCGCGAGGCGCCTCCCCAGACGGCGCCGACGCTCCCTCCCCGAAGGAGGTCCGGTTCCATGGTGCGGAAATCGATGCTCGTTCTGATGGCGCTCGCCGCGGCTGGTACGATCGCGGTCTGGCCGCACGCCGCGGGCGCGAACGACAAGAAGGAGAAGCGCGAAGCGGAGGCGAACGAGATGATGCGCGAGGCCGACGCCGTGCTGAAGACCGCCGTCACCGCCCCCGACAAGGGGATTCCGAAGGAGCTGCTGGAGCGCGCCGAGTGCATCGGCGTGTTCCCCGGCGTCAAGAAGGGGGCGTTCGTCCTCGGCGGCGAGTACGGCCGCGGCGTCTTCACCTGCCGCAAGGAGAGCGACGGCACGATGGGTCCGCCGGCGCTGTTCACCATGGGCGGCGGCAGCATCGGCTGGCAGTTCGGCGGCAAGAAGGTGGACGCGGTGCTGCTGATCATGAACCAGGACGGGGTGCGGCGCCTCCTCCAGGATCAGTTCACGCTGGGCGGCGAGGTCGCGGCGGTGGCCGGCCCGGTGGGACGCACGGCCCAGGCGTCGACCGACGCGCAGATGAAGGCCGAGATCCTCTCCTGGTCGCACGCGCGCGGCGTCTTCCTGGGGGCCGCCTTCAAGGGGGCGGTGATCAAGCCGGACGGCTCGGGGATCGACGCGCTCTACGGCAAGCCGATGACCGCCTCGGAGATCCTCATCGCGGCGAGCGTGGATCCCCCGGATTCCGCGAAGCCGTTCGTCGAGACGGCAACCGAGTACTCGCGCCGCAGCGCGTCGTAGCTCAGCAGCCCTCGTCGACGGCGCCGTCGCAGTCGTCGTCGATGCCGTTGCCGCAGAGCTCCGGGTTGTTGCCGCTGTTGTCGTTGCAGCCGAGCGCGCCGCCGGAGCAGAAGTAGATTCCTTCCTTGCACAGATCCGAGTCGGGACCGTCGCACGGCGTCCCGACGAGCGGATCCTCCGAGCCGTCGGGGCTGGAGAGGTCGCAGTCGTCCTCGATCCCGTTGCACAGGTCGAGGTTGTCCCCGGTGTTGTCGTCGCAGGTGATGACGCCGTTGACGCACAGGTTGTGCCCTTCGACGCATTTGTCGCTGTCCGGACCGTCGCAGGCGCCCACGCGCGTGTCCTGCGACCCGTCGGGGGTGGAGGGGTTGCAGTCGTCGTCGATCCCATTGCAGATCTCGCGGTTATCGCCCGTCGTGTCGTTGCAGACGAGCGTGTGGCTGGTGGGGGAGCAGGCGCGCACTCCCTCCGGACAAAAATCCGCGTCGGGCCCATCGCAGGCGGCGCCGGCTTGCGGATCCTGCGAACCATCGGTCGTCGCGGGGTTGCAATCGTTGTCGAAGCCGTCGCAGAGCTCGGTGCCGCCGGGGTGGACCGTGGGGTTGGTGTCGAGACAGTCGCCGTTGCAGACGCGGAAGCCATCCCCGTCCTGGTCGGCCTCGTTCGCGGGGACCACCCCGTCGCAGTCGTCATCCACGCCGTTGCACACCTCCGGGTTCGTCGGCGTCGTGTCGTTGCAGGCGAGCGTCCCTCCGGTGCAGAAGCGGATCCCCTCGATGCAGTGATCGCCGTCGGCGCCGTCGCAGGGGGCGCCGATCCCGGGATCGGCCGATCCGTCGTTCGTCTGCGGGTTGCAGTCGTCATCGAGACCGTTGCAGAGCTCCGGCTGCCCCGGATGGATGGCCGGGTTCTGATCGTTGCAGTCGGTCCCGCCGGTGCAGGCCGCATCCGGGGAACCGTCCTGGTCGGCGTCGGGGCAGGGAGGACAGACGTTCTCCTCGTCCACGCTGCCGTCGCAGTCGTTGTCCTTCGCGTCACAGACCTCGGTCGCCGGCAGCGTCTGCCCGGCGCATCCCTCGAACGCCGTGCCCGCGGCATTGCAGGCGCTGGCGCCGGCCTTGCAGGTCCCGACGCCTTGCGTCCCCGCCGGTCCGGTGTAGCAGGTGACGTAGCTCCCCGGGACGCAGATCGCGCCCCCCGGGGCGGGACGACAGGTCCAGCCGGTCGTGTCGCGGATCAGGATCTCCCCGGTCTGGCAGGGGATGCCGAGCTTGGGGGCGGTGACCGCGCCGTCGGCCAGGCCGCTCGTTCCGACGGCGCCGGCGGCGACGTTCATCGCCACGGCGGCCGTGCTCGAGGACGAAGCGGTCGCCGCCTGGTCCGAGACCAGCGCGTAGGGAGCGCTGGTGAGGCGGACGCGCGGCGTCAGGGTCTCTCCGCCCACGGTGATCTGCAGATAGCGATCCGGCAGCTGGAACTGGCCCGTGCTCAAAGGCAGGTCGACCTGGAAGCGGCCCTGCTGCACGTCGACGGAGAGCGGCCCGATGGTCGTGATCGGCAGGCCGCCGAACTCCGCGTCGAACAGGGCGAAGGTCATGTTGTACGCCCCCTGCGCGGGGAGCGGGTTGCCGGAGGCGCGGTCGGTGAGCGACCCCTGGACCTTGATCGTCTGCGGCGTCGCCGCCGACGGATCCGGCGCGGGCGTCAGCACCAGGGCCGCGAGGGCGAGAAGACACGGCGCGAGGCGCCGGAGCGAGCGTGACATGCAACCTCCCCCGGGCGTCACGTGGGGCGCCCTGATGCCGTTAGTTTCCCGCCGGGACGACGGTGTAATAGACGATGGGACCGGTGAACGGATCGGTGTCGACCACGAGGCATCCCGAGGATGTCGTCAGGTAATTCGACGGACTGGTCAGGCTCGAGGAGGACGTGCTGCGATAGACGTCATAGGACGCGGCCGCTCCCGACCAGGACAGGTCCACGTGGCCCGGATCGACGGCATTGCGCAGGACGATGAGATGGTTGGGGACCGGCAGGTCGGGCGTGAACGGCGCCGCCCCGAGGACGACGCCGAAACCGGCGTTACAGAAGGAGGCCGCGCCGGACGGCTCCAGCTCCGCCACCGTGACCGCGAGATCGAAGCGTGCCGAGGCGGCATCCGCCACGCCGGCGGTGACGGACACCCCATCCAGCGAGAAACGGGCGGACTCCTGCGCGAAGGCGCGCGGAGCGCCCAGGAACGCCAGCACTGCGAAGCATCCCGAAAGAACGATCGGCGTGCGACACCGGGACGGCTGCATCCGTCTCCTCCGATCGGTTGTTGGATCGGAGGCTCATGTACGCCCCCCGGCCCGCCCTGTCAAGCAACATTCGGGGGCCGCCGGCCGCGGTCGCTCTCAACCCGGGATGGGCCCCCCGACGGCGCGTCGCAGCCGTCCGAGGAAGGTTTCCAGGTCGACGCCATGCATGCGGCAGGCCTGGGACACGCTGACCCCGCGGGCCAGCGTGCGCCGCATCATGCAATTGGCGAGCGGCGCGAAGCCGCTGCCGACGAAGATCGGCAGGAGCGCCGGGTACGCGTCGAGCAGGTCCCCGACCCGCGCCCCGGGGCCGATCGCGGGGGCGGCTGCCGCGGCGCGATCGTCGGCGTTCTGCGTGTCCATCGTCTTCCAGAGATTCACCGCGAAGAGGATGAGCGCCGCCAGCTCGAGGATCCCGGACACGCCGGCGACCCGCAGCCATGCGGGATTGGATGCCGACAGCGCCTGGAACAGGACGCGGATGGTGTTGCCGATCAGAAGGAGCCAGAAGGTCCAGTCGCGCATGCGTGGGGAATAGAGAGAAACGCCCCGGAAGATCGGCACGATGCGCAGCGCCATCCCGGCCATGAGCGTGGTGATGAACCCGACCGTGAGCGCGTGGCGGTAGGCGCCGACCAGGGCGTGATCGAGCCCGGCGCCGGCGAAGATCGCGCGGGAGAAGACGAGCAGCATCGCGCCCGAGACGAGCAGCCACGCGTAGGCGAGGCGGATGAACTTCTCGGAGCCGCGATCCACGCCCGGCTCGGGCGGGGCGGTCGAGGGTGCGAGCACACCGAGCGCGAAGACGAACAGCCCCAGGAGCACGCCGACCGCGGCGCTGCCGATTCCGAAGGCGAGGCGCGCCGCCTCGGAGCCATCGCGCAGGAACAGCCCCTCGGCGATGGCCAGCGTCGCCACCGCGACGGAGAGCGGCACGGGGAGGCGCGCCGCGAGGCGGGGGCGATCCCGGAGACCCATGAACACGGGCAGGGTCCGCAGCGACACGCCGAAGATCCAGAAGGTGACGAACCCGACGAGGAAGACCGTCAGGTAGGGGACATTGAGCCAGGGCGCGATCTCGAAGCGGCCGCTGCTCAGCAGATCGAAGGCGTGCGCCGCATTCAGGAGGGACGCGGCGACCAGCCACCCGGTGCCATGCGCGCAGCAGCGCTGCCAGGCCGGGCGCGGGCGCGGCGTGGCGCCGAGGATCTTCGCGACCGTCCAGGCGAACAACGCGACACCGCCGATCTCCAGTGCCGCGCTCAGCGGCAGGAGGACGTTGCGCGCAACGCCGGGATCGATCGACTGTGCGAAACGCAGCACGATCCCCGCCGCGAGCAGGCCATAGGACCAGGCGGCGGCGCGCAGCGACGGCAGCGGCACGCCCGTCAGGCGCGGCAAAATGTGGTACGCGACGCCGACGACGAACAGGCCCACCCAGCCGAACAGCTGCCAGTGGCCGTGCACCTGGATGACGCCCCGATCGACGCCTCCCAGCCGCTCCCGCAGCGCCATCACCGTGAGCGCCCAGGCCCCGAGCGCGGTCCCGCCGGTGAGGGTGAAGAGGATGGCGGTCTTGAGGAAGCGGCGGTAGAGATTCTCGCGGACGAGCTCCTCGCGCGAAGGCTCCGCCGCGGCAGGCGTCCCAGCGCCCGCGGCGCCTGAGGCGGCCCCCGCCTCGAGCTCTTCGACCAGCTGCCCCGCCGGGACGCCGTGCACCCGCGCGAACCAGGAGAGCGGCTCGTCCGGCCCCTCGCGCCCGCCGCACCCCGTCAGCCCATGCCGCGACAAAACGTCGGCCGCCGCCGGGGAAGCCGCGAGGATGTCGCGCACCGACGACTGAGGATCGAGACGCGCTTTCTTGCGACCTCCGCAGCCGCATCCTGGCACGGCGTCGATCGCCCGCAGCACCTCGGCGAGATCCACCTTGTGCGCCCGTGCAGCCATCTCCAGCGGGTGTTTGCCCCCGCAGCAGGTGTCGAGGCCGAAGCCGGCCAGCACGGGGCCGGCCGCCGGATGTTCGTTGACGATCTCCGCCACGCTCTTGCGCGGATCGATGCTCATGCTCTTTCTCCTTCCGCCGGCTGGTATCCACAGAGGGGGTCCTCGGCGAGCGGATCACCGGTCGCCGCATAGGCGCGCGCCCGCGAGCCGCCGCAGATGCGGCGGAACTCGCAGCGTCCGCAACGTCCCTGCAGCCGGTCCGGGTCGCGCAGCGCCGTGAAGATCGGGTGATTCCGGTACACCTCCAAAGGCGAAATGGTCCGGACGTTTCCGGCTGTCAGCGGCAGGAAGCCGCTCGGCTGGATGTCGCCGCGCGCGCTGATGAACAGAAAGCCGTTGCCGTCGTTGAGACCCGGGACGAAGCGGCCCCCGCCCGACCCGCCCGGCCGATCCACCGCGGTCGTCGCGGCCGTCGGGTCCATGGCCGGCTCGGGAGCGGTCGCGGCCCGGTGCTGCAGCACGACGCGGCGGTAGTGCGGCCCCTCGGTCGTCTTGATCTTGAACGGCGCCGTCACGGACAGCTCGTACAGCCAGTCGAACACCCGCTCGGACTCGGCCGCGGTGATCTGCTGGTCGTCGGTGGCGCGCCCGGTCGGCACCAGCAGGAACAGCGTCCAGCGCCGCGCCTCGAGCGCGGCGACGAGCGACGCGATGGCGGGGAGATCGGCCAGGTTGTGACGGGTGATCGTGGTGTTGATCTGAAGGCGCAGCCCGAGGGCGATGGCCGCCCCGGCTCCCTGGAGAGAGGTCTCGAACGATCCCGGGACGCGGCGGAAGGCGTCGTGCACCCGGGCGGAGGACCCATCCAGGCTGATCGACACGCTGCCCAGGCCGACATCGCGCAGCCGGCGCAGCCGCGCGTGCGACAGGAGCGGCGTCCCCGCCGGGCTCAAGCCGATGGGAAGGTGCGCCTCCGCCGCGGCGGACACCAGCGCCTCGAGATCGGGCCGCAGCAGCGGGTCGCCGCCGGTGAGCACGAAGACCGGGTGCCCGAAGCCGCGCAGCTCGCGGATGAGCCGCCGTCCCTCGTCGGTCGACAGCTCCAGAGGGTCGCGCTTCGGGACCGCGGAAGCGCGGCAATGGACGCAGGCCAGGTCGCAGGCCCGGGTGACCTCCCAGATGACGACCAGCGGGGAAGCCTCGAAGCCGCCGCGCCATGCCGCCTTGCCGGTGATGTCCATCGGGTCCATGCGTCGCCTCCCGGATTCGTTCTCCGAGCCCCGGCCTGCGTCGCGCGCCGCCGCCGCTGCAGCCCCGTCGCGCGAGGGAAGGATCGGTCCGAAGCGGCGCTGCGGCTATGATCCGGATCATGAGTGGCGACAACCGTTCCGATCGGCCCATCCCCTGGGCGGTCATCCCCCTGTTCCAGGCGCTCAAGCCGGCGGAGCGCGAGTCGCTCCGGCCGCTCGTTCGCATCAAGGCCTACGAGGAGGGGGAGGTGATCTTCCGCGAGGGGGATCCGGGGGCCGTGTTCCACTTCGTGCTCGGGGGGCGGGTGAAGGTGCAGAAGGCGGCCCCCGACGGCCGCGACGTCATTCTCGAGATCATGGGTGCCGGGGACCCGGTCGGGGCGCTCGCCGCCTATGAGGAGCGGGACTTCCCGGCGACCGCCATCGCCCTCGAGGCGACCAGCCTGTTCTCGCTGCCGCGGCAGGAGTTCTTCGCCGTCATCGCTTCGAACCCGCTCCTGGCGCGCGGGCTCCTGGCGGGGCTGACGCGGCGGATGATCGAGCTGACGCGCCGGCTCGCCGATCGCACGGCGCGCGTCGAGTACCGCATCGCCCGGCTCATGCTGACGCTGGCCGACCGCGTCGGCCGCATGGAAGGCGGTCGGTTGATCGTGCCGGTGGTGCTCCACCGGCAGGAGATCGCCGACATGGTCGGGACGACGCAGGAGACCGCCATCCGCGTCATGAGCCGCTGGAGCAAGGACGGCGTCGTCGAGACGACCGACGACGGCTTCGTCATCCCGCGGCGTGCGACCCTCGAGGCGATTCCGCCGGTCGACTGACGCGGCGGGCCCGGCGCATGTCGCGCCGCAGCCTCCATCCCAGCCCGGCGCGCAGCGCGCGGTTGCGCAGCGCGGTGCGCCAGTGGCGCCGCGGCTCCGACGAGAACCAGCGGCACTCCTCCGGCAGCAGCACCAGGCTGACCCGCACGTTGGGCGCCGCGCCGATCGGCAGCCCGCGCTCCATGCAGGCGTCGTAGAGGCGGCGGAAGACCGGCACCAGCTCCCCGGGATCCGGCGGCGCCGCGTCCTCCATGTCGGTGCCGGCGAGCGGGCGGAACACGCACACCGTCGGAATGCCTCCCACCGAGGTGATCCAGTCGATCGCCGCGATTGATGAAGCCGCGGGCTCGAGGCCGGCGATGATCTCGCCGTTCGACACCCACGGCACCGCGCGGGGTCCTTTGGGCCCGAGCGTCGCGCAGTAGCGCACCGCCTCGAGGTAGCGCCGCAGGCCGTACTCGCGGTCCTTGCCGGGGCAGACGCGCTTGAAGATCGTCTCGTCGAAGATCTCGAAGCAGAACGACACCCGGTTGACCCCCATCTTCCTCAGGGCGTCGTAGCGCTTCAGATCGCCGTGCGGCGGCGACTGCACCCCGACGAGCAGGCCGGTCTCCCGCTTCACCCGCTTCAGATAGGGCTCGAGGATGTCGAGGTAGGTCTCGCCTTCGTAGTGCCCGGTGTTGAAGTCCACGTAGGTGATCCCCGACTCCTCGATCGCCGCGTGCACCACCTCCATCACCTCGTCCACCGATTTCTCGGGGGCGTCGTCGGCGCCGAGATTCAGCCCGACCGAGCAGAAGTGGCAGTTGCTGCGCTCCGGCTTCTCGGTCCAGTACTCGCACACCCGCGCCGGGTAGATGCCGAGATAGGTCCCCTGCAGCGTCCCGACGCGCGTCATCGCCTTGCCGGACGAGGTGGTCCGGTCGTACCAGGCCGGGCGCGGCGCCAGCCGCACCGCCGCGATGACGTCGGCGGAGCGCCCCGCGTGCCGGCGGATCTCGTAGTGGTCCAGGGTGCGGTGCAGGACATAGGGCGAGGATCGGGCGAACGCCTCGCTCACGGGGACGTTGGTCCACAGCCCTCCGGGCAGCACCAGCTCGAGCCCGCTTCCCAGGCCGGCGCGGGTGCGCAGCACCGCCCGCCCGCCGTCCTCGGCCACGTGGCACGAGTCGTCGATTCTCATTCCGCGGCAGTACAGCTCGAGTTTCAGCAGGGCCGGATTGCGCCGGACATCCGTTTCCATGGGTTCCCCCCGGACGGAGACAAGGGTACGGCGACACCCGGCCGATGCCGCGGATTTGCAATCCCGATTCCTGATCTGGATCAGATCCGCCGCGATGCTCCGCAGTCCGTGGTCTTCATGCGGCCTTCATCTTCGATCGTTCACGGCGTGCTCTTCGTCACCATGAAATCGCGCGAATTCGATTCGCCGCGGTGGGCGCGCCGATTTGCCGGTGCTAGCGTGGACGCTTCTCACATCCGGGAGGTGTCCGATGAAATCTGCGAAGACGTGGGTGGTGGCGCTGAGCGCCGTCGCGCTGTGCGCCGCGGCCGGACTTGCGATGGCGGGGGATCGGCATCACGGCGATCCATCTCTGCCGAACATCCTGACGTTCGACACCATGTACGGAGTGGACGGTCCGTTCCTCGGCGAGGCGAACGCCATCCGCGGCGTCGTCGGCGACGAGGCGCCGTGGACCATCGATCACTTCATCAAGGGACGGCTGACGAAGGGGGGACGGCTGCAGATCCTGGTGCGTGGCCTCGTGTTCGGCGACGATCCCGAGCTCGTGCCGCCGGAGCTCATCGGCAAGAACGACGAGGAGACCTTCCGCGGCCTCGTCTCCTGCCTGACCGAGGACAGCGAAACCACCGTGGGTCGCAAGAACGTCATGACCGAGGGCTTCCCGGCGGACACGGACGGCAACTCCTACATCGACGCGAAGCTTGATCTTCCGAACCCGTGCGTCGCGCCGATCGTGTTCGTGATGGCCGGCTCGGAAGACAAGTGGTTCGCCGTCACCGGCTTCGAGCGCGAATCCGAGGACGAGGACGCGACCAGTACCCGCCGCTAGATCCAGATCGATCGCACTCCGGCCGCCCGCCGCCCCCCCGGGTGCGCCGGAGCGTCAGAGCATCCGGTACAGGGTGCGTCGATCGATCCCGAGCGCCCGCGCCGCCTTCGCCTTGTTGCCGCCGTAGGCCTCGACCACCGAGCGCGCGTAGGCGCGCGTGAGATCGGCCAGCGGCAGGGTGCGCGCCGAGGCGTCCCGCAGCATCTTCCCGACGCCGTCCTCGCTCCGCAGCATCATCAGGTCCTCCGGCGTGATCGTGTCGAAGTCGGTCATCGCGACGGCGCGCTCGATCAGGTTCATCAGCTCGCGCACGTTGCCGGGCCAGTCGTGCTGCATCAGGATGCGCAGCGCCGGCGCCGACACGCCGCGGATGTTCCGGGTCAGCCGCGCGCAGGCGCGCTGCAGGAAGTGATCGACGAGCGGCAGGATGTCGTCGCGCCGCTCGCGCAAAGGCGGGATCTCGATGCGGATGACGTTCAGGCGGTAGTAGAGGTCGGGCCGGAAGCGGCGCTCCGAGAGGAGCGTCTCGAGCGGCTGGTTGGTGGCGGCGACGACGCGCGTGTCCACGGCGACCTCGGCGGTGGCGCCGACCGGGCGCACCCGGCCGGATTCGAGGACGTGCAGGAGCTTCGCCTGCGTGTCGGGGGACAGCTCGCCGATCTCGTCGAGGAACAGCGTCCCGCCGCTGGCCGCCGCGAAGAGGCCGGGGCGATCCTGCCGCGCGTCGGTGTAGGCGCCGCGGCGCGCCCCGAACAGCTCGCTCTCGACCAGGGTCGACGGCAGCGCCGCGCAGTTGAGCTGCAGGAAGGAGGCCGCGGCGCGCGCTCCGCCGTCGTGGATGCGGCGCGCCACCGCGCCCTTGCCGGTGCCGCTCTCGCCGGTCAGGAGCACGGTCGCCTCGCTCAGCGCCGCGCGCTGCGCCAGGTCGATCACCTTCCGCATAGCGGCGCTCTTCGCCACCAGCGCATCGGTCGCGGCCTCCGGCACGCTCCGCCGCAGCCGGATGATCTCGCGGCGCATCTGGCGCTCGCGGAAGACGCGCTCGATGGCGAGCCCGAGCACCTCGATGGTGAACGGCTTGGTGACGAAGTCGCACGCACCGGCGCGCACCGCCTGCACCGCCAGGTCGATGCTGCCGAAGGCGGTCATCAGGAGGACCAGCTGCTCCGGCTTGAGGGCCTGCACCGCGGACAGGAACTCGAGCCCGCGCATCTCCGGCATCTCGACGTCGGAGACCACCAGGTCGAAGGTCTCGTCGCGCACGCGGTCGAGCGCCTCGCGCGGCGCGTTCGCGCCCGTGACCGTGTAGCCCTGCTCCTGCAGCTCCTCGCGCAGCCAGTCCACCACCCCGGCGTCGTCGTCGAGGATCAGGATCCGTTCCCGTTTCTCTTTCAAAGCGAAGCCTCCTGGACCGAGTCGGCCGCGTGCGGGCCCTGCAGCGGCAGGTCCACGGTGACGCGGCTGCCGCGGCCGGACACCGAGGCGGCGGTCACCTGGCCGCCGTGCGCGGTGACGATCGACTTCACCACCGCCAGGCCGAGGCCGGTCCCGCCCTCGGTGGCGCGGGTGGTGAAGAAGGGATCGAAGAGCCGGGCCAGCACCTCCTCCGACATGCCGCGCCCGTCGTCCTCCACCTCGAGACGGACGGCCGGCACGCGGCGCGTGCCTCCCGGGACGGACAGCTCCCAGGGCGAGAGGCGCAGCACGATGTGGCCGCCGGGGGCGCTCGCCTCGAGCGCGTTCTTCGCGAGGTTCAGAACGATCTGCTGGATCTGATCGACGTCGGCGATGACCTTCGGCAGGTCGCCGTCGCAGACCAGGTCGATCGTCACGCCGCGCCGCCGCGCCGCGTGATCGAGCAGGTCGAGGACCGCCTGCACCGGCTCCTCCATGCTCGCGGTCGTGAAGTGGGCCGGGCGGCGCCGGGCGAACTGCAGGAGCTGCTCGACGATGCGCGTGATGCGATCGGTCTGCTCCGCCAGGATGCGGGCGTGCTTGCGCGTCTCCTCCGCCGAGTGGTCGCGCGCCAAAAGCGCCCGCGCCCGCCCGCTCAGGATCTGCAGCGGCGAGCCGATCTCGTGCGCCAGCCCGGCGGAGATCTGTCCGACGGTGACCAGCTTGTCGACACGCTGCAGCCCCGACTCGAGGGTGGTGCGCGATTCGACCTCGCGCACGATGCGCTGCCGCGCCTCGTCGAGCGCGGCCACCATGGCGTCGAACTCCCGGCCGAGCATCCCGACCTCGTCCCTGCGGTCGTAGCCGAGGCGCGAGGTCCAGGCGTCGGTGCGCATCTGCTGCATGGCGCCGGCCATCTTGGTGAGCGGGCGGGTGACGTAGATGGTCCCGAGCGCGAACTGCAGCGCCGTCGCCACCACGACGAGCAGCACGACCGAGAGGATGATGCCGCGGCGCGTGTCGGCGAGATCGCGGTGCATCTCCGTCAGCGGGCGGACCAGCACGAGCGTGCCGGCCGGCTGCTCGGCGCCCGGCGGGCCGCCGGCGAGCACCAGCGACAGGATGACCCGCCCCGGCGGCGCCGCTTCGTCGAAGCGCAGCCCCGGCTGGAGCGCGTCGGGGCGCGCATCGAGCAGCGGGGGCACGAGCTCCGCCGCGTCGCTCCCCGCCGACGCCGCGCGCAGCGTGTGATCGCGATCGAACACGAAGATGTCGACGGTGGGGTCGATCGCCTCGGTCGCGTCGAGGAGTCCCTGGATGTCCTGCATCTGCCGGTCGCGCAGCGACGCCTCGACCGCCACGCGCACCGCATCGCCGAGCAGGCGCATCTCGCGCTCGACGGCGGTGTGCAGATCGCGATCCTCGTCGCGCAGCTGGTTGTACCCGTGCAGACCCATGATGACGAGGCAGGCGGCGCTCAGCGCCAGCGTCATCCTCGTTGAAACCCGCATCCGCACCGACCCTCGATGTGTGGCAAGAATGTACCACCTGTCGCGGAAATGTCGATAAAAACCGCCCAAAGTCCACCCCCGAGGGGCCCCATGCATGACGGAAGCCATTGCTCATCAATGGGTTCCTGACCGCCGGGGAATCCGGCACGCGGGTTGCCTTTCCGGGACCCGCATGTGCGAGGGTCGGATGAAGACAGCGGTGCGACTCGGGGTCGTCGTGGGGGTTCTGGGCCTTGCGGTCGGGTGCGGCCGATCGGAAGGGAGTGGCTTCGATCCCGCTCCGTCGGCCGGCGATGCGACATCCGCCCCAGCGAAGGCGGACGGATTCGTGCACCTGTCGCAGGAATCGGCTCGCTACCTCGGCACCGAGCCGGTCGCCTCTGAATCCGAATCGCTGCCCCTCCACCTGCCCGCCCGGCTGGAGTTCAAGGACGGAGCCGTGTCGGAAATCGGCGCACCTCTGGCCGGGCGGGTCAACGAGGTTCTGGTGCACAGCGGGGATCGCGTCCGGGCGGGCGCCCCGCTCTTCCTCCTCTCTTGCCCGGACGCCGCCTCGGCGCGGACTGGCCTGGCCACCGCCGAGGCGGCGCTCAAGGAGGCGAGCGCCACCGCCGAGCGCCAGGCCCGGATGCTGGAGGAAGGGGTCGGCAACGCCCGCGACAAGCTCGCCGCCGACATGCACCTCGAGGCGGCCCGCGCCGAGGCGGAGCGGGCCCGCGCCACGACGAAGTTCATCGGCGAAGGCGAAGGAGCGGACACCACCGTGCGCGCTCCGATGACCGGCGTCGTCCTGGCGGTGAAGGCGACGACCGGCGCCACCGTCGAGCCGGGAGGCGAAGCGCTCGTCACCGTCGGCGATCCGTCGTCGGTCTGGGTGGTGGTGGACGTGCCGGAGCACGACCTGCCGTCGATCGTCGAGGGGGGACGCGCGACCGTCGAGCTGGCGACGATGCCGTCGCCGGTCCCCGCGAAGGTGATCTCGGTCGGCGCGGTGGTCGAGAGAGGATTGAGGACCGCCCCCGTGCGCATGACGCTCGAGGAGGATCCCCCCGGTCTCCGACCCGGCATGTTCGGCTGGGCCCGACTCGACACCACCGAGTCGAGCCCGACGCTGCCGGTCGAGGCGGTCCTCATCAAGGATGGCAAGGAGTCGATCGTCTACGTCGCGAGGGACGACGTGACCTTCGAGCGCCGGCCGGTGGTCGTCGGGCGGCCGGTCGAAGGACGCGTGCCGGTGGTCTCCGGACTGCAGGCGGGCGAGCGCGTCGTGGTGCGCGGCGCGCTGCTCCTCGACGGCTCGGCGGAGCAGCTCCTATAAACAGAGGATACGTACCCTTCTTGGTTCACCTCCCGTAGATCCGTGCTCGAAGCCCTCGTCGAACTGTGCGTGCGGCGCCGCGCCGCCGTGATGGTCCTCGCCCTGGGCGTGGCCGTCCTGGGGATCCAGGCGTACCGCGGGACCTCCATCGAGGCCTACCCGGACGTCACCAACATCCAGGTCAACGTCATCGCCCAGATGCCGGGACAGGCGCCCGAGGAGATCGAGCGCCAGGTCACGGTGCCGCTCGAGCGCGTCCTCAACGGCGTGCCGGGCATGCTCACCATGCGCAGCGAGAGCCTGTTCGGGCTGTCGCTCATCTGGCTGGTGTTCCAGGACGACGCCGACGGCTTCAAGTCCCGCAATCTCGTCAACGAGCGCCTGACCGAGGCGGAGCTCCCGGAGGGCGTGCAGCCGCGCCTCGCCCCGGACGACACGCCGCTCGGCGAGATCTACCAGTACACGCTGAAGAGCGATCGCCACACGCCGGCGGAGATCCGCGCCGAGCAGGAGTGGACCGTCTCGCGCCTGCTGCGGCAGGTGCCCGGGGTCGCCGACGTCGTCAACTTCGGCGGCTATCTCGAGGAGGTCCACGTCCTCGTCGATCCGGCGCGCCTGGTGGCGCACGACCTGACGCTCGGCGACGTGGCGGCGACGCTCGAGGCCTCGAACCGCAACGTCGGCGGCGGCTTCCTGCGGAGCGGCGACCAGGAGCTGGTGATCCGGGGCATCGGCTACCTGCGCGATCCGCGCGAGGTGGGGGAGACGGTGCTGCGCAGCGAGCGCGGCACGCCGGTCACCGTCGCCGACGTCGCCACCATCGTGCGCTCGCACATGCCGCGGCGCGGCGACGTCGGCGCCGGGCTGGATCCGGACGTCACCGAGGGATTCGTCCTGCTGCGGCGCGGCGAGAATCCGTCGCGCGTCCTCGAGGGCGTGCACGCCCAGGTGGACGAGATCAACGCGCACATCCTCCCCGAGGGGATGACGATCGTGCCCTTCTACGATCGCACCACGCTCGTGGACCTGACCCTCGCGACGGTGCACCACAGCCTGATCTTCGGGGCGCTGCTCGTCGGCGGGGTCATCTGGCTGTTCCTCCGCAGCCTGCGCTGCTCGCTCATCGTCACGGCGATCATCCCGCTGGCGCTCCTGACCGCCTTCATCGGGCTGTCGATCCTGAGGCTCCCGGCGAACCTGATCTCGATGGGGGCGATCGACTTCGGCATCCTCGTGGACGGGGCGGTCGTCCTGGTCGAGAACGTGCTGCGCGCCATCGAGGAGAAAAGGCCCGCCGGCCGCGCCGCGCTGCTCGGCCTGGTCACCCGCTCGGCGCTCGATGTGTCGCGTCCGACGCTGTTCGCCATGGCCATCATCATCGCGGCCCTCATCCCGGTGTTCACGCTGGAGCGGGTGGAGGGGCGCATCTTCCGGCCGCTGGCCCTCACCTACACCTTCGCCCTCATCGGCGGCCTGGTGTTCGCGCTGACGCTGGTGCCGGCGCTGTGCGCCGCCTTCCTGCGCCTCAAGGACGGCGAGATGGGTGAGCCGAAGGGGCTGGTGCGGGCGCGCGACTGGTACCGCGCCCGGCTGCGCCGGCTGCTCGCGCGTCGCCCGCTCGTCCTGGGCAGCGCCTTCGTCCTGCTGGCGCTCGCCGGTCTCGCCGCCTGGGGGCTCGGCAGCGAGTTCCTGCCCGAGCTCGACGAAGGAGACTTCGTCATCTTCGTGGAGATGCCGCCGAGCATCGCGCTCGACAAGGGGACCGAGGTGCTCACCGAGGTCCGTCGCCGCCTGCTGCAGTTTCCCGAGGTGCTGGCGGTCTTGAGCGAGCACGGCCGTCCCGAGGACGGCACCGACGACGAGGGCGTCAACATGAGCGAGACGTTCGTCCGCCTCAAGCCGCGCGGCGACTGGCCCCGCGGCATGAGCAAGGATCGCCTCATCGAGGCGATGCGGGCTTCGCTCGAGCTCATCCCCGGGGTCGAGTACAACTTCTCGCAGCCGATCAAGGACAACGTCGAGGAGGCGGTGAGCGGCGTGCGCGGCAAGATCGTCCTCAAGATCTTCGGTTACGACCTGCAGGCGATGCGCTCGACGCTGCTCAAGGCGTCCGCGGTGCTCGCGAAGGTGCCCGGGATCGTGGACCTCGATCTCTACCGCGACGCCACCGTGCCGCAGCTCCAGGTCGAGCTCGACCGGGCGGCGCTGGCGCGCTCGGGCATCACCGTCTCGGCGGCGCAGGACGTCGTCGAGACGGCGCTCGAGGGCCGGGTCACGACGCGCCTCTGGTCGGGAGAGCGGCCGGTGCCGGTGCGGCTGATGCTGCCGCTCCAGGAGCGGCAGGACCCGTCGCGCATTGCGGCGATCCAGGTCCCGGCGGGGGACGCGCGCGTCCCGCTCGGCAGCCTGGCCAACATCGGCGTCGTCTCCGGGCGCGCCATGATCGCCCGCGAGGGCGGCAGCCGCTTCCTGGCGCTCAAGTTCAACGTCGAAGGGCGCGACATGGGATCGGTGGTGAAGGACGCCATCGCCGCGGTCGCGAAGGAGGTGCCTCCGCCCGCCGGACACTACTTCGTCTGGGGCGGCGAGTTCGAAAGCCAGGCGCGCGCCATGAGCCGCCTGGCGGTGATCGTGCCGATCTCCTTCCTCGTCGTCTTCGCACTCTTGTCCATGTCGCTGCAGTCGGTGTGGAGCGCGGCGGCCGTCGCCCTGTCGTCGCCGTTCGCCATGACGGGCGGGGTGTTCGCCCTGAGGCTGTGCGGCATCCCGCTGTCGGTGAGCGCGGCCGTCGGGTTCGTGGCGCTCCTCGGCCAGGTGTCGCTGGCGGCGCTTTTGGTCATCAGCGCCGTGGACGCGGCGCGCGCCTCCGGCGCGGGGTTCGAAGAGTCGATCCTGGAGGGCGCCTCCGCGCGCTTCCGGGCCGTGCTGATGACCGCCTCCCTCGCCATCCTCGGGTTGACCCCGATGGCGGTGTCGCAGGGAGTCGGAAGCGAGATCCAGCGCCCGTTCTCCGTGGTCATCATCGGCGGCCTCGCGACCTCGATCGCCGTGACCCTCTTCGTCCTGCCGGTCATCCACTCGCTCCTCGTGCGCCGCGCCACCGCCCCGCCCGCCGGGCTCGACGAGACGACCGCGTGATCGCGTTCCTCGTCTTCGCGCTCGCCCTCGCCGCCGCCGCGCCGGCCGCGGCGACCGTGCCGCCGGGCGGGGCCGCGGTGGAAGGAGAACCGGTCGGCCTCGCCGAGGTGCTGCGGCTGGTGCGGGAGAGGAGCCCGCGCAGCGATGCGGAGCGGGCGCGCGTCGGCATCGCGGCGGCGGAGCAGACGGCGGCGCGCGTCTATCCCAACCCCGGGCTCGATTTCTCGAACACGCACCTGACCAGCGGCACCAACACCGGGGCGGCCGAGGAGCGCACCTTCGTCCTCGGCCAGCCGCTCCTGATCTTCGGGCAGCGCAAGGAGCGGCGCCGCACGGCCGACCTCGAGGTCGCCGCGGCGCAGGCGACCAGCGACGCGGCGATCGCCGAGCGGCTGCACCAGGCGCGCTCGGCCTTCACGGGGCTGCTCGCCGCCCAGGAGCGCGTGCGCATCCTCGACGAGGAGCGCGCGGATCTGGAGAGCGTGTCGCGCATCGTCACGGGGCGCGCGGCGGCGGGGGACAAGAGCACGTACGACGCGCTGCGCATCGATCTCGAGCGGCGCGCGCGCGAAGCCGAGCTGGCGGCGGCGCGCGCCGAAGTCCAGGAGGCTTCGGGCGCGCTGGCGACCATCGTCGGCGTTCCCGGCTGGCATCCGGCCGCGACCGGGGAGCTGGCCCCGGAAGGGATCGACGCACAGGACGAAGAGACGCTCTGGCAGGCCGCGAGCCAGCAGCTGCCGGCGCTCCAGGCGGCGCGGCGCGAATCGGAGGCGGCGCGCGCCGGCATCGACCTGGCGAAGAAGGAGCGGCTGCCGGTCCCGGTGCTCCAGGCCGGGGGCCAGTTCACCCAGGACGCGGCGAGTGACTCGTTCGTCGCCGGCCTGTCGCTCGGCCTGCCGGTGTTCGACCGCGGCCAGGGGGAGATCGCCCGCGCCTCGGCGCGATCGGGCGCCGCCGAGCTCGAATCCGCCGCGCTCGCGGCGGAGACCCGCGCCGACCTCGATCGCGCCCTTGCCGTCCTGCGCGAGCGCCGCGGCGCCCTCGATCAGCTCGATCGAGACGTGATGGGGCGCCTGCCCGACCTGCGCCGGATGTCGGAGGACGCCTACCGCGAAGGGGCGTCCGACATCCTCGACCTGCTCGATGCCTCGCGCACGCGGGCGGCCGCGCGCCAGGCTCGTCTCGACGCTGTCGAGGCCCTCGTCCAGTCGGAGATCGACGTGCTGGCTCTGACCGGGCAGGTCGATCGCATCGGTCCCGCCCCGGAAGCTGCCTCCCCGGCTGCTCCCCCCGCCCATTGACCCACTGACGGGTGGGACCCCCGGCGGTTGCGTGACGACCGCTTCAGGACTCTTTCTGTAGGATGAAGACGGGATGAGTGCCTCGCGAACGAGACGGCCGGTGCTTGCGGGCCTGGCGGCGGCGTTGCTGCGGACGGCCTCAGCCGCCCGCGAGGTCCGATGAGCCTGATCCCGAAGGTCGTCAGCCGCATCCTGATCGCCGCCATCGTCGGCGAGTGTGTGGTGCTTGGCGCCATCCAGCTGCGGCGATGGCTCGCGGACGGCGAGCCCGGTCATGCGACCGACCTGTCCGGCAGCGATGGGATCGCGAACGCCACGCGGGCTCCGGGTCAGGCGACGTCGGCTCCGGCGCCTTCCGCGGCGGGGACAGGCGGTCAGACGGCGTCAGGGCCCGGTTCCTCGATGCCGGGTGCAGCGCCCCTGGCGGCTCCGCGCACGACACAGGAGGACAACCGGTTGGGCGGGGCGGCGATTCCGGGCATGGCCTCCGCCGGCCGCGGCTCCGCGGCAGCCGGGTCGGCGAACGCGGGCGCAGGATCGGCGAGCGCGCCCGGAGAAAAATTTCGGGAGCCTCCGGCCGGACTGGGTCGTACGCCGGCGGGCGCCGTCCCCGGCACCTCTCCGTCCCCGCTCTCAGCAGCGGGCGCGCCCGATCCGGATGGGTTCGTCATGGGATCCCAGGCGGTGCGCGTGCCTGGAACCCCGCCGCCGGGATCGCCGGCCGGGGCAGACGGGCACGCGACGGCCCCGCCGAAGCATGCGGACGAGTCTCCCGGCGACCATCCGGACACCGACGACGATGAATCGGATGGAGACGATGGCACGGCGGACAACACGCCCCCGGTGCTCGACGGTCTGCGCTTCGACCCCGCGCAGGTCGAGGGAGGGAGCGTCACCACGCTGACGATCCAGGCGAGCGACGCCAAGTCGGGGATCAAGACGCTGTGGGGAGAAGTTCGCAGCCCCAACCGGTCGGCCGCCCTGAGCTTCGGCTCGGCGAACCTGGGGCCCGGACCCGTCTACCAGTTCCCGATCGCCTTGCCCGCCCTAGCCCAGACGGGAACCTGGTACGTCGCCTGGATTTCGATGACCGACGGGGCGGGCAATACCAAGCTCATCCAGGCGGCGACGGCCGAGGCCGCCCCTCCCGGTGGGACCTTCGCAGCGTTCTCCAGTCAGTCCGACTCGACCCCGCCGGAGATCGTGCAGGTCTGGTTCGACAGGAGTGCCGTCTCCCCCGGCGACAAGAACACCATCGAGGTGCAGGCGCGGGATGATCTCTCCGGTGTCGCTTCGGTGACCGGCGCCTGCCAGAGCCCGTCGAAATCCGCCCTCCTCTGGTTCAATGCGGTCCTGAACGCCGATGGGACCGCATGGGTGGGGGACATCGCCCTTCCCGCGACCGCCGATTGCGGCGAATGGATCGTGCAGCAGCTCGCGGTCAAGGACGGAGCGGGGAACACCGCACTGCTGCACTCCGACGCGCCCGTGCTGGCGCGCGCCGGGTTCGGGGTTTCCTCCGGCAGCGGCTGCGATTTCACGGCTCCGACGCTCGACGCCTTCGACCTGTCCCTCGCGGTCATTCCGAGCGGGACCGGGGGGCGGATTGTCGTCACCGCGAGGGTCTCCGACGAGGGGAGCGGCGCCGTCGCGATGACCGGGTGGTTCGAAGGGCCCCCCTCCGCCGGCGGCCAGGGTCCCAAGAACTACTTCAGCTGCTCCTCCGATCCCCGGAACCCGGGGGTCTGGACCGGCACCCTGGATGTCCCCCCGGCCGCGGCCCGGGGCACCTGGAGGGTCGGGTCGATCCGCCTCGAGGACAAGGCCAGGAATGCCCGCAACTACGGTTCCGCGGATCCGGTCGTCTCCGGCAGGGTTTTTCAGGTCCAGTGAGGAAGAAAGTCATCTCACCGGGGGTTATTTGGTTCCATATTCTGCGGTCACGAGTCGCCGCCCACATTCGAGTCCAGGGGGAATCATGTCGCGATCCAATCGCCGCCTCGGCGGGCGCCTGTCCCTGACATAATCCGTTCCCTGGCACGAAGGAGGAAAGCGGATGCAAACATCGTGGAGGATGTCCGGTCTGGTCGCCGGGGCGCTGGCGTTGTCGTTGGCGGCGCCGGCGCGGGCCGC
>Ga0134121_10000248_pt1 | contig 64488 bp, 85 predicted proteins | sample KB301_FD_96463 | JGI IMG/M metagenome (GOLD analysis project Ga0134121, IMG submission 96463) | Terrestrial soil microbial communities without Nitrogen fertilizer from Kellogg Biological Station, Michigan, USA - KB3-0-1 | ecosystem: Environmental > Terrestrial > Soil > Unclassified ...
ACGAACCCGCGCCGGCGCGGCCTGGACGGGCTCTACGAAGTCATCGACGGGACGAAGCGACGCATCGTCGAGACCCTGATCGAGATGCAGGTCCCGGTCTCGCGAGACGCCCTCGCCGCGAACGAAGTCCTGCCGGCGGCGTACGAGTGATGCCCGACGACCTCAATCCAATCGGCGACGATGCCCTGGAGGAGATCCGCCAGGCCCTCTATCTGTCCACCACCAAGGAGGCGGCGTACCAGGTTCTCCGCGCCCTCCTCGCGCGAGAGGGGGAGCGTGTGGCGAGGGCGATTGCCGTAGATCTGACGCCGATGTCGATGCCGACAGAGCGCGCGATAGCCATCGTCCGCCGCCTGCTCGGCGTCAAGGAGGCGAAGTGAGCGACAACCCGGAGGATGACTACGAGGACCGCGTGAAGAATCCGCTGCCACCGGAACCGCCGCCGATTCACGAGCCGCAGGCGCCCGCGCACATTGATGCCGCCGACTGCCCTGCGTGTCCTCCGCGAAAGCAGGAACCCGCGTCGGAGGGCGAGTTGGAGAGGCTCATCGAGCTGATCACGCTCGGGCGTCAGGCTCCGTCCAGCGAGTGCAGGGCGTTACGTGACGCTATCAACAAGCAAATCGCTGCCGAGAGGACCGACGCCGCCCGACAGGAGCGCCGGAGGACGCTGGAGGAGGTGAAGCAGCGGTGGGGCTATGTCGATTCGATCGGACGCTGGCTCAACGAGAGAATCCGGGAGGCGGGCGGAGAATGAGCGCCAAGCGACGTACACCCAAGAAAGCAAGGCGACGCAGCGTTGCCGCCGTGGTTCGTGAGGAACTGCTGTTGGATCGCCTGCGTCGGGAGTGCGCGCGAACGGAACGCGAGAATGAAGAACTCAGGAGGCGGCGATGAGTGAGCAGACGTTGGACAAGACACTGGCGGCGCTCAAGGAGCGGCTCGCCTGCCACGACATCGGCGAGGCCCGCGCGATTCTCTCCCGCGCCCTGGCCGAGGCCGTCAGGGAGGCGGATCAGGCACGCCAAGACGCTGTGGAGGCATGGCATCGAATTACGCTCTGCGCCCAACATAACCGACTCGCTCAGACCAACACGCGCTGCATTGTGTGCGAGCGCGACGAGGCGAGGGACGAGAGGGATGTGCTTCGCGGCAGCGCCTATACGGCCGCTGAAGTGCGTGACCGGCTGGTTCGCTCGCTGGAGCAGCGCGCCGAGAAGGCCGAGGCCGAGTGTGTCTACTTGCAGGAGCGCCTTGAGAGGCACCACGTCGTCGGCGAAGATAAGGACTGCCTCTGCTATCAGCCATCCAAGGAGCCGAGCCGTGATTGACCGGGAGGAGGCCGATCTGATTCGTCTGGCGCGCGACCGCGAGTGGTCGAACCGCCTACAATCACAAGACACCATGCACCCGGATTCACCAGATCTCGACGTGGCAATTGCGTGGTACGTAAGCGTCAAGCGTGCGGAGGCCCGCTGCTTCCAACAGTCGCCCGCGAAGGAGAGGAGATGAGCGAACTCACTGACCGCGCGAAACTTGATCTGATCGAGGAGGCCGCGTTCGATCCGAGTCTGAGCGACTTCAGCGTGCGCGTGGTGGTGCAGAACATGACGCGCCCGTTGCCGCTGACCAAGAAAGACATGGAGTGGGCGCAAACCATCGTCGCCGGCATCGACAAGTCGCCCGCGAAGGCGGGAGGGGAGGGGAACAATGGCTAGCGCAGGAGTCATCTATCGCGAGGTTCGATTCAGGTTCGATGACGACCTAACGCAGGTTTATGTGCTGTGCGAGGCGACTGGCGATGCACCGATCGGCGTCCAGGGCTGGCATCACCGCGCATTTCCGCCGACGATGAACATGGAGCAGATCATCGACAAGACTTTCAAATGGTCCGGCGACAGCAACGATCATCCGCTCGCTTGGGGTCAGGAAGCGCCTCGTCCATGACCCCCTGGCGCAGGCTCGTGTGCTTCGTGGGGCATCGGTGGTCATGGCATATTCCGACAAGCCGCTTCGAGGTGCGCACCAACAAGGCTCGCGGAGTGACGAGGATTTACTCTCCCCTCGGGAACGCTCCATTCGCACAGGACGATCCGTGGGAGCTTGAGCTCGCCTTCTTCCAATGCTGGAAGTGCGGCAACAAGTGGCCCGCCCGATGACCCGCCTCCGTCTCGCTCCAAATGGGTATTGGGTCGAGTGTTATGCCTGCGGTGGCACAGGAGAAGGCGATCACGACTGCGGAGAGGACTCCTGTTGTTGTCTTGATCCGGAGCCGGAATCCTGTATGCAATGCGATGGCGACGGTGGCTGGTATCAAAAGGACGAGCCAGTGACCGACCAGGGTGACGAGCCATGATCCGTCTCGCTCTCTGCGCCGTGGGGATGGTGGAGTGAGCAGCACGAACCGCGGCTCGAAGCGCGCCAAGGGCGATGCCTACATGACGCGGCCCCAGGACATTGAGGCGCTGCTCCGGCACGTCAAGCCTTGGGGGCGCGTCCTCGAGCCCTGCGCGGGGACCGGGAATATCGTCGATGCCCTCCAGCGTGTCGCCTGCGAATACGCGATCGAGTGGATCGACACCTACGAGCTCGCCAAGGGCCGCGACTTCCTCCTCGTCGGAGAAGGCCACTCGCGCTACGACTGGATCGTCACGAACCCGCCGTTCTCCCTCGCCGTCCCGTTCATCGACAAGGCGCTCAAACTGGCCGATCATGTCGCCATGCTCCTGCCGACCGGCTTCTACGCCAGCAAGGAGCGGTTCGAGTGGTGGCAGGACAAGCTGCCGACCGCGCAGTACACGCTTCATCAGCGCCCCTGGTTCCTCGACTGGGACGGAAACCGCGTGCTCGGCAAGGACGGCAAGCCGGGGACCGACTCGGCGACCTATGCCTGGCTGGTGTGGTCTAGGCTGTATTCGGGGATTCACGTGATATGAAGAAGAAGTACGTGCTGCACCCCGGACCTCTGTACAGCCGCACGGACGACGATGAGCACTTCGTCGGCGCGGCGGATCTCGCCAGGCTGTACCGTGTCCGCATGAGCGAGTGCTATGTCTACAAGGGGGACACGACCCCGCATCTTCTCGACCTTCCTGGGGTAACCCACCTCTATCCGGACCATTTCGGCAAGTACTCACCCGCCGGCGACGCCGGCAAGGAGGCACCGTGCAAAAGATCCTCACTGCCTGGGCTTGGACATCCACCGCCGCCACCCTGCTCGCTCTTACGCTCGCGCTCGCCGCGCCGAAGACGTCAGCCCCGCCACTCCCGGACATGAGCGGAGACCGGACCTGCGTCTCCCTCTACGAGTTCGGGCCGGACGGGACCCTGGTTTTCGTCGGGGCCAGTGAGAGCCCGTCGTTCAAGGGACGCACCGAGGATCTCCCGAGCCTGATCGATGTCCACCTGCGGCACTCGTTCCAGTTCATCGGGCGCACCCACGGCAAGAGCGAGCGGTGGCTCGCGCAGCGGGACGCCGCGCCGATCACCCTGACCGACGGCCTCAACTACAGCCCCGAGTACGTCAGGACGGTCGGAGGGGGCGAGGGCGGAGCGGTGTGCTGGTGCGCGACGCCGACCCGCGGCGCGGACGATAAGACGATCATCGGTTGCGACTTCCCGTGCGGGTCATGCGAGAAGTGCGTCGTCACGGGATGATCGTCCTCGCTGTCGATCCGGGGACGCGCTGCGGCTTCGCCATCGGAGGCGTTGGCGGAATATCGGGGACATGGGACCTCGCGCCGAAGCGTGGCGACTCGCCGGGGATGCGCTACATCTACCTGCGCACGAAACTCGAGTGGGTCCTGAACGCCTATTCCAACCTCGAGCTCGTGGCGTACGAGATGGCACACCACCGTGGCGGGGCCGCGACGGAGTACGCGATCGGTGTCGTGACCCACCTGCAGAGCTGGTGCGCCGAGCGCAATATCGAGCACGTCGCCGTTCACGCCGCCCAGGTCAAGCGGCACGCGACGGGACGCGGCAATGCGAAGAAGCCGGAGATGCTCGCGGCGGCCGAGAAGCGGTTCGGGTTCCGTCCGCAGTTCGATGACGAGGCGGACGCGCTGTGGATCCTGGACTACGCGATGAACGCGATCGCCAAGAGCGGCCAGTGAGGCGCCCGGTCATCGGCGCGGCAGTGTGGGGTTTCGTAGGAGCCGCCTTTGTGTTGAAATTCGGGGGCCGCGCGGACGCGCGCGCCGCGATCGCCGGCGGTGTCGGCTGCGCGGCGATCTACCTGATCGTCACCGTCATGCGGAGGATCGCCCGTGTCTGACCTCACGAACGCCCCGATCGCGCCCATCGGAATCCGCTGCCCTGGCTGTCCGGCCACCTTCGAGATCAGCATCCCGCGCAACCTTGCGGAGAGCACGGGGGGCATCAGCCCGGCTCACCCGATGTTCGCCGGCCTGCGCCAGCACCTCGCCACGACCGGTCACGCTGGGAGCCTCAACGGCGTCGTCAGCATCGACCAGCTCATCGAGGCGTTTCTGGCGACAGCGGCCGGGCAGTGACCTGGCTGTATCGAGGCGTCAGCCAAGCTCTCGCGCGACGCGGGCTCTACCTGTGCCACGGTTGCCCGACCGTATTCACCGACGTTGTCGCAGCCACCTCGCAAGCGAGACCCTACAGGCCCGGTCGTGCCGCGCTGTGCCCCGCTGCGTCCACCGGATGCGGGTCGCGAAGTCCATCGCGCGCCACTGGCGGAAGGTCGCCCGCGCATAAAAAGGCCGGGGGTCAGAACTGCACCCCCGGCCGCGGGAACGAGCCCGGCTTGATCCGTACTACCGCAACGCCGGCCCCGCCACGTCGAGGCGCCCGCGCGCCCCATCGCCCCGTGGGTGATACGTTCGTGCCTGCCAGGTAGGAGCGCCCCATGACAGCGGGGGCGCCTTTGGGCTGTTAGGCGAGGAGGTTGGTGCGGTGTGGGGCGTGATCGTGGCGCCTGGGCCGGTTGCGCGCGGCCAGGAGCCCGATTTCGTCAGGGTCACCGGACCCTCATGTAGACGAGCAGCAGCAGAGCCAGGAGGACGGCGCGCAGGACTGGCCAGGTCCGCCTCACCACAGCCGGCCCCACGCCCCGATCAGCAGGATCAGGTCGGCAAGGCTCAGGGCTACGAGCCCGGCCAGGACGCCGGCCGCGAAGCACATGCCCGGGTTGTCCCTGGCGAACGCGACCCACCAGCGTTCCCGCTTCGCCGGGGGCGGGTTGGCGCGCAGGAAGCGGCCGTTCGAGAGCGCCTCGATCGGCATGTTCCAGAGCTGGATCGCCCTGTCGGTCCGTGCATCCCACGGCCCGCGCGCGCCGCACGGGCACATGACCGACGCGCCGACGGTGGGGTGGAAGTGGTAGATCACGATGGGGATGTCGCCGCACCAGCCGCAGGGGCGCGGGTCCTTCTCAGATTTCAGCACGTTACTCCTTTCCTCCGCGCCTCGTGGCGCAGCATGTGTCGATGCGCGGCTTCCGCGCCTATCAGGTTGTCGACCTTCTCCTGGGCCTCGCGCTTCGTCTTGAACAGCGGGAACCCCGCCGAGAGGGCCTTGCTCACCGTCCAGCCCCGCCCGATGCGCTCCACGAACTGCGCCCCGAACGCATGGCGGTGAACCAGGGCGTTCCACTCTGATTCGCTCAGGCGCCCGAGGCTCGTCTCGTAGGCGGTGTTACAGGTGGCGCACGGCAGCTCGTCCTCCTCGTACATTGGCATAGGGCGCTCCGTCACGCCAGCCGTTTCAGGTTGCTCAAGAGAATCCGAACGCGCCCGATCGTGCTGTGCTGACAGTATTCGCCGTCGCATCCCTCCTCCTCACGGTGGCTGGCCACTTGGTAGACCTCGCCCCACTCGTCGAAGTCGTTGAGCAGCTCGCTCAAGAGAGCTAGCATCGTGGGCGCCGCGGCGGCGAAATGCGTGAAGTAGTCACAGTCGGTTGGATTGAAGTAGCCGCCCCCGCCGTTCTCTTTCGGCTTGAGGCACCGCTGAATCGTCACGAACGGCACACCCTCCACCGCGATCAGCCGTCCGTCCTCGACCTTGTATCGGCCGCTCGGGATGCTGCGCCGGTATTCCTTCGGCATGGCCTACCTCCATCGTGCGGTAGCGCACGGCGGGCGGTCGCGTCCTCCACGGCGCGGCCGTCCTCTCTGCGTTACCTGCCGTGGAAGTGCTGGAAGAACTGCCAGGCCGTGCCACAGAAGTGCGCGAGCTGGTACCAGATCATCGGGCCATCACCTCCCTTCAAATAGAATCGTCCGCGAGCGGACAGTCACGGAAGTGGCCGGCGGTCGAGCCACATTCGGAGCACACCCCGTCGTACCCCGTCCCGCAGTCGCCCTGCTCGCCGCAGGACGAGCACGGCGCCGCGTCGGTGCAGACGTGCGGGCACGACTTGTCGTTGCAGCACATCCCCACGCCATCGCTCGAGGGTTCGGCCTCGCGGCCCCAGGTCAGGCTCACGACTGCACCGGCCAGATGAGGTCCATCGCCTCGTTGAGGTCCTCTGGCTCGATGTCGTCCCACCAATCCGCGAACCACGCGACCCCGTCGTCGTGCGGGCCGAAACCGCTCACCCACCCGCCGCTATAGGGGGCCGGCGATTCGCTTCGTGGGTGCAGCCCCATAGGACAGCGTGGTTCCCCGTCCGGGAATCCGCGCCACCGGAAGCTACTGCAAAAGTCGCCGACCCTCTCCCTGGTCGGCAGCGTTTGGGGGCGCGCGACGGTGGCGCGGATCTCTCGTACGACATCGCGTGCGGCGTCGGGTAGCGGATTCATCTATTCCTCCTCTGGCCCGAACAGGCGGGCCCTTTCGGTTGGGTGGTCGGTGAGGGTCTGGCGCAGGGCCGCACACAGGATGCCGTAGGCGCGGCGCACGGCCTTGCGGTTCCCCTTGCCGGGGAACGCGGAGGCCAAGCGGTCAGGGAAATGAACGACCTGCCCTGCGGCGATGGAAAGCCCCTGGGCCTGCTCGACGGTGAGCGTGACGCGGACGCGGGGTCTCATTACACGCCGCCCATGTTCATGTGGCGCACCACGAACGCGCGCGCCGCCTCGTACGCGGCACGCTGGTCGAAGGCGTCGAGCACGCTCAACAGCGCCTCCGGCATCGTGACGGTGAAGAAGTCGCTGCCCTGGTGGCCCAGGACGCTCCCGAGTTCATGCGCCGCCTCTTGGATCGCCTCGTCGCGCGCCTCCTCCAGCGCGTACAGCCTCCGCGTCCCTTCCACGCGCCCGATCCTGTTGCCCGTGGGCGCCTGATACTCTTTGGCGGCGACGCAGGCGCCACCCAGGATCGCGTCGAGGTTCTTGACCAGCACGGAAAAGTTCTCGTCTTTGACCCGGACGCCGTAGCGATCGTTCGGTCGCGGCTCGACCTCGAAGGCGCGCGACTCCGCGATGAGCACCGCGGCCACGCTCCGTAGCGCACTCACTCCCTTCACATGCAGCGTCTTCCATCCTGCTCGGGCGTGCATCGTCAGTCCTCCTTGCGTGGAAGTGGTGGGGTCACGGGTTCGGGTTTCACGAACAGCGGCGCCTCCTCGTGGGTGGCCGGGGCGACGCTGCGGAACTTCCGTTCGTACGCCTGTCGGTCCAACTCGCGGCGACGTGCGGCGAGGGCGCGTGCGGTCGCCCCCTCCTGCGCCTCGATCAGGCGGTCGCTCGTCGGTGGGGTACGGAAGCTCGATGACCCGCGCAGCGTCCGCCAGCACCCGCGACACAGCGGGCCCGCGTGTGCGTCCATCACCTCGCAGCCCGTCTTGATGCGGCGACCACACTGAGCGCAGCGCCACATGCTGCCGCTCACGGCTTCGCCCGCTTCTTCTCGTCGCGTGCGGCGAGGCGATCGATCTTCTCGTTGAAGTGCCGATCGATAGCGTCGGACATGGCGAAGTAGCCGCGCGTGGCGGCTGTTCTCGTTCCGCGATCAAACACCGCGAGCAGCGAGTCGCGACACTGAACGACTTCCCGGAGGACGCGATAGAGGGCGCGCGCCTGCTCCTCGGTCAGGAAGATGACGACATCGCGCCGCCTCACCGCTTGCCACCGTGATCGCTCACCCGATGGGGCTGCCCTGGATCGGTCAGGATCGACAGCGCCGGGAGGCCAGCGCAGTCGCGAGCGCGAGAGCGGCGCGGGCCTTCTCACATGCTCCGTCAAGTCCACCATCCTCGAAATACACCCCGCGCTTAATGGCGTCGAGCAACCCCGCCAGCGCCTCCCGCATGGCCGGCGCGGCGAGAATCAGCCGCACCGCGTCGGCCCCAGCGGTCGGCTGATCGCCACGATAGGAGACCGTAATCACCCGACTGTCACCGATGGTGATGTCAACGGCGATTGCCCCAGCGCCGCGCCGTGTGCAGATTTCTTCCCACGCCTTCATCGCGCCCCTCCGTACCCCTTCGATGGGTCGAGCCAGCCCGCCCCGTTCTTGATGTGCTCCGCGTAGCGCGTCCCATCCTGGGCGTTGCGCGGGCCGATCGTTCCCTCCTCGTGGTCCTCGGTGACGTGGTCGAGCCCGCACACCTCGCACGGCCCATACACCGGGTCGGCGTCCGGCACGGGGTCGCAGTCGTGGTCATGCTTCTCGAAGTGCAGGAGCGCCTCCATCCTCGTGAGGCTCTGAGCGTCGGCGCACGGCGTCACCTGCGCGCCGCTCGTCCGTCCTGTGCACCTGTACGTCTGCATCTCTCGGTCTCCTTGTGTCGGGCGCTGGCTTGACGGTCGCGGCTCCTCCTGCACCGCGGCCGTCCGTGTCAGCGTCAGACCTCCTCGACATCCCCTACGATGCACCGCCGCCCCACGTCCACCGGCTCCATCTTCCCGCGCCCACCCACCTCCACGAACGCCCGCGCACCCACCACCGACCGCGCCGACACAGTGATGTAGAACTCGCGCGTCTCCTTCACCAGCATCCGATACTTCCTCACCGGCCGCGCCGCCACCTTCTGCTTGATGCTCGCAGGTAACCGCCCACCGTTCGCCAACACGAACGCCACGCCCAGGTCCGGCGGCTTCCGGTCGGCGCTCACTGCCGCGCCTGCATCTTGATCGCGGCCTGGATGAGAAGCGCCTGCTCGGCCGCTGGCTGCCGAAGCGTGTAGTGCACCGCCGCCATCTGCATCGGGTCCGCTCCCTGCTGAATGTGGTCCAGCTCCAACCCGTACCCCGTCGCCACCCCTTCGAGACGCGCGGCCTCTACGTCCTCCGCGGTGAACTGCCGCTTCGGCTCGTCGGTCGTCCCCTGCGGACACGCCTTGTTGTCGAGTCGCATCTCCCTGCCCTCCTGTGATGAAACGTTCACCCGCGCGTAACCTACGCCCTCTTGCGACTCCGTGCAAGAGTTATTTGCGGACAATGTTCGTGCCAAGCGTGCGAGTCGGCGAACAGGAAAGGCGCGTGCCATGACGAATGTGTGTGCGTATTGACACACTCGCACATGCTTCACATCGACCTACGTAGGCCGCCACAAAAGGTAACGCGAATCGACAGGTGTGTCAGTTTTGACACGGTCTGCGGCTCGGCGGTTGGTGGCGTCCCGCCTCGTTCGCGCCCCCAGCCGCTCTAGTTTCGCGCCCGATGCGCCCTGGTTTCTCCTGCCACTCCGCGCGTGAGTAGCTGCCAGTGACGCAGCGCCTCGACTCTTGATGCGCGTCGCAAGAGTGCGTGACGTGTCGCCGGCCGGTCTCTGGTGGTGGTGCGGCGGGTCGTCCGGTCCTCGATGGAGTGGCGCGCGTGTCGGTGGTTGGTTGCTGGCCTGGGCTGCTCCATGCGTTCGGTCGGTGGACCGTGGGTGGGGGGGGATGGCGCGACGTGGGGTGGCCAGCAGGTGAGAGAGGGTACCCTACCTGTCGCTACGCCTACCACACAACTCGAACCGAAATTTTTTACAACTCAGTAGGCCGTACTGAGGCCCATGTAGCGTAGGGTTCAGAACCCAACCAGAACTAGTTCTGAACCCTGCGGCAGAGTCGTGAGTAGGGCCAGCCGAAAACGGGCATTTCAGAGCCCGTTTCGGTGGCTCTACGACTCTCTCGGTCGACTGTGGGTATTTGGGTCCAGAACTCCTATGGGGGGTACGGGGGGTTTTGGACCCTGGACCCAAGGCTGTGGAAATCTAGCCATTGACCTCACGCTTCGAGGCTGCGGGTCGCGGAGCTAAAATCGTGTGGGTCGGTGGTGGTTGATGGGTCTGAAATGGAGGGTAGGGTCCAGAACTCAATCTGGTCTGGCGAGGTTCCAGGCGCGCTTGATGGTTGAGCGGGAGAATCCCTTGCCGGCTAGGGCGAAGGCGACCTTGGAAAACGGGACACCTGGTTCGGACTCGAGGATGGCGGCGACGGCTGTGATGGCGTCCTCGAGGATGGTGGGTGGGCGGCCGCCCTGGCGCCGGTCGCTGAACTGGGAGGCGTCGGCGACTGGCTCGAAGCGGAGCACCCCTTCCTGCCAGGTCGTACGCAGGTAGAACTCGAGGCCCTGTTCGGCGTCGCGCTGGGCGTCGACGATGAGCTTCATGGCGCGGTCGGAGCCCTTGCCGACCCGGGCGAGGGCGACGTGGGTGTCGACGACGTTCCGGAAGTCGCCCGCCCCGCGGACGGCCGAACTGGGGTCATCGCTCCCCATCATCGGCTTGCGGTGGTGGTGGAGGATGGTGATGCCGACCTTGGCCTCGTCCCGGAGCCGGAAGATCCGGTCGATGAAGAAGCGGCGCATCTCGCCGTTGTCATTCTCGTTCAGCGTGTGGATGCCGGTCAGGGAGTCGAGGACGAGCTCGGTCACATCGTTCGCCTGCAGCCACTCGAGGAGGGACCGGAAGTTGTCCTCCTGGTTCAGATACAGGCTCCGGGCGCTGATGTACTTGATGCGGCCCTTCCGGACCATGTCGATGCCGTCGACCTCGAGCCCCGCCGCCACCGCCTTGAGCCGGCGCGCCCAGACAGACATCCTGTTTTCCGCGTCGACGATCGCCCAGGAATGGCCGCCCGTCGACTTGAACTGGCCGGCGATCGTCGCGCCCGTCGCGCTCGAGATGGCCGCGGCGATGATAAAACTGGACTTGTAGGTTTTGCCTAATCCGGTGAGCAGCCGAACGCCGCCCGTCGTGAACAACGGCTCGAGAGTCCACGACAGCGGTTCGTTGCTGGCCGCCTCGATCTCGTCCGCCGTCGCGTGCACGAGAGCCGACGTCGCGCGCACCGGCGTCCCGTTCGAGTCCGGCACCGTCGGGTCCGTCAGGTCGACCGGCTTCATCGTCGCCTGCGCCGTGATCAGCTCGCGCAACCGCTCCGCCGTGCCGCCGGCGTCGAGCCAGTCGGAGACGTCGCCCTTCTCCTTCACCCCGGGAAGGTGCACGAGCCGAAGCGACGCGACGCCCGGGAGCACCGCGGCCGCGATCTTCCGCATGTGCTTCTCGCCCGGCGGGTCGTTGTCGGGGATCAGGACGACGTGCCGGCCCTGCAACGACTCCGACCAGGCTCCGTCCCACCCCCGCGCGGCGCCGCCAACCGAGGTCGTGGTGACGAACCCCAGCGCCGCCAGGCGATCCGCGTCCTTCTCGCCCTCGGTGATCAGGACCGCCCGGTTCGGCGCCGCCTTCACGAGCTCAGGTAGCCGGTACAGAACCCGCGGCACGCCGTTGAGATCCCACTCCCACCCGCCCTTCCCGTCCGGATGACGCTGCCGGAAGTCCTTCGGGTCGTACCGGAGGACCTCGTAGAGCAGCGCCCCGTGCGGGTCGCGGTAGGCGTAGGTGGCGACGAGGCGGCGCCTGGGGGCCGGCGCCGGCTTCTCCGGCATCAGGTCGGCGACCTTGCAGTCCAGGGCGGCGACGATGTCGGCGATGACACAGCCGGTGTGGCACTTCGCGAGGATTCCCCCGTTGTCGCCGATTGTGATCGAGAGGGACTGGTGGCCGTCGTCGTGCGCCGGACACTTCGCGACCGCACGGTCTCCCGTCCGCCTCACCCCTTGGAGGCGGGAGAGGAAGTCGTCGAGCGTCATGGGCGCGCCTTGAGGAAGCAGGCCGCCATGATCTGCCGGCCGACGAACTGCGTGTACGCCGGCGGGATCGCCTGGGTCAGCTCCCGCCAGGTCATCCAGTCGATCCCCATCGCGTCCCCCGCGTCCTCGCGGTTCTTCGCCCGGATGAACGAGCCGCCCTTCTCGCGCGGCCGGAGAGATCCGGACCCCTGGTGACCGTAGACGCCGACGGACCTGCCCTGCGCGCCGTGTTGGTGGAGCGGCTGCAGCATCGACACGTTCGACTCGAACAGCCGGTGCCGGCGCACCCGCAACCCGAACGACGACCCGCACAGCACGATCGCGTTCTCGAGCGGCGCCGACTCGACGTTCTCGATGACGTAGTAGAGGCCGGTCTTCTTGAGCGCCGCGCGCACCGGCTCGATCAGACGCGGGTGGCTGGACGTCTTGCGATGCAGGGCGGTTAGGTAGCAGTACGCCTGGCAGGGCGGCGAGGCGTGGATCACGTCGTACTCGTGGGCGTAACGCGCCACCCAGTCGAGCGCGTCAGCCCGGACGAACGTGAAGGGGTAGTTGCGCTGGAACTTGTGGTCGACGCCCACCACCTCGAAACCGGCGCGCGCGTATCCCATCGCGGCACCGCCGGCGCCGCAGAACAGGTCGAGTAATTGTGGGCGTCCTGGAGCGACCGTCACCCGCGCGCCCGGCTCTTTCCGTAGGGGCTCACCGCCTGCATCGCGATCGAATCGAGCTGCAGGTTCGCCAACTCGAGCTCGGCGTCAATGACCGCCAGATGCGCCTCGGACAGGCGGGCGCGCGCCGCCTGGACGGTGGACTCCTTCCAGAAAATCCTGACGCGAAGGTAGGTGATGAAGGCGCGGTGGCGAAGGTACTGCAGGCGGGAACGGAGAGGTGACACCCGGGGACCCCCCTTCACAATCCGGGCGGGCCCCTCTGCGACCCGGGGGGATCCGAGGATCGCCGGGGCCCGCCACGCACGCGACCGTCGCCGCGCGCCGTCACGCTTCTACTCCTCCGAAAAACTCTTGTCAAGAGTGGCCTTGACATTTGTCCGCGCGGAGTCTAGAGTCCCGCGCCATGAGGACAGCACTCCAGACCCCCGTCGCCAAGTTGACTTGCGCGGGCTGCGGGCGGCAGGCCGATTTCGACCTCCTGCTGGGGCGCGTCGCGTCGGTCTGGCAAATCAGGTTCACGCCCGAAACCTTCTCCGGAGTCGAACACAGAGAGGACGGAGAGCATCGCATCGGAGTGCTCCCGGCGTACCTCACCGTTCAGTGTCTTGACTGCCACTGGACGACGCGGTCCAAAACCTACGCCCAGCTTCTCACCGAGAGGACCCCGGAGGCATGAGACTCCGCGACCTGTTCTCCATCCCCGGCTACAAGGCGACGATCTGGCGCTCGAAGGGCGGCGGTCCGATCCGCAGGGGCACGAACCGCCACCAGCTAACCAAGGCGCAGAAGAAGCGCGCGCGGCGCAACCGGACCCGGGCGGCGCTCCTGGCGAACGGACGACTCGTGGCGCGGCGGACAGCGAAGCGCGGCCGGCGGATGCAGCGGGCGCTGGGTAAGGTCTGGTCCGAGGGGGCGATGCCCGAGGTGTTCTGCTGATGGGCTACATCGTCCACCCTGACGGCCGCATTGAGGCCGCGACACCCGAGGAAGCCGTCGAGCTCGCGCGCCTGTTCGCCCGCGGGCCGACGCCGGGTGCGCGCGTCGTGTCCGACGCGCCGGCACCGCGCGTCAAGCCGAGGCCGGTCGCCGATCCCATCATTCGCGAGACCCTCGCCCAACTCCCGCGCATGGGGCAGGCGCCGACTGTGGCTCCGCTCCGCTTGAAGGACATCGCCCCCAAGGCCGCTAACGGCGTCACGCTGCTCGGCAAGGACCTGCGGGAGTACCGCCAGCGCCACGGTCTCAACCAGACCAACGTCGCCCACCTGATGAAATACGGCGGCGCCGGGACGGTGAGCGTCGCGGAGACGAACCAGTTCGCGCCGCTCCCGGAGCGCATGGCGACCTGACTGACGGAGCGCCTGGCGATGGAACGTGAGGATCGTGGTCCGAAGGAGGAGCGCGCAGGGCCCGCCACAACCGCTCCATAAAAGCCGACCTGTACTGGGAGAGAAAGTGGGGACGCCTCCTCAAGCTCACCGACCACATCGCGCCGCGACTCACGTTCGACGGCGCCCACGCGCACGCCGACCGCAGGGTGACCGACGCGGTGAGGGTGTACCAGACGTGGCTCAGAGGCGAGGACCTTATCGGAGGCTGTCGCGCGGAGATGGAGCGTCTCGCGACCGGAGGGTACGGGCGCAGGGACGTCAACGGATACAGCGTCAGGAGGAAGCGCGATGGATCTGAGAAGCCTGTGTGACGCCCTCGAGAAGCCGTGGTCCGACATGATGAACCACCTTCTCGTCCTCTACTCGATCGCGCGCTACGCCCCCGGACGCAAGGTCGTCGAGATCGGCGTCGACGACGGGTCGTCGACGGCGGCGCTGCTCCTGGGGGTCGCCGCGGCGAACGGTCACCTGACGAGCATCGACGTCGCGCCGTGCGACCGCACGCGCCAGGACATCTCGGGTTGCCCCTTCTACTCCCGCTGGACCTTCATCCAGGGAAAAAGCGCCGAGGTCGCCGGCCAGATCGACAACGACCTGGATGTCGTGTTCATCGACGGCGATCACTCCTACGCCGGCACGAAAGCCGACTGGGAGGCGTACTCGAAGAAGGTGAAGATCGGGGGCCTCATCCTGTTCCACGACGCGCTCGCATACCCGGACGTGCAGCGCGTCGTCGACGAGATCCCCGTCGTCGCCGCCCCCGAGGGATGGTGGGAGAAGGTCACGCTGCCGTGGGGCTACGGCCTCACGATCGCGAAGCGTCTGCAGTGAGCGACGTCGTCGACCTGCAGGCCGAGCGCGAGAAGCGCCGGCCGCACTCCACGGGGCGCGCGCGCTGCCTCGACTGCAAACACGAGTGGCAGTCCGTTGCCCCGAGCGGTACGGTCTGGCTCGAGTGCCCGAAGTGCTCTCTCGTGCGCGGGCGATTCATCTTCCCGCACGAGCTTCCCGAAGGGACGGGGGTCTGGCACTGCAACTGCGGCAACACGCTGTTCGAGGTCCTCGTCGACGGGTTCTTCTGCCCGAACTGCGGCGTCAAGCACGAAGGATTGCCCGATTAACTCTTGACAAGAGTCGCGGGGGAGAGTAGGGTCTCGCGTCATGGACCTCCTCGGGGAGTGGATCAGAACCATTCGGATCGCCAAGGACCGCAGCGCGATCGAGATGGAGGCGACGTCGGTATCCTCGGCCGGCCCGTTCCTCTATCGGTGCTCGAACGATTGCTGCAACGAGGTCTGGATCGAGCACGTCACTGGCGTCGACTCGATCCTGTCGTCGTGCAATGAACCGGAGAAGCAGATCGTCGCGCTTGACCTGCACGTCGTCGACGACCTTGAGCCGCACCTCATCGCGAACCAGATCCAGCGCACCGAGAGCAAGGATGGCGGAGACGCCGGCGTCGAGACGACGTACTACTTCCGCCTGCGCACGAAGAAGGGGACGTTCACGATCGAGCTGCGGAATAACCACAATGGGTACTACGGCGGGAAGCTGGAGCGCGCGCTCCCGGGAGAGCTGCCGCGCGACCTGGAGTGGGTCGACGTGAAGGAGGACCTCTGATGGACATCCAGACCTGCAGTGAGCCGACCTGCGGCAAGCAGTTCGTCTTCCTCAACAGCGTCCGCCAGCCCGGCAAGTTCGTCCCGGTCGACGTCGCGAGCGTGACCCAGGCGGAGATGGCCGGGGAAGGCGTCGACTTCGAGAGCGGGCGCCACGTCAGCCACTATTCCACCTGCACCAACCCGAAGGCGTTCAGCAAACAGCTCCACTCGAAGGGAGGACCCAGTGCCGCCTGAGTCAACGAACGACATCAACAATCGCTTCACCTACCACGCCCCCAAAGGCGACCAGGCGCAGACGTACGAGACGATTCGGAGCGAGGCAAAGGGACTCGCCCTGCTCCTGCTCGAGAAGTGCCCGCCGAGCCGCGAGCTGTCGTTGGCACTGACGAACCTCGAACAGGCCGTGTTCTGGGCGAACGCCTCCATCGCGCGAAACGGGTGATCCGGTGAGCCTGTACCGATTCGGCGTCGTCACCCCGACCGTTGCGGACCGCGGCGTGCTCCTGAAACGCTGCCGACGATCGATCGACTGGCAGTGGCGCAACGATGTCCGGCATATCGTCTACGGTGACGGATTCACGCCGGAGTCTCCGGTGGGTGCCGTCGCTTTCATCGACCGATCGGGGCGCGACCGAAAGGGGCACGATCCGCTCATCGGGAACGACATCCGAAACAAGGCCGTCCAGGAGTGGGCCGACAAGGTCGACCTGTTCGTCTTCGTCGACGACGACAACATCCTCCTGCCTGGGGCGCTGAACCGCTTCGAGAAGGCCGCAGCCCCGGTCGTGCTATCGAGGATGCTCGAAATCTCGACCGACGGACGCCAGAGGATTTATCCGAAGCCGGAGGACGCGAGACTCATCGAGGGCAACTTCGGATCGCTCCAAATCTGCGTGGCATCGGAGATCGCCAAGGACTGCCGGTTCACGCCCGACAGGTACAACGGCGACTGGGACTTCATCCAGCAGGCCCTCGCGATCGCCGGCCGGGAGGCGAAGGCGATCGAGGACATCACCGGGATCTGGTGCCGGGAGGGAGTGTGAGGCAGCGGTGCGGAAAGTGTGGCCGACGCCGCAAGACTGCGCACGAACTGGACCGCGCGCGCTGGTGCCGGCAATCGGGATGGCGCCTGCGCCGGTTCACCGAACGCATGTTGCGGCTGACGGATCCGCAGAACGCGGGCGTCTCTGCTGCCTCTGCGGTTCCGAGTACGATCCCGAAGACGTAGCGGTCAGAGGCCACGCCCGACTGTGTCCCGCGTGTCGAAAGCGCGCGAGGGAGGAGGAAGCAGGTGCAAGGGACGGGAAGGTTCGCGTGTCTCGACCTAGGAAGCGGGGTCGAGGTATCGCTTCAAGTTGAGAATCCAGGCGTGATGACGCTTCGCGTCGACACGCGCTCCTCCGGCAAGGGCGCAATGATGACCACGCTGGCCTGGATTCCGATCGAAGCTTGGCGCTGGCTGTTGTCCGAATCGGAGAGGCCGGCCACGGGAGATCCGCTCGATGACATGGTGGCCAAAGCCTTCGCCGACAGCGCCGGTCGCGTGGAGAACCCGGAGACCGCGAGGCCGATGGACCCAATCCGGAAGTCCGACGTGCCATGCTGTCTGTACTTCGGCGCCGGCGCATTTCACTGCTCCAGGCACGGATCCATCGAGACCGAGATTCACGTCTTCTCTGATCCGAACACGTACATCTGTCATTGCCCGGAGTGTCACAAAGACAACTGGCGCGACCTGCAGAGCTACAGCGGCGCGCTCCCGGTTTTCTCGTACCTGGGGAGGGTAAAAGCCAGTGCCTGACGATCGCTTCGGTCTCCCTCTCCGTATCCGCCTGACCGCGGAGATGCGCGCGTGGCTGCTCCTCGAGGGGAGCCGCCGCGGGACGACGGCGAGCCAGGTGATGCGCGACCTCATCCGCGCGGCGATGGACAAGTCGCCGCGCCGCCCGGCCGCGGCGCGCGGTGAGCACGGCCTCCACGCGGTCACGTCGAAGCTGGCGCCGGAGCTGCCCGACGAAGACAATGTCTGACCAGCCCCCGCAGGGGCACGGAAACCCAGTAGACGCCCTCCGGTTCGGGGACGATGACATCCTTCGAGCGAGCCTCGAGTTTCGGTGTTGGATCTGCACCGGCGTCCACAGCGCGACGGTCACCTTCTCTCGCGTCGCGGGAGGATCCGGTATGCGCATCACGGAGGACGCCATCTTCGAGTGCGGCCGCAAGAGCCGGATGGTCTTCGGCGTGACCGACGGAGCGTACGACGCATGAGGCTCGCCAACCAGGTCAACAACCTGTACCGAACGCGCGGTGGCCGGCAAAGCGCGAACCGCATGAAGCGATGCGGCTTCGAGCGCGGTGGCCGGCCGAGGACCGAGCGGCCCGTGGCCGTCGCCGAGTTCCGGTGCGTCGGATGCGGCGCCGCGATGGACGGGGCGGCTTCCTTCTGCGACGGGTGCGTCGCCGGCGCGCCCCGTGTCCAAGACTGACCCCTTCGCGCGCCTCGACGAGAGCGAAATCGCCGCGGCCGTCCGCTCCGAGGCGGCCGCCGGGGCGAGGACCAATCCTGGCCCCGACCACCTAGCCGCGCTGTTCCGCAAGGCCATCCGAGAAATCCTCAACGAGGACGAGATCAAGAAGGCGATCCGGGCGCGCCTGCTCAGGGAGCTCAAGGGCGAGGTCGCGGCCCGCTTCGGCCCCGTGCTGATGAAGATCGGCGGGGGCAGCAAGACGGGCACGAAGGGCTCGAGGAAGTACGAGGGTCGAAAGGCCGAGGAGTTCGTGGGCTGGACAGTCGCGGAGAAGATTCGCTACTCTGAGACCGGCGAGAGGCCAGCCAGGCTCACCGCACCGGCGAGCCCAAAGGAGACGACATGAAGCGCCTTCCGTGGTTCCTCGTATTCGTCTGCTCCGTTCTCTGCGTTGCTCTCATGGGGGCCAGCAAGGGAACCATCCGCGGCGGCGACCCCGCCGTCGTCCTGACGACCATAGCGGCCGGCCCGACCGAGACCTGCTCGACGCTCTCGAGGGAAATCACGGGATTCATCATCCACAATCGAACGGCGCACGACACGAAGGTCTGCTTCGTCGCCGGCTGCACGGCCTCGAGCTACATGACGCTCCTGGCCAACACCTACTGGCAGGCGGACATGTACCTGAAAAACGGCGACGTCGTCTGCTTCAACGGCACGGCCGCGGACGTCGTCGAGATGGTGACCCTCCAGTGAAACGCCTGCTCGCCGCGGTCCTCGCCTTCCTCGTAGCGACACCGTCCTTCGCGGTGACGAGCTACTACTTCTCGAATTGCGACGGGAGCTACAGCGGCCCCGACTACGGGCGCGGCGATGTCGCGAGGGTCGACTCGACGATCAGCGCGTGCAGTCACAGCGAGGATGGGATCCACCCCATCAACGCCTGCCGGTGCAATGGAACGCTGGCCAACTGCAACGACCTGGTCGCCCTCGCGGGCACGGACAAGAGGAACCCGTACTGCCTCGCCCCGGCGGGGTTCAACGAATCGACCGGCGGATACGACTACACATCGTTCGCCGCGGTTGCCTCCGCCGCCAACATCCACGCCGGCGACACGTTCTATCTCTGCGCCGGGCAGTGCGATGGGCTCGGCTCGGCGACCTACCACGTCGGTCCGACCATCACGTCGGGGACGGGGAACGGGTCGCTTCTGGTGCCCCGAGTCTCTGGCTCGAACGGGAGCCCCATCCAGATCCTGCCCTACTGTGAAAACGGGACGTGCGAGACGGTGACGATCAGCGGGGACAGCAACGGGAACGGGTCTTTCGACGCGGGCGAGATCCAGCACTTCATGACCAATGCCGCGCAGTCGCCGCAGAGCGCGGGGTCCGGCGCGACGATTAGTTACTGGACCATCGACGGCGATCCGCTCGGAACCGCGACGCACCACATCATCTTCGACAAGTGCGACGGGATCGGCATCGAGCTCGACTACACCGACCCAGGCGGCGGGGACCAGAATAACCACGATGGCGTGGCCAACGTCACGTTCAAGCACTTCGACGTCATGGAGACCGGGGCGAGGATCTGGGGAAAGGCCGATCTTGAGGCCGCGAATTGCGACTCGAACAGCGCCAACAGCCAGTGGTTCGCGTTCAAGATCAACAACTCAGGTGGCCCAGTCGTCCTCCAGGACCTCCTCCTGAAACACATCTGCGGCGTCGGCGTGCGCTACAACAATAACAACGACGCCTCCGCATCGCTCCTGGCGGACGGGATCCGATTCGAGGATGTCGTCTACCTGACGAACGACAACAACTTCAACGTGAACACCTCGAGTACGACCTCCTACCACGTCGCCCCGGCGGCCTCGATCACCTACCAGAACTGCGAGGCGCACGGGTTCATCTACGGCATCCAGGAGGAGGACAATATCCACAATCTGACCGTCCAGGACAATCGCCTCTACTGCGACGGTCTCTACCGGACCGACCCCTACTGTTCGTACCCCGGCAACTACAGTTGCCTCACGGGAATCTCGATGACGGACGGTGACACCCCGCCGTGCACGGGAGACTGCTGGAGCGACAACTACATCATCCGGCGCAACACGGTCATCGGGACCGGGAACAAGGGAAGCATCGGTGACCTCTGGACCGGCATCGCCTTCGGCGTCACGAATCGCGGCAACGGGGTGACGGCGCTCATCGAGAACAACACGGTGTCCGGTGCCAACGACGGGTGCGACGGAACGGGACAGGCCGCGGGTCTGAGCATCAACACGGCGGAGGCCGGCGTCGTGGCCCGCAACAACTCCATCTCCAGCCCGACATCGATCCCTGGCGGGACGGCGCACACGCTCTACATCAACGGACACGACATCTCGTTCACGAACAACATCGTCTCGGGCGGCGCGACGACCCCGTACGCCAACTTCACGTCCTCGGCGGCCGGGTCGACCATCACGACGAACGACTTCTACGCCGGCGCTGGTCTGAACCTCCTGCGCGTCAACGCGACGAATTACACCTGCGCGACCATCCCGACGCTGCAGACCGGGAACATCTGCTCGAAGCCCAGCTTCTCCGTTGACCCTTCCTCCACGGACGTGCCCGCCAGCCTGGCTCTGTGGGGATCCCAGGCGTGCGTCGACGCTGGCGCCTCCTGCTCGACGGACGACCTGCAGGGAACCACGAGACCGATCGGGTCGGCGTGCGACATCGGCGCCTTCGAGTACCTGGCCCCCGTGTCGACGACGAAACCTTCCCCCGTCACCTACTGCCCGGGAGTCTTCGGGCCGTCCCAGTAGACGTGCCTCCACCATCCGCACGCGACCGCCAGGCGGCCCTCGAGTCGGCCGAGCGCGAGATGTTCGCCGCCGACCCCTGGTGGGCGATCGAGAAGGGCTACGTCTTCACCGAGGACGAGCACGCCGCCAAGGGAGAGTCCGCCCGCAAGCCGTTCCCGAAGTGCGACTACCTCAAGTTCATCGTGCGCATCTATCAGGAGCGCGACGTCGGGCTGATCATGAAGGCCCGCCAGCTCCGCATGACGTGGCTGTTCTGCTACCTCCTGCTCCACAAGGCGATCACGAAGCCCGGAGCTCTGTGCGTCGCGCAGGGGAAGCGCGAGGAGGACATCCTCGCCAAGGGGACCAAGGGGCTCATGGGCCGCATCAAGTTCATGCGGCGCAACCTGCCGAAGCACCTGCAGCCCGTTCTCCTCGAGGAACCCTCCAAGGCGTCCGAGGTCTACGCCCACGAGAGCGGCATGAGCTCGACGATCATGGCGATCCCGCAGGGAGCCGACATCATCCGGTCCCTGACCGCGACCGACGTGTTCATGGACGAGCTCGCGTTCCATCCGAACGGCGAGGCGGCCTGGACCGCGGCGCTGCCGACGGTGCGCGGCGGCGGCAAGCTGTGGGGTGTAACCACGCCGAACGGTCGCGAGTTCTGCTACCTCCAGGCCGACGCCCGCATGAAGTGGGAGAGCTGGCGCGAGTGGCCGTCGGTCATGGAGGGCCTCCACGGCTACCAGACCGCGAACGGCGTCCAACTCATCGCCCTGCACTACACCGCCGACCCGGAGAAGCGGTCCTACGAATACCAGGACACGATCCGTCGCGGCTACACCAACCCGAAATACTACCGCCGAGAGAACGAGCTCGATTTCTCCGTCGAGGAGGGCGAAGGGGTTTTCCAGAACGAGTTCAAGCGCGAGTCCCATGTCCTCAAGGCGCGCTACGTCCTCAATCCGATCGCGCCCCTCTACCGCGGCTGGGACTTCGGATACAACGGCCAGGCGTGCGTGTTCATGCAACACAACAGCCGCGGGCAACTGGTCTGGTTCGACACCGTGTTCGCGCAGGGCAAGGCGCTCTCCCTCGTGTGCGTTGAGGTGATTCGGCGCACGCTGATGCACGCCGGGATTGCCTCCGAGAAGGGGATCGTCCAGCACGTCCCGCTCCCGCTCAAGGATCTCGAGGGGAACGTGATCGACAACATGAAGCTGACGCAGCCGGTCATCGGCGGGATCGGGCTCATGGTATTCGACTACGGCGACCCGGCGGCCGACGCCAAGAACCGCGAGGGCACGACCGACCGGGACACGCTCTCCAGGTTCGGTATGACGCTCCTGACGAAGCCGACCCAGAACCGGAAGCGTGACATCGTCGACCAGGTGCGCGACATGCTGCTGCTGCGCAGCGACGGGGCACCCGGGCTCATCGTGTGCGACGGGCCGGCGCAGGAGCAGTCGTTCGTGATCGCCGGGTTCGAGGGCGGCTACCACTGGCCGGCGCGCAACAGCGGCCGCGCCGACAAGATGCTCCCCCAGAAAGACGGCTTCTTCGATCACATCTTCGACGCCTGCCAGTACCTCGTCGACCACGTCAAACCCATCCGCCCGGGACTGCTCGCAGACGATTCGGCGGACACGGACTGGCGCGCGCCGGAGTGGGCGGACAATCCGCTTCGAGGAGACTTCTCATCCGAATAAGGCGCTGGCCCGAACACCTACGCAAGAACCCCGAGCGGCGCCGGCGGCTGCGGCGGATGGCCCGTGGCCTGCGCGGCTACTACGGCGAGCCGGTCTACCTCTGCGGGTCCGCGCTCCTCGACTGCAACGCCGACCCGCGAGACTGGGACGTGAGGATCGGTCTGCGCGACGCGGACTTCAAGCGCAGGTACGGAAACCCGGACGAGTTCAGGAAGAACCAGAGCAGTGGAAATTGGACGCGGGTCAACTGGCGATGGTCGTACGACTGCGTGAAGCAGTCCAAGGACAGCTACAACCGCACCCAGCTCAACGTCGACCTCCAGACGCAGACCTGGAGAACGTGGAGGGCGTACCGGCACATGCCGAGATTCCAGCTCGCATGAGCGGCGTCTTCCTGACCGTCTTCCGTCCCGGCCGGTCCTCGTGGCTCGTCGACCTCCTCGGGATCTCGCGATTCGCCATGCACGACATCATCAACGACACGACGGGAGAACTGCGGCGCCAGGCTCTCGGGCGGTACAAGACCGTCCTTCGTCTCGAGCGGCGCCAGCGCCGGCGTGAGCGCGTCGAGAAGTGGCTGTTCATCCGGGATCTGCGCCGCCTCTACAGAGAGAACCAAGCCTATCAGCGTGCCGCCGGAGACGCCCCTGGACTACCGGCGCTTGACAGACCGAAGAAGGGGGCCGATACTCCGCCGTGACGAAGTCCCCTGACGGGAGGACACGACGATGATCGGATCGAAGGTCGCGCAGGCGGAAAACCCGAACACCGGACCCTACGAGGCGTCGAGCGTCGAGGGGGCCGCGTCCGGAGACATGGGCGGATCGTCCGCGGGCCAGCCGTCCTTCCCGCAGAACGGCGCCTACGAGAACAAGGTCGCGAGCTTCGGGAACTACCCGCACGGCTCGCCCGACCCCGAGCTCGACGGCCCGCCCCTCGCGAGCCCGGCGACGCAGGCCACCGCCGCGCAGCAGCCGAAGTAAGGCGCCATGAGCAAGGCCGCGGACGCGATCATCGGCGAGGAGCTCGCCGATCTCCAGAACGTGAAACGCGACTCCTTCGGCGTCATGACGCAGCCCACGTACGAAGACGCCTGTGAGGCGATGGGGAACGGCACGGTCAACGTCGAGAGCGGGATGAACGACCCCGCCTACGACCCGCCGGTCAGCCAGGCGCAGAACGCCGCGATGCACGCCGCGGCGGCCGGCCACTCCACCCTGGGAATCCCGAGAAGCGTCGGCGAGGACTACGTCGCCGCCGCGCACGGCACGAAGGTCGGCAATCTGCCGAAGCACGTCCGCCACAAGTCCTGACCGGAGGCGCCGGATGCCGCGCTACAAAATCGAGTTCGTCTGCAACTGGGAGCCGCGCAAGCGCGGCATGGCCGAGGTCGCCATCCGGAAGTGGCTCGCGAACATGGGCGGCGTCAGCGAGCTCGACCGTCTCAGAATGGAGGAGGTCGGAGCGCCCGAGCAGCCGGCGCTCCGGATGCTCCGCCTCACCTGCGCGCAGCCGGCCGGGAAGGGAAAGGCGAAATCGATCTGCGGGCAGACTTGGCAGAACCCGACGTTCACGCCCTGCCCGAAGTGCAACGGCCGCGCGTTCGTCACGAAGGTCGCCGAGGCGGACTACGAAAAGCACCCGCTCACCGACGCGCCGCCCGAGCCGGCCCCCGGGGATCCGAAGGCGCCGCCGGCGGAGCCTCCCAAGCCGCCGACCGTCGAGGTCGTCGAGCCCGAGAAGGACCTCCCGAAACCAGTCGAGGTCCCGCCGGGCACCCCCGAGACGCAGCTCCCCCCGGCCGTCGTCAGCCAACGCGCCCAGGAGGAGGAGAGTTACCGCGCTCCTAACTGGTAATGGCCCTCGAAGAAATCGGCCTCAGTCCACAGGTCGCGACCAGCAGCCTCCCGCAGTTCAGCCAGAGCCGTAGCTGGCAACGCTTCCCGCTGACCGGCCCGCTCAACGAGCGTCTCGCGACCCTCATCTCGACCCGCGCCAAGGACTCGCTCAACTACTGCCAGGCGCGCTTCGAGCGGTTCGCCCGCTACGACAAGATCCTCCAGATGATGTCGAAGCGGAAGCCGTACGAGTGGAAGGCGAACGTCTACCTGCCGTACGCGCTGATGGCTGCGGAGCAGAGCGCCGCGATCAAGTTTCAGAAGATGGCCCAGCTCCGGCCGATGGTCGGGATCGAGCCCCTCAAGGGCGGAAGCCCGGAAGTCGCCGACCACCGCGAGGCGCTCCTGTCCTGGCACTTCTGCAACGACATGCCGATGGATTTCGTCCTGCCCGACGTGCTGCGCAACTGCGAGCGGTACGGCAAGGCCGTCGCCCTCATCGCGCCGGACTGGGACCTCAAGACGATTCGCTTCCGCGAGAAGGTGAACATCCCGACATCGTACGGCCCGATCGCGCGCATGGAGTGGAAGACGACCAGCGAGCGCGCCTACCGTCTCCGGCTCCAGAACCTCGACCTCGTGACCCTGCGCCCGCAGCCCGGGAAGCAGAACATCAACGGCGTCGATGGCATGGACTACTTCATCCGCGAGTACTTCATCCCGCTCGAGACGATCGAGGAGATGGAGCAGGATGGCCTGTGGGGTCCTCTCGTGGGCGGTCAGTCGTCCGCGATGATCGGGCACACGTCGGACTACCCGGTGAACGAGTGGGTGCAGCGGCGCCTGATGCTCCTCAACCGGACGACGATCGATTTCTCGTCGGACCAGTTCGATCGCTACGTGAAGGTCCTCGAGTACCAGGGCCGCGTGCCGATGGAGTGTGTCGACGACCAGCTATCCCAGATGGAGCAGCAGGCCGGACTGGACCCGCGCTTCCGTCTGGTGACCTGCGTGAACGACCGCGTGATCGGCATCAACCAGGCGCTCCCGTGGGACCACGGGTTCAAGTCGTTCGTCGAGATGGACTGCATCCCGAACACGGGCGACTTCTGGAGTGTCGGGAAGGTCGAGCCGATCGAGCACCTCGTCTACGCCGGCAACGAGATCCTCAACATGAGGATCGACAACGTGAAGGCCGCGATCAACAGCATGATCGGCGTCGACGGGACGCGGATGCCGCCCGGCTGGAAGCGCAAGCTCGTCAGCCAGCCCTTCGGTGTCCACGAGACCAACGGGCCCCCGAACGAGATCATCCAGCGCCTCCAGCTCGGCGACGTCACCGCGAGCTCGTCGGCCGAGCAGATGCAGATTTTCGGCCTGATCCAGGAGGCCGACTCGGTCAACGAGACAACCCTCGGGATTACCGGAGGATCGGTCCGCACCCTCGGGGAGCAACAGCTCAAGGCGGGCGCCGCCGGTACGCGCCTCAACTTCGAGCTCGCGCGCCAGTCGTTCCAGTTCCTCTCCGCGAGCAAGGACCGGCCCGGGCTCATCTACATGGCGCTGATGCTGGACCGTCAGTACATGCCGCTGGGTCAGGCGTTCAGCATCATGCAGCCTGGCGTTCCCGACTCCATGATGCAATTCACGCTCGAGCCGGCGGACCTGTCCGACGACCTCGACCGCTACGAGTTCATCTACCCCGGCACGCCGCAGGCGCTCTTGATGCAGGACCGCCGCCTTGAGCTCACGGGCCTCCTGCAGACGCTCGCGCCCTACGTGCCGATCCTCCAGGCCGCCGGCGCCGACATGATCGACCTGTTCAAACAGGTCCTCCGCGCGTACAACGTCGACACGAGCCGGATGTTCCGCCTCCCGGTCGGCATCAACCCCGTGAACCAGGGGATGCTCGCCGCCGCCGGCGGCCCCCCAGGCCCGGGCGGCCCGGGCGCGCCAATGGGGCCCGCCCCCGGAGCGCCGCCGCCGAACGTGGCGCCCATGCGGCCGCGTGGCGTCGCGGGCGGCCCGATGCGCCCCGACCAGCGCGCGCGCCCGGGAACCCTGATCGCCCCGCCGTGGCACGGGACGGGCATGGGCGCGCCGGGATTCCAGCGCATCGCCAACAGGGGGCCGAATGTCGAGTAACGACGACCTCGACGCGCTGCGCGAGGAGTACCAGACGATCCAGACCCTCGGGCACCGCATCCGCGCCGAGCGGTACCACTCGCTATTCGACGGCTACGCGCGCCGCCTGGCCCTCGAGAAACTCAGCCCGGGCGATCCGGAGTTCGGGCGGCTGCAGGGGCGGTGCGAGATGCTCAAGGAGCTTCTCGAGTACGATGCGAAGGTCGTCGAGGAGTGGGAGCGGCACGTCGCGGGCGAGGAACGCGAGGAAGAAGTCATCGAGGGCGGCCCGGTGGCGCCCAATTACGAGGCGGCTCGCTAGGAGGCCAGCATGTCGACGCACATCACCGAGAGGCTCAAGGTCGGAAGGATGGGGGCGGAGATCCGCGAGATTGTCCACGGCTCCGTTACGATCGACATGCCGAGTATCAACGCCGGCGCCGTCGCGAGTGCGAGCGCCGCGGCCGGCGGTCTCCGCACGACGATGAAGGTGTTCGTGTCGGGAAGCAACTGGCAGCTCCCCGCGGCCCTCATGGGGGCACAGTGCCTCGCGGACGACGTGATCACCGTCTGGCTGGGGAACAACGCGACGGGTGCCGTCGACTCGGGATCCGCCGTCAACATCGACTACCTGGCCTTCCGGCCATGAACGACGACGACATCACCTGCGCGCTGTGGCACGACGACCCTCCGGACCGCGTGTCGCTCGAGGAGGATCGCGAGCGCGGCGCCGCGGAAGACGCGCGCCGACAGCACGAGGAACGCCTGAGCCGCATCATGTTCGAGAGGTTCGGGGGGCACTTCGATCGGGAGGGTCGCCTCATCGCTCCGATCAAGCTCTATTGACAACGCGCAGAAGGGCTCCTATCTTCTGACCGACCTGAGCCCCCGGCACCGCCGGACACGGCGAAGGAGTCGCAATGGCACCAGGGCAGATTCGGGCCGCAACCTTCGACGAGCTCCCCGAGCTCGGTCAGGGTGAAATCGCGAAGCTGTCGACGGGAGCGCCGGGGGTCGACCTCGAGTCGGTCGTCGCCGCAGTCGCCGACGCCTTCAACATGGGCGGTTTCAAGCCGTCCGACAATCCGCTCTTTGCAGTCCCACCCGCTCCGGCCGCGCCCGCGCTCACCACGCCGCAGCCTGGAGCACCCGCCCCCGCGCTCGCCGCAGTGGCCCCGGTCCAGAGACCGGACACGCCTCCTGCCGCGGCGCTGCCGGGCGGCCTACCACTCAGCGTACCCTCCGCAGCCTCGGTCGGTCTGACCGAGGAACAGCTCGCGGAGAAGGTGCGGCGGGTCACCGAGAAGTTCGGCGGCGATCCCGCAGCGACGGCGCGAGCCTACGTCGAGGCGCAACGGAAGATCACATCACTGGGTCAGGACAACGCCGCCATCATGGCCGCGGTCGCCCCCGTGCTGGATCGCCAGAGTCGCATCGAGACGCAGCTCGCGCAGATGATGTCGATGCTCCAGCCGGGCGGCGGCTTCCGCCACCCCGGCGCAGCAGCGGCCCCTCCCGCCGATCCTTCCATGCCAGGCGCCACGGGCACGTCCGCGTCAGCGGACGAGTTCATGCGCGACCCGGAGGGGAGGACCCGCGAGGTCGTGACACAGGTGGTGCGACAGGAAATGGTGAGCTTCACGCAGGCACAGAGCCGCGCCGAAGCCGAGCGCAGGATGAACGAGGACTACTTCGCGGTGTTCAACGCCAACAAGGACGTCATCTCCATCCTCAAGCCGGTGATGGACGAGCTCTACGTGCAGCACGCGCAAGCCTACAACCAGCTCGCCCCGGCCGACCGCCTCCGGATGCTCATCGGACAGGCGCAGGACCGGGTCGAGGCGTGGAAGGGGCAGCAAATCTTCGAGCAGACCAGGGAGATCCTGGGACAGAACGGCGGCGCCCTCACGGCGCCTCCGGGCAACTCGGGGGCCGTCCCTTCGGGGGCGGCAGCGCGTGGCGTGCCAGGGGCGCAGGTACCGCGACCGGGAGACCTCTCCAACACACCCGCCATGCAGCGGATGTGGAGGGCGCCTTCCGGATCCCTTGAGGAGGAAATCGCAATCGCGAGCGTCCTCAAGGAGCGCGGGCACTACGCCGGACTCGCACCACGTTACTGACCCTCTGAGAGGTATTCAACATGGGTGCCGTAGCCGACACCTTCACGTTGGCCCAGTCGGGGTCCGCCTACATCGGCGCAGCCGTCCGCGAGGACCTGCTCGACGTGGTGACCCTCCTGTCGCCGACCGACACGCCGCTGTTCACCATGCTCCGCAAGACCAAGGTCAAGAACGTCGAGACGTCGTGGCTGGTCGACAACCTGCAGACGGCCGCGTCCAACGCGGTCATCGAGGGATCGACCGCGGCGTTCAACACCATCCAGTCCCGTGGCCGGCTGACCAACTACGTGCAGACGTCCCGGCACGCCTACGAGGTCACCGACACGATGCGCGCCGTCGACCCGGCGGGCATCCAGGACGAGTTCCTGTACCAGATGGGAAAGGGCGCGAAGCAGTGGAAGCGCGACGTCGAGTTCGAGATCATCAACTCGAGCGCGTTCTCCGGCACGACCGCCTCGGCCCGCCGGGTGCAGGGGATGTACCAGTGGCTCGTCGTGACGTCCGGCTCGGGCAACTCGACCGGCGTCACCGGGTCCAACACCGCCAACCTGATGCAGGAGGCCGACTTCAACGCCCGCCTGCAGTCCCTCTGGGTGAACGGCGCCTCCTGCGACTACGTGATCGCGACCCCGAACAACAAGGGTCAGATCAGCTCCAACTACTCCGGGTCGGCGAACAGCCGCCGGAACATCCCCATGACGGAGAACACGGTGGTCAACGTGGTCGACTACTACTTCTCCGACTTCGGGAACGTCAAGGTCCTGCCGCATCGCTGGTTCTCGTCCGCATCCCCGACGACCGCGACCAACGTCCAGAAGGCGACGCTGTTCGTGCAGTCGGACATGTGGATGATCGGCATCCTGCGGCCGCCCAAGAACATCCCGCTCGCGAAGCTCGGTTCGTCCGAGCGGGCCATGATCGAGGGCGACTGGACCCTGATCGTCCGCCACCCGTCGGCGAACGCGGCCCTCACCGGCCACGCCTCCGGCACCGGCCCGAACTTCTCGACCTCGTAGTACCCCCGCGGGCCCGGTCTATAGACCGGGCCCGCGGCTCTACCCGGAGAGAGCGATGGCGAGCAGCAACCGGAGCCCGTCCTACCTGGCCTGGCGCGACTTCGTCCGCAACTGGACCTCGACGACGCAGGCGGGAGATTTCGCGCGCCACAACGCGCGCGAGTGGTCGGACGGGAACGACGCTTCGCACGTCTTCGACGACGACCAGTGGACCGACTTCGAGGAGTTCTACCGGGAGAACCGGGACGCCGTCATCGTCGCGAAGAACAACCTCGAGATGCAGAACGCCTTCCAGCAGGGCCACGCCCTGCCGGGGACGCGCCTCCTGCGCTTCGCGCGCGTGCCGCTCGGCTACCACCTGCGGCGCATCGCCGAGACGGGGGAGCCGGACTACTGGAACGACATGCGCAACACGCTGCGCGAGGTGCTCGACAACCCGTGGTTCGCCACGGTGCCAGCCTGGTACCTGCGCGGCAAGCTCGAGACGCTCCTGCCGAAGGGCCAGAGCATCCTGATCTACGACGAGTTCGGAAAGCCCGTGAAGAAGGCGAAGACCGACGAGCAGCAGGCCGCCGACGAACCCGTCGCGGTCATCCCCGTGCCGATGGACCTGTCGGAGTTCGAGGCGAGCTCCGGCATCCACTCGGCCGCGTGAGGGCGCCATGCCGAACGTGACGGAAGGGCTCCACATCCAGCCGCCCGGAACGCTCACCGTGGGCGACCGCGACGAGTGCACGAAGATCCTCGAGATCGTCAAGGGCACTGTGACCCTCGAGTTCGCCACCACCGCGCCGCTCGGCGTGGCGAGCGCGAGCGCCGCGCTCGCCGCCATCGACACCGGGAAGCCTGGCACCTGGGAGGTCTTCATGTCCTGGGGCGGTGGCTACGCGGACGGGATGTTCACCGACATCGTCGCCTCGATCGCCATCGCCGGCGGCGTCCAGGCGACCGGGCTCAATCTCTCGACGTCGGTCACGGCGTCGGCCACCACCAGCAGGACCGCCAACGTCCTGGCGATCCGGCACTGAGGAGGCCCCATGAGCCAGATCGACGAAGACGTCATCATCGAGCCGCCGGGATGCCTGCGCTTCTCCGAGGGAGAGCAGGGATTCGAGATCCACGAGATCCTCGCCGGCCAGGTCACGCTCACCTACGGATCGATCAACGCCAACCACGCCTCGGCGACGGCGACCGCGTCCTTGCCAGCGGCGACGCTGGCGGTACGTGACAAGCAGGCGGCGAACCTGGGCTGGTCGGTCATGCTCGCGCCGATCACCCAGGCCGACCAGGTGAGCATCGAGGCCGCGGAGATTTCGTCCGAGGGAGTCCTGATGGCGACGGCCGTGAATCACAGCACGGCGGCCGTCAACACCGGCGCCCGCGTGTGCTCGTACCTGGCCATCCGCGGCAAGCGCGCGGCGGACTGAGGAGGCCACATGGCGACGATCATCCGCGAAAAGCTGGTCCTGGGAGTGCTCGGAGACAAGGTCAAGCTCCGCGTCGGTCCGCGCGACGAGGCCCACGACATCAGGGGCCTCATGGTCAACAGGGAGATCAGCGGCGGAGCCCTGGCCCTGGCGAGCTACGCGACCAACGCGGGCGCCACCGGGGCCAGCGCCGTGGCCAACGGAGGACCGAACTTCTCTAGCCTCCTGGCCTTCATCTACAGGCCGGCGAGGCAGACCCTCTACTTCGGGACGAACGGGGCCGTGCGGCCGCTCTCGATCGTCCCGAACGCGACCGGCATCCAGTCGACTTCGTTCAACCCCAACACGGCGGCCAAGACGGTGGCCCTGAGTCTGCAGTCCCTCGCATTTCGCTGAAAGGAGCCAGAGTGAACGCAGGAGACAAGGTCTCGGTCGTCATCCCCACCCGCGGTCTGTCGGACATGCTGGCGAACTGCCTGCGCAGCCTGGCAGCTCAGTGGCCGTCGCTCGAGGTCATCGTCGTCGAGCACGAGACCCACGACGCCAAGGAGATCCTCGAGGAGACGTTCCCGCGTGGGATCTACATCGAGGCGTTCGACAAGGACGCTCCCGATCGCGGGGAGGATGGACCGAAGGGCCATTCGTACTCGACGCTCAACAACCTGGGCGTGGCGAAGGCGACCCGGCCGTACATCCTCCTGCTCAACAACGACGTGACCGCGCGCAAGGGTTCGATCGACGCGATGGTAGAGGTCCTCGAGAAGGACGAACAGACGGGGATCGTCGGCGCGAAACTCCTGACCCCCAAGAACAAGATCCAGCACATCGGGGTCGTGTTCAACCACTACGGCATCCCGTCGCATCTCGGGTGGGGAGAGGAGCACGCCCGCACGTTCCTACCCGCTTGGCGGAGCGAATACTTCGACGCCGTGACCTTCGCCGCTGCGCTCATCCGACGCGACCTGTGGGAGAAGCTCGGCGGCCTGTCCGACGACTACTTCTTCAACTACGAGGATTCGGACTTCTGCCTGCGCGCGCGCGCCGAGGGCTTCCGCTGCTACGTCAACCAGGTGGCGATTTTCACCCACCTCGAGGGCGGCAGCGGCGACCTGCGCACGACCGAGCACCACTCCATCAAGCGAAACCTGACGGTCTTCCGCGACAAGTGGATCGAGACCGGGACGCTGGAGAACCTGACGGGGATCCGGCTCACGACCGGACAGGGGCCGCTGGCGATGGAGCGGCTCAACGTGATCATGATGCCGAGCGGGCGCGGCGCCGGCGTGAGCTGGTGGCGGATGGACCTCATCGGCCAGAAGCTCGTCAAGAGGAAGCTCGCCAACGTCATGTTCTGCTTCCCGGACATGAAGCAGGACGCGCTGATGGAGGCGTTCGGGCGCGCCGACCTGGCCGTCATCCAGGGGCACCACGGCGGCGACCTGCTGCGCGCGTTGCGCGCGGATCGCCCGTTCAAGACGGTGTTCGAGCACGACGATCACCCGGTCTACCTGAGCCCCTACGCCGAGGTCTACCGGACACTCGGGACCCAGGAGATCCAACTCCTCGGGAGCGACGGCAGCGCAATCTGGCTGTGGCGCGACGGCGAGAGCGGGTTCGACCTCGACCGGAACCGCGCCGCCAAGGCGTCCCTGCTCGAGACGATGGGCGCCTGTGACGCAATGACGACGACGACCGTGCCGCTGGCCGAGTACTTCTCGACCATCAGCAAGCACGTCTTCGTCCTGCCGAACTGCGTCGACTTCGACCATTACCCGCCCGTCTTCGACCGCTACCAGCGCGCGGGTGACGATGGCGTGCGTGTCGGCTGGTGGGGAGGCGACAACCACTGGCACGACATGACCGCGATCGGGCCTTGGCTCCGTGACTTCATCAACGCGCGCGAGGACGCGAAACTCGTGCTCATCGGCGCGTTCTACCGCGGCCCGTTCCGCGGCATCGACATGGCGAAGGTCGAGGACCAGCAGTGGGTCCACGTCGAGGCGTGGCCGTACAAGCTGGCGACGGCCGGGCTCGACGCCGCCATCATCCCGCTCGCCAGCCCCTCCCAGCCGTACATGCAGTTCAACCACTTCAAAAGCGACATCAAGTGGCTCGAGGCCGCCGCCTACAAGATCCCCTGCCTCGTGCAGGCCGGCGTGGCGCCCTACGAGAACTGCATCGACGGGGTGAACGCGCTGACGTTCGCCTCGCGCGAGGAGTTCCTCGAGAAGCTCGATCGCCTCACGAAGGACAGCGACCTGCGCCGCCGCCTCGGGCAGGCCGCCTACGACTACGCCAGGGAGTACCGTGACCTGGAGAAGAACATCGAGAGCTGGCTGGACATCTACCAGCAGGTCGCGAAGGGCGAGTACATCTTCGAGAAGAAGGCCAAGGAGAGCGAGGAGGCGATTCCCGCTCTCGGACCCGCCCTGCCGGCGGTCGAGGCGAGAGGGGTCCGGGATGCGGCCTCGTGAGCCTCACGATCGTCGTCGCGACGGCAGGACCGACCCCCGCCGCCGGCGACGAAACCTTTGCGTCCATCAAGCAGCAGATCGCCGCGGTCGCCGGGCGCCACCGGGACTCCAAGGCGCTCACGCTCGCCGGCGCGTTCGTCCGTGACCGCATCGACGACCTGAACCGCCTCCAGACCTGGACGTTCAACCTCGTGACGTCGCCGACGATCACGACGTCGCCTGGCGTCTCGAGCTACGCGGTCCCGGCCGACTTCTGGAAGGTCTACAACGCGCGCAAGACGAGCGACCCGGACTACCAGCTCTCGACCATCCGGCAGAAGACATTCGACACCCTGTTCGCGAGTCAGCGCAGCATCGTCGGCTACCCGTACCTCCTGATCATCAAGAACACGTTCCGCGGCGCGACGGTGCAGTTCTTCCCGACGCCGTCGGCCGCGTTCGACCTGAGCATCAACTACTACAAGCTGATCCAGAAGCCGGCGAGCGACTCCGACTTCCTCGACCTGCCACTCCCGTACCAAGGGGTCGTGAAGTACCACGCGATGATGCGCATGGCCGCGCTGGGCCGGGACAGTCAGCAGCAGCAGATGTACGGTGCGATGGCCGATCGCGCGTACGCCGAGATGATGCGGTCGGACGACGACGTCCCGGACGAGAACCTTCGGTTCACGCACATCGAGGAGCTGTCCTACCGCAGCTCCTACATGGACCCGGCGATTCGTCCCCGCGCGTACGACCTGTGGTGAGGTGATACATGCCGCAACTCGGATGGTTCAACTTCCTCCTGCAGGACGCCGCCGGCAACGCCCTCGCGGGCGTCAACATCGAGGTCCGCAAGCAGGCCGCGATGGTCAACGGGGCCCAGTCCGTCACGAGCGGGCAGAACATCACGGTCTACCATCCTGGTGGGCTGACGACCGGCGACACCGTCCAGCTCAACGCTGGCGCGACCGCCTACACCGCGACCGTCATCAACGCCACGACGATCCAGCTCTCCGGGTTCTCCGGATCGCTCGCCCTTGTCGACGGAGACCACATCCACGCCTCGACCCCTCTCGTCACGGCGTACCAGAACCCGACGGCCACCGGGTCGGCCATCACATTCCCACTCCAGACGGACGCCTCCGGAAAGGCGCGCTGCTCGACGGTCTGTGCACCCTGCACGATCTACATGTCTGGCGGCGGGATGCCGGCGCCGGACATCCGCTACGACGAGGTCCCGACGGGCTTCGAGTCGGAGTCGAGCGAGGTCTTCACGACCGGGTCGGCCGTCGCCTACGACCGGAACACGCGCCGCGCGCTCGCCGCGGGGGACAAGCACACCCGCTTCCGCGTCGCGGGCGTCGAGGTCGCGAACGTCGGCTACGACGGGACGATCTCGTCCGCCGCGGGCGCCTCGTTCGGTGGCAGCGTCACCGCCGTCGGTGGCACGTTCTCGGGCAACATCAGCGCGGTCGACGGGACATTCTCCGGCACGTTGGCCGTCTCCGGGGCGTCGACCCTCGCGGCCCTGTCAGCGGCGGCTGGAGCGTTTTCCGGTCTCATTAGCGGATCGGCCGGGCTGACGATCTCGGCGGGGTCGATCAGCCTGCCGGCCGGCGCCGTAGCCGGCGCCGCGCTCGCGGCCAACGCTGTCAGCGCGACCTACATCTCGACCGGCACCACCGATCAGGACCTCACGAACAACGGCACCTACGTCGCCGTGGTTGGCGACGGCCCCGGGACGGTGGTCGCCGTGACCATGACGCCAGCCTCGACGGCGAGCGAAATCATCGTCATGGCCGTCGGGGTCGGCACGCCTCCTGGCGGCGCGAGCATTGGGCTCCAGTTGAGGGTCAAGAACGGCTCGACGGTCATCCACGAGGCCCTGCAGTACAGCTCTGCCGGAGCGGCGACCCTCGGAATTACGGCAACCTGCTACGCCCGGCAGACCGGCCTGACGGGGGCCCAGACCTACAGCGTGGAGGCGGCCGGGTCCGCTTCCGCTGGCGGCCACACCCTGCTCAACAGCAGCTCTACCGACCACAAGGTCAAGCTGATCGTCATCGAGCACAAGAAGTGAGCCACCACGTCGTCTCCCTCGGTACTCCGACGGCAGCGGACGAGGTAGCCGTCCACGGCGGGCTCCTCCTGTACTGCGCCGGCGATCGCCTGTGGCACGACTACCGCATCGCGCCGGACCCCGACGACACGTCAAGGTTCACGCTGCAGCGCGTCGGCCGATACGACACGGTGCCGGCCGGGGTCCCGATCCTCGATTCCCTGCGCGTGCCGAAGCTCTGGATGCGGACGAACTGGCACATCTACCGCCTGAGCCGGATCGGGATGTTCACGACGCCCGAGGGGGATCAGGAGCTCGGCGACGCCGAGGCGGCGTGGGTCCTCCCCCGCGGGATGCGCGAGTATCCGAACGGGCTGGCGCTCCGCGGTGGCCTCTACCTGCTCGGAGAAGACAGCCTCAACCACCTGATCCTCCCGGTCCTGCAGAACCCTCCGTTCGTCGACCCCGGAGACTGGTCCTGGGTGACGGACGACGACGACTCGGATCTCGTGGAGGCTGGTGGTCTACAGTCCAAGCGGATGATCTCGTCCGACGCGCCTGATAACTCGGGGACTTTCAGCTTCAACATCCCGGTCAATTCCACGAAGGTGGCGTACTTCTTCTCCGATCCCGGAGAGCCTGGTAGCGAGCTGTGGTCGTCCCTGTCGACCGCGCTGGCCATCGTCAACGTCAGCACGGCCAACAGCCGGATCGACCTGACGATCCAGCTCGGCCGGGTCTCCGACTCCGGGATGTTCCGCCAGTCCTACGCCTCGTTCGGCGGCACGATCAACCTCGCGAGCACTGGACCGAAGAACTTCCAGATGTCACCATCGCCACAGGTCGGAGCCCAGGACACTGATAGGATGCGGATGGCGCTGGTCTTCACGAGGGGGACCACGCTCGGCACGGGGGTCGTCGGAATCAGCTTCGGCAACCCGGCGCACGACAGCCTGAGCGCCCCAGTGAGCAATCCAGATTCGTCCATCGTGCAGCTCGAGGACGTCGGCCAAGCCCCCTACTATCCGTTCGCGGGAACGCCATGAAGCGCGCCGGCTGGGCGATCGCGTGCCTCGCGGCTCTCGTGCTACTCGCCTTCGTTGCGAGCGGTGACGCGGCGGCGACGCTGTACGCCGCGCGCGACGTGGCGAACAAGTTCCTCAAGGAGCAGTGGTTCTCCCTCGGGATGAAAGTGAGCCAGATCGTCAGCGACGCCGCCGACGCTGGGCCGCACTACAACGCGGCGATCGACTTCGACAACTCGTTCTCTCCGTCGGCCTCGACGAACCTCGGGCAGGTCCGCGTGACCGGCGCGATCGCGAACCCGACGACGCCGCTCATCATCGGCGACCAGGCCGGCGGCTCACTCCCGAACGGGACGTACCACGTCACCTACGCCTGGATCGGCCGCTACTCGAACGGGCTCAACGGCTCGACCCAGGCTCTCGCGGCCGAGGCCATGACGCTGGCCGGAGGTCAGGGCGACCACGTCGTCTCCGGTACGAACAACACGATGATCTTCACGCTCCCGACCGCGTACCCGACGGGCGCGACGGGGGTCAACTTCTTCTGCGCGCGCGACGGGTTCCTCTCCGGAGCCCTGAGATTCTGCGGGACGATGAATTACCCGTCGACCTCGCTCTCGATCGTGTCGTACGTCGGCACTATCGTCCCGCCGACGACGAACAATACGACCGACATCTATGCGTTCAGGGCGCTCGCCAACGGCTTCGTGTCCTTCCCGCAGCCGGTCGGGATCGGGTCGGGCCTCTCGTTCCGGATCGCCGGTCCGTCTACGGTCACCGCGTACAAGGCTGGCCCCTCGTTCGATTACTCTCACGACGATGGCGCGACGTTCTACAGGCTGCGGGACCCGCTGTTCTACATCCCCGTGTGCGCAGCAGGAGGTCCGACAATCGCGAGCGTCTTCGCGGCGATGGACGGAACCACCCTGCCCGTCCCGACCGCCACCGGGACGATACAGCTCGTCCAGGTCGGGTCCTGTCAGCAGGAGACCGTCACCTGGAAAAGCTACGTCGACATGCTCGGAATGGGTCCGAACATGCCCCGCGGCTTCACGCCGGTGACGGTGGACTTCACCAACGTCGTTGACGTGGCGATCAGGGACTTCTCGAACCCACTGTTCATCACGGGGTCCGGAGCCGCGCGCATCCGTTTCGATCGGAGCGCCGTCAGCGGGTCGCTCACGAACAGCAATGGCATCCTGTTCCGGGCCATCCGGACGGGGTTCACATACCTGACCTCGAGCTACTGCGGCCAGCTCAACGTCAGCGGCGGGACGTACACGATCGCGGAGAGCGACTTCACCTGCCCCGACCTGGGGGTCGTGGATCCGGCGTCAGCCAACATCCCCCTCGCCATCGGCTCGGAGAGCGGCGCCGGCGTCGCCACGCCGCAGACGAGCGCCCAGATCGTCAACAACTTCATGCGCCCGAACACACGCACGGGGCCCGGATACGATGGCTGGCTGCGGGTCTTCGTTGACGCGACTCCGACGCCGAGCATCGTCACCCTGACGGGCAACGACATCCACCTGGACAACGGCGACGCGACGGCCTGCATCGCGGCGGCGCCCGGCCAGGGAAGCCTCATCGCGATCAACACGGGGGTCGTCGACAGCGCCGGCCTCGTGAAGGTGAAGGGCAGCGGCAACACCCTCTGGGAGAGGTCGTGCGAGAAGGCGATCATCTGGAGGACGGCGCAGCTCGACCCGGCCAGCGAACTCGAGGTCGTCGGCGGAACGATGTACGCCGAGACCACCGGCACCGGTACCAGCGGGGTCGACGAGGACGCGCACTGCTACGAGGGGGCGATAGGCGCGCCAGCGAAGCCCACGTTCAAGGGCGGCCAGTGTGTCGTCGTCAACAACAACGGAGAGGCGCGCCCCTTCTACATGCACGAGGGATGCTGCGGCGCCGGGGAACACCCGATCGTCTACGTCGAGGACTACGACATCCAGACATTGAGCGCGGCGGCTTCGGCAGGCCAGGGATTCGGGGTGGGTACGTCCTGTGGCTCGGGGACCGGCTGCGACATGTTCGTCTCGCGCACGAGGATCGCGGCCACGCATCCCGGCGCGACCGGGTGGGTGGGTGACGTCTACCTCGACCCGTTCAGCCCATCTACCTCGAATATCATCCTCACGGACGTCGAGTACGATCCGACGACGACAACGACCTCTTTCAGGACGCGGCGTGGTCTCGTCCCGCAGGCCACGGCTCCGCCGACGTGCCAGGTCGGGGATCGATACGAGGACACGAGCGGCGGGGACTGCGTGTGCACGGCGAGCGGCACGCCGGGCACGTGGACGAACACGCACGGCGTCGGCAACTGCAGCTAGAAGGGAGGACAGGTGGAGATTCCGGATCAGCTTTGGAACGAGACCCTCATGGGCGCCGGCCAGATTGCCCTCGACCGCGAGCGGCAATTCATGGCCGTGAGGCACCTCACCTTGGAGCTCGAGAAAGAGAAGGAAAAGGTCGCGTTCCTGGAGGGCCTCCTCGCGCAGAGGGCAGAAGTCGAGATGGAGCTTCGGGATCAGATCAAGAAGGCGACGACCCACGCCTACGTCGTGAAAACCGGCAGCGAGCCAGCGGCCGTTGAGGGTAGCGCACCGCAGGCACCGGACGCCATCGAGGGCATCCCGGAGGGATAGATGCGGCCGTTCCCGATTCCGGTCAGCGAAGGATGCGAGTTCGGCAAGCCACCCGACGCCATCACCAGGGGGGCCTGCCGCGTCGCGCGCAACTCCTTCTACGAGCCGGAGTCGGACACGCTGCATCAGCTCTGGTGGCGGTCCCAGTTCGGCACGCTGCAGTCGAACCAGACGCCGAAGGGCATCTCGGCCGTGCGCTTCCGGAACGGCAACCGCTTCATCGTGGGAGCGGCCGGCAACAAGATCGTCCAGGCCCCGATGGGCGAGACCGGGACGTTCACCGTCCTCAAGACCCTGGCGTCCCAGCTCGGCGACGCGACCTTCCAGTACAACAACGACGACGACCACCTCTACATCATGGACGGCGTCAACGCGCCGCAGGTGTGGGACGGGGTCTCCGGAGCGACGCGGGATATGGGGCTCCGCGCGCCGACCTCACCGCTGGTCATCAGCCTCTTGAGCAACGCGCAGACGACCTACGCGATCGGGTCCACCTTCCAGTACCTCATCACGGAGTTCGATTCCGTCAACGACGTCGAAAGCGGCCCGGGGCCAGTCGGGGTGACGGCCATCAGTGCGACCGGGCAGACAATCAAGATCGCGCTCCCCGCGAAGCTCAACGCGAGCGCCGACACCTTCCGCCTCTACCGCACGCAGGCCGGCGGATCCGTGTGGTTCCGCATGGCTGAGTTCCCCGCGACGCTCTCGTTCTACTACGACGGCGCCAACACGGACGGCGGGACCCCGGCGCAGCAGAACACCGACCAGTACCCCTTCGTCACGCTCGACGATCTGTTCCTGTCGGCCCTCCCCGTCATGCCGATGGTCGGGGAGCCACTCCAGAACAACTACGTGACGGTGAACGGGTCCATCCCCATCGGCGACATCGCCCTGTTCTTCCAGGGATGCCTGCTCATCGCCGGCGTTGACGACTTCCCGCAGCACGTCTACTACAGCCTGCCTGGCCTGCCGGAGTGTTTCAGCCCGGTCTACTTCCTCAACGAGTCGAGCGCGGCGGCGAGCCGGTGACCGGCCTGGCGATCGCGAACGACAAGCTCGTGACGTTCAACCGCAACCGCATCTCGCGCTATGACCGCATCCCGTTCGTCACTGACCCCGGGTTCGGGACGGGAGCGACGACGCGCCAGAACGTCGCCGAGGACCACGGCTCGATCGCGAAGCGCGCCGTCGTGCCGTTCAGCGTTGGGTTGCCGAACAGCCGGTGCTTCTACCTGAGCAACCGCGGCCCGTTCGTGACGGACGCCTATCGCACCATCCCCATCGGCGCCGACCTCGACTGGGACAAGCTGTTCATCAACTACGCCGCCATCAGCGGCGCGGTGGCGGTGAACTGGCCGAAGTATCGCGTCATCATCCTGTGCCTCCCCAGCGCCGGGTCGACGGTGAACGACTTCGCCCTCATCTACCACTACGACCCGTCGCACGCGAAGCGCGGCGCCGAGATCGGGAAGTGGACCGGCCCCATCGACATCCGGATCGCCTGCGCCGCCGTGAGCCACGAGGCCGCGCTCGAGACGCGCCTGTTCCTCGGAGACTCGCGGGCCAACGGTCAGGTCTATCTCGAGGACAACGGCGCGACCGACGCTGGTCAGTTCACGAACGCGAGCGGCGACGTCAACTGGGAAGTCGAGACGGGCGACGTCCCGATCGGTAGCCCCACCCGCCAGACCTTCCTCGGCAACGCCTTCGTGAGCCTTGAGGACACCGGCGACTACGACGGAACCTTCCTGACCGCTGTCGACCGATCAGATACGGAGCTCGAGCAGCCGCTCGAGAACCTCACCCCGAACGAGGATTCCACGGAGATCGTCGGCACGACCAGCGTCACGCGCAAGAAGGGTCGCACCTACGTCGCCGGCATCTACGAGATGGCGTCGCACCTGCGCGTCCACCTCAAGGCCAGCGGTCACGGCACGCGCCGCCACGTCGTCAGCATCGAGACCGAGGGAGAGGACCGTGGTCCACGCCGATGATCCAGCTCCCGCGACCCTACGCGCTCCCCGTGCACGGCCCTCAGAGCTTCGAGGAGCTGACCAGGCAGATGTCCGCCGTCGACAGCGCGATCATCGACATCCTCGAGAGCCTCAAGCAGATCGCGCAGTTCGTAAACCGGCAGCTCGCCCTAGCGAGTACTCCGCCGGCGATCGTTTTCGGGACGGTCGCCGGGACCGGGATCAGCCCGCAGTTCGTACGCTCCGACGCGACGCTCGCCATCTTCACCACGAGCACACCGGCCGTGCTCGGGGCAGTCGGCGCGACCGGGTCGGCGGCGTTCGCCGCGCGCGTGGACCACGTCCACAAGTCGGAGACGCCCGGGGATTGGTACGCGAGCGCGAACGGCAAGGGCCTGGTCACGAAGGACGCGCAGGGGACTGCGCGCTACTGGCGGATCAGCGTGACCAACGGAACGGGCAACCCGACAGGAGGCGCCACACTGACCGTCAGCTCGCTCGGGAACCTGAGCGCCAGCCGGGACGGTGGCGCAACGGGCAACCTGCTCATCCGCATCGACGACGTGGGAACGACGCCTCCGTAGGCGTCGCCTTGCGGGAGAGAGGGCGTCCCGATATGATTCGCACGGACGCGCCGAACCGCGGCGCTGGGTGGCTCACATGAACGAGGACTGGGTCTACGATCCCTACTCGGGTCAGATGGTCTACGTCGGCCCCGGCGCACCTGGCGCGGGCGGTGGTGGCGGAGGCGGCGGTCTCGGATCGACCGGCAGCACTCCAGGCGACCCGGGCCTCGGCGGGATGCCGACCGCGAGCGGCGGGGCGTACTGGGATCCGTTCTCGAACCAGTGGATCACGCCCGCGCAGCCGTACCCGGCAGGCGTGCCCCAGGGATACCTGATCTGGAATCCATCCCTGAGCCAGTACGTCCTCAACCCGAACTTCACGGCTGGCGGTCAGCAGAGCGGTCAGGGGGACAGCGGACATCAGGGCGGCACGCAGCAGCCGCCCTTCTACAATCCTGGAGTTCCCGGGGGCACGCTCCCGGGTGGTGGCGGGGGTGCGACGCCGGGCGGCACGGGCGGTTCCCTAGCGGCGATGATGGGGCTCGTCCCGGCGAACCCGGGGTTCTCGAACACGATGTACTACGACCCGAAGACAGGCTACCTCTACGACTCTCAGGGGAAGCCCTACCAGGGGAACGGCCAGTACCACATCTACGACCCGCGCACGCAGAAGTCGACCGCGACGACCCAGCCGCCGGCGCCGCTGACCTCGAGCCCCGCGTCGTCCGCGCCAGGGTCGACCCCAACCGGCGGCGTGCCCGGGGCGACGCCCTCGAGCTCCAGCAGCCCGTGGTCGAAGTACGCGCCGTTCGTCTACGGCGGCCTCAACGCCATCACGGGATACCTCTCGGCGAACGAGGCGAAGAAGGCGAACCAGGCGGCCATCGACGCGGCGAACAAGAATCGCACCGCGGCGCTCGGATACTCGTCGCCGGCGGAGTACTCGAGCCTCGTCTCGGGGATGGTGCCGTTCTACCGCGGCCTCTACAAGCCGGCCCTGCTCGACTCGGGTGAGGCGATCGCGCTCTCTGAGCAGGGCAACGAGCAGGCGTTCTCGACCGACGTCGCGCGCCGCGGACTCACCGGGTCTGGCATCGACATCGCCGGCCGCAACGCGATCCACGCCGGGCGCACGGCAGCGTACAGCGGCGCGGTGCGCGACTACGAGACGGCCAGCCTCAACGCGGCCGACCAGGCGGCGAAGGACGTCTATCACACGCAGGTCACCGCGTCGTCCGGGAACCCCATCCCGTCGGGCTACGCTGGCCCGTCGACGGCCGTCAACATCGCGGGCGGGCTCATCGGCGGCGCCGGTGCGTACGCGCTCTCGAAGACGCTGCAGAACTACCCGTACCTGTATCCGGGTCAGTGAGGTAGGCGCATGGCGCTCCTCCCTGTACAGCCGAACGACCCGCGCTACCCGCAGCCGATCCCGGGTATGCCGCCGATGCCCCCGCTCCCTCCCGCTCCGGTCGTGCCGGGGGTCGCCGGGCCTCCTGCGTGGGGTGCCATCCCTCCCGGCACTCCAGCCCCGGGGCCGGCCGTCGACTCGCTCCCGTTCGCGAATCCGACGCCCCCCGGGATGGCCGCTTCTCCAGCGACGCCCGACCAGCCGCCCTTCGGTGGGACGGAGTACTGGTCGAACGTGATGCGCAAGTACCTCGACGAGATGACGCGCGTCCAGCCGCCCATCCAGCCGCAGCCGCTCGACAACAGCCAGGTCGCAGCGTTCATGCTCAATCCGTCGATGCGCCCGCAGCTCATGGAGATGTACCACGAGCCCATGCGCGCGGCGATCGCCAACTCGCGATCGCGCGACGAGATGCTCGGGCGCGCCGTGGGCGGCGCCGGACACATGCTGGCCGCCGCAGGCGAGTACGAGCAGCGCGCCGCGGAGGACCGCCGCCGCAAGGACGCGCAGGACTACCAGACCGCCCACAGCGCCGCCCTCAACGGCGACGTCAACTTCGATTTCAGCCGCTTCCCGGAGCTCGCGAGCCTGGCGCACACGAAGGCCGTCCAGTTCGGGACGATCCACGCGCCGGAGGACCGGGTCACGCGACAGGACCGCCTCCGCAAGGAGTGGGGTGGCCACCTCGACAAGTTGCGCGGCGACATCGACAAGGTGCGCGAGCAGCGCATCCAGCTCGGGCTCAATCCCAACTTCCAGAGCCTCTCGAGCCTCCTGGTCGGGCAGGACGAGGACGCGAAGAAGTACGCCAAGACGCAGATCGGCGACCTGGCCGACGCGCGCCAGAGTCTCGTCGAACAGGAGGGGCAGCTCAAGGGCGAGTACGAGTTCGTCGCCCACCTGAGCACGGCGATGGGACCGCACGGCGAGCCGTCGCCCTACGAGAACTTCATCAACCTGTCCGACCCGGAGCGCCGCAAGATCATGGACGAGTTCGCGCGGGCCCAGGCACGGAAATCCAGCCAAGGTGACGTGGTCCGTGGACCGCTCGCGAGCCCCTGATGCCGCCGCGCGCCGCCGACCCGTTCGAGGCCCTTCGCGGCCAGCTCGGACTGACCGGGGACTCCACCTCCGCCCCGCCTGACGCCGCCCCATCGGGCGACGACCTCGAGCGCAACTTCGGCCTGCCCCCTGGACTTCTCGACGCCGTGATGGCGAAGGAGTCGGCCGGGGATCCCAACGCGGTGTCTCCGAAGGGCGCGGCCGGCGCCTACCAGTTCATGCCGGCGACGGCGCGCTCCTACGGGCTCCGGGTCGACCTCGGGAAGGACGAGCGCCTCGACCCGGTGAAAAGCCGGGCGGCCGCGGCCCGCTATCTCGGAGACCTGCACCGCAAGTACGGCCGTACGGACCTCGCGGTGGCCGCCTATAACGCCGGCGAGCCGGCCGTGGACTCGGCGCGCGGCATCCCAGACTACCCAGAGACGCAGCAGTACGTCCAGCGCGTGATGGGCCAGCTCGGCGCGCCCGGGGCTCCGGCGCCCGCGCAGACGGCCAGCGACGCGGCGACGCGGCTGCGCTCACAGCTCGGGCTCGACGCGCCACAGGAACAGCCTGGAACGGACTGGTGGACCCAGGTCGCGGCGGCGCAGCCCCAAGCTGCCAGGCCGGAGACCGCCGCGGCTCCCGCGCCGCCCGTGCCGGGGCCGGCGACCCCCGACACGGGCGGCTACCAGCCGCCACGCATCACGCCGGGCCCAGGCGGAGACCTGGCGATGCAGCTCCCCGATCACCCGCCGCAGGGCGAGGTCAACGTGCCGCCGAAGTCGGCCACCGACTACGAGCAGAAGCGCCGCGAGCTCGCGCAGTGGTGGGAGAGCGGCGGCAAGGCCCTCCCGCCGGACCAGATCCGCCGCCTTGGTCCGGAGTACGCGAAGTACGCCGACTACATCACGGGGAAGGGCGGCCCGACGATCGGGCCTCCGCCGGCCGAGTACGACATGACGGGCGGCCAACTCGCGCGCGCCACCGGCGAGCAGGCCGCGGCTGGCGCGCTCGACGTCGTCGCCCCATTCGCGCCCAACGCGCCGGATTTCGTGAAGTGGTACCGCCAGGCAGGCCCGACGGGGCCGATCGGCGTCGGCGCCGGGCTCGCCGGAACGCTCGCGGGTTACATGACCCCCGCCCCCCTGCCGCTCGCCTCGCAGAAGGTGGGGCGCGCTGCGGCGGACCTGATGATCGGGAGCGGCGCAATCAAGGCGGCCAACCAGGGAGGAAAGGCCCTGTTCGAGGACTCCCTCGACGCGCTGCTCAAGGGCTCCGACGGCCAGGAAGTGCTCGCCGCCGCCGACCGCGCGCGCAAGGCGGCGCAGGCCGCCGGCCTCAGTGCGGACGAGGCGGAGAGCGCCGCCTCCGTCGCCGCGACCGACCACATCCGCACCGTCGTATCCCCGAAGGCAGCGAAGTTCTCCGACTCGATGTCGGCCGAGCTGCTCAAGAAGATGTCCGGCCCGGCCCGCGTCTGGGCGGCGAGGAACCTGGTCGAGCCGTCGACCGCTGGCCTGACCGCCGCGTCCATCGAGTCGGCCGTCGGCGTCGCGCGCGGCGAGATGAAGCCCGACGAGGTCCCTGAGCACCTGGTCGGCACGTCGCTCGGCTTCCTGGTGGCGCATCTGGGGTGGCAGGGCATCACGGCGGCCCTCCGTGAGGCCGGCGCCGTTCCGCGCGACTTCGTGGGCCGTGCCCGCCGCGGCCAGGACCTCACCGACGACGAGAAAGCCATGCTCGAGCGCCTCATGCAGAGGATCCGTGAAGGGCGTCAGGAGCCGGCCTCCTACGACGTGCCGCCGCAGATGGTTGCAGGCACGCCTCCACAGGCGCCGACCGGCCCGGTCGCCCCTGGTGAGGCGCTCGAGCGCACCGGACAGGCCCAGGCCCTCGACGCCGTTCTGCGCCCGGTGCGCGAGGCCAAGGCGCGCGAGGACCTGCGCCAGAAGCTCCTCGCCGAGCGCGCCAGCGACAAGGCCGCCCGGGAAGCCTCCGTGGCCGCCGCGGCGCCGGAGGACGTGTCCGCCGCGATGGGCCCCCTGCAGGAGCGGGCAAAGTTCTACGTGGAACGTGGGCTCCTGTCCGATGGCGAGGTCCAGGCCGCCGACTCGCCGGACGCCATCGGGAAACTGCTCGAGACCGCGCAGGCGCGCCGGGCGGAGGAGGAATCGCGAAAGCTCGCCACGATGGCCCAGGACGCACGACTGGCCGGCCAAGGCATCGAGACGCCACTCCCGACCGCCCCCGAGGCGCCACCGCCCACGCCTGCTCCCACGGGCCCCGTTCCGCAGCCGCCTCCGGTCGAGGAGATGTACATGCCGAGCCAGAGGGAGCGGTTCTGGATCTCGAGCATCGTGGCGCGCGCCAAGACGGCCGACGAGGCGGTCCAGATGGCGAACGAGCGCCTGACCGCGAAGCCGGGACTCGAGAAGTACGTTCGGGGCCGGTTCGCCCTCGGGGCGTCCGCGGCGGCGCGCGCCGGTGGTCTCAAGGAGACGATCGGCAAGGCCAACGCCTCCGAGCGGGCGCGGCTGGCGGCCGGGGAAAGTCGGACGAAGGTCGCGCGGGACATCGAGGCCCGGGTCGCCGCTGATGCCGCGCACGCCGAGCGCGAGAACCTCCGGCGCGCCGCGGGGGAGCAGCCGACGGCGATTGGCCGAGCCACGGACCTCGACATCGGGAGGAAGTTCTTCGGGCAGACCGCCGGCACGGTGTCGGCTCCCGGGGCGCCCCCGCCGGCGGAAACGACCGGAGTCGCACCTTCCCCTCCGCCGCCGGCGGTGGCGCCTCCCGCGCCCGCTCCACCCGCGCCGCTTTCACCGGAACCGGCCGTTTCACCGTCCGGTGAAAGCCCCGCTCCGGGTGAAACTCCCGCGCCCGCGGCGCCGCCCGTGAAGGCGGCAAAGCGCACGAAGGAACAGCAGACCTACGTCGAGGCCCTCTCGAGCGCCGTCGGCCAGGTTGGGAAGATGATCATCACGGAGACCGGCCCGATCCGGATCGACCGGCAGGTCGACATCAAGAAGCGCGGCCAGCGGGATTCGACGACGAGCGACCTCCACCCCGACACGATCAAGGTCCTCAACGACACCGGCCTCGGGATGCTCAAGGGCCTCCTGGTCAACAGCGACGGCACGCCGATCGACGAGGCGGCGCAGTACATGTTCGACCGCGGTACGGGGCACTCGGTCGTCGACGCGCGTCGGATGATCCTCGACGAGCTGATGAAGATCGCGAAGGACGCGAGCGCCGGGAAGTTCCTGCGCCTATCCGAGCAGCTCCAGTGGGGCAAGCCGATCGACGGTTCCGAGGGCGCGATCGTCACGGTGACCGCCGGGACCCTCGTGAAGGGCGACGAGTTCCAGTCCCAGGATGGCGAAGGCTGGACGGTCACGAGCATCAAGCCCGGTATCATCACGATCGAAAACACCGTCTCACAGAAGATCCGGCGGGTCGACGAGTTCGACATCATCCCGACGCTCGGCGGCGTCTCGAAGGCCGGCGACATGAAGGGGTGGCCGGGAACGAGCGAGCCGTACCACGCCTACCGCGCCGGCGGTCGGACGAGCTTCTTCCGCGAGCGGTCGATGCTGGTGCGCGAGGCGCCGGCTGACTGGAAGGCTGTCCCGAACGACGTCAAGGCGGCGGTGATCCGGACGGGCGCCTGGCACATGCGCCGCGGCGCGCGCGACGTCGAGAAGTTGACCGCGGCGATGGTGGGCGACTTCGGCGACCGGGTGCGCCCTTTCGTCCAGAATGTCTTTGCGCTACTCTCAAGGACGCCGGAGTTCGCGTCTCCGGCAGCGCAACCGGCGGGCGCCGCGGGTCCGACACCAACCACTCCGGTCCCTGTTGGGTCGCCGGGCGTCGCGCCACCGAAGGCACCGGAGGCCCCGGTCGCAAAGCCGGCAACTCCGGCGCCCGCCGGCGGGGCAGGAGGAGCCAATGTCAGGCCCGAACCTCGACGAACTCAGCCAGCCCTCGGACAGCCCGTTGGAGCAGGAGGAGGGGCGCGTCTACCCGCCGCCCAGCCCGGAGGACGAGCGCGGCCTGTCCCTGGCGTTGAAGCAGGTCCGGCAGCGCCTCCTCCTGAAAAAGCGGCAAAGGCACCCAAGCCCGAGAAAGTCGAGCCGACCAGGACCCTCCGACCCGGCGGCATAGCGACCATCAGTCAGGAGCTCCTGCCGCCCCTCGAGCCGGAGTGGAAGTCCATCCTCGATCGCCTGACCCAGCCCGCCGGACTCGACAAGCTCGGGTCGATGTTCGGGACGCGCCCGCTCGAGCACCAGGTCGAGAACATGGTGCGCATCCTGCGCGCGTTCAAGCTCGGGCGCGCGCCGGTCCTAGCGGATGGCGGCGGGACCGGCAAGACGCTGTCGGCGATCATGGTGATCAACGAGCACCTGCTCAACAACCCGAACAGCCGCACCCTCGTCGTCCTGCCGAACCAGGAGATCAAGAAGCAGTGGGAGCGCACGCTCAAGCGCGCCGGCATCGCCGCGCACTACGTCGAGGGCGCGCTGTCGCCCAAGCCGATGACGGTCAACTTTATGACCTACAAGCGGCTGGAAATCTGGGGGCGCGAGAAGAACCTCGGCCTGATCGAGGGGTTCGCCCCGGACCTGCTCATCTTCGACGAGAGCCACCGGCTGCGCAATTTCTACACGGGGGACACCGAGACGGCGAAGCTCGGCGTCGCGATCACCGGGAAGACGGATTCCGGCGAGAACGTCGCGAAGAACGTCCTGTTCATGTCGGGGACGCCGTTCGAGTCGTTCCTGCACACCGCCTACCTCGGCCGTACGGGCCTGTGGGAGCCGAAGAAGAAGTGGGAGGACTGGATCTTCGACCTGACCGGCATCTACAAGGACCGGGACGGTGGGTGGGTCGGCGCGAGCCCGAAGACGCTGCGCAAGGTGCACGAGGCGATGTACCGCGGCGGCGTGATGATGAAGCACGAGCTCGACTTCAACGGCATCAAGAACTCGAAGGGCGAGAAGATCACCGTCACCGCAGAGCACCGGATGGCGAAAGCGAGCCCGGAGCACGCCGCCGAGCAGCACCGGATGGATGGCGTCTTCGGGTCAGTCCTCGAGGAACTGCAGCAGGACGCCTTCCGCAACCGGAACCGGATCCGCCTGGTCGCTGGCGTGCAGCACCTTTTCAACCGCTCGATGGACGAGACGGAGAAGGTGCGCCAGGTGATCGAGCACGCCCGCGCGCGCGCCGCCGAAGGTAAGAGCGTGATCTTCATGCTCCTGCGGAAGAACGAGACGTCCGCGGAGCGGTGGCTGGCCGACTTCGAGGCCGGGAAGCGCGAGTACAACCCGAAGTCGTTCATGCCTGAGCTCATCAACATCCTCAAGGACCACGGCATCAAGACGCCATCGCCGGTCGCGACTCTGCGCCGCGCGTTCCCGGACGCCGTGATGATCACGGGCGACGAGCCGAGCGGCGGCGGCAAGCGTGCCAGCGCGATCGAGCACTTCCAGGCCGGAAAGGCGAAGGTCGCGATCGTGACGATGGCGTCTGGCGCCGAGGGGCTCGACCTGCAGGACACGACCGGCGATCACCCGCGCATCATGTACGTCGCCAGCGTCCCGTACACCGCCGGCCAGGCGTCACAGGTGGCCTGGCGGCCGTTCCGTCTCGGGAGCGAATCGAACGCCGAGATCGTCTGGCTGTTCACCGACTCGGCCCAGGACTTCCGGCAGGCGCGCCTCGTCGCCGCGCGTGATCGTGAGATGGGCGCCCTCGTCCGCGGCGAGGTCGAGAGCCCGACGGCTGACGAGCGCGAGCGATTCAATTTCCCGGAGCTCAACAAGAAGCCGGTCGAGATGCCCGGCCTTGAGGCGTCCCTCGGCCCGGCGGGAACGACGGTGCAGCTCGAGGACTACATGTACGCCGACCTCGTCCCCGACGCCGACTACAACGTCAGCGAGCAGCGCCACAAGTACCGCCCGTCCGAATCGGAACAGCCGGAGCTGTTCGGGTCGGTCTCGGGCGTGCGCTACGCGAGCAACGCGAAGAAGCGTGGCGGGGCCATCCTCTCGGAGGACAGCGCCCTCTGGCACAAGCTCGAGCAGACCGGCGCTGGCGTGAACATCTACCGGGAGCGCATCGACGGGCCGGCCGACATCGCGGCGATGTTCGGGTTCCTCAAGGACCGCGCGCGCGAGCACATGTATTTCGTTGGGATGAAGGGCGACAAGCCGCTCGGCGTCGTGCTGCACGCGATCGGTGGGGTCAACTCCGCGAGGATGGACCCGCACCGCGCCGTGCCGGAGCTCGTAGCCCTCGGAGCGGACGGTGTCTACGTCGTCCACAACCATCCGTCCCAGAGCCCGGAGTTGAGCCACGACGACGTGATGATGGCCGCGAGCCTGCGCGACCTACTCGAGCCGCACGGCGTCGCCATGCACGGCATCCTCGCCACCGACATCGATCGCTTCGGGTTCTCCACTGGGCCGTCACACCCCGGCCCGTTCATCCAGAAGGTCGGAGCGATGGGGAGTCCGATCGGCCGGCTCAACGAGGTTGCGCTCGCCTACAAGAGGGAGCGCCCTGTCGTCGGCGACATCGCGAGCGGCCCGCTCGACGCGGCGATGGCGTATCACGCCATGACGGTCGGCAACGATGTTCGCCAGACGATGTTCATGGCGCGCGACAACAAGGGGCGGATCACTGGCCACATCGCCGTGCCGGCAGAGCCGCGCGAGCTCGTCGAGCGTCCGGAACACGCCGAGAGCCTCGCGGCCGTGCGCCGCTTCCTGGCGCGCGCCGAACACACGGAGGTCCTCGTCGCGACCAACCGTATCGGCGGGTCGGTCATAGGGGCCGACGAGGACTGGTTCGCGAACTATCGGACGAAGATGGACTCGACGCTGGCCGTGATGAAGGCCGCCCTCGGCGATTCGGTCAAGGTCATAGACCTGATCGGCGTTCCCCCTGGCGGGTTCACCGGCGTCGCTCACACGACTTACGGCGGCCGAAGGGAATGGGACCAGGCTGGGGCGAAGAAGAAGTTCCAGGTCTCGGAGCCGAAGGTCGGCCGCGGGCTCGGTGGCCTGCCGGCGCGCAGCGAGATCATCCGGAAGGCAGAGGAAGCCGTCGGGACGGCGATCCGCGTCGGTCGCATGGGGCGCACGAGCAGGAGCGTGCTCGGCTTCTACAAGCGCCCCGGCGGCCAGATTCGCCTGCGCACGCCGAACGACATGCGCGTTGTGCTCCATGAGATCGGCCACCGGCTCGACGACCTCATCTTCAAATCGCACGCTGTCGGTCACGACCTCGGCAGCGTGCGCGCGCTAGCGCGCTTCCGGGCGGAGCTGCTCCCGCTCGCGACGATCCCGGGCCGCGGTCAGGACCCCCTCCCGGAGGGCTTCGCCGAGTTCATGTACCACTACGTCAACGACCCGGCGAAGGCGGCGCGCGTCGCTCCGACGTTCTACCCGTGGTTCGAGAGCTACATGTCGAGCGCGAAGGACCTGCGCGTGCTGCACGAGGGCTTCCTCGGCCTCCGGGACCTGATGAAGGAGTGGAACCAGGCGGACCCGTGGGAGCGCCTCGGGAGCACCATCGTCAGCGGCGAGATGCCGTGGCACCAGTTCCGCCACGACATGACCTGGCGCCACCTCTACTCGTACACGTTCGACCAGATGCACTTCCTCCGGTGGGCGCAGGGCAAGCTCGAGGCGATGGCCGATGGCCAGCCGCTCCGCCAGGACCAGAACCTCAAGGTCCTCGCGACGACGATCATGGGGCGCATGGGGATCCGCGACATCATGATCGAGCACGGCATGGTCCGCTTCGAGACCCCCGGCGTGCGCGTCGGGCCCGGGTTGCGCGAGATCGCCGACTCGATCGGCGGGAAGTGGCGCCGCTACGAGACCTGGGTCAAGGCTCTGCGCACGCAGTACCTCATGGGCCGGGACCGCATGGGCGCCAAGGAGTTCATCGGAGACGCCGTCAAGGACGCCGAGATCCGCCAGATCGTCGACGACGGGAAGAAGGAGTTCCTGCACGTCTTCTCGATGCAGCAGGGCTACTCTCAGGGCCTCCTGCGCTACCTGGTGGGCGCGGGGATGCTGAAAGAGGAGCAGTTCTACGACGTCCACTCGAAGAACCTGATCTACTCGCCCTTCTGGCGCCTGATGGACGCGGAGCAGTTCACCCGCCCCGGTGGCCAGCCCGGAGGCGCCGCCGGCGGCCGCATGGCGAGCCTCTACAGGGGCGTCCTGTACACCCTGCGCGGCAGTTCGCGGGAGACGTTCCCGGCGCTCGAGTCGCTCCTCCGGATGACGAACGTCGTCGTCGACCGGGCGGAGCGCAACGCGGTCGTCGCGGCGCTCCTGCAGGCATCGAAGCACCTCAAGGACGCTGGCGTCCACATCGCCGAGATCGTTCCGGAGGAGCGCGTTCCAGTGGAGTTCCGCGTCGGGAGCGTGCTCGCGGCGCTCAAGAACGAGATGGGGATCAGCGCCAAGGGCGTCGACGAGGAGGACCTCGACAAGTACCTGACGGTATTCATGCCGTCGACGAGGATGCCGAAGGCGCCGTACGTCTGGGCCTGGATCAACGGCGAGCGGAAGTACGCCTGGATTCACCCGGACGTCTACGACACGCTGATGAACCTTGAGCGCGAGCAACTCCCCTGGTTTATCTCGTGGATGCGGGCCGGCCCGACCATCGTGCGCGGGGGCGCCGTCGTTCTGAACCCCGGATTCTGGGGCTGGAACGAAATCCGCAAGGTCGCGACGACGATTATCCAGAGTCAGGCGCCCTGGCAGAACCTCAAGTTCATGCCGCGCGCCTTCATCGACGGGCTGCTCAAGACGGACAGGTACTACAAGTACATGGCGACCGGCGCCGCCTACGCGACGTTCGTCAGGCAGAGCGAGGATGCCGTCGCCACAGCCATCCGTCACATGCTCGATCGGAAGGAGGGCGCTATCTCCTTCTACGCGAACCCGGTGAACGTGATGCGTGGCGTCTTCACTGTGGCGCAGCGCATCCTGTCGGCGACGGACATGGCCCCGCGTATCGCGGAGGCACGCGCCCTCGGGCTCGATCGCGCCACGACTCGCGCGCAGCTCCTTCCGCTCGGCGCCGCGGCCTCCGACGTCACGCTCGACTACCGCCGCATCGGAACGAAGCTCAAGCTCCTGTCGGGGGTCACGGCGTTCCTGACGGCGCACATGCAGGCGATCGACCGACCCGTGAGGTTCGCCAAGGACCGTCCGGGGAAGGCGGCGGCGGTCGCCGTGACGGGTTTCCTGCTCGGCCTCATGTACTACCTGCTCAACCGAGACGACAAGCGATACCAGAACGAGGCGCAGGAGAACAAGGACACGTACTTCTACTTCTATCCGACCGACGATCCGACCGACCCCGGGATCCGGATGCCGAAGCCCTACGCCTACGGGTGGTACGTGACGGCCGGCGAGCGCACGGCCGAGATGATGGGGAAGCACGACCCGGAGATGCTCAATCAGTTCGCCTGGGACTTCGGTCGCGGGATGACGCCCAACTTCTTCCCGACCGTCCTGCAGCCGATCTTCGAGGTCGGCATGAACCGGAAGTTCAACACCTGGCGGAAGGTCGAGCCCGACTCCGGGTTGCCGCAGGAGCGGTCGTTCCCGTGGACGACGGAGACGGCCAAGGACATCGCGCGTGCCCTCTCGAGCGAGGAACGCGGCGTCAGCGGACCCGTCGTCGAGCATCTGGCCTCCGGGTTCACCGGCGGCCTGGGACTGGACCTCCTCGAGGCGTCCGACAAGTACGTACTCGGTATCCCACCGAAGCAGCGCACGAGCCTCGCGGATGAGCCGGTCATCGGGCGGTTTTTCAGCCGGCAGCCTGAGTTCTCGACGAACGCCGTGCGCCGGTTCTACGAGCAGTGGACCCCGGCGGAGAACGCCTACCAGTCGCTCCTGCAGGCGCGCGCGACCTCGCCGATGGACGAGATGAAGTTCAGGGAGCGGTACAGCGACCTCCTGCGGCGCCGGACGGCGATGCAGGGCGCGCACACGACCATCAGTCAGGGCTGGAAGGATCTCGACCGGCTCCAGAACGTCCCGATGGACGACGCGGCACGGCAGCGCGCCGAGAACGCCATCGCGCAGCGCCTCACCTGGGCGGCGAAAATGGGGCTTGCGGCAGCGGACGCCGTAAAGTGATACTGCGGGTGTGACGGGGGGACCAGACCATGCCGACGGAAGACCTGGCCGGGAATCTCACCGCAGCGATCGCGCGGTACGCTCCGGACCTGCACGTTCCGGAGGGCATCAACGCGATCGCCCTCCTGCGCGCGCTCGCATCCCAGGAGACGAGCGACCCGTCACGCACGAGGTCCTCGAAGCACGAGAATAGCTACTGCTACGGCGGCCGCTACCACACCTCGGCCCTGCGGCAGGTGGAGTGGAAGTACGGCTGCGCGGTACACTCAAGCTGGTCACCCTGGCAGATCATGTACGCCACCGCCGCGCTGCGCGGATTCGAGGGTGATCCGGTTGAGCTGCGCGATCCGATGGTCGCCGGCCAATACGTCGTGGCCGAGCTCAACGAGCGCGTCTTCGATCTTCTGCAGGACGTGAAGCTCCAGGACATCTTCGACGAGTGGAACAGCGGCACGGCACGCGACAACCTCATGCCGGCGAAATACATCTCCGAGGCGACGGACCTGTACAACCACTTCGCGGGGCTCACGACATGAGACGCGAGGTGGCCCTGACCCTGTCCGTGCAGACGCTCGTCCAGGTCCTCGTGGCGCTCGGCGCCTTGGGTGGCTGGTGGATGCTCCGGGAGCGGGACGCGCAGCACGACCACGATCGAATCGGCGTCCTCGAGATTCACGACAAGGACATCGACAAGCGGAGCGTGGCCTACGACGTACGCATGGACAACGCCGAGAAGATCGATAGCCACCTGCTCATCGTGGCGAACCAAATCGCCCGCAAGGTCGGGATCCGGGACGCTGATCTTCCGCCGATGCCGACCTTGGAGCAGGTGCCGCGGGTCAGCCCGTCCGGACTCCAGGACTCGCCGCCCTGGAACCTGGCGATCGACACTGCGATCTCCAGAGCGAACCTGCCGTATTCGGCTGTCCCATAGGAGGGATTCCATGTTCATCGCCGTGATGTGGTGGCTCGCGCAGGTCGTCGGCATGGGGCTGATCGCCTACCTCATCCTCTGGGCGATCGATTTCAGCGGCCTGCCGGCTCCCTTCCGCGCCGTTGCGAGAGTGGGTGTCGGCCTCGTCGCCGTCATCTTCCTGATCTGCATGGTCCTGCGGTTGTTCGTCATCCTCGGGCACCCGCTCGTCGGCCCATGAAGCGCCGCCACAAGCAGGTTGCCGGCGGCGCCGCCATCTTGGTCACGGCCCTCGCGGGCTTCCTGGCCACGGTCGACAAGTTCATCACCCACCGCCACGAGGACGCGACCATCCTGAGCCGGGCAAACAGCCGCATCCAGGAACTTGAGCGCGAGGTATGCGCCCTCCGCGGTGGCCGCTGGTACAGGGGCGATTGCCTCGAGAACCTTCCCTGACGTATAAGACCCCCGTGAGATTCTTCGCACGCATCCGGACACTGCTCGGAATCGCCGAGCTCACCCTCTTGGAGGTCAGGCGCATGTCACAGAAACTCGACGAGCTCAAGCTGCAGGTGGACCGCGTGGACAGCGGCGTGGACCTGCTCATCAGCAAGACGCAGCCGGCGACAGGCGTCACGACCGACGAGGAGATGCAGCCCGTCATCGACCGCGTGAAGGGGATCGCCGACAAGATCGACGCGGCCAACCAGCCGCCGGCGCCTCCGCCCGCTCAGTAAAGGTGAATCTGCGCGAGCTTTTTTTCCTTCGGCGTCTCGAACGAAAGGAGCTTCCCATGTTGAAAACGCTGTTCGCCGGCGGTCAGTGGTTGAACGCCATCGTCCTGGGGATGAACATCCTCAACCAGGCAACGGACGCTTTCCCCGCCCTCAAGGCGAATCCGTGGGTGCTCGCGCTCCAGGCTGCCGTCGGCATCCTGCTCCCGAGCCTCGGAGGGTTCGCCCACAAGGCCGCCTTCGGAGAGGCCCAGAACCCGGACGCGCGCAAGTAGTTCTCGTAGTCCACTTCACTCGAAAGGGGGACCGATGACCCATCCCGAGAGCCGTACCCGTACAAGGTTCGTCAGCATCCTCGCGCTCGCCCTGCTCGCGATCTTCCTGTCCGTGCCGGGGGTCGCGGACGCAGCGCCCACTGCCCCGCAGAAGGCGCTGACCGAGATGTACGGGTCGGTCGCCTTCTCCCAGAACAGCGACATCTCGGCCATCAGCGCCTCGATCGACGTCGAGTTCCCGCTCGGCACCCACTTCGCCATCGGCCCGCTCGCCACCTACGACAGCGTGCGGCCCAAGGGCGAATCGTGGACCTCCGATACTGCGGTGGGCGGAGTCTTCGTTCTCAACTTCGCGAACGATCACCTCGGTCCCTATTGCAGCGCGGGGGCGACCGCCCTGACATCCGACTTCCACGGGTGGACGTTGCTGCCGGAGTGCGGCTTCAAGTTCGGCACCGACCATATTGCGTTCCGTGTCGGAGCCCAGCATCCCATCCATTACGACGTCGGCGAGAGCCCCGTCGACCTGGAGGGAACCAGAGTCGCCGGGTTCTTCGGCGGCCGCTGGTGACGTAGCTCCCACCGCGCGGGCCCTTCCTGCCCCGTGCGTTCAAGCCCGGTCGTCGTCTCCATGCGACGGCCGGGCTTTTTTCTTGACATCCCGCCACCATCCTCCTATCTTGTCTTGCGCGGAATAACTCTTGACAAGAGTCGCGGAGTGAGGTATACATGCCGGACATGAAAGAAGTCGACGAATGGAAAAAGGGCAACCGCTCCTACATCCGGGCCTACGACCGTCACTATCGCAAGGTGCAGCGGCTCGAGACGCTGGAGGCGCTCCTGACCATCGCGAAGATGGACCGTCCGTCGAAGGAACGCAACGTGAAGGTGTCGGAGCTGGAGTCGAAGATCCGGGTGCTCCGGAACAAGATGCGGGCCGAGGGGTTCAAGCCGCGGCGCGCATCGTCGAACGGCAAGGAGGGGTCGTGACCGCCGAGACCCTTGGATTGCGCTCGCGCCGCCCTCGTCGTGGCGCTCTTACCGTGTCGCAATCGGCGGGTGCGCCGACGGGGCCCGGGGAGGATGCGGGGACGTGCGAAAACCCCGAGGATTCCCCGGGCGGTCGGTTCTCGTTCGTGGAGGATGATGCACCGACCTTCGTGAGGACGCGGCCCCCGGTCGCGTATCCCGAGAGGAGACGACGTTGATCGAGGGATTCGTGAAGCAGAACGGGCTACCGCCGCGCATCGCGAAGATCCGGCTCGGCGTCAAGGGGAAGACGCAGGCTGGCAAGGAGTACCCGAAGGACACCGATCACTTCGTCCTGGCGGACTGCCCGGAGGTCGCGGTGCGCTACGGCGATCGCCCCAAGGCGCTCGTCGTCATGTTCGCATCCGACCAGATCGAATACAACTTCCCGCAGCGCCTCGAAGCGTGGAGCGGGAAGCCGCCCACGGATGGTCAGCCGAGCAAGTCGACCCTGTTCTGCTCGAGCGATGGCGTCACCGCGCACCGCATCTACAAGCCCGAGAAGGACCCGAGCGGCAAGGCGTACGTCCAGAGCCTCGACGCCGACGACCAGCCCGAGGAAGGCGAGATGTTCGAGATGCCCTGCCCCTACCACGACTGCCCGTACTTCGAGGGGCGCGGCTGCAAGGAGGTCGGGCGCCTGAACGTCGTGCTCCCCGAGATCACCCTGAGCGGCACGTATCAGGTCGAGACGTCGTCCGCCTACGGCGCGAGCAACATCTTCCAGATGATCGACTCGCGTCTCGACGAGACGGGCGAGCCGCGCGGCTGGGCGATGAGGATGACGCGCAGCGAGCGTCACCCCGGCGGTCACATCGCGTGGACGGTGCCGTTCGTGCTCGAGCGCGTGCCGCAGACCGTGGTGTTCGAGGGGAAGGGGACGATCAAGCATATCCTCCGCCTGCGCGCCCTCGACGACGCCGAGAAGCTGCGCAACCTCCAGATCAGCGTGCCAGCGTGGATGAGCGGGCGTACCGTGTTCGCCTCCTACGGGCCGCCGCAGATCGACCGGCCGGAGGACCTGTTCCCGGGGGTCGCGACCGACCAGGTGCCAGCCATCGAAGCGCCGGCCGCGCAGCGTGCTCTGCCGCCGGCGTTGGAAGCCACATCCCAGCAGACGAGCACGGCCCCCGCGGCGGCGAGCGGACGAGAAACCGCTCCGAAACCCGCCGCGGCGGTCGTGCCGGACGCGATCGTCGAGTGGGCGAAGAAGGCCGGCGTCACGGCGGCCCAGCTCGAGAACCTGAAAATCTCCATGCGCGGCGACGAGGACCGTATCGTCGCCGAGCTCAAGGCGCGGGTGGCGCGCAAGGCTGACAAGAGGGCCGCCTCGCCTGCTCCGCCGCAACCGGCAGCACAGAGGCCGGCCGCACCGCCCCCGACCGCTCCCAGCCCCGCGCGGACGCAGCAAGGGTCGCCGGAGCCGCCCGAGTCGGGGCCTGGCGACCAGACGATTCTGGATTTCTGAGGAGAACCGATGCGCACCGCGTTGTCGCACAGCCGAATCGAGCTGCTCGAAGACTGCCCCCTCAAGTTCAAGGCGATCGTGCTCGACAAAACGCCCTGGAAGAAGGGCCTGCCGCTCTACAACGGCGGGTTCCTGCACGACCTCGCCGAGGCGTACATCAACTACCTGACCGAGATCGGCATCCAGAGCGATATCAAGGGCGGCCTGGAGCTGTTCGAGGAGAAGTGGATGGCGCGCCACGAGGACAAGGAGTTCAAGGCGATCCCGGAGGCGGAGCACGACCAGCTCCTCGAGGCGTGGACATCGTTCATCGAGGACCGCGTTTTCGAGCCGGACAACATCGTCGGGTCCGAGATGGAGATCGCGCTCGATGGGAAGTGGGAGCAGGTCGACTGGTTCGATAAGGAGCGGGCCTTCTTTCGCGCCAAGATGGATCTCGTGACGCTCACGAACCAGGACCCGCCCACCGTGACCGACTTCAAGAGCAGTTACAACGCCTCATCGAAGGACGAGGCCGAGAGGAACCCGCAGGGGCGCCGATACATCATGGCGCTCCTGAGCACGAAGGGACGCCTGGGGTCGGCCGACGAGTACCGCGTCATCTACGACTTCATGCGCAGCAACGTGCAGCGCGAGGTCATTCTGACCCGCGGGCACGGTCTCGAGGAGCGTGACCGGACGTTCGCCATCAGCGAAAAGCTGGAGAAGCGGATCAAGAAGAACGAATGGGACGCGACCCCCGGAAACGGTTGCCACGATTGTCCGCTATTCGAGAGCGCCTGCCCGGCGAAGGGGCTCGCGGCGCCCGAGCGTGGCATCCAGGACCCGGAAACGGCCAAGCAGATGCTCGCGCACCTGATCATGCTCAACGAGCAGGCGAAGCGCATCCGCGGGGCTCTTGAGGGCTACACGGCAACCGCTGGCATCGTCGAGAGTGGTGGCCAGGTATTCGGGCCACGGCCGATGCAGGACTACGCCTGGGACATCCTGACGCTGCGGGAGTGGGCGAACCGGAACGGTATCAGCATCGAGGACATCGTGCGGCCCCGTTCGCGCACCGAGCTCGAGAAGCTGGCGCGGAAGACGGCGGACAAGAAGAAGGCGATCGACGAGCTGCTCGGCATCGCGACGATCGAGAATGGGACGGAGTACCGCATCCGGAAGGCGACCGGGGAATGAGCTGGTCGAGGTTTCTGTCCGGGGTCGCCATTGCGCTCACCTGCCTTGTGGCGTCGGCCGTGAACTACCAGAAGGGTCATCTATTTTTGGCTCTTTTGGAATTCGGCCTCAGTTCGATCATCGCCTTCCTGTGCGGGGTCTACTTCCCGCCCGACAAGAAAGGACGCCGCCTGTGAAGATCAACAGCATCGCGATCGACAACCTGCGCAGCCACCACCACACCGAGATCAAGGACCTGGCGGAGGTCGTGTTCTTCGTCGGCCAGAACCGCGTCGGCAAGAGCACGATCATCGACGCCATCTCCTACACGCTGCGCGGGACGTGCCGGGGCGTCGACGACGGTGGCCGGGGCGTCGCCTACCTCCCCACCCGGGACGGTAAGGTGCTCGCAGAGCAGTTCCGCGTCAGCCTCGCGACCGACATGGGCCTGATCTCGCGCGCCGGCCCGGGCGAGGGCGTTCGCAGCCCCGTCCAGGCGCAGGTCGACGGCCTGTTCAACAAGGACGGGGGCCAGCCTCTCGACCTGCGCGTGCTCGTCGAGACGCCGCGCTTCCTCGACTTCAACCCGAAGGATCAGCTCGCGTGGATGCACCGCGTCCTGACCCCGCGGATCCCGACCGGGTGGGTGGCGCAGGAGCTCGGCGAGGATTTCGCCTACCTCGAGCCGCTCCGGATGGACTGGTCGGAGCCACTGAGCCTCGACCGGGCGGAGAAGTACGTCCGCGAGCGCCGTCACCATCTCAAAAAGTCCATCGACGAAGTGAAGTCGATCGACCTGAGCACCTTCCCGGACACCTGGAAGAAGCTCACGCCGGAGGAGGCCGCGTCGCACCTGACCCGGTCGGAGGCAACCCTCATGGACCTGCGCGAGCAGCTCCAGCGCGGGACACCAGACCTCAAGGGGCTGCAGGCGGTGTGCGAGCAGGCGGCGGCGGCCCAGGGACGGGCGGCGGCGCGCATCACCGAGCTTGAGGCCGACCCGGCTGCGGCCAGAGACGTCAAGGTGCTCCGGAAGAACCTCAAGGGGGTCGAGACGAAGATCGCCCTCCTGCAGACGCAGCGTGCCGAGCGGCTGGCGGACACGAAGGCGCTCGGCGCCGCGCAGGGCGAGCTGGAACTGTGGGAGCGCGCCGAGATCCCACACTGCCCGACCTGCAAGCGCGCCTACGACGAGAACATGCGGGCCGAGCGGCGTGCGGCCCTCACGAAGGCGGTCTCGATCGGCAAGGCCGCGGAGCGGGCCGTCAAGGACATCGAGGCCGAGCTGGTGACCCTCCAGGCCGACGCGGAGAAGCTCAGAGGCCCGATCTCGGACGCCTCGAACCATCCCGCCCGGCTGCAGAAGGCGAAGGACGAGGCCGGCCTGGCGCGCGTGCACGCCGAGGAGGCCAGCCGCATCTACGAGACGGCGAAGTCAGAGGCCCTCGACGAAGAGACCCTCGCGGCCGTCAAGGCACGCATCACCCGCGGCGACGCGCTCGTGTCCCACCTGCGGTCCTACATGTCGTCCCGCCAGGCGCAGGAGAAGATCGACCGGACGCTGACTGTGGCGCGCGCCGAGCTCGCGAGCATGGAGCGGCTCGTGAAGAAGCTGTCGACCGACGGCATCCGCAACGCCATCCCGGGGATCGGCCTGCCGGCGTTCGCGGCGGAGTTCGCGCAGATCGCCGAGCAGTTCGGGATGCGCCTGGAGTTGAGCCTCGACCCGTTCGTCTTCACGGTGGACGGGCGGCCGACGGACCTCCTCTCGAGCAGCGAACGGCTCATGGTGGGGCTGGCGTTCCAGGTCGCCGCGGCGCGCGTCACGGGGGTGCGCTGGATCGCGTTCGACGACGCCGACCGGCTCGACGACGCGCACCGGCGCGTCCTGCACACCGTCCTCGCGGCGAAGCTCGTAGACCAGGTCATCGTGTGCGCGACGCTCAAGATGCCGGACGCGCAGTTCCAGCCGAAGCAGATCCCGCCGGGCTGGCAGTTCTTCCTCGTGCAGAGCACGGGGGCCGGCACGGCGGTGACACAGGTGGGGGCGTGAAGGACGAAGATACCGGGGTGGAGCAGCGGCCAGCTCATTCGGTTCATACCCGAAAGGTCGAGGGTTCAAATCCCTCCCCCGGCACCACCGTCACCTACGAGCAGGCGGTCATCGTCCAGGAGCAGTGCTGCTACGCCGGTCCGTCGACCTTCGAGTGCCGGCTCCACGGACAGATAAGCAACCTAATCGTGGGCAGCGCCCTCCACTGCAACCAGTGTCACCGAGAACTGCCACTGGCCCGCGCCGTTTACCGGGCCATGCGCTCTATCCACGACGAGATGATCGGCGACATCCGATCGATCCTGAAAGGAGACCCGTGCCCACCCGAGAAACCGAAGTCCGAGACCTGAAAGTCATCCTCACCCGGGACGAGAAGCTCGAGTACGGGGAGAAGATGGCGAAGGAGTGCAACATCCTCAAGCGCGCCGAGAATGAGAAGGCCGAGACGAGCGCCGAGATCAACGGCCGCATCAAAGGCCACAAGGCCGAGATCGACAAGGTCGCGGAGGTCCTCGCGCAGGGCTACGAGTACCGCCCGGTGAAGTGTGAGCGCGTCCTCGACTACGACCGCGGCGTGCTGCGGGTCATCCGGCTCGACACCGGCGAGATCGTCCAGGAGCGCGAGCTCACGGAGCGCGAGCGGCAGATGTCCCTGCACATCGCGCCGCCGCCGACGATGGGGGCGACTCCAGGCGCGACCCTGGACGATGGCGTCCCCGCCGTGCCGGACATCAACCCGGAGACGGAGTTCTAGATGGACCTGACATCGTTTCCGAGTTGGCAGGCGTACGAGGACCACACCGATGTCGAGCACGGATGCGGTCCTGAATGCGAAGCCCTCGTCGCACTCGTCGAGTCCCATCGCCGAGACGTCGCCGACTTAGCACGCGCCGAACTTTGCCCGCCTGACTGTATCCGCCAAGGGTGCCCTTGCGACGACGTGCGTCGCGCCCTGAAAGGAGTCTAGATGCCGAGCCTCGCGCAGAAGTGGTTCGAGCAGCGCAAGGACCGAGAGGTCTACGCCGCGAAGGCCAAGGAGTCGGTCGACGAGGGTCAGCCAATGCTCTACAGCGCGCACGACGAGAAGTTGCTGCTCGCCTACGTGAGCACATTCAACGGGCACGTCCGCATATTCGAGCGCGACCTATCGGCGGTCGACGCGGAGGCCCTCGCGAAGTGGCTGCTCGTCGTCACGGCCGGCCACGAGTACAACGTCCTCGCCGAGAAGGCGTCCGTCGAGCCGCCCTTCTGATGTCGTGGGTGAAGCGCGACGCGCGCGCGGCGACGGTCGCCTCCGCTCTCCCGAGCGGGCCGGCGTTCCCGGGCCTGCCGCGCGTCCGTGAATCGTCCGAAGACTACGTGCCGCGCCTGCCGGAGCGCCTCCGGCGTATCGCCTGGGCCTTCCTTGGATGGCTCAAGGAGTTCTGACGGTGAGCGAAACTGGCATCAAGTACGGTCCACTGGTCGCCCCTCCAGATGTCATCCCATCCCTCTGCATCTTCCTGGTGAGCGGACGGACCTTCACGTTCCGCAGCGTGACGATCGAGCACGATAACGAGTCGGCGATCACCTTCACCTACGAGGCGATGAGCGACGGACGACGGAAGCGGGCGACATTCATCAAGCTCCACGTCGCGGGCGTCTCGAGGACGACGTGAAAGCCTTCCTCGGGGACGGCGTCCTGCTCGATGTCCAGATATTCACCGACACGCGCGCCCTGATCCAGGCCAACAGCGGCGGCGGGAAGTCCTGGGTCCTGCGGCGCATCCTCGAGCAGACGCATGGTAAGGTCCAGCATCTCGTCATCGATCCGGAGGGCGAGTTCTCCAGCCTGCGGGAGAAGTTCGACTACGTCCTGGCCGCGAGCCACGGCGGGGACACCGCGGCCGAACCGCGCACCGCGGCGCTGCTCGCCGAACGCCTGCTCGAGCTTGGCGTGTCGGCGATACTCGACCTGTACGAGCTCAAGGTGCCCGAGCGCGTCTCGTTCGTTCGCCTGTTCCTGGAGGCCCTCGTCGACGCCCCGAAGAAGCTGTGGCACCCGGCCCTCGTCATCATCGACGAGGCACACACCTTCTGTCCTCAGAGTAGCGGCCCTCAGAGTCGCGAGGTCGGGTCGGCGGCGGCGGTCATCGACCTGGCGGCGCGCGGCCGGAAGCGCGGCTTCTGCGCCATCCTGGCGACACAGCGCCTCTCGAAGCTCCACAAGGACGCCGCAGCGGAGTGCAACAACAAGCTGATCGGGCGGACGGGTCTCGACGTCGACGTCAAGCGCGCCGCCGATGAGCTGGGGTTCGGCAAGGAGCGGTGGCGCGA
>Ga0134121_10000249_pt1 | contig 64177 bp, 39 predicted proteins | sample KB301_FD_96463 | JGI IMG/M metagenome (GOLD analysis project Ga0134121, IMG submission 96463) | Terrestrial soil microbial communities without Nitrogen fertilizer from Kellogg Biological Station, Michigan, USA - KB3-0-1 | ecosystem: Environmental > Terrestrial > Soil > Unclassified ...
AGGTTACCGGATGAATCCAGTTTAATCACCCATCCATCTCTATAGCCATGGGCGCCTGTTACATAACCATCATGCGAAATGGTGGAGCCTACAACCACATACCCGTGATCGGTAGCTTGTTCAGCGGCATACGGCGCATCATAATCGGTGCCGCCATAAGATCTTTCCCATTGAATATTACCGGAAGCATCTATCTTAACTTCCCAGAAATCATGATCTCCCTGATTGTCGGAGACATCACCATTTTTAGATAGTGAGTTATTGGCCAAAAAGTAGCCGCCATCAGCCGTCTGTTTTATTGCCCAGCCAAGGTCCGCTCCTCTTCCACCATAGCAATGCTGCCATTGAATAGTTCCGGAAGCATCAGCTTTCACTACCCACACATCGGCAATGCCGTGGTTGTCGATTACATCACCATCATTTGAATATGCTCCGGCAGCGAAAATAAAACCACCATCGTCAGTTAATTCAAGTGAGCGGGTGAAATCATCACCCGAACCGCCAAAACATTTTTCCCACTGAAGAGTTGGTGGAGATTGTGCGAATGATGCGTGAATGAAAAATACAAGAAACGAGAAAAGTAGTAGTTGTGATTTCATGATTTAGGGGTTTTTAGATGATGAAAAAATGCAATTTAGATTTCACTGTTTGTTTATTTTTTATTTGAGTTCCCCGGGAATCAGGATTGATCGGGAGGCGTTTACAATTTTCTTAAGTTGAATTAGCGTTAAGGATGTTTATCAACTTCATCAATGACTTTCTTTATCATGAATTTTTTTAACTAAGGAGTTATTAGCCAGATGATTTTAATGTTCGGTGTTTTATAGAAATTACCTTAGGAACTGTTTGCCTGCAAGACTCCGGGAGGAAATGAACTAGAAATTCTGCTACCTACCAAAACCCTTCGACAGACCAGGGTGACAGTGCGCGGAGGTCAAGTTTAGAGCCTGTCGACCTGTCCCGACCCGATGCATCGGGATTCAGCAAACACTGGAGCAGCAAATTATTTCAAATATTTCCTAACAGCTTCTTATTGGACTCTCCTCACCGCCGAAAGTCTGAGGCAAGGCCCAAGCACAGTTGACCTGGGCCTTTGCGGTTCGACTTAATTATTGTTATTACTGCACAATCAGCTTTTGATTTGATTCGAAAGAAGTTGTTGGATCAATTCCTGAATCAGAAATCATTTTCACGAGATAAACTCCTTTTGAAAAATGGGTGGTGTTGAGCAGCAGTGAATGATCACCGGGCTCGACATTATCATTCAGCACTGTTTCAATTTCTTTCCCACTCAGGTCATACACCAATATATATACATGAGATGGTGCCGGGATGGCGAAGTGAATGCTGGCAAAGTCTTCAGCAGGATTAGGATAAATACTAAGCTGGAAATTATCAGCAGTCATGCTCCCCGCTTCCTTAAAGATCTTGGTAACAAATTTTGAGGAAAAAGAATATGATGAAGACGAATTCTGGCTGCTACAGTTTTCACTAATCTGCCATTCATAGTGGCTCGCCGGGGAGAGACCGGTTAATGGATATGAAGTTTTGGTTCCGTCAGGGATCGTTTTATATTTCCATATATCCGATGAAGTGAGCTTATATCGAATGCCGAACCCGGAAGGTGCTCCAACAATATTCCATCTCAGGGTTGCAGTGGTTGTTGTGATGTCAGTAGTGAAAAGATTTATAGGAGTATCAAACGAAGACGCACCTACCTGAACCTGGTTGGATGTCGCAGCGCAACCACCTGCATCAGTAACGGTGACGGTATAGATGCCTGCGGTCAATCCGATTATATCCTGTGTTGTTGCTCCGTTTGACCAATGGTAAGTGTACGGAGATGTGCCTCCTGAAGCCGTTAGATCAATGCTACCGTTATTGCCGGCGCATGTTTGGTCATTAACAGCAGTTGATAGTAAGAAATTGCAGGCGGGAGAAGAAAGTTTTACAACCCAAATATCATCGCCTCCGTGATTTCCTGATACATCGCCATCATTTGATTCAGTGTAGCCGCCGAGATAGTAATTTCCGGCGCCGTCATAATCAAAAACATAACCATAATCTTCAAGTGAGCCTCCCACACTTTTCTGCCATTGAATATTTCGTGATGAATCCAGCTTTGCTATCCAATAATCCAGATCACCATGATTCACGGTTACATCACCATCTGATGAACCTGTAGCGCCCATTACTAAATACCCTCCATCGTCGGTTGGCTCAATCCATCTTCCATAATCATCGCCCGAACCTCCCAAACATTTTTGCCATTGCAATATCCCTGTAGAATTTATTTTGAAGACCCAGATATCATCCTGGGTTCCATGATCACCGGAAACATCACCGTCATTCGACCTGGTATGTCCACTCACAACATATCCACCATCAGGAGTTTGCTCAATATACTTTGCCTCATCAGCCTGGGCTCCCCCATAGCAATGCTGCCATTGAATGATTCCGGCACCATTTAACTTCACTAACCAGACATCTTCAGTTCCGTGGTTGCCGCTCACGTTACCATCGTTCGAATAGGTGCCTCCGGCCACAATATATCCGCCATCAGAGGATTCCGAAACAGCAAAAATATCATCACCTTGCGTACCACCAAGTGCTCTCTGCCATTGAAGGTTACCGGATGAATCCAGTTTAATCACCCATCCATCTCTAAAGCCATGGGCACCTGTTACATTACCATCATTTGACTCGGAGGAACCTACAACCATGTACCCATGATCAGTAGTTTGTTCAGCGGCATACGGCGCATCATAATCGGAGCCGCCATAAGATTTTTCCCATTGAATATTACCGGAAGCATCTGTCTTTACTTCCCAGAAATCATGACTTCCGTGATTGCCGGTGACATCACCATTTTTAGATAGTGAGTTATTGGCCAAAAAATAGCCACCGTCAGCCGTCTGTTTTATTGCCCATCCAAGGTCGGCTCCTTTTCCTCCATAGCATTTCTGCCATTGAATAGTTCCATTTGCATCTGCTTTCACTAGCCACACATCAGCAATACCATGGTTGCCGGTTACATCACCATCACTTGAATATACTCCGGCAGAAAAAATAAAACCACCATCGTTAGTTAGTTCAAGTGAGCGGGTGAAATCATCCCCCGAACCGCCCATACATTTTTCCCACTGAAGAGCAGGCGGAGATTGTGCGAATGATGCGTGAATGAAAAATACAAGAAACGAGAAAAGTGGTAGTTGTGATTTCATGATTTAGGGGTTTTTAGATGATGAAAAAATGTAACTCGGATTTCACTGTTTGTTTTTATTTCATATTTGAGTTCTGCGAATCCCTATGGATCGGGACGCTTTTACAATTATCTTAAGTTGAATTGGTGATGGTGATGTTCATCAACCTCGTCAATGATCTTCTTAATCGTGAATTTTTTATCTCAAGAAATTATTAGCCATCTGATTTTAAGGTTCGGGGTTATAGAAATTACTTTTGGAGTCTTATCTGCAGGACTCCGTCTGGAAATGAACTAAAAACTCTGCTGTACCACAAAACCCTTTGACAAGCTCAGGGAGAGAGCTCGCGCGGGGTCATCTTAAGCCTGTCCACCTGTCCCGTCCCGATGCATCAGGATTCGGGAAACATTAGGGCAGCAAATTGCTTCAAAAATTTCCTCTCGTAGTCCTGAGGACAAACAGATTCTTAATGAAATTCTCCTTACTTCTTAAGCGTATTGAATTGGAATGGTGAATTCTGACTATTCAAATTGGTCGGTGACTCTGATGGGCTGCTTTCTACTTTATTGTAAATTATTTTAATTAGAGTTTGGATTTTTCACGACGTAGCATATAAAAAATGTGCCAAGAAACAGGAGATATTTCTCAGGAGATTTTAGGATAATATGTGTGGGGTTCACAAGCTGCTGGTTCTGTCTTACTCAATGCTCACGCAAAAAACATCAGCGGCAAAGTTTAAGCAAAGCCCTGAGCACAGTTGACCTGTACCTTTACGTAACCAACTTCAGCTCTGTAAAGAAGGAGGGCAGTCATTTACCCGATACATTACAATTACCGGGTCATTGAGAAGAAACTGCTGTAGACTTTTGCTCTTCATATCTTATGCAAAAGAACAGGACTATAAAAATTAATCCACCAATGGTTACCAACTTCAAATGTTGTGTAATCAAATTTAGCTCTCTCCCAATAATTCCATCTGTGGTGAGAACCATCAGGAAAAAAGCCAGGGTACAAAGAAGTATTTGATATGGTTTCGGTTTGCAGGCAATTAAATAATGAATAACATAAATTATAAGAGGAGTCATGAATACAAAAGCATGCTTCTGCTGCATCGGGAAAATCAATGGAATGCTCGCAAGCAGATAGCTAAGTTCTGCTGCTTCAACCTTATTGTTTGTATTCCCCGAAAAAAACTTTGATCCGGGTATGAATAAAAACGCAATTATCAAAATCCCAATGGCTGTGTAGATAATGATGACGATTTCTTTTATTGTGAGATCATTAAAGCTAAAGAAGGAATGCAAAAACGAAGAGGCCGCAACAAACCACGAAGGAATGGCGGTGTACAAATCGTGAGTTTTTGACATGGTCGGATTGCTGGATGCTATGTTCACAGAAACTTTAAAAGGGTTAATTACTTGTATCCATTGATCATATAAACTTAGGTTATAGCTCCAGCGCCCGGAAAGAAAGGGGAGAAACATAAGAATCACGACCCACATTAGAAAGAGTGTAAGCGCTTTAAAATTTCTTTTGTAGATTAGATACGGAATAAAAATAACAGAGAAGGTTTTGATAAATAAACCTGCTGCTAACAAAACCGTCCCGATTATTTGATTGCTTCCTTTTATTTGATGCCATCCTTCAACCATGCTCCAGAGCAGGAATACCGTAACGTTGCCAAGGTCGAAGTCATATAGCAAAAACCGGAGGACAAATAAATAGGAGAGAAGCAAGATGGTCGCTTTCTTTTTGTCAGGGAGGGTTTTATAGCTCAACATGTTTGCAATGATAATAAATGTGCGATACAGGAGCATTAGCTTAACAGCATCCCAGAGAAGCAGTGATATCTGAAAAGGCAAAAAAGTTAAAGGCACCATGGCGAAGACAAATAGTGGTGAGTATAGATAGAAGACTGCGCCAATATCATATTGAGGAATCCATACATTGTATAACGGTTGCCCGGATTTATAAAGAGAAGATGCTTTCATGTACATCATCCAATCCATACCCGGCTTATCAAGGAAATTGATGGAGATGGCAATCACCAGTGAAAGGAGAATTAGGCCTCGTATAAAATTAAAGGTGTATATACCCTTTAAAAAGATAACTCTCTTATTCATTTCAGGACTGTTAAGTTTGAAGCAAAGCCCTAAGCGCAGTTGGCTTGTTCCTTTTGTCTATAGGGCATCTCTAAAAACCTACCACTAATCCTTTTCCCTCAGGAGAAGGAATCAGGATGAGGAAATAAAATGAAGATTTTTAGAGATACCCTATAAGCTTAGCACGACCTTCATTTCTCCCTAGAACTTCAACCCCAGCTTCGCAAATAAAAACGTCCCGTCAAATCCCATTTGAACTGCATCCCATGCGCCCCCACTTTCTGTCTCATACGGATCGTAGTGATCAGGATAGGCATTGGTTAAATTCACGGCCCCTATATTTAAGGAAATATTGCTGCTGATGTTGTAACCGAGTGTTAGGTCAACTGTAAATTTTGTACCGTACTCGTAGGGCTTGGGATCGTAATCATAAAACTTTAGTCCCGCCCATTCATTCAAATGAAGAACGGCACTGAATTTTTGGTGACGCCAGGCGATTCCTAAATTCATTTTTGTTGGCGGCGCTGAGTTCACTAAGAATGCACTGTCACGCGGACCAAAGTATGAGTCTTGCTTTCCTTCGAGTAGCTTGTTGGTTTTCACTTCATCTACCGCCATGTGGTTTATATTGCCAACATAAGTGAATGTGAGCCGGTCATTGTCACCGAGTTTCACAGAATAGTTAAGCACAATGTCAACTCCATAGGTCGTAGTGTTCACTGCATTGGTGAAGAACTGTGCTGCAGTAACTCCTAACGAATCCAAAGCGGGGCCAATGATCGAATCTTCATCAGAAAAAGTACCGGTGAGCACAATGCGGTCATTGATCTTCACATAATATCCGTCAATGGTTGCCGAAAAACCATTCACCGGGTTCAGTGTAAATCCCAAACTTCCTGTGACAGCCCTCTCTTGTTTCAAAGCAGGAATGCCGAGGGCATGTGCAATATCGCTGGTGTTATTGGCGATCACGGCGTCGAAAATTTTTCCGTTCTGTACATTAGTAAAGGTTTGGTTGTAATAAATCTGCGCAAGAGAAGGAGCGCGGAATCCTGTGCTCACTGAGCCTCTGATCGCAAACTTATCATTCAGCGCTAAGCGTGTTGCGAACTTTCCGTTGATCGTGCTTCCGAAGTCGCTGTAGTTTTCTGCGCGAAGAGCAACATCGAACATGAAATTTTTTGTGAGGTTTAATTCAAGATCAGCGTATCCTCCAATATTGGTTCTGCTTTCATCCACTTCATTTGCAGGACGGAAACCCGGGAATCCCTGCGAGCCGCCCGGACGATTGGTAGTGTCAATCTCGCCCGTGAAAATTCCCTGGTCATCAAAAACAGAATCAATGCTGAAGATCACCGGTCCGTACGTTTGCCATGATCCTTCTTCACCTGCGAAGATTTGATAATTCTCAGACCGGAATTCTCCGCCGAAAGCGATGTTCATTCCACTTAAAACATTTTTATTGAAGCGGCTCACATCAAGCGTCACTGTATTTTCTGAAAGCTGTGTGCCTCCATCATCGAAGTGAGTAGGTGATGCACCTTCAAGTGAGGCATTCAAGGTGTGATCACCATAGAAATGAAATTTGTTGGAGCCGTAAGCATCGCTCAGATCAAATTTCCAATCACCCAACTTTGTGCGTATACCGGCCGCCGCTGCAAGGTCACCGATCTTTGATTGAATGATGGGATCGAAACCATCCGGATAAATGCTGAGGACGTTTCTTTCTGATTCAGGAGAGCGGGTGAAAGCGTAGGCATCGGTTGTTCGATAGCTGTATCCTCCGAAAGCATATACATCGGTTTTTTCGCTGAAAGGAATTTCGAGATTCGCCATTCCTTCATAGTTGTCGGCCGATGCATCCCCGTATTGATTGCGCACATCATTGGGATGATGATACCATGCAGTGTCAGTATTCGCGCGGTTTGTGAAGCCATGTTTCAGGTAGTCGAAAGAAAAATTCAGGTATCCCTTACTTCCAATTTTAAAACCATAGTTGACACCAAGCAGCGCTTGTCCTCCATCAAATGTTTTATCATCCGGCCGGTATTTAGCGAGGTTCGTGCCACCTTCGATGTTGCCTGTGAATTCGCCGGTTGATTGTTTCAAAACAATATTGATGACTCCGGCAATGGCATCGGATCCGTATTGGGCAGAAGCACCATCGCGCAAAATTTCAATGTGATCAATGGAAGAAATCGGAATTGCATTGAGATCTGTTCCCGTGTTACCACGTCCGCGAGTTCCGTAAATATTGATGAGTGAAGATTGATGCTGTCGCTTTCCATTGATGAGCACGAGTGTTTGATCAGGACCTAATCCGCGCAATGTGGCAGGATCAACATGATCGGCGCCATCAGAACCCGATTGTTTGTTCGCATTGAAAGAAGGAGCCAGGTAATGAAGAAGCTGGTTCACATCCAACTGCCCCATTTCATTCGAGATTTTTTTCAGGTCAATGTAATCCACCGGAACAGGAGTGTTGGTGATGGAGCGATTGAGGGAGCGGCTGCCCACCACCTCTACGACAGCAAGTTCCGTGCTGGCATCTTTCATGGTGATGTTCATGGCGCCCGCCGCGCTCACGACAATTTCCTGCGGAGCAAACCCCACGTAGGTCAATAGCAGTGTGGCAGGTAAAGATCTTGCCGTGATGGAATAGTTTCCTTCCTCATCAGAATAGGTTCCGTTGTTGGTCCCTTTTTCAGCAACCGTGACACCAACAAGCGGCTGGTTATTGCTGTCGGTAATTTTTCCACTGATGATTGTTTGCGCGAATAGCAACGCGGGTAATGCTGCGATGCAGAGTATGAGTAAAAGTTTTTTCATGAGGATAGTGATTTGAAGAAGGAAAGGTGAGAAGAAATTTCTTGAAAGTTGATTGGCAGGTGAAGTTTTTTTAAACACTTAACGAGTCTGTCAAAAACAGGCTCACTCCCGGTCCGTCCTTGCGCTATTTCTTAACTAAAGGAAGAACCCCTCTCTCAAAAGAACCCGATCTCAAAATAGTTTCCGCTTGAAGCGATACACGTAAAGAAAAAATCAAAGAGTGAGTTTTTAATTCGGACAGTTCACGTTGCATCTGTTTAATTCTTTCTTCCCAAAATCATTTTCCGCCTTCATCATGAATTAGATTTACCAAAACATACATACCACACCTGATGAAAGACGACCGTAAGATTTTCGTGCTCGACACCTCTGTAATTATATATGATTACAATGCGATTAAAAATTTCAAGGAGCACGACCTCGTAATACCCATTACCGTTTTAGAAGAACTCGATCAGTTCAAGAAAGGAGATGATGATAAGAACTTCGCGGCGCGCGAATTTATCCGGTACATTGATCAAGCGAGCGGGAGTGAAACGCTGCAGGATTGGACGCACATCAATGGACGAACTCACGGATTGTTCAAGATCGCGATGGGAAATCCGAATGGCATTGACGTAGATAAGGTTTTTGGCGAGGTAAAACCCGATCATAAAATTCTGAATGCTGCACTTCGCATTCAGAAAGAAAACCCTGACCGCAAGGTGGTGCTTGTTTCAAAGGATATCAACCTTCGCATAAAAGCAAAGGCGCTGAACCTCACCGCTGAGGATTATCAAACCGGGAAGATCAAAAATGCTGATGAACTCTATACCGGAAAAACAGTGATGGATAAAGTTCCTGATGCTGTGCTGAATGAACTGTACACGAATGGCGAGTGCCGCGCTTCATTGCTCTTCAAAAAGATTCATCCGATTGCCAATCATTTTTATTTGCTCAATCATGATGGGAAAACTTTGATTGCTTCTTACAATGCTTCCACACAAAAGATGGAGTTAGCAAAGAAGCGCTCATGCTTTCATATTATGCCGCGCAACGCAGAGCAGATTTGTGCGATTGAAGCGATTCTTAATCCGAACATAAGTTTGGTTACGCTGCAAGGTGTGGCGGGAACAGGAAAAACTTTATTATCTCTCGCAGGTGCACTCGAGCAGCGACGGAATTTTCACCAGATATATCTCGCACGCCCGATTGTTCCGCTCAGTAACAAAGACATCGGTTATTTACCCGGCGACATCAAAAGCAAACTAAATCCTTACATGGAGCCCCTGTGGGACAATCTTAAGTATATCAAGAATCAATTCAGCGAGCGTGACAAGGAATGGAAGCAAATTCATGAAATGGTGGAGAATGAAAAGATCGTAGTGTGCCCGCTTGCTTATATCCGCGGCAGAACTTTCGCTAACATCTTCTATATTGTGGATGAAGCACAAAATCTCACACCGCATGAAGTAAAAGCGATTGTTACACGGATTGGAGACAACAGTAAAATTATTTTTACCGGAGATATTCATCAAATAGATACTCCTTATTTGGACTCACGAAGCAATGGGTTAAGTTATTTGATGCAACGATTCAGGGGAAATCCGGTTCACGCTCACATCACCTTAGAGAAAGGAGAGCGCAGTTTGCTTGCTAACCTGGCAAATGAACTTCTGTAAATGCGACTCATAAATTGAGGACTATTTTTTTCTGGTTTTATTTGATTCGTGGCCACTTTTCATCCCAAATTCTTGCTCATCATTGAAGCTGCCTTCATCCATTCATGCATCTATTTTTTACTGCCGAGACACTCTCATACAACATTATCCATCAGTGATTCCAGAGAATAATCCGACTTGGGGACAACAATCTTGTCGCAAGCAGAAGAAGAGTCCTGATAGGCAATGATGCAAGCATGGAATATTCAGAGAGGAAATTTTTCCATCAAAAATATTTTCCTGAAAAGAAGTGACATCGTCATTTTCCGTGATATATTCAACGCCTGATTTCGTGCTGTTTGGATTTTCTTCACTCCCCGCCAAAGCGCCCGATGCCGTTCAACAATAAGTCCGATTCATCTTCACCGGAAAATTATTCTGACGAAAGTGCGTCCCAACCAAATTCCTCTCAGACGTCAGGAAAACAGAAGGACAATCAATCCTTCAACATTCAGATCCCATCCATTAGTTTACCCAAAGGCGGTGGTGCTTTAAAAGGCATTGATGAAAAATTCCAGGTCAATGCTGCCAACGGTACTACAGTATTTAATCTCCCGCTGCCGTTTTCAAAATCACGCAGTGCTTTCGGTCCTTCGCTTGGTTTGAGTTACAACTCCGGTGCGGGCAACAGTGTATTTGGTTTGGGATGGAGTTGTGATGTGCCTTGCATTCAACGCAAGACAGATAAAAAACTTCCTCAATACCGGGACAAAGAAGAGAGCGACACTTTTCTTTTTGCTGGCGCTGAAGATTTGGTTCCCTTTCTCACACAGCAAGGTGATGATTGGATTGGAGATGATGTTACCGCTGAAGTGAAACGTTATCGTCCGAGAGTGGAAGGATTATTTGCCCGCATTGAAAAAATAGAAAAGGACGATTCGCTGTACTGGAAAGTAACAACCAAAGAAAACGTTGTCACCTTTTTCGGAAGAACAGAACTCACTCGCATTTCAGATCCAAATATTACCGATCCAAAAGATTATTCAAGAATTTTCAAATGGCTGCCCGACTTTAGTTATGACGACAAAGGCAACTGCATGGAGTTTGAATATGTTGAAGAAGATTTAGCGAATGTTCCATTGCAGGTAAATGAAAAAAACCGCCTAAATGGAATTGCTCTTTTCACCAACAAATATTTGAAGCGCATTAAATACGGAAACAAGAATCCGTTTTATGCAGATAAAGATTCTCCTTACAATCCAGCTTCTCCTTCATCTCCTGAGTATTTTTTTGAAACTGTTTTTGATTACGATGATCACGAAGATGCGATACCATCTACTGAGGTGCAACAGGATTGGAGTTGTCGCACCGATCCATTCTCCGATTGCAAAGCAGGATTTGAAATTCGCATCTATCGTTTGTGCAGGCGCATTTTATTCTTCCACAATTTTATTGAACTGGATGGTGAACCAACTCTTGTACGCTCACTGAATTTCTCATACAAACATTTCAAAAATTCTACTGAAGAAAATACTGAAGCCGACTACATCATTGCCATTGAACAAACCGGGTACAAGGGAAATGTAAATGATGGTTACGACAGCAAGTCATTACCGAAATTAGAATTCACTTACAATGAATGGGAGTGGAACACCAATCCCGAAGTTCAGCATGTTTCAGAAGAAAATCTGATTCACGCTCCTGTTGGTATCGGAAATAATTATCAGTGGACTGATTTTTTTGGCGAGGGAATTTCAGGCATTCTCACCGAGCAGGCAGATACATGGTATTACAAAAGCAATTTGGGTGATGGTGATTTTTCCATTGCGCAACCTGTTATGACGAAGCCCAGCCTCAACGGGCTTTCTTCAGGATTACTGCAACTTCAGGATGTAGAAGCTGATGGAAGAAAATTTATTGTAAGCACCGATAAAGCGCTGAATGGCTATTACGAGCAAACGGATGAAGGCGATTGGTATCCGTTCAAGCCATTTGAAAATTCCGTGAACATTGATTTGCAAAATGACAACATAAAATTTCTTGACCTGAATGGTGATGGCATTCCTGAACTGGTGCTGAGTGAAGAGTGTGTGTTCACATGGTATGCATCAAAAGGTACGGAAGGATTTGAAGAAGCCATGCATTCTGCAAAACCATTCGACGAAGAACTTGGACCTGCATTGATTTTTGCCGATCAGCAGCAACGAATTTATCTCGCTGACATGAACGGTGATGGATTAACAGACATTGTCCGCATTAAAAATGGTGAGGTATGTTATTGGAGCAATCTCGGCTATGGAAATTTTGGCGCGAAGGTTACGATGGACAAGGCTCCCGTTTTTGATTCGGCAGAAGATTTCAATCCTGCTTACCTGCATTTGTTTGATGTGTCGGGAACGGGAGTTACCGATTTGGTTTACCTCGGCAAGAATTCTTTCAAAGCATTCTTCAATCTGAGCGGCAATGGATGGAGCGATGCCAATGAGATAGAAAATTTTCCTTCTGTTGAATTGCCCAACACGGTGAACGTAATGGATTTTCTCGGTAACGGAACCGGTTGCATTGTTTGGAGTTCTCCGCTTCCCGGCAACAGCGGTACTGCAATGCGTTACATTGATTTGATGGGAGGAATAAAACCGTACATCGTGTCATCGTATAAAAATAATTTCGGGAAGCAAACAACTGTTGAATACAAAAACTCCACGAAGTTTTACCTCGAAGATAAACTGAATGGCACTCCGTGGATTACCAAACTTCCTTTTCCTGTGCAATGTGTAAGCAAGCTGGAAATTACTGAAGATGTTACGGGTGTACGTTTTACCAATCAGTACAGTTATCATCACGGATATTATGACCATGCAGAACGCGAGTTCCGGGGCTTTGGAAGAGTGGAACAAACCGATACGGAATTTTTTGACGATTACAAAATGAATACAAATCCTGATGGAAGTCATCAGATTGTTGACGCAGATTTTTATCAGCCCCCTGTACTTACCAAAACATGGTATCACACAGGAGCATTTCTCGATAGTAATAAAATTCTTACTCAGTTTAAATCAGAATATTTTGCAAATGAATATGAGCTTCCTGATGCAGTTTTAGATGATGCATGGACTGTCCAGGAGTGGCGTGAAGCCTTGCGTGCATGCAAAGGCATAGTGTTGCGGCAGGAAGTGTATGCGCCTGATGGAAGTGACAAACAAAATAATCCTTATTCAGTTGCTTCACACAATTGCAATATTCAAATGTTGCAACCTGTTGATGAAAGCCCACACGCTGTTTTTCTTGTTACCGAAAGCGAAGCAATCACTTACAGTTATGAGCGCAATACTGCAGACCCGCGCATAGCACATTCGCTGAATATTGTAATTGATACTTATGGAAATATTCTTGAATCAGCGGCAGTTGTCTATGGAAGAAAAGATGGTATTGAAGCTGAATTGCCCGGTGATTTGGCTCTTGATACAGACACAGTAAAACTTGTAAATGATGAGCAGCATAAAATCCACATCATCTATTCAAAAAATAACTTTACTAATTCATTTGAAGAAGATTATGCATATCGTTTGCCTGTTGCTTATGAAAATATTTCTTATGAATTAACCGGACTTCCTTTATCAAGCGGGAATGAATATTTTTTACCTTCTGATTTTCAAGATGTTTTTGTCACTGAGAAAGAAAAGACAGCAGGGAAAAAAGGCGCTGTCGAAATCTCTTATCAATCTGCTGCTGATGGCTCATTTCAAATCAGAAAAATTGAACACGTTCGAATTCTATTTCAGAACGATTTAACTACTGTTGTTCTTCCGCTTGGTACAATTGAATCACTCGGGTTAGGATATGAATCATACAAGTTTGCTTTTACAACTTCTATGCTTGAAGATATTTTTGTTGGACTTGATATTAACACGCCACTAACTGAAGCCGGGTATTTTCATTTTGCTGATGATGCTGACGGTGCAAACGAATTTTGGATTCGTTCAGGAACGGCTGTATTTCCTGCTGATCCTGCAACTCATTTCTATCTTCCTGATAAATTTATTGATCCGCTTGGCAGCGAAACAACAATTACATTTTATAAAAACAGTGATGGCATCAATTATCATTTACTAATTTCAGAAACAGAAGATGCATTGCACAATAAAGTTGCTGTTGAAAAATATGATTTCCGTTTTCTTGCTCCTCAAAAAATGATTGACATCAACGGCAGTGCAAGTGAAGTTGCTTTCGATATACTTGGCTTGGTTGCAGGAATGGCAGTGAGCGGAAAAAACGGTGAAGGAGATAACCTTGATGGTTTTGTTGCTGATTTGGAACCGGATGACATTGGCAAATTTTTCAGCGATCCACAATATCTCGTAGAGACGGAAACTTTTGCGTCTCTAATTCTCGGCAATGCAACAGCACGTTTTGTTTATGATTTTACAAGAACAGCAGTAAGCACCGCTGCTGTTGCGGGCATTGTGCGCGAAAAACATTTGCATCAGTTAACGGGTGCAGAAGAATCAAAACTGCAAATGAGTTTTGAATACACTGATGGCTTCGGAAAAGTAGCCATGAAAAAAGTGCAGGCAGAACCGGGTGAAATAAGACAACTAAAAGATACAGGAGGATTTGAATACGTTTCAATCAACCCGCGTTGGGTTGGAAACGGAAGAACCGTTTTGAATAACAAAGGAAAACCCGTTAAGCAGTATGAGCCATACTTCAGCGGCACACACGAATATGAAACCGAAAATGAAATTGTGGTATGCGGTGTTACACCATTATTGTATTATGATCCTTTAGGGCGTTTGATAAAAACTGTATTGCCTGACGGAACATTTTCAAAAGTTGAATTTGACGGATGGTTTCAAAAAACATTCGATGGAAATGATACGGTGCTTGAAGTTGATAATGCATGGTATGCTGAAAAATCAACCGGCACTGATGAAGAAAAAGATGCAGCCGAAAAAGCAAAGGCACATTATAATACTCCTGCCACAATACATCTCGATTCTCTCGGCAGAAGTTTTTACAGTATTGCACACAATGTGTTTACTGATAGCGCAGGCGGTGAACACATAGAATTTTACGGCTCGTATACCGAACTCGACATTGAAAACAATCCGCGCAAGCTGGTGGATGCGCGCGGCAATGCTGTTATGCAATATAAGTATGACATGCTGGGCAATGTAATCTATCAGCAAAGCATGGATGCGGGCGAGCGATGGTTACTGAATGATTGCATGAATAATCCACTGTACAAATGGGATTCAAAAGAAACTGTCTTTCATTTTCTCTATGATGAAATTCACCGTCCCACACTGGTTGAAGTAACAGAGAAGGACACAGCCACCATTGTTGCAAGAAGAATGGAATACGGTGAGACGCATGCATCGCCAACGAATTACCTGCGCGGCAAAGTGGTAAAAGCTTACGATGGTGCCGGCATTGTTACGAGCGGGAGCTATGATTTCGAAAAGGAAGAATTTGATTTGAATGGAGGGTACGATTTCAAAGGCAATCCTCTAATATCATCGCGACAACTTTGTGGCGAGTATAAAAACACAATTGACTGGACCGATGAATCGCTTGTCAGTATATACGGTGATCCTTACACAACGCAAACAGAATATGATGCGCTGAACCGGCCGATAAGAATTATTACTCCTGACGTAAGCGAATTCACTCCCCTATACAACGAAGCATCACTTTTGGAGACGATGACCGTGAACATTCGCGGAACAAAGGTGCATGAATTCGTCAGTGATATTAATTATAATGAGAAGGGACAACGTGTAGATATATCTTATGGTAACGGAACAAAAACATCCTATGAGTATGATGAAAAAACATTTCGCATAAGCCGCATACTCACGACACGGAAGGTTGATGACAAAATAGAAAACTTGCAGGACCTTAATTACACTTATGACTGCGTTGGCAATATCACAATGATTAAAGATGCAGCGCAGAAAAAAGTTTTCTTTAATAACTCTGAAATAGAAGCCAATGGAGATTATACTTATGACGCTGTCTATCGGCTGATCAAAGCAACAGGCAGGGAACATGCAGGTGGGAACCTGCCGGTGAGTGAATACGATCATCATCGCATGTTTCAAACAGTTATTCCCACTGATGATGACAGTGCATTACAGAATTACCAGCAATGTTATGAGTACGATGCCGTGGGTAATATGATGAGGATGATTCACAATGCCGGCGTAGCTCCATTTGCAAACAGGTGGACACGAACCTTCGAATATGAAGAAACTAACAACCTCCTGAAGACAACACAAGTCGGCGCTGATCTTCCCGACTCATACGTGTTCGATGTACACGGCAACATGCTTACCATGCCGCACCTGAAAGCATTGAACTGGAATTTTGAAGATCATCTGCAAAGCATCGAGCGATCATCATCAAATGCTGAAACCAATTTCAACAAAGCATATTATGTGTACGATGGCAGCGGCAACCGTGTAAGAAAAGTTATCACTTATGGTAATAGCGTAACTGAAGAACGCATCTACCTCGGTGCTCTCGAAATCTTTACTCAATCAAGCGGTGATTCAATTTCTGTTCGCAGGGAAACCTTGCATGTGATGGACGATAAGAGAAGGATTGCCATGGTGGATACAAAAACAATTGACGATAATGCTGAGGTTGAAGAATCACTCATTCGCTATCAATACGACAATCATCTTGGCACTGCCTGCATTGAACTGGATGATGATGCGAACATTATCAGCTATGAGGAATATTATCCTTTCGGTAGCACGACTTACCAATGCGTAACAACTGATATTGAAGTGCCTCCAAAACGATACCGCTACACGGGCAAAGAGCGTGATGAAGAAAGTGGATTGTATTATCATGGGGCGAGGTACTATGCACCGTGGTTGGCGAGATGGACGGCGGCGGATCCGATTGGAGTGGGAGATGGTTGGAATATTTACCAAATAGTAAAAAGCAACCCGATAAATAGGATTGATCGAAGCGGAAATGCCTCTCCCGGTATTGCGGAGATTGAACATGAACGAAATGAGCATGAGCAATGGCTTAGGGATCCAAATAGTCCTGGCCATTTGGCGATTCAATCAATTGGTGATGGAGATATCATGGGAGGATCTGGCGCTGCCACTTTAGGCGCAATGATTACCCATTACTTTGTATTACACGATGCTGAGCCAACACCTGAAGATGCAGCGGCACTTGCAATGAGTTTTAAGGGTGCTGTTTATCACTACGTAAATACTCAACAACAGTTAAGGACCCAAACTAAATTACCTAACACGCCTGATGTCGACGACGTGCGTAGTGCTTCGCCACCCTCTAATCAAGTATCTCAAGTAGGTCCCTCTAATACCGAGGATCAATATAGAACTTCGCCATCAGTAAGCCTTCCACCTCCTCCTCCTCCTCCACCACCTTCTGAACCAACTACCCCATCTCCATCGGGGCCACCTCCACCCCTTGGTGAGCCAGTAATAGGTGAACCACCTTCCCCGAACGGCAAGACAACCGCACTACAACGCCCTGCTAAACTTAGTTCAGCAGGAAACCTTTTATATCTTAAACCGACGGTTACTAAGAATGGAACACAAGTGAATAGATGGATGCGTGCCGACCCTGAATCGCCATCGGGAACTGGTAGTCCTCCTAAACTGCAATTAGGAAGAGCACTTGATGAAGCAGCTAAAGACACGGCAACAACCTATGGCCTTAGTACAGATGTTAGGACTCCACTTCCAGGCATGACAACGCCTACTGGCGAGCAAAGTACGGTCATCTGGGATGCAGGATTACCATGGGTGGATGATACGGTTTCGACAAATTATGATTTTAAATTAAGTGCTCAAGCTCCTTTAACCGATAATCAAAGTGCATACATTAATATGTTCGGTTATGGAAATGTAGAAATTCTTTACCCAGGTAATTCATGGCTTTTTCAACCTACTGGTTATGAAAATGGAGAATGTCATTAAATCAAGTTCATATAGGGCATATAAAAAATAGAAATATTACTAATGAACCTTAAACTGGCGCGCGAATGCAGCCGAGGAATACGCGAAGAGGGTTCGCGTGCCAAGGCATACTAAATAGAGTCAACAGTAAAAAATTAAAATTACAACACACTCCATGAAAATCAAACTCAACTCGCTTCAAACAAATATCAACCTGCTAATGATATTTGCTGGCGTGCTGGGGTACGTCATCATCCTGCTGTTGTTTTTCTTTGAGAATATTTTTACGAATGCTCCTGCAATTAATACAAACGGTGAACAGCAAAATCTTTTTTACAACAATCACCCGACTTACCTGCTTTTGCTTGCCAATGCGATGCTGCAGGGTGTAGTTTGGTGTATACTTATTTTCCCGGCCACAGCAATTATTTCAAGAATCAAAAATGAATTTGGAACTGAGTATAGAATATGGCCAACGTTTGTTGTACTGCTTATAGCATTCCTCATTGTTGCCATCACTTCAATAGCATCCATTTCTCATTATCTATCTCCTCCTGCATCGCCCTACAATCACGGAGGTGTCAAGGATTTGCTTTTCATCAGTACGGCTCTCCTTATGGGTCTCTATTTTCTGCTGGGGATTGTAATGGTTGGAAGAAAATGCCTTGATAAAATGGAGCACAGAGATTATGATGTGAGTGATTACAGGCGGCTGCGCGGCTACCAGGATTTGTTGATGAATTTCACCGCGTTAATCCTTACGTTAGGAGTCATCAGCTCAATACTTTTTCACAAAGCATTCATTGAATCGGGCAGCGAAGCAAAACTCTTTCCGCCCGAGTTCTCAATCATGTTTGGGTTTATCAATACGTTGCTGTTGCTGATATTTTATCTGCCTAATTATTTTATCATGCTCGATTATGGTAAGCGCATTATTGAAAATAAATTCCCTATTGAGAATGAGAAGAAGGAAGTCATTCTTGTCAATGTCGAAAATCAAAACAACCTGTCGAAGAGTTTGAAAGTTGATTTAACCGTTACAGAATCCATAAAGAAAACATTGCTCATACTGTCTCCACTACTCAGTGGCTTACTGCCGAAGGTATTGGAGTTGTTTGGTAAATAGTCATTGCTCAATGTAAATACACCACCCACATGAAAAAGCAAACACGCTCAAAGAAAACCACAGCAAAAAAGAAAACCGGTACTCCGGTGAAAGAAGCGGCTGCTGGGGTTAACCCGATTGGCGATCCGATTGAGAACCCTGTGATTGACCTTCCAAATCCGGATGTTGTCTTGGATCCGGTTGAACAACCAATTCAGTTGACCGTAACTTTTTCCGGCACGGTAAAGCACAGCACCGGCAACGCTATTGCTGGATTAACTGTGACAGTTTACCGGCGTGATGTGTTCAGTAAAACACCGCTTGCCACTGCCATCACTGACAGCAATGGAACTTACAGTGCCTACTTCAATCAGCTTGCAGAAACAAACATCGCTTACCAGGTTGAGGTGCTCGACGCAGATGTTACCCTCGCTTCATCCGATGTGTTTTTGAAAATAGCAACCACTAATACTGTGGACTTCACCATCAGTGATCCGAATTACAAGGGCACTCCAAAGTTTTCTCAGCACAGCACGTTGCTTAATGATGTTCTCACTCAAGTGAAAGCGAATGCAGCGACACAGAAACTTTCCACCGGCGATTTGTACCTGATCGCAAACAACAAAGGATGCTCAGCGCAGGATGCCTATCACTGGCTGAAGGCGCAGGAATGCAGTGACAACACGGGCATTGAAGCAGAAGTTTTTTACGGGCTTTTCAAAAGCGGATTGCCTGCAAGCCTGATGCAGCTTGGTTACAAAAAGGGAGATGAAATAAAAAAGGCGCTGCAAGATGCTGCCACAAATAATCACATCTCGGATGATATGTCCGCAAGAGCCGATGACATTGTGCAGCAATGGTACAGCTATGTTGCAAATCGTGCACTCACTGCGAAAGCGGATCAGTTAGACGCATCATTAGGCGATATTCTTTCTATCGTGATTGAAGACAAGGATGTGCATCAGCAGATCATGATGAGTTACCTGAACAATGAAGGCACACTGGAAGACTTCTGGAACAACCTTCCTGCGATTACAGGGAGTGTGTCAATAGCGGATGATGCGAATCTCGTGTTGCGGCTTGCTGCTTTCAACGGGATGCAACCCTACATGACGATGGGCTTGCTCGATGAATCGAAGAAGTACAAGGGAAAAAATTATTTCCGCATCATGGCGCGGTATGATAAATGGAACATGAACAACCACATCAATATCTGGAGTAATCAGTACAAGCAGGAAACGATTGTTCCCAAATTCATAGTTGGTGAAAATGAATCTCAGCGTCGAGTTCAATATGCTGAGGTGCTAACGGATAAGCTGAAGAAACAATTTCCAACGCAGCGACTTCTTGGTGATTTGATGAGGAAACAATCCGCGGCCACAGATACGGTTGCAGGTGCTGCTGCACCGGCAGCAGCAGATGCAGAAAAGACAGCAACCTGGGAAGATGTTTTTGAAACGCCAATGAGTGAGATGATCACATTCCTGCAGCACAATACTGAATTTGAATTTGCAGATGTGGACAGCAAAACTTTCGGTGAAGGAACAACGCTGAATTTGAGCGGCGTAAAAGATGTTTCAAAACTAAAATCGGATGCGGGTCCGATCAAGGTTCTTTTTTCTTATACCACCAACACCGATGCAATCATTACACTGCTTAATGATGACATCATGTACTCCGGCAATATTGTAAGCATGACCAAGAGCGTATGGGTGGCGAACTATGGCAACTTATTCGAATCAGAAGCAGAAGCAGAGAATGCTTATGCAGTTGCTTATACTAACTACTACATGTGCCTTGCTGCTTACGGCATGATTCACCCAGGACTAAACATCTCACTTGCTGCTGTTCCCTCGATAAAAGACAATCCGGCAATGGCCGACTGGCGAACGATGTTCGGAAGCATTGACACGTGCGAGTGCGAGCACTGCATGTCAGTATACAGTCCTTCAGCATACTATGCTGACCTGCTCAGTTTCATCAGGCAGCGCGCCGGGGATGAGGACTCTGACGGAGTAACCCTTCCGTATGCTCAACTCATTCTGCGACGCAACGATCTCCTTCATATTGATCTCTCCTGTGAAAATGCAAACACACCGATGCCGTATGTTGATCTTGTGATTGAGCTGCTGGAGAATTATATCCTGAATTTGCCGGGAAGTTCGGATGCGCCAAAGAGTTACCAGACAAGAGGCACTGCGGCAGAACTTGCTGCTAATCCGCAGCACGTTTACAAAGATTATGATGCGGATGGCAACTTCACCGGATACAATGATTATCTCAATTATGTTGACGCATACGTGCCGTTGAAGTCAGCAGTGTTTCCGCTACCGCTTCCGTTCAACTTTCCACTGGAAGAAGCACGTGTTTACCTTAAACACCTCGGCATTCCGCGTCATGAAATCATGACGACATTCTTTTCGGGAAATGAAACAGAAGCATTCACAAATTATGACATCAACATCGAGCGCTATCAGATTTCACCCGAGGAAGGAAAAATTATTATCGGTGAAACCACCGGTGATGGTGGTGGTGATAACGGTGTATGGAATTTCTATGGATTCAATACCAAAGGAACAGCAATTGAAATTGTAGATCCTCAGAGCCAGGGAACAATGATCTCAATGTCATGGGATGACTATCTTGATGAGACTAACCTGCTTAATCGCAGAGTAGATATTTTCCTTCAACAAACGAAGCTTACCTACAAAGAGCTGCTCACATTACTTGAATGCAATTTCATCAATCCTTTTATTGCGGACGGTATCCGCGCCATCACTACGCAGGCAATCTCAGGAGATAATGCAACCTGTCAACTTGATGAATTGAAGTTGAACGGAATGACTGAAGACCATCTGAAAAAAATTCACTGCTTCATTCGGCTGTGGAGGAAACTGAATTGGGATATGTGGGATCTCGACCGCGCACTCATGGTATTTCATACCCCCGAACTGAACAGTGGCGATCTCAAGATCGCTCCGAATGGTGAGGACCTGAATAAGGTAACACAGGCAAACCGCCTGCATCAATTGCTTCATCTGCCGCTTGAGGTGGTTCTATCATTCTGGTCAAACATTTCTTACGCATCCTACACCGATTATTTCAAAGATGATTATCCGGAAATTCCCTCCTTGTACGAAAAGTTGTTTTTGAATAAAGCAGTGATTGGTGAATTGGATGGTGAATTCGCGATTGATAAAATAAATGATGCAGTCGCAGAATTTATCAAGAGCGTTGACGGAACAATTGATCATACCCCGACAATTTTTTCAGCATTGCAAATCAGTGCTGATGATCTTGAACTATTGGCTGCAGCATTAAAACTTGATTGGCTGTTACTCCCAATACAGGGAATACCGCTTTCCGCTTTAGTCCAGTTAAACCCAAGCGATGGACTTTATGGTTTGCTAACTGTCAAAAATCTTTCCTCGCTTCATCGTTATGCAGTGCTCGCACGAAAACTGAATTATGAGATTGCAGATTTCCTTTTGGTGCTGGAACTTACCGGAATGGCAGGCGGGTTAACAGGATTGAACGAAGAGTATGAAGGAACTCCGGATTTGTTTGCCGATCCGAAAACTACTTTTGAATTTCTGCGGAAAGAAAAATTACTGAAAGCGTCGGGCTTCTCTCTTGATGAAGTGAATTACCTGCTTCATCATGTTTATACAGATGAAAGCGGTGTGGCACTTACCGATGATAAAATAGGTGTATTCCTCTCTGCACTTCGTGCGGCTTTACGAGCCAACGAAACTGTTACTGATGAAGAACAAAAAAATACCATCGCCCAGAAATTCGCAGAGGAATTAGGAATTACAACTACTGCATCACAACTGCTTTTGGTAGAATATATCTATAGCACTTTTGATGAAGCAAATCCCAAAAAAATAGTTGATGATTTCTGGGTTGATGATTTTTCCGCATCGGATTTTTTGAAGATTTATTATGATGAAGACGGCATAACTCCAACCGAACCGGAGTTTGAACGAAGTGTGGATGGCAGCACATCTATTGATGTTCTTTTTGACGATTATATCAAACTTTGGAAAATAGCTCAGTTCATTACCCGCTTGATTTTATCCGATACAGATCTTGAATTCGCTCTCAAAAATAGTGCAGTCATCGGATGCATTGACTTCGATACAATTCCTGTTACAGCGGATTCACCTGGAATTGACTTTTCAAAATTTGAAATGCTGATTCAATTGATTACTGCGCGTGATGTGCTGCCTGCTGGCACTCCCGATTTTTTTGATATAATTAATCTTTCGTCACCAGATGAGTGGATGACGCAACTCATGGCGCGAATAGGTTGGGAATTGGACGATGATGGAAATATTCCAGAGCCCTTCATTACCATTCGCACACTGCTTGATGTTTGTTTTTCGGATAACCTTCAAAATGGTTATTCAATCATCAGAACATTGCAATGCCTGAAAACGTTTGACAAGCTCGGTTTGGATGTCGAAATCGTTAATGAGCTTGTTGACATCGCTAATGAAGTTGACAACACCACTTCAGAAGCCGTGAAGAATGCAGCGAAGGCAAAACATGATGAAGCAAGCTGGTTCAAAGTGGCCAAGCCGTTGCGAGATCAGCTTCGCGAAAAGCAGCGTGAAGCTTTGGTTGCATACGTGCTCGTACATACGGATACATCCGGCGACATGCAAAAGACCTGGCGAAACTCTGATGAGATGTATGAATACTTCCTCATTGATCCGGAGATGAAACCGATCAACATGACTTCCCGGCTTAAGCAGGCGATCTGTTCCGTGCAACTTTTTATTGACCGGGTGCTGCTCGGGGTCGAGCATAAAGGAAACGATCCATCCGGTACGACCTTGTCAATTGCAGAAGAGCAGGAAGATGAATGGAAGACGTGGCGCAAGCTCTACCGCGTATGGGAAGCCAACCGGAAAATTTTTCTCTATCCGGAGAATTGGCTGGAGCCGGAACTTCGGGACAACAAATCGCCACTCTTCAAAGAACTCGAAAGCCAGTTATTGCAAAATGAACTGAGTGATGAAAATGTAGAAGATGCTTTTCTCGCCTACCTTGAAAAGCTCGACGAAGTGGCGCGGCTCGAGATCGTGGGGTTATATCACCAAACGGAAAACACCGGTGATGATGATGCCACAGATGATGAAGATGAGGTTGACATTGTGCATGTGTTTGGAAGAACTTACAGCAACCCGCACAAATATTTCTACCGCAAACTGGAAGAAGGCGAGTGGTCTGCATGGGAAGCCATGGAAATTGACATTGACAGCAACCACATTGCTCCGGTAATCTTCAATCGCAGGTTGTGTTTGTTCTGGTTGTTTTGGCTGGAACAATCGGAGGAAGCAAGCAGTGGTGATAATCCACCACCTCCCGCAAGATATTGGCAAATTCAATTGGCATGGAGTGAGTATAAGAATGGAAAGTGGACGGGGAAAAAGTTATCTGAAGAATCAATTGAGTCTACCCACTTTGACTTTCAAACTTCTGAAGAAGAAGACACCTCAATTTCAGTGTTACTGACCAAGTACAGAAAAAATATTTTCCTATACACCGGAATTAGTAACGAAAAACTTCAATTCGCTTTATTAAAGGTTGACTCTGATGTTACTGGTGATTTTTATGATGGAAGTAATGAAGGTGATAGGGTTGACGCCTACTTCAGTTTGTCTAACCTTAGTGAGAATCCAAACGTTAGTTATGAATATGCAAATCGCCCTCCTTATTTCGCTCCCGATGGGACAAAGCTTGATAAAATGATGTTCACGGAGGATTCTGACAATAACGCCCCCGGTTCTATTTTTTACAGCTACGACAATTCAAATGATCCTTATGTTCTTGACCAAACTCCCAAGGGGCTTTACAGATTAGTGACGCCAAAGAAATATGAGACCAACCCACTTGAAAGCGAATTCTTTTTCCAGGATAATGAAAACACGTTCTATGTGATTCATGCTGATGATTCCACAGTAGTTGAGGAATCGAATAGTATGGAGGGAACACCTTACGATTTTGGAAGTATTCCGATTGTTACTCAAGAGCTATTTCAAAATTTTGTTTCAGGTACACAACTATCCGTTACCGAAACGCAGGCCAGCAATTTTTTTGAAGTTGAACTCGACGCACAATTAGCGGGTCAATATGTTGATAGCATCCCTGTTTACAATTTTACAGCAGGGGTGGAACCCGTAATCTACCAGGCGCCGCAGGTGGCCTTGCTTATGGAAGAACCACCCGCAATGCAAGAGGCTGCCGGTGATGCAGCGATGGATGCGCAGTTAAGTAATCCTTATACACAAGCTGGAGGATTAGCCGTAAACAAGTATCTGAGTGGTGAGAAATTTACGTTCCAAACTCACTTTCATCCGCAGATAAAATCATTCATCAGCCAACTCAACAAATACGGTATCGAAGGGCTTCTGAAAAGAAAGCTCGAGAACCAGGATGACGAAATAGATTTTGAAGATACCTATGTACCGAATCAAAGTCTTGTGGCTACACCATACCCGGGCGAATTGGAAGACGGCGAGAGCGCCGTTGATTTTTCTTATTCAGGTTCCTACTCCATTTACAACTTCGAATTGTTTTTCCATGCCCCCATGCTCATTGCCTGCCGACTCAGTACCGATCAGCGGTTTGAAGAAGCGCGCAACTGGTTTCACTACATCTTCGATCCTACGCGCAGCAATGCAGAAGAGCCACCTGTCAGCCAGGGAAAGAAGGAACGCTTCTGGCAATTCTTTCCATTCTATCAGAAAGCACAGGAAGAGCCACAGACATTGGAAGAGCTCATCAAGTCGGAATCAGATGAACTCCAGGAACAAATTGCGAAATGGATGGAGAATCCTTTTCAGCCGCATGTGATTGCGCGGCTGCGACTCACCGCATACATGAAAAATGTAGTGATGAAATATCTCGACAACCTTATTGCATGGGGCGATCAGTTGTTTCGTCGGGATACCATTGAAAGCATCACAGAAGCATCCAACCTCTACATTCTTGCCGGGAAAATTCTAGGTGACCGCCCCCAGGAAATCCCGCCGCGTTCAGAGTCATTGCTCTACACTTTTAAGGAGTTGATTGATATTGCCGGTGGCGACCTCGATGATTTTTCAAATGTGATGGTTCTGATCGAAAGCATGATCAATGGTGCATCCGCAGCATTCGGTACCGGTGATTTCATGGGAAGCATGTATTACTTCTGTGTGATCGCCAATGAAAAACTGCTGACCTATTGGGATACCGTTGCCGACCGCCTTTTTAAGATCCGCCATAGTATGAATATCGAAGGAGTTGTGCGCACACTTCCAATATATGATCCACCGATTGATCCGGCGATGTTGGTGCGTGCGGCTGCCATGGGAATGGACTTGAGCAGCATCCTCAGTGATATGGATGTGGCATTGCCCAACTACCGTTTCAACTTCATGATTCAAAAAGCAAACGAACTGTGCAATGAAGTGAAATCACTCGGCTCCTCATTGCTGCAAGCATTGGAGAAAAAAGATGCCGAAGCAATGGCCTTGTTGCGATCTACGCAGGAGCAGAATGTTTTGAAAGCAGTTTTGGTGATGAAGGAAAAGCAGGTTGATGAGGCGGAAGAAAATGCTGCGAGCGCGGAAAAGGCGATTGATATGGCGCAAAAGAAAATTGATTATTACAGCACAAGAAAAAAGACTAATTCTAAGGAGGACGAACAGGCACAGCTTTCAAAAAAGGCGAGGAACCTACAAGAAATTCAGGCAGGTATAGAAATGGCCTCATCTTTTCTCGGAGGAATACCAGACGCAAAATTGGGCTTTCCAACAACGATTGGTGCGACTTACGGAGGGTCTCACTTCAGTAACACACTTACTGCACTTAGTAGGGGCATGGGTATTTTGTCTTCAATTAATTCATACAAATCAAACTCTGCCAGCGCGGAAGGAAGTTATGAACGAAGATGGGATGAATGGAAGTTTCAAGAAAAACTTGCATCAAAAGAAATCGAACAAGCCACAAAACAAAAACTTGCAGCCGATATCCGTTTAGCAATAGCACAGAAGGATTTAAAGAACCAGCAACTGCAAATTGACAATGCTGCTGAGATGGATGAATTCATGCGCAGCAAATTCACCAATCAACAATTGTATGAATGGATGATTGGGCAACTGGCAACGGTCTATTTTCAGAGTTATCAATTGGCTTATGATGTGGCAAAGAAAGCGCAGAAGTGTTATAACTATGAATTGGGAAATTCGAGTGCAGAAGAAGAAACATTTATTCAATTTGGTTATTGGGACAGCTTAAAGAAAGGATTGTTAAGCGCTGAGAAACTTCAGTTTGATTTGAGAAGAATGGAAGTGTCGTACCTTGAGAATAACAAACGCACTTATGAAGTGAATCAATCATTTTCACTTGCATTGCTCAACTCCGAAGAATTAGTCAAGCTTAAAGCATCAGGCAGTTGCAATTTTGATATTCCTGAAATCTTTTATGATTTGTATTACCCGGGTCAGTACAGGCGGTTGATAAAATCAGTCCGGATTTCAATACCATCCATTGCAGGACCCTACACAAACGTAAGCGCAAAACTTACAATGATTTCAAGTGCTGTACGATTTACACCCGACATCGCAATTGATCCTGAATTAATCAGCGGCAGCACTTCCATTGCAACAAGCAATGCACAAAATGACGGAGGCATGTTCGAATTGAATTTCCGTGACGAGCGTTTTCTTCCGTTCGAAGGAAAAGGCGCTATAAGTTCATGGTTGCTGGAATTACCAGGGGTAGTTAAGATGTTTGACTATAATACAATTTCTGATGTGATAGTTCAGGTAAGTTATACTGCTTTGGATGATGGTGGTTTCAGAGAGACCGTTGAAAATAATATTGCTGTCGCATTAAGTGGTCAGCCACTATATAAGTTGTTCAGTCTGAAACATGATTTCCCGAATGATTTTTATAAAATGCAAAATGGAGGTTCGTTAGATTTAATTATTGGATTATCTCATTTCCCATTTTTTGCAAAACAAATGACAATCACATTATCTACTGTTTCACTTTATGATCAGAATGGAAATGATCTTGGAATCTCTTTGGTTCCTACAAAAGAGGATTCTGGGGATTGGAAATTAACATTTGATCTAACTACTGTTAAGGATGCAGTTGATGTTTTGGTTTTGATAAATTACAAACTTTCAACCATTGCGGAATGAACAATCATTATAGCACTATTAATCACATATCCAGGGGTAAAATGGAGATAAGTATTAAAGGCAAGACTTATCATTTCAAAGACTGTAAAGTCTGGCCAGAAGGCGCAGAAGAGTGGGATTGGAGCCAGACCGGCACACATCATCAACCCGGAATTCAGCCGGCTGATATAGCTGAAATACTGGATCAAAAAGTGGATGTCACGGTTCTTTCACAGGGGATTGGATCGTGAGTCAGCTCAAAGTTGCAGGCTCAGTAGTGTGATTATCTGATTTGCCATTGGGATTCCTGGTTCTTTAATTTTGAAACAACTTATTTCTTGCTCAAATTATAGCAGGTGGTTTTACTTGTTCGACCAGTTTTTATCCTGGCATTTATTTTCAGAGAGAGAATTTAGCGCATGATGTTGAAAGGGGAATCATTTTCCCAAACGTTTAATCATTGATTTTGAGGCAGTGACGAAATTTTTAGTCTCTTCACATAATCCCGACTTGGCAAATGAGTTGTTGCAATAATATCAAAATCATTTTTTATGCCCATACTAACCATCATCATCGTCCTCATTGTTGTTGGAGTTATTCTCTGGCTCGTCAACACATACATTCCCATGCAACGTACCATCAAGGGCATACTCAATGCTGTGGTGGTAATCATTGTTGTTATTTGGTTGTTGCAGGCATTCGGTGTGCTTGGCAGTTTAAATGGCCTGCATACATAAAGGTCAATTGCAACTGCGAACTTCCACTATTGACGCATTTCACAGGAGACGTAAAAAAGTTGTGCGATGTACGCTCGCTGGTAAGAAGCTTAATGCTTCACGAAGAAATAAACTGTGAAAAAAATTCCGACACCGATAATAAACCAATGAAGATATTTCTGAGGAACACGTGTTCCGAGAAATGCGCCAAGATATCCTCCAAAAATTGCAGCGACTACCATCACTAACGCCTGGGGCCAGAAGATTACTTTCATTAATATGAAAATGATGACTGCAACGCCGTTAATGCAAGCTCCAAGGAATGACTTAAGCGCATTCATTTGCTGAAGACTACTGTACCCCATAAGACTAAAGGTGGCGAGCATTAAGATTCCCATGCCACCACCGAAATATCCACCGTATGCCCCGATAATAAATTGGAGAGCCATCACCACCGGAATGTTTGATGGCGCTGCAGGCATCCACCGGTTCTTATCTATCCTGTTTTTAAAGATGAGCAAAAGTGTTGCAGAAAGCATGAGGTAGGGAACAAGCGACCTGAGCACATCAGGTGGCGTGAGCAGCAACAATGACGTACCGCCAATGCTGCCGGCGATACTGATCGCAGTGAATGAAATCAGCAATGATCTTTTCACCTGCAATTTCCTCCTATAGGTATATGCACTCGCTATAGAACCCGGCCACAAGGCAATAGTGCTTGTAGCATTTGCATTAAGGACGGGGACACCCGTGAAAATGAGGGCCGGAAATGTAAAGAAACTTCCTCCTCCCGCAACAGCGTTAAGCGCGCTTCCAAGAACCGCCGCTGCTGCCAGAAGAATAATTTGAAGGGTGGTCATTGATACGAGCGGAAATGATAAGTACGCCTGCAGAAGTGGAATGGACGACAAATGTAAGAATGAACCTTACACTTCAACCACAAGTCATCTATTCTTTGGCTTCGCTTCACACTTGCGCAAGGCAGGAGATTGAGATCGACTCCTTAAAAGTGAGTGGGGAAGGTTATAAAAGGACTACCCTAAAACTTACGAAGATTTAAAAAAAATCAAAATATGAAATTAAAGGCCTATCATTGCCTCTAAACTATAACCCAATGAAAAAAACAATTCTCTTTATTATCGCAATTTTCCTTGCAGGGATTACAGGAAAAGTTTCAGGCCAGACATTTGAACAAGGCAATGTTGTGATTGCTGCAGGTTACGGTTGGCCCAATCTTATCGGAACAGTATTCAAAATTTACGAAACAGAAGCGGGCTTCAAGGCATCGAGCGCAGGTCCGGTTTATATTAAAGGGGAATATTGCATCGCGGACCATCTTGGATTGGGGATAAATTTCGCCTGGTCATCTTCCAAAGCGACTTATATCTCTGAGGGGTTAGATTCCAATTTCAATAGTGTAGATTACGATTATGAAATCAAACGTTCCACTTATAGTATATTGGCAAGAATTAATTATCACTTTGGTGATTTCGAAAAGTTTGATCCTTATGTGGGCGGAGGGTTAGGCTATCGTAATGCGAATTGGACTTTTTCGGATAATGATCCTTCCAGCAGTGGCACGTCAGATATAATTCCTAACCTGTTCCCTTTCGGTTTTGAACTAACCATTGGCGGTCGTTATTATTTCTCCGATAACTTTGGTGTTTATGCTGAGCTGGGATTTGCTAAGTCACCCATTCAAGGTGGATTGGTTTTGAAAATATAGCGCTAAGGAAAAGACTTATATATGTAGTCGCCCTGCACTTGACAGGGCGACTTTTTTGTGCATATTATTGTTTGTTCAACGATGTAAGTCCACCGCTGAAATAGAACCAATGCAAACGATTCAGGAAGTCATTGATCGCTTAAACATCATAGTCAGTGATGAAATATCGGCGCAATCAGCTCTTGGTTATTTTGCTGCATTGTACAGGAGAATGACAATGGCGGTGAGGGACGGCATAGCAAGCGGAGCGTTTGAAGATGGAAAGAGAATGGAGCAGCTCGATATGATTTTTGCGCAACGATATCTTGATGCTTATGACTCGTGGAAGAAAAATTCACCGCTCTCATCGTCGTGGAAGGTTTCATTTACAGCAGCAGCAAAAAATAAATTGATTGTATTGCAGCATTTGCTTCTTGGCATTAATGCACACATCAATCTTGATTTGGGAATTGCCGCAGCCACTATTTGTCCGGGCGACCGGATTCATTCTCTGAAAAACGATTTTGTCAAAATCAATTCTGTCATCAAAGGATTGATGGAAGTAACGGAAGATGAACTTTCAAAAATCTGGTGGCCATTGCGATGGTTTGATATCATCCTTCATCGTGCAGATGAAAACATTGCCAACGTCGGAATTCTGCTTTCGCGAGGTGGTGCCTGGGAATTTGCAGTGGAGTTAGCATATTGCAATGAATCAGAAAGAGAAAATCACATTCACTTCAGAGATCAAATTATAGGAGCTATCGGAACCGACATCCTGAATCCGGGAATATGGGCCACAATAATTCTTGCCATCATCAAAAAGGGAGAAAGAGGAACGGTGGCTGAAAAAATTTCCCTGCTCTAAATACGATCTGTCCGGATCTTTAGTGAAATCCTACCTGTCCTGTCCCGATTCAATCGAGACAATCGGGAAATCAAACATCCATTCGCAGCTTCTTGCAGAAAATCCGGAATGCTATTTCCCATTCGGATCTGTTGAAGAAGGCGGCTTTGCACCGGAACTACGCAGGTTTGAAATTTTATTCAGCACATCAAACCAGAAAGGCGCGCCCATCATGATCGCCAGAACTGTCACAGCTAATCCGACGATCTTTAGTAAAACAGACACAGCGATTTGTATATAAGACATTTTGCCACCGGCAGGATTTGGTCTATTCCATCCTAACGGTATTGATTCATTCAGTGCTGCCTTTGCCTGGTTAATTTCTTCGAACTTTGATTTCATAGTCTCCTCCAATTGGGTGGCAGAAATGCTATCGGCGGCATTGTGTGAATGTTTCAGCATTTCCATTTTTGTGCGAATGCTGTCATCAGATCCTGTTTGATAAGCCTGGGCGGCCAATTTATTCCGCGCTTCCGGATTGGCGTAGAGGTATTTTGCAATCTCTATACTGTCAGCATTCAGGAAAAGGACAGTGACGATGCCTGCAATCATGGTATAGCGTCGTGTATATTTTTGTTTCAGCGTCCCACTGATTCGATCCATGTTGGTATCATACCAGTTTTCTATTTTGCCGCGGAACAGTTCCAATGCACCGGTAGTCTTTTGAGTTATTGACGCAAAAGTATCCTCAGCCTCCGTGGCATATGTAAGCAATGCACGTTGCAAATCCGTAGGCAGAACAGGACTGTCGGCTATTGCTTTTTTGAAATCATCAATCGTGTTTGGGATATTCAGAGTGGTGCCAATGGGTACGGCAGAATGTTTAGTCACTTTTTCCAGCAGGGCGCTCACAAAATTTCTTGCATCAATATACGATGGAGATTGACCTGCCTTGGACAATGCGGTTACAGCGCAATGATCTATGATCTCCTGCCCAAGTGATACCGCCGCACCGGGAGCGGTTTTGTTGAAAATTCCTTTAATCCAGGCGCCCAGCACCTTCCCTCTTGTTTTTTTCACAGTAAGAATTATTTCTACGATTGAACTGCAAATAATGCTGAGCAGGAAGAATAGAAAAATGATACCAGCTACCAGATCAAGGATGGGAAAGTTGCTCATGAGTTTTAAGGTGTTTAGGTGTGATCAAAGAGGGCACTAATGTAAAAAGTTATCTTAAAAAACCTCTTCATGATGGATATAAGTATTCGACAGGTTTATGGATAGCCGAATTATCTGCCGGGAAGAAATAGCCTGATGCAAAAGAATTATTTCTTTTCGAAAACATACAGCGTCGCATTAGGCGGCAAATAAGGGCAGTGTCCTTTGAAACCAAGCTTTCTCAATTCATGACGCAATGATTGCATGAAGAATCCGTGCGTGACCAGCAATACATTCTGTTCTGTTGTTTCTACGAGGTGGGCAAGAAACTTTTGCGCTCGCTGATTAGACTGCATTCTTGTTTCCGGCATTTTGTGATAGTTGAAGAACCAGGCGATTCTTCCTATAACGGATCGCAGCGCTGAAGGCAGGTGAATTTTAAGAAGGAAGAGGGCGGAATTCCGCACCTCAATAATTTCATCTGTAATCATGAATGTTCCGGGATATATAAGGTTTGCAGTGTCTATAGCTCTTTGTTTAGAGCTAACATAGCACACCGGAAAATCTTCAGCCATTATTTTTAATGTGGTCTTGGCTATGGCGGCAGCATCATAAGCTACTCTTCCCGCATCAAATGTTTTACCGGTCGAAAAAAACGGATCACGGTATAAAACATTTCCGTGCCTGATGATTCCGACCTTCATCGTTTTGTATGCTATCTTGAGAATACTTTCTCGCCGTTTATATAAGTGCTCAGCACATGCACTGAAAAAGTTTCTTCAATGGGAATGGTCATAATATCTTTTTCCAGCACTACAAAGTCTGCAAACTTTCCCGGTTCTATACTTCCTTTCTCATTCTCCTCAAAGTTGGCTTGCGCCGCCCAAATGGTCATCGCATGCAAGGCCTGATCACGGGTAAGCGCATTGTCGGGCTGAAATGCATCGGGCGGATTTCCCTGCTGATCTTTTCTTGCCACCGCGGCGTAAAATCCATAGAGCGGATTAATATCTTCCACCGGAAAGTCACTCCCATTTGCCAGCCATCCGTTTTCCTTCAGCAGATCTTTGTAGGCATAGGCTCCCTTGATGCGAAACACCCCGAGGCGGTTAATGGCCCATGCCATATCACTTGTTGCATGTGTTGTTTGCACTGAAGGTACAATGCTGAAGCGATGAAACAACTCAAAATCATTAGGCGCCACCACCTGGCAATGCTCAATGCGCCACCGCTTATCATTGGGGCCCCCGAGAATTTTTGCGTAGATGTTCAGCATCATTCTGTTTGCTGAATCGCCTATCGCATGGGTGCACATCTGAAAGCCATACTGGAGGCAAAGCTTTGCCTGGTCTTCGTAATACTGAGTGGGATGAAGCTGCAGTCCCTGCGAGTTCTTGTCATCACTATACGGCTTGAGCAATAAAGCGCCGCGCGAGCCAAGCGCACCATCTGCATAATATTTCACGCCCCGAACATTCAGCCGGTCCGTTTTGTAAGGACCATGACTGAAGAAATAATTTTTGGAAGAATCATCATCAGCTACCATGGCATAGATTCGCATCTTCAGTTTTCCATCCTTCTGCAAAAGATCAATCGCATCAATCTTGTACTTCTCAAGTCCGCAGTCATCAACGGTTGTCAATCCCACAGCAAAACAATTTTGCTGTGCGGTTAGCAAGGCATCTTCGAGCTGTGATTTTGTCGCCTGCGGAATTTTTTCCTTTACTAAATCCATCGCATTGTCGAGCAGCACGCCGGTGAGTTTTCCATTCTGAAGAAGAATTTCACCACCCGCAATTTTTGTGTTTGCTGTTATGTGAGCGAGGTCCAGCGCCTTTTGATTTGCGATGCAGGCGTGTCCGTCAATGCGGGTGAGATAAACGGGTTGATTCGGAAACAGTGCATTCAATTTTTCATTGGTGGGGAAATCTTTTTTCTCCCCTGAAGGAGTCTTGCCGGACCAGTCATTTTGATCCCATCCCCTGCCAACAATCCAGCCATCGGGCTTGGTTGCTGCATACGCTTTCACTTTATCAATCACATCATCCCATGATTTTGTTCCGGATAAAAGCGCCTGTGATTGGTTCAATCCATATCCTGCAAAATGACAATGGGCATCTATGAAACCCGGGTACACAAATTTCCCGGCTAAATCAATTTGAGTTTTAGGTATGTATTGCTCCTGTGCCTCTTCTTTCTTCCCGACAAAAATAATTTTGCCTTCATTGATCACCATCGCATCTGCAATGGTGTTGTCGGCATCTACGGTGTAGATTTTTGCATTGAAGAAAAGAGTATCAGCTTCCATTTTCTTTTCGCAAGAAACAAAAAGAAAAAGTAAAGAAATGACAGCGAGTAATGTTCGCATGTGTACGGTTGCAGGCGCAAGTTAGGAAGAAAAGTGTGTGTGGAGTTGTTTGAAGGCAGAAGACGGGTGAATGGTGAATGGTGAATGGTGAATAGTGAATCGAGTCGTGTTACGTGAATCGTTGTCGAGTGGTGTTACGTGAATTCCGATCAAATCGGGAGAACTCGTGTATTGTTTTTTTTGCCAACTGCAACTACCAGTTGCCAACCATCTTTTCCCAACTGCTATTGCGGCGGATTCTCCACCTTGTTATGAATGACGGGAATAGTTTGCAGGTAAGCAAATATCGCTTTCGCTTCTGAAACACTGAGCTGCGGATACGGAACCATTGGTAGTCGAATCGGTTTGCCATCCGGTTTTTGACCGAAGCGAATTGCCTTCACAAAATCTTCTTCCATCCAATTGCCAATGCCTGTTTCTTTGTCGGGAGTCAGGTTCGCTGAGTGCATGTGTTGTCCATCAGCATTATCGCCCACCTGGTTTCCACCTCCCATAAAGCCTGCAGACTTTTCAGGCTCGGCCATATTCATTGTTTTGAAATCGGCGCTATGGCATGGATAGCAATCCAACATTCCTGTTACAATATATTTTCCCCATTCAACTTTATTTGTAGTGTCAGGTTGTGGAACCGGATGATCAGGGTAAGGCAATGGCTTGAACACAAAATTGGCAAGAAACTTCGCGAGGAATGACGGCGTTGGCAACGTGTCCGCAACATTGCCGGGAGTAACCCACGGATCATTCGAGTGCAGAAAGGCAACCACACTTTTTATGTCGTAGTCACTCATGTGCGGGAGTTTCGGCATCCAGGGCGGAGCGTAACCGCCGTTGCGTTTCACACCGGTGCGAAGCAGGTAAAGAATTTGTCCATCGGTATAATCAGCTATTCCATATTGCTTGTCCTGTGTGATGTTGGCGGAATAAAGTGTTCCGAATTGAGCAAGGCCTGGATCGGAAATTTTCCTGCCCGTGAATTTATCGGTGGAAGGATCCCAGTGACAATTCTTACAAAGCATCTCCGCCAATCTTTTTCCGTTCTCAACTTTTGCAGAATCACTCTGCACAGTCGCACCCGGGTCTTGAGGTGTGTAATTAGGAATACCTTTGATGCTGATGTAAAGTGCAAACGCACCTGCACCGACACCAACAATCAGAATCAGGATGCCGAGTATTTTCAAGAATTTTTTCATGGTGAAAATTTGTTTTGAGGTTATTTGGTTCCCGAAAAAATCCACCGGTGAATCGGGGGGAGGCAGACAGGACAGGTGAAAAGTAAAAAGCGTTTTTTGATTTTCAGAAAAAAGATTTTCACTCCTTTATTTTGAACTGCTATGATAGTCGTGAATGAACAACGGGATGCGCAACGCAACCGCCAGCGGGTGAGTGTGCTGATTCCGTTATTGTTTGTGGTGATACTTTGGCTGATTCAGCTATTGCAATGGGGAACTAACTCTGATTTCGGTGTGCTCGGAATTTTTCCAAGATCATTTTCAGGATTGACAGGAATCCTGTTCTCACCGCTCATTCATGGCGGCTGGGACCATCTTGTATCCAACACCATTCCCTTGCTGGTGCTTGGGTTCCTGATGATTTATTTCTATCGCAATGTTGCGTACCGGGTGGTGCTCCTGATCTGGCTCATGGACGGAATAGGAGTGTGGCTTATCGGAAGAGATGCCTATCACATCGGTGCCAGCGGTATCGTGTATGGCATGGCGAGCTTTCTTTTCTTCAGCGGCATCCTCAGGAAAAGCCGTGAACTGCTGGCGCTCTCACTTGCTGTGGTTTTTATTTATGGAAGCATGATCTGGGGAATGTTTCCGTATGTGCTGAAGGTTTCGTGGGAAGCGCACCTCGTCGGTTTTCTCTCCGGAATTTTTTTCGCGGTCTATTACAGGCAGAAAGGGCCGCCGGATGATGTGTTGCCGGAATGGATGAATGAAGCTGAGGGCGAAAGTGAAGGTGAGAATGGAAGTGGAAATGAAAATAGTTCGAATGAACAAGTAAAAAAGATCAACATCAATTATATTTTCACTCCTAAAAATCCATCCGATGGCTCAAAGGCACCTGATAAATAATTGTTTTCAGATTCTCAATTACATGGTCATTATGGTCGGCCAACAACAATCTTGTACACGGATTTAAGCAAGGTGTAATCTGCACATTTCCACGCCCTGTGTCTTGGATATGCGCTACTGTTCCATGGAGTAGCGCATCCTTAAATGTTGTGCTACTTTAGGGACAACCCCGAAAGAATACTTTTTGCCAAATGACAAATTCTGTTTTGCAACCATTTGCCAATTTGCAGCCATGAAAGAACTAATAAATTATCTTCTTCAATTTGCACACCTAAATCAGCAGCAGATTGATTTGGTGAAAAGCAAAGGAGTATTCAGGGAAATCAAAAAAGATGAATACTTTCAGGAGGCAGGAAAAATTCCCCGTGACGTTGCTTTTTTAACAGAGGGCATTGTTAGAATTTGCTATTACAACAACAAAGGCGATGAAATTACCAAGTATTTTATTGACGAAAATAACCTGATAGTGGACATCAACAGCTACAATCAAAACATTCCTTCTTCAGGATATATACAAGCAATTGCTGATTGCAAATTCATAGTCTTTTCGAAAGAAGCGATGAAAGAGTTGTCCATGACTATTCTTATTTGGGACGACCTCATCAATAAAATATTAAACAAGGCGTTACTGGAAAAAGTGAATAAGATAAGCCCGATGCTGGCAGAAGACGCAACAGAACGTTACCTTAATTTCTTTACTCAATTTCCCACACTTGCCAACAGGATTCCTTTATCCTATTTAGCTTCCTATTTAGGCATCACACAATCTTCTTTGAGCAGGATCAGAAAAAACATTAGTCGCTAAATTGCTTCTTGCCAAATGGCAAATGATTTCATTTTTTAACGATCCACTTTTGCATCGTTAATCAAAAGAAAGAAAATGAAATCAATCATCATCACAGGGGCGAATAGCGGAATTGGTTTTGAATGTGCAATGCAAATGGCAAAACTTGCACCTGATCACCAAATTATTTTGGCCTGCAGAAATATCCAGGCAGGCAATGAAGCCGTTCAAAAAATAAAACGCAAGACAAACCATAAAAACCTGATCTGTCTGCCGCTGAATTTGGCTTCGTTGCAATCCGTCAGAGATTTTAAAGTAGCTTTTTTAAAATTACCGGGTACCCCTATCACAGCATTGGTAAACAATGCAGGGTTGCAGAACATCGGCAAGACAGCCTATACAAAAGACGGTTTTGAGATTACTTTCGGAACAAACCATTTAGGCGGATTTTATTTGACGTTACTATTGTTGCCCTGCATGGAGAAAAACGGAAGTATAACATTTACATCCAGCGACACTCACGACCCCGCAACCAAAACAGCCATTGAACCTCCCGTATTCACATCAATAAAAGAATTGGCTTTCGCGAAAGAAACTTCAGAAAAAGAAAAGAGGGTTGGACAAAGGCGATATTCAACTTCAAAACTATGCAACGTAATGACAACATATATTCTTCACGAAAGATTGGCGGACAAAAACATTCGGGTAAATGCATTTGATCCGGGATTAACCCCCGGCACGGGGCTTGCGAAAAGTTATCCTGCACCACTTCGTCTCGCGTGGAATTATATAATGCCGATGTTGAGCTATTTGCGCAAAAACATCAATTCACCTTCGACATCAGGAAGCAGATTGGCAAATCTTGCCTTCAGCAAAGAGCTAAATCAGCTAAACGGAATTTATTTTTCAAAAGGAAAAGTAGCCAAATCCTCTGCCGACTCCTACAAGAAAGCATATCAAGCCGAATTGTGGAAATCAAGTATTGAATTGACAGCCATACAGCAACAAGACACGACAGTTTCGTTGAGTTATTCAAACGACTGAAAGAAAAGCAGCACATAACATGGGACAGCATCAACGTTGTGCTGATTCACCAGGGCATGCGGCAAAGCGATCGTCCCGATCAATCGGGATCAACAGCATTGCTATTACTCAAATGAAATCATTGATGGGAAATAAAAATTTGAAGAAGTTGAAATAAATCATGAAATCACCCTCAGCCTCGCCAAAGAAATCGCAACCATGGTTATGCGCACCAATGCCGGGAACTTATATAACTTGGCACTGCAGTAACGTGGACGTTGATTGCTCAAATCTTGCCCCGCACTTAGTCAAATATTCATCAAATAACCAATGATCAATCCTTTAACTTAATGACATTGGACTTGCCATTAGGGGGAAGAAAAGTACCGATAATTAAATGTTATGCGTCATGCTTGGGCGACAGTGCTAACACGAACTGACTGCAAGAAACGAACAGGAGAATAAATATCTTTACAACTTGTATAATCAATTCCGCCTGAGGCAGGTTTCTCTCCCCGTAAGGCGAATCTTAAACTTTTCTTGCACAGTTCAAAAATTTGATTTTACTTTGCATTCCAAAGTACTTTCTAAATTAAATTAACTCGAAAACTGACTACAAGAAATGAACAGGTCTGACATACTAAGGAACATTGACAATCCCGGGGAGCTTGAAAAATTGTATCGGGACAATAAGACAGCTTTTAAGACTGCATTCAATTTACTTTACCCTGAACTAACGGACAATAAACTTGCAGACTATTGGAATGAAAGACTGAATTACGAAAGTTCCGAAATATCCTGGGGGAGCAGCAAAGAATTAACCTTTGTAATAATTGCTTCGTTAGTGGCGGGCGTTATTGCAAAGCTTCCCTTCTTACTTCATATCGATCCTGAATCTTTTTATCAGAGGAATATAGGATTTATCATTTTTCCAATATTGACAACCTACTTTATTTGGAGAAAGAGTCTTTCAATAAAGAAAATTGTATTTGCAGGAGTTGCATTTTTGATTGCTTTAATCTTCATAAATCTATATCCTGCAGACAATGAAAGCGACACCTTGATTTTATCCTGCATTCACTTGCCGCTTTTATTGTGGGCGGTTTTAGGGGTTACATATGTTGGTGACAATATAAGGGGCTACCATAATAGACTTGAGTTCCTGAGATACAATGGTGACTTAGTAATAATGACCGGTCTCATCCTGATTGCAGGAGGTGTTCTCACAGGAATTACCATTGGACTTTTTTCTGTCATTGGTTTTGAAATTGAGAAATTTTATTTTGACTATATTGGTATATTCGGACTTGCTGCAGCGCCAATAGTTGGCACTTATATAACACAAACAAATCCTCAATTGGTTAATAAGGTTTCTCCCGTTATTGCAAAAATATTTAGCCCTTTAGTTTTGATCACCCTGGTTGTTTATTTAGTAGCAATTATATTTTCCGGAAAAGACCCATACCAGGACAGAGAGTTTTTAATTATATTTAATTTTCTCCTGATCGGAGTTATGGCAATTATTTTATTTTCGGTTGCAGAAGCATTTAAGAAAAACGAAAACCAAACAGGCAGTTTTATTCTATTGGCTTTATCAATAGTAACCATTATTGTAAACGGGATTGCCCTTTCTGCAATCTTATTTAGAATTTCAGAGTGGGGAATTACTCCAAACCGGCTTGCGGTATTAGGAGGAAATATTCTTATGCTGACAAATCTGTTTATAGTAACCTTCCGCCTCTTTAAGAATGTTTCAAAAAAAGCGGACATCAGGGAAGTTGAAAATTCAATATCAATCTTTCTTCCAGTTTACATCCTATGGGCAATTATTGTGACCTTTATTTTTCCCTTAATATTTCATTTTAAATAGAACAGCTTAAGTATTGAAACAATGCGACTTCGGAAGAACAGTAGAGTATGCTGATAAGATATTGATATATTTGTCTTAGTGTTTCTTAAAAGAAATAGAATGAAAACAAGGCCTTCCCTGATGGTTATTTTTATTCTCACTTTTGGGAGTGCAAATATCTTTGCTCAGATTCCTGCATTTCCCGGGGCGGAAGGATGGGGAGCAGTATCTGTTGGCGGAAGAGGAGGACGTGTGATAGAAGTTACCAACCTCGATGATGCCGGCCCTGGAAGTTTTCGTGATGCTGTGAATGCTGCAGGAGCCCGGACTATTGTGTTCCGCACCGGGGGTATTATTCCACTCCTGAGTGAAGTGCAGGTTACAAACCCCTATATTTATATTGCAGGTCAGACGGCACCGGGTGATGGAATCGTGATAAAAAATTTTCCGCTCACTGTTTTCACTCACGATGTCACGATACGCGGCTTGCGCATTCGCCTCGGCAACGATTATGCTGCGCTGACTGCTGATAACGGAGATTGTATAGACATAGAATCAGGTTCATACAATGTAATAATTGACCACTGCTCGCTTAGCTGGGGCAGTGATGAAATACTCGACATCTTTGATCCGGGTGTAAATTCAGTAACGGTTCAATGGTGCATTCTCAGCGAAGGTCTTAATGCAAACGTGCATCCCAAAGGATTTCATAGCACTGGACTATTGATCGGCAATGATGCGAGCAAGACCAGCGTTCATCATAATCTCATTGCGCACTGCGGGTCAAGGACTCCGCTTATCATAAGCGAAACCGATCACGAGTTTATAAATAATCTTGTGTATGACTGGATATACGGATGCGAGTTGCTGGAAGAAGGCGCACAGTTGAAATGCGATTTTTCCGGGAACTATTATAAACCACACACCTATTCCCCGTATCCCGAACTCCCGATCCACCTCGATTTTGATTCGACTACTATATTGGGAACACAATTATATATGAGCAATAATTATTTCAGCCCGAATACTCCATTTATTACAGCGGCGCAGCTCAGCGCCATGGGTCCGGGTAATGCAGCGTTGTTTTCAACTACTTCGCTCTTATCTGTTCCAAGCACGGTTACACAGCAAACTGCTTTTGATGCATACAACTCCGTGCTCGCTTGTGCAGGAGCATTACTTCCTCAGCGTGACACAACAGACAACAGAGTATTGCAAAGTGTGATTGACAGCACAGGCGGTTTAATAGACTGCATTGGTACAGCTCCCATATTTCTTGATTCAGGAAACCTGATTGGCGCCACTGACTCAACTATTATTTATAGCATGCTCGGTCACCCGATTCAGTATTCCGCCAATTCAAGAAAGATAGTTATTACGTCAGGCACAGGAGTGGGACAGGTTCGTTACGGTTTAGAAGGCACTCCGATTATAATTGACTCCGTAAACCTGGTGATTGAAGTCAAGATCAACACACCATGGAACACGATACCCGATTCCACTTCCACTTATTATTTTTATGCCGGGTGTAATACCGTTATAAGCAGTTATCCTTCTTATGCCACCGGAACTCCACCGCCTGATTCCGATCATGATGGAATGCCCGATGCCTGGGAACTTGCCAATGGACTAAATCCGAATGATTCAACTGATCACAACGGAACCGGCCTGGACAGCACCGGTTACACGAACCTCGAAGTATATCTTAACGGACTCTATTTGCCTTGCAGTGCGATTAATTCGGTCAGTAATTTTATTTCTACGGATGATTTTAAGGTCAGCATCTATCCAAATCCTTTTTTATTTGTCACAACTATTATAGCAAACAAGAATTTACAGGATGCAACCTTAACAGTGTATAATGTATTCGGAGAGGAGACAAAAGCAATAAAAAATATTTCGGGAAGGGAAATTAAATTTTATCGCGACAATTTACCGGGCGGAATTTATTTTATTCGACTGATGCAAGGCAACACGTTAATTACGACAGGTAAATTAATAATCACGAATTTTCAATAAGAGGGTTCTTATGATAAACAGTGTAGTGTAAACGAACATGAGTGCATCTGCTCCCTTCTTTTTTTACTTCTTTAGATTCCTGATGCGTTAGCGGAAACCCATTTGGCGACAGCGCGAATTCCAAACTCATTGAAAGAATGAATAAATGCTAAAACGACTTGCAGAAAAGGACAAACTGGTGTATCTCGGGCTTCTCATTGGAGTTGTTTACGGACTTGTTACAAGATTTGTTTTTGGAAGGGAGGCAACACTTGTTTCGTTAGCTTATCTTTTTCTCGTGCCGGCAGTTTTGGGTATTATTCCTTTAGTCTTCGCTGACGACAAGCAAATAAAATCGTACCGGACAATAATTTTCGTTCCATGGCTGACAGTGGCGTCTGCTTTTCTGATGATGTATTTATTAGGCTGGGAAGAATCACTTTGTTTCTTAGTTCTTGGCGGACCATTTTTCATGGTGTCAACAATCGCAGCTTTGGTTTACCGGCTAATCAGAATTCACAAGGATAAGAAGCGAAACGCCTTGCTGACGGTAATCCTGATTCCATTTCTTTTTTCACCGATTGAAGAAGCATTTAAAAGTCCATCACAGATTTATACTGTGACAAGTGAAGTGGAGATTAACTCCACACCTGACTATGTTTGGAGCAACATTATCCGTGTTCCTAAAATCAAAGACAGCGAATATCAGGCAGGGTATTTCAATCATCTTGGAGTGCCACGACCCACTGAAGCAGTACTTGCAGAAGAAAAGTTAGGTGCATTACGTATCGGGCATTTTGAAGGAGGACTAACATTTATTGAACACATCACCGATTGGCAACCCAACAAAAGAGTTTCATTTGACATTATTGTTGACCCAAAGACAATCAGAAACAGAGTGTTTGATAAGCATGTTTTGGCAGGTGACTACTTCAACTTTGTAAATGCAACCTATGAAATTGAAACCATAAATCACAAGCAATTAAAGTTGCGTCTTGTTTCAAGTTATCGCCTTACATCAAAAATAAATTTCTACAACAAGTTTTGGGGTGACCTTTTCTTACATGACTTTCAAGACAGATTATTAGCAGTAATAAAACTTCGGTGTGATAAATAAAATAATCCATCCTCACATCCACAGCAGCACGCACGCATAGCAAATTAAAAATAAATTACTTCATTAATCCTTTCTTTGGTATCCGTAATGCCTCGAACTTAAACCGGCTGCAAGAAATTAACTTTGACAATTAAAACCGCCAATTAAATAGCAATGAGAAAATTAAAATTACAAATGCAGATGTCTGTTGACGGCTTCGTTCAATACGGGGAAAACGATGATCAAAAATGGGTTACGTGGGCTTGGGACGAAATCAAAAAATATGTGCTTGATCTTCTGGATACCACTGACACCATTCTAATCGGGAGAAAATTAGCCATGGACTATATACCTTACTGGCAGGATACATTTACAAAACCTGATGATCCAATGTACGAAGCGGCTAAACGAATTGTAAATGCAAAAAAAATTGTCTTCACAAAGACACTTGACAAACCGGAGTGGAATAATACTGAACTTGCAAAAGGAAATTTAGCAGACGAAATCAAAAATCTTAAGAACCAAAACGGCAAAGACATCATCGTTTATGGAGGCAGTTCATTTGTTTCTTCCTTAATTGGTAAGGGGCTGATTGACGAATTGCACCTCTTTGTCAATCCGGTTGCTTTAGGCAGGGGAGTTCCCATCTTTGACCAATTGGAAAATTTCAGGCAAATGAAACTAAACAGATCAATCACCTATAATTGTGGCATAGTAATGTTGAATTACGAATTTGGGTAGAAGAGGAATCGACAGGTAGCGAGTGGCATACGGCCGACTTTTATATTTGTTGACTCCGTGCTCATTCAATTCAGATCAACCGTTTCTTTTAACAAATTCCGGAGCTATATTGTCAGACTTGTATAATATTTACTGATTCGGAATGCTTATGAGTATCTTTGCGTTCTGGAGAACATCATTACATTTAGCGCGTAGCATTTTACATTTTAACCTTAGCAAAAGATGGAAACTATTCTCGACACCAATATATCAGATAACAAAGATCAGCTTGTTGTTTACGGAACATTCTGGAAACGCCTCGGTGCCCTCTTTATTGATGGACTAATACTTTTGCCGGTTACAGGTTTAGCTATATATAACCTGATCTCCTGGAAAAGCCCATCAATTCTCGCTATCACTTCCTTAATCAGTATTGCTTACAAGCCATTTCTTGAATACAGGTATGGAGCAACAATAGGCAAAATGGCCCTTAACTTAATCGTGGTTAATACAGCGTATCAAAAGGTGAATTTGACTGAGGCACTCACAAGAAATATATTTTCAATTGTGCTTGGAATATTTTCAATCCTCACCACTTTCTTACTCCTTAATGCCCCCGGCTTTGAGGATGCAACCACCTTAACGGCGTATTCAGAATTTTCAAGGAAATCAACGCTCAACACAGGCTTTAGCATTTTCGCTTTCGCTGTTTATTTACTGGATTGCATTTTTCTGTGGAGCGATGACCGAAAAAGATCACTGCATGACAGAATCGCAAACACCTATGTGATTGAAAAGCAAAAATAATTCTGCCTTCTCTTCAACTTTTCAACCTCGCCGCGTCTTCCGGACCTGGTTCTCCTCATATTCATACCCAGGTAATGCCTTAAATTATTCGATTAGAATTTTTATCCTAAAAGTCTCTTGATTCATTTTCACTTTCAGAAAATAAATTCCCGCGCTAAGGTGCTCACGGTTCAACTGAATTTGATGATCTCCTGCTTCTGCATTTTCATCGAGCAATGCCTTCATTTTTCTTCCGGCTAAATCGAAAATTCCGATCGTTATGGGGGTATTTTTATCGAGAGAGAATGAAATTGTGGTTGAACCGGTGAGGGGATTTGGAAAAACAGAAACGGAAAATTCGCTCGCAACATTTTCAACTCCTGTAACATCTGCGCTTGCATAATTGCTGCAGCCGTTTGAATCATACGCGAGCACTGTATACAATCCTGGTTGAGAGTAAGTGTAACTCTGTTGTGTTGCTCCTGAAATATCAATGCTGTTCAATTGCCACTGATATGCAGCGGCAGGAGAACACGTGAGAACGCTTCCATTTTGAGTGATGGTTGGAAATGGCGGCGTGGAATAGACCGTGATGTAATTTGAGAGTGTGAGTGTATCACTTCCCCCAGCATTGGTAGTGATGAGCGTTACATCATAAGTGCCGGAATTATTGTAACAGATGTTGGTTGGATTTTGATCTGTTGATGAAGAAGGCATGCCGCCGGGGAAACTCCATTGCCATGATGTCGGATTGTTCGTGGATTGATCGGTGAAATTGGTGCAGAATTTTTCGCAGAGAAAAGTACTAAGTGAATAAAAGTTTGGAGACATGGCAGTGTCACAGGAACCACAGGTGAATCTGCTGACAAAAATACTTTCGTCAGGAACAAACGGTAAAGTATCTGTTCCGACAATAAAAGGGTTCACCATATAATCTCCCCCTATGTACGCATTGCCAAAAAGATCAGCGGCAACGCCATCTCTATCATCTCCGCCGCTTGCTAATGCCGCTGCGCACAATACATTGCCACCTGAATCACATTTTGCTATATACATTGGGTCGCCGCCCGGTGGAAAAGAAAAGGTATAACTATCGATAGTTACAGTTGAATTAAAGCTTGCTGTAGAGTAAGTATTGCCATTAAGGTCTGTGGCTACATCATAGCCAATACCCCCCAGTATTTTTGTCCAAACTACACTTCCAAATGAATTGTATTTTATAAGTTCATTGTCCGTTCTTACATAAATATTTCCAAAGCCATCTGTTGACACGCCTTTACCTTCGTCATTATTTGCATTGTACTTTGCCCAAAGTACATTGCCTGTACTATCATAATTAGTAAGGAAAAATCCGGGACCATTGACTATATAGGAGTCGAAAGCGACGGTAGCGGCACCGAGATACCCCGTTATATAAATACCCCCGTCAGCATTAGAAGCAACACCATAACCATATTCCCCGGCTCCATCTGAGCTACCCGCACTTGTGGCCCAAAGCACATTGCCGGCAGCATCATATTTGGCAAGAAATAAATCATAGGGCGTATTTCCTCCCGCATTGATAAGGGTATAGGCGCCAAAGGTAATGGAGGGGCTATAAAAACTTCCTGTTAAATAAATATTTCCTGACGCATCCGTAGCAGCATCATTGGCGCCATCATTAATCCCTCCTGCACTTTTTGCCCAAAGTACATTACCGTTTTCATCATATTTAACAAGGAAAACTCCACCATTGGTTAAAGTATATGGACCAAAAGCGATGCTACTGTTAAATGTTCCCGTCAAATAAATACTTCCTGAAGTATCGGTTGCAATACCATAACCATTTCCACCTGAACCTGACGAACTACTCGCCCAAAGTATATCACCTGCCAGGTTATATTTTACAAGAAATACCTGGTTGCCTGATGAGGTTGATAATGTGTAAGGACCGAAGGTAATTAGCTGGGAATTAAATGAACCTGTAACATAAACATTTCCTGAAGCATCAATAGCAACATTGCGACCTTCATCATGCCCTGTTCCTACGGAACCTCTTCCCCAGCACCATGCAGGCGTTTGAGCATTTGCAATTCCGCAAATTGCAAATGCGGCCCAGAGTAACGTTATTCTCATTTTGTTCTGCTCTATAAAGAGTGAGAGAAAAATTTCCATAGGGTTTTTGCAGAGTGAAACTACACTTTTTCTTTTTAAACTCACCCTGCCTGACTGCGTTTGGCATCCCTGCGACTGGTCTTTAGCTCAAGTGTTTGACATGTGCAACTTTTTGTTAGGTTTGTTACGAATAATAATTGTTGTGCGTCTTGTTTGGGCAACACTGCTAACTTAAGCCGGCGTAACAAAAAATAACTTTGACCAGTGATACGAACAACAATTTTAATCACCCTGACAGCTTTGACAATTTTAAGCTGCAACAATTCACGAGACACAAAAATCAATATGCCATCATCTGAAACCAAAGAAGTCATGTCAGACAGTGTTAGCAGCTATGCTCCTGTAAATGGACTCAGGATGTATTATGAGATCCATGGTACAGGCACGCCGTTGGTTTTAATTCATGGGGGCGGTTCTACCATCCAAACTACATTTGGACGAGTGCTGCACTCCTTTGCAGAAAAGCATAAAGTTATTGCCGTTGAAATGCAAGCTCACGGCCACACAGCCGATATAGACCGTCCGTTAAGCTTCGGGCAGGATGCAGACGATGTAGCGGAATTGCTGAAACAACTTCATATCAGCAAAGCCGACGTCTTCGGGTTCAGCAATGGCGCTAGTACCACGCTTGAAATGGCTATCCGCCACCCGGAGCTGGTCAATAAAATTATCGTGGCATCTACCTTCTTTAAAAAAGATGGCGCCCCGGCCTGGTTCTGGGAAATGATGGCTCATCCAACATTTGAAGGGATGCCGCAACCACTAAAAGACGCCTACCTGCAAATAAACCCCGATACCAACGCTCTATATACAATGTATAAAAGAGATGTCGCAAGGATGCAGTCTTTTAAAGACATACCTGAAAAAGATATAAAGGCCATCAATGCACCTGCCTTTATAATAATTGGCGATGCAGATGTCGTCCGCCCTGAGCATGCTGTCGAAATGTATCGCCTTATACCTCATGCAAGGCTTGCAATTCTTCCCGGCGCTCACGGAGAATATATAGGAGAGGTAACAACACCGCAGGATACTAATTTTATTAAAGCCACTGTTTCAGTGATTGAAAAATTTCTTAGTGAGCCAATGCCCAAAGTGAATTAACAATTACAAATGACGGACGAGCAATTAATGAACACAGTGTTTGTTCTGAAATTGAAACAAATATTTATAAATACGATTACTCTATGAAAAAGCCAAAAGACATTGATGAGTATATATCAGGTTTTCCAAATGAAATTCAAAAAGTCCTGGAACAAATTCGGACAACCATTAAAAAGGCTTCTCCACAGGCAGAAGAAGTAATCAGCTACGGAATTCCGGCGTTCAAATTGAACGGAATGGGATTGGTGTATTTTGCCGCTTTCAAAAAGCATATCGGGATATATCCTGCACCGAAAGGAAACGAAGCATTTAAAACAGCGCTCTCTGTTTACAAAGGAGGAAAAGGTACGGTTCAGTTTCCGCTTGACAAGCCCATGCCATTAGGACTTATTACCAAAATTGTAAAGTTCAGAGTAACTGAAAGCCTGCAAAAGGCAAAAGCAAAAAACAAATAATTGTAATTTATGAACCGCAGTTTTATTGATAATGAAATAAAACGACTGAAACGAAAGCCGAGTAATCGCTAATTCTTACTTAAAAATTCATACAATATGAACAACTACTGACAATTGTGATATTAATTTTAATCGCCACGATAAATTCACAACTTGAGCGAACACATTTTGCAAAATGGCTTCAGTATGGCGGTCTTTTTACCGACAAATCGAATCCGACGTCAAATCACATTTACAAAAAGATCGGTTACTTCTCAGCAACAGAGTTTACGGATATTGAATATGAATGACGCAAATAACGCAAAGACACACCGGATCTAATCAGGGTTTAAGGGAAGATGCAGGATACGGCAGATGCAAAGAAAAATTGAATGCATGTTTCAATCATACATCTTTTGAAAAACAACCCGGGAAAGACCTTTGTTAAAAATTTCCCATTCTCTTTCTTCACTCTTTGGAATCACATAATTTTATCCTCGACAAGTTCACAGGCACATGAATAAAACTTTTCCCATCGCGCTGCTTTTCATTTTTATTCTCAACTCTTCAATGATCAGCGGTGATCGTTATCAGAAAATCACAGCACAGGATTTTCCCTCCATCACCATCGGCAACCAAACGTGGATGACTACTAACTGGGAAGTACGCACCTCCAAGAGTTTTTACTTCGATAACGATTCCATCACCAACAAAAAATATGGCAGGCTCTATTATTTCAGCAACGCTCTTGCTGCTGCGCCTCCCGGCTGGCATCTTCCATCGCTCGATGAATGGCAAACGCTGATCAATCATTTCGGCGGTGATGAGAAAGCACTTACTGCATTGCTCGATGGCGGCTCTTCGGGATTGAATTTATTGTATGGAGGAAACAAAAGCGCTAACATCAGCCCCACTGATATTTACAACTTCAAAGATGAATGGGGGTTCTACTGGACTTCCACAACCGATGCTGATCAAACAGCTTACGCTATTCACTTTGAAAAAGGAAACAACAAAATCATCAAACAGACGTATCGCCGAGCGAATGGATTTTCAGTTCGCTATGTGAAGGATGCGCCGAAGGCGAAGTGAAACGTGAATCGTGAAACGAGAGGTGAAATGTGAAAAGTCAAACTCGAAACCTGTCCGGAGCATCCTTCGGAAAACCTGATCACTGAGCCTTGCAGAAAACCCAAATCCCAAATCCATTATACACCTCACGCTTCCCAAATGATAAAGAAAGAAAACCGGGCGGTTCTCTTCCTGCTTTTATTTTATTACATCGTGATGATGACTTTAGCATTCGTCGCGAAAGGAACCGGTGATGATGGTGACAGCGTCTTTCATTTCCTCTTTGCAAAATATGCTTTTCAGCATCCTGATAATTTTCTTAACCAATGGGCGAAACCACTGTATGTTTTGTTCGCCGCTCCCTTCGCACAATTTGGATTTACCGGAATAAAAATTTTTAACGTCACCGTAACTACGCTCACTATTTATTTCTCTTACAGAAGTGCGAAGCTGTTGCGATTAAGTAATGCGTGGTTTGTTGTGGTTGCCTTATGCAGCTCACCCATGTACATTCATCTTTCTCTATCGGGATTGACGGAACCTTTGTTTGCGCTTGCCCTGATCATCGTCATTTTTCTTGCGCTGAAAGAAAAGCATTTGGCCGCCGCATTGCTCGTTTCGTTCCTGCCATTTTTTCGTTCAGAAGGGTTGATCATTCTATGCGTCTATGTTCTGTACCTGATCTTCAAAAAAAACTGGAAGCTCATTCCGCTGCTTGCCATAGGACATCTCGTCCTCGGGCTTATCGCCTTTTTGTCCTTCAAAGATTGGCTGTGGTTGTTTGATGCAATGCCGTATGCCATGCTTCAAAGCGGATACGGCTCGGGCTCACCCCTGGTGTTTGTGAATAGAATGCCCGAGTACCTGGGATGGGGACTTGTGATTCTTTTTTGCATGGGTACGCTTTCCGGCATCTTACGATTTGTTCCGGATTTTTTCAGGAAGCAAAAAATTTTTTCGCAGGAGGAATTGTGGCTCGTGTACGGAAGCTTCTTCAGCGTGTGGATTGGGCACATGATCTTCTGGAATTTCGGCATCTTTCATTCGTACGGGCTAACCCGGGTTTTGATTGGTGTGGTTCCATGTGCAGGTATTATTTGCGCACGGGGATTGAATGGAATTTTAAACGCAATAAAAATTTTTTCCTCACAAAAAATACAACGAGTCTCTGTCGGTTTCATCGTGATGGCTGTGATGATTGCCTCGCTGTTTGAACTCGATTGGTGTCGTGATTTTGATTTGAATGGAAGTGAGAGCGCCCTTGAAAGGGCGGCAGCCAAATACAAAGATCAGTTCAGAGAAAGCAGGATGTATTACAGAGCCACGTACGTATCAGTGGCTTTCGGTACTGACATCTTTGATCCTGCACACCGCCGGTTAACAGAGCAGATTAATTCTGACAACCCGATTCCTCAAAACAGTGTGGTGATCTGGGATGATTATTACTCAAGCTTTGAATCCAAAGTTTCACTTAATAGTTTAATGGTTGATGAGCGTCTTTCTTTGCTTGATACATTCAAATCAAAAGATTGCTTCGGATCTGATCGCACGGTCGCTTTGTTTCGGTACAATGGACCGGCCACCATAAAATGGATGGTAAAAGACACTCTCTTCATTGAACATTTTGATGCAAAAAATTTTTACGGCCGTGATTCATCGCTTTCGTTCAGCGGAAAATATTGCTGCAGAGTAGACGATCATCAGCAATACTCTCCCGGACTTGATGCCCCGCTGAATCAATTGAATCTATCATTGCCTGCTACTTTACAACTTAGCATTAAGGGCCTTGTACATGATATCAAAGCTGATCAGTGGAAGCAGGGAGTAGTAGTAGTTTCACTCGATCACGAGGGCAAGATCTATTTCTGGCAGGGATTGGAGATGAATAATTCTCTTCCGAAAAAAAATACGTGGACATCAATTTCATTCAGGATCAAGCTGCCTGCTGCCACCGCCCCTGATGATCATTTGAAAATTTATATTTGGAATCCGCATCCTGTTTCCATTTACGTGGATGATTTGCTGGTTGAAGTTTTGCAGGGAGAAGGGAGAAATTAGAAGAGAGAAGGTAGAAGGTAGAAAATTGAAGTTAGAAAATTTGAAATTGGAAATTTGAACCTCGAGGTCCTAACTCGTTTGCAACGTCCTAAGGAAAGTCACAAACTCCAAACTCATCTAATAACTACCAGCTTCTTCACGGTTTCAAAATCGTCGCAGGCAATTTTACAATAGTACATTCCAGCGGGAAGAAGTGCTCCCTGATCATTAGTTCCATTCCAGGTTATGTTGATTAGTCCTGATGCATTTTTGAGTTGATGAGCTTTCACAATGTTTCCTGCTGCATCATAAAAACTTACATCGAGAGTTGACGGCTGCAGCAAGCGAATATGAAAAGTAGTGGAGGAAGAAAAAGGATTGGGGTAAGAAGAAAGAGTGAAGCCATTTGTTTGCGGAGTCATGACATTTGTTGAAACAGGAGTGCACAAGCAATTGCTCCGGTACTGATCGTGCTGAAACATGAGCCAATCGGGGCCGCTGCCAACACCTGCCTGGATCATGTATGCTCGACCATAATTGTTTTGAATGTTAGGATATTCTGCATGCCCGCCAACGACAAATACATCGAGCGTATCATCACCATCAAAGTCAGCTACAATGGGACTATGGTCCACTTCAAAGTTTGTCCCGTAGTCTGCTTCTAAATCTTCTTCCCAAATCGGAATGCCGTCGGATCCATTGAGTGCATCCACTTTTCCATTCGTAGTTCCAAAGATCACGTCGGGAAGATTATCGCCATTCACATCGGCAAGCGCGGCGCCGCGAAATGCGGTGCCTACGCCGGGGATGATGTAATCCCAAAGCAAATTGAATCCGGTATCGAGTACGCCCAGTTCGCTTCCGTCCACATAAACGGTTTCAAGAAGTCCGTCGCCGTTCACATCGCCAAGCGTTGCAGGCGCGCCAATGTAAAATGTGCCGGGGGGAGTGTATGAGCGATGAATGAAACCTGTTTCGCCATCGAGCATGTACAGTGTTCCGTCATAAGAGCCGATCACGAGTTCGGGCTTGCCATCCAAATCAATATCACCGAATGCAACTCCGTGATACATCACATCTTGCGGCGTGGGATTCTGCCACATCACGGTATGATCGGTGCCGTTGTATGCAACAATCTTGCTGCTGTCACCGTCGGCGGTGAAACTCCATGTTGCAACAACGATATCAAGTTGTCCGTCACCATTAAGATCAACGAGTGCGGGTGATGTTTGAATGGTGCAATTCGTTTGCACTACTACCTGCCACTGCAAATTTCCATTGCTGCCATTGTAGCAATTCAACCTTCCTTCAAAATCGCCGACGAGAATGTCGGGCACGCCATCGTCATTAATGTCTGCTATGGCAGGCGGTGAATCGGTGCCTCCAAAGCTTTTGGGCCACTCGAGATCGCCGTTACTTCCATTGAAGCAACGCAAGACGGGATCGCATGATGAACCGAGTATCACATCAAGCTGCCCATCGCCGGTGACGTCATAAATGATAGGAGCGGCATCATTGCAACCTCCGCAATTGTATTTCCACAGCAGTGAGCCATCTTCAGCATTCAGCACATAGAGAAAGCTGTCATTCCAATAGCAACTGAAAGCGATTTCTAATCGCCCATCGCCATCGAGATCAGCCGCAGCGGAATTGCCGAATGACATGTCGTGCGTATCGAAATGCCAGAGGAGGGATGGAGTTTGGGAAGAAGAAGTTTTTGTAAGTGAAGTGAAAAGCAGAAAAATGAACGGCAGAAATTGTTTCATGATTCGTCAAAGAAAATTTTGGAAGTAGAAAAGTAAGAAAGAAAATCAAATACCTTCAGTGGGTGATGTGCTCAAGTGTCACCCTACCATTCAAGCACATCTGTTAACTTTGGAAGACAAATAAAAAGCAATCCTTAAAATGACTGCTAAGGAGAAACTTGTTGAACTCGAGCGGAGAATCATCAACCTCGAAATGAAATTGCAATTCTTTCTGGGGAAACAGAAAGCCATTTCAATTAAGAAAGGAAAGAAGAAAGGAACGGAGGGCAGCGGGAGAATACCATTCTGATTTGGAACAGAATTAATCATCTTCACTTCTCCATCCTCTTTTCTCATGAAGAAGACGAAGCGTTTCTTTTGTAATTGATTTTATTTTATCCTGAAACTCTTCGCCCGGATCAAATTGTTCATAGCGTGCGTAATCCATCATTGCGCCTGATTGAAAGGCAAAGGATAACAGGGCTTCAATTCTCTCATTGGCAGATAATTTAGCAGATAGCTCTTTGTAATGCTTTAAAGGAGATAACGGATGAAGATTAAATTCATCGAGAAATTTTTCATGCAACTCTTCTGCCTTGCTTGCCAATTGGGCTATCTTCCAACGCAGATTTGGATCTTCGCAAGATATCTTGAGTTCATCGAGCAGCCAGCTTAGGTTAGCTAATTCCTGAGCTGTTGATTCTTTATTCATTACAGGAATCATCATGGGAGCAATCGCTTTTTGAAGTTGAAATCAATAATATTTTATTGCACTTTCTTACACAAAAATAATTTAACTCAGAAGAGAAAACTATTCGAGAGCGCTGCGGTTGCCAAGTTTGTATTCCCATGCTTCTTTGGGAATACCGGATGCTCCAATGATTTTGATCTGAATGAAATGGTCGCCGGGTTTGCACATGGTTCTTAAGCATTTTCTTTTTGGCTGTATCGTTATTTCCCAAATTTAGATATGCTAATCCAAGTGCATAGAATGCATACGCATATGTCGACTTGAGTTAGGAGATTATGAAAAAGCAGTTGAGTGTTATGACAGCATTTTTTATTTAAGAAAGCAAAAAAACAAGGGTCTTGTCTATAATCACAATTAAAATAGCTGCACCAATTGTCCACCAGGTTTTTTGAATTGGACAATACTTTTTTCTAAAAGGTTTCAATAGCAGAATGGAAAATGCTAATAGAAAAAGTAAAGCGAGTGGTACCCCAAAAAGAAAAAAGCTCTTATCTACATAGTACTCATGAAAATACTTTCCAGGGCGAGGGATCAAAAGTATCGTCGCATTTGAAAACAATACGATCAAAGCAATTAGCCAACCTAACCTCTTCCCAAAAAGCAGGAGTCCTCCAGAACATATGGATGCCAATCCTAAGAGAATTTGAAGATGAAAATTCTTAAAAATTTTAAGATAGGAAATTGTTTCCTTGTTTAATAAACCATAATTGTAACCAATGCTTATAATTTGGTGCAATGCATAGATGGACATGTAAAGCATGTAACTCCCCGAGGCAAGGAGGAGTAGAGCCATTATTTTTTCAATAACTATCCAAGTTTTTGTCACTCAAAATTGTTTGCTGGAAGAAAGATAGCAAGATTTGTGAGTGTTAAATGTTTTTCGAATGTCGCAAGTCTGAAATGGATTTCCCTTCCTTTCAGTTTTACATTTCCCCTTACTTTTGTGCCTCTTCTCAAGTAAATGAACCAACTCGCCGCGATACGGCGACGTGATTTCAGCCACTTCAAAATTTTTTTAGTAAACAATCAGCTTACTGAATTTCACCGGTGAGTCATCAACACTAAATCCAACAAGGTAACATCCGGCAGGCACATCAACAGTGGCGATCTGCTGCGAGTGAAATCCTTCGCTCAACCTTGCTGCATATTGTGAATGAATGATTCCCTGCAGGTCTTCAATCACCCAATGGACATCATGGGACTGAAGCAATGTGAAGGCAAGAGACAATTCTTTTCCCCGCGGACATGGATTCGAAAATAGCTGGAAGGCATTCGTCACTTCATCCATCACTTTGATGGCGACGGCATTTGAAAAGCTAAAGCTCCCGTTGTAATCCACTTGTCTCAGGCGGTAATAATTTGTTCCTGCATTCGGAGAAATATCAGAGAAGAAATATTTATTTTCAATCATTGATGTACCCGCACCCCCCACAACACCAATGGAATCAAAGTGAGTGGCATTGGAAGATCGCTCAATGAGGAAATAGGCGTTGTTGATTTCAGAATTGGTAAGCCATTGTAATTGCACCGCATTATTTACAACGGAGCCACTGAAATTCACAAGTTCTATCGGAAGCGCAAAGCTGCACGCTGAGTTGATGGTGCCATTAACCGAAAGCGAAATGTCATCCACACCGAATGATGGATCACTGCCGGCAGCATCGTTGTTGTTTACCCATTCAAAACCGATCTTCACATTCGCATTACCATCAGCGCTGGCAGGAAGCGTCGTTTGATAGCAGGCCCATACGCCACGGCTGCCTGAACAAGTTGATCCCAGGAAGCCGTGACGGAGCACTGACCATGTAGTGCCGCCATTAGAAGAATAGACCAGGTCGGTATAATCTTTATAAATACCACCGGAGAATTGCCCTTTACCGAGCCATATAAAACTTAAGGTGATATTACTTTTCCCTGAGCAATCAATCAGCGGCGATTCAACGCGCTTATCCGTTTTTGCATTGATGCCGAAACCGCCTGCATCATATTTGGCTGCGCAATCACCCGAAGGACACGGAAAGCACAAGCTGCAGGGAACGTTTGCGATATGAAGTGTAGCGTTTCCGCCGCTGCTTGTTCCGCAACTTCCTACGGAGTTTCCATCTTCAGCGTCACTTACAAACCATACATCCGCTTTGCTTCCCTGCACACCGATGGTAGTTTCTGTCCAGGGTCCATTCGGACTGGGATCATTTGCATTGAAGTATGACGTGGTGCATGTGGTGGAAAATCCTGCGCAGGTGGTGGTGAAGTTTTCAATCCAAAACACCTGGGCGAAAGAAGAACATCGCATCATCAGCAGGAGTGATGCTGTAAGCATAAACCGAAAAAGCGCGTGTGATCGCTTTGACGAATCCGGCTTCATGAGTGTAGTGTTTTGCCTTCTTCAAATTTAAAAACTTTTTTAGATTAAATGAACTCTCAATCTTACACCTCCTTGGCTCAACCCCGAGGTTGGTTCATTTGCAACGGGGGCGAACGATTTGACTAAAGAGTAAATCGAATTTCCCTGCTATTTTTGCGCCTCTTCCAAAAAAGTAAATGAACCAACTCGCCGCGCTTATCCCCTTCATTCCTTTTTTGGGATTTGTCATTAACGGTCTTGGTTTTCCGAAGCTCTCAAAAAACACAGCAGGCCTCGTCGGTTGCGGAAGCGTGCTGATTTCATTTCTAATCTCTGCAACACTCTTCATCCAATCACTCACAGGAAATTTTGACTCAGAAAAGATTTCGCTCTACAACTGGATTGTCGCCGGAAACATCAGCATTGATTTTTCTTTCTGGATTGATCATCTCACGCTCATCATGCTCATGATTGTCACCGGAGTTGGATTTCTCATTCACGTTTATTCCGTCGGGTACATGCACAGTGATGAAGGGTTCGGAAAATTTTTCGCGTACATGAATCTCTTCATCTTTTTCATGCTCATTCTCGTGATGGGTGCGAACTATGTGATGATGTTCATCGGTTGGGAAGGAGTGGGGTTGTGTTCGTACCTCCTCATTGGCTTCTGGTGGAAGAACAGAGAATATTCCGCCGCAGCAAACAAAGCTTTCATCATGAACCGTATTGGTGATCTGGGATTTATCCTCGGTGTGTTTCTGATGTTCATCACGTTCGGCTCGTCTGATTTTGACAAAGTTTTTTCTGCCTCATCATCATTCATTACGAATGATAAAGTAATTGTTGCGATCACACTGCTGCTCTTCATCGGAGCAATCGGTAAGAGTGCGCAGATTCCATTGTACACGTGGCTGCCTGATGCAATGGCGGGACCCACTCCTGTGAGCGCACTCATTCATGCAGCCACGATGGTGACCGCAGGTGTGTACATGGTAGCGCGCTCAAACATTCTTTATTGCATTGCACCAATCTCTCTTGAGGTAGTTACGGTTGTCGGATGCTGCACTGCCTTACTTGCCGCAATGATTGCGGTCACTCAGAGCGACATCAAAAAAGTTTTGGCCTACTCGACCGTAAGCCAGCTCGGTTACATGTTTGTTGCGGAAGGATCGTCAGCGTATGACAGCGGAATCTTTCATTTGATGACACATGCATTCTTCAAGGCGCTTTTATTTCTCGGAGCAGGGAGCGTGATTCATGCCATGAGTGGTGAGCAGAACATGCGCAGGATGGGTGGCTTGAAAAAATTTCTCCCGGCTACATTCTGGACCATGGGAGTTGCAACACTTGCCATCACAGGCTTTCCTCCCTTCGCAGGTTTCTTTTCCAAGGATGAAATTCTCCTTGACGCTTATGGAAATTCTCCTGTTGTGTTTTGGGTTCTTGCCGTCACATCTGTACTCACGGCTGTTTACATGTTTCGGTTGCTGTTCATGACCTTCTATGGCGAGTTTCGCGGCACCCATCACGAGCAGGAGCATTTGCATGAGTCACCGAAAGTGATGACGATTCCATTGATGATCCTCGCTGTGCTCGCTGCCATCGCAGGATTCCTCGAACTGCCTTCCCTGTTAGGAGCGCATCAGTGGGTGAGGGAATATCTGTCTCCGGTATTTGAACAAAATGCACGGCTTACAAAACCATTCGAATCGAACGCATTGGAAATTGAAGTGATCATTGCAACGCTTGTCACGCTCGCAATTGTCATTCGACTCGCATACCAGCGCTATGCGCAGAAGAAAGTGTCGGCCACGATCAATGAAGAATCACTTCCTCTCTGGTACAAGCTTTCTTACAACAAGTTTTACGTGGATGAATTTTATGACCGCGTAATCGTGAAGCTATTGGAATGGCTTGGTGATTTCTTCTATGAAAAAATGGAGAAGAATGTGATTGACGGCACAGTGAATGGTTTGGGCGCTTCAACCATTTGGTTGAGTACGCAATTAAGAAAATTACAAACCGGCAACATCGGCTTTTATGTTTTGGCGATGGTTGTTGGAATTGTGTTGCTCTTGGTATTTGGATTGAGTAAAATGAATTTGTTCTGAATGAAATTGAAATCGTCATTGCGAGGAAAACAGGGTAGCAATTTGTGCGCGAGCTTTCCGAAGCAATCCCCACGAGTTTTGCAAATGGATCCGGGAGATTGCTTCGTCACCCTTTCGCTCAGGCTTACCCTTCGTTCCTCGCAATGACGACAAATCATCTCTGATGTACGCAGCAATCTTTCTTATCATTCCTCTTCTCGCTCTACTATCCATTTTAATAGTGGATGGAAAAAACAGCAGGCAGATTGCCCTCTTCGCATCATTAGCTGTACTCGCATACACAATTTATACTCTCGTATTTGAACAAACAGGCAGAGTTTACCTGGATCAGGATTGGGTTCCTGATCTCGGCATTCGCTTCCATCTTGAAATGGATGGTATCTCAACCATTCTCGTCTTGCTCACTACGTTACTCTATCCGTTCATCATCGCAGCAAGTCTTAAGTCTTCCATCTTAAATCCTAAATCTTTCTACGCGTTGATGATGCTGATGCAATTCGGTTTACTCGGCGTATTTATGGCGAAAGATGCTTTTCTTTTTTATGTTTTTTATGAACTCACATTAGTTCCTGTCTATTTCATCTGTGCATTCTGGGGTGGCGAAAGAAGCATTCCCATCACGCTGAAGTTTTTCATTTACACATTGGCAGGAAGTTTATTCATGCTCATAGCGATTCTGTATTTGTATTTCAGAACTCCTGCACCTCACACATTCGACATAGAATCATTCTATCATCTTCAACTCACAAGTACACAACAAGCGTGGATCTTCTGGGCATTTTTTCTCGCCTTCGCTGTGAAGATTCCAATCTTTCCATTTCATACGTGGCAACCGGATACCTATACTGTTTCTCCGGTGGCCGGAACGATGCTACTCGCCGGCATCATGCTGAAGATGGGCATCTACGGCTTAATTCGCTTTGTGCTGCCGATTGTTCCTGAAGGTGTTGCTGCATGGGGAAACACTGCCATGATTCTTTGCATCATCGGCATCGTGTACGCATCTGCAATTGCATTGCGGCAAAATGATTTGAAGCGATTGATTGCTTACTCATCCATCGCGCACGTGGGATTGATTGCGGCAGGGACACTCGCCGGTACTTCATCGGGAGTGCAGGGCGCTGTGATTCAAATGTTCAATCACGGTGTAAATGTGGTCGCGTTGTTTTTCATCATTGATATTTTGGAAAGGAGATATGGCACGCGATGGATGCAGGACTTGAGCGGTGTGGCAGGACAAATGAAACGATTCAGTTGGTTGGTGATTATTGTTTTGCTGGGAAGTGTAGGATTGCCTCTTACCAATGGTTTCGTAGGAGAATTTTTATTGCTGAATGGATTGTATAATCACAATGCATGGTTCGCTGCCGTTGCCGGATTAACATTGATTCTCGGTGCGGCATACATGCTGCGTTTGTACAGAAATGTTTTTCTGGGTGAAGCGAATTCCGTAGTACTGCGGAATTCGATTGAAGGCGGAGATGTTTCAGGAAATGAAAATTGGATTTTGATTCCGCTGTGCATCCTGGTGATTGCGATTGGTGTGTATCCTAATGTGCTGTTGAATATTTCCCAGGCATCGGTTGATTCTATTCTGCAGGTCTTTCATCAAACAACGATAACGGCAGCCGCGCAATGAACGTTTTGATTTCACTCACAGCACTCGGAATGCTCGCCATGTTCGGCGGGGTGTTCAACCTGCGAAAGATTCTCATGCCGCTCACCGTGCTTGGCTTGATGGCTGTGATGGTTCTGAATTACTATGCGTGGAATTTAAACGCACATCTCTTCAACGACATGATGGCGTATGACAATTTCGCCGTTGCATTTTCATCAGTGTGTTTGATCGGTGCTTTGTTTACGCTTCTTTTTTATTACATGATTTACGGAGCGCAGGATGAATATTTCCCTGAAGTTTTTTCTATCATCATCTTTTCACTGATTGGCGCAGTAGTGATGGTGTCATTCAACAATGTCCTCATGTTGTTTTTGGGACTGGAAATTCTTTCACTCAGCTTGTATGTGCTTGCAGGCATTCGAAAAAAGGATTTGCTGAGCAATGAAGCCGCGATGAAATATTTTTTGATGGGCGCTTTCTCCACCGGGTTTTTATTGTTCGGGATCGCGATGCTCTATGGCGCTTCGGGTTCGTTTTATCTCACTGCCATCGGCGAGCATATCAAATTACAAGCAGCCCATCCGGATGTATTCATCATCACCGGCATCATCATGATGCTAATCGGTTTGCTTTTCAAAGTTGCTGTGTTTCCATTTCAGTTCTGGACACCTGATGTGTACCAGGGATCACCGACGATCATTACCGGATATATGGCAACCGTAGGAAAAGTTGCTGCCTTCGCCGCGTTTCTTCGCCTGCTTGAAAACACGTTCATCTCTGCACAAGCCTCCTATCAGGATTTGCTTTGGATCATTGCCGTGGTTACCATGCTGGCGGGGAACATCATTGCTATTTACCAGCGCAGCGTGAAGCGCATGCTGGCGTACTCAAGTATTGCACATGCGGGTTACATGCTCATCGCTCTGATGACGGGAAATAATTTTTCAAACAGCGCTGTGTTGTTTTATGCTGCAGCGTATACGTTCGCTTCACTCGGGGCATTCATTATTGTATTGATGGTACAGGAATCAACAGGCGATGATCAGCAAACTTCTTTCAGTGGCTTGGCCAAATCACAACCCTGGCTTGCTTTTGTGCTTGCCGTTTCGATGCTGTCACTCTCGGGCATTCCGCCTACAGCAGGGTTCTTCGCGAAGTTTTACATTTTCTCCTCTGCAGTTTCAAGCGGATGGATTTGGTTGGTTGTGTTTGGCGTGGTCAGTTCGTTTATCAGCATTTTCTATTACTTCCGGCCGGTGATTGCAGCTTACACGCATAAAGGTCATTCTGAAAATGTAAATGTGCCGGGCGGGGTTTTGATGCTGCTCATTATTCTTTCACTGCTTACTTTGCTGTTGGGAATATTACCTGGCTGGATAGCCGGATTGATTTGAAAATTTTTCTTCGCCCGGCATTCTTTCCCTCAGAAAAAGCCCGGATGCTCTGGAGGAATAATTTTCCAATTAAAAGTTAGGTTGCATGGTTTAATTTGATAACTTCGTGCAGAAGATTTTCATCTGGCATAGACTGCATGAAATAATGAACAACATTGTATTCTGCTTTTTAATCCCGGGAGGTTTGCTGTCAGTGAGTGCAGGGATGGATTACTGATCACACTAAAAAAAATTCGATGAGAAACACATTTACAAATTTTTTTCTCCCACACTCAAATATTCGAACGCATGTGAACGGGCAAACTTATCGGAGTTCTGCCCGTGATCTTAATATCTCAACACTGACTCATCGCCAAACGAAGCTGAAGCTGTTAACGATTATTGTTTGCGTTTTGATGATGATCGCAATCTCTGTAAAAGCTCAACCAGCTGGTCCAATGGTCACAGGAACTTACACCATTACTACCTCTTTCACTTGGTACGATCCGGGTGGATCGGGAGGTGGAGCGTGCCCAAGCGCTGTTTCAGGAAACTATGCAAACAACCTTGACATTACGGAAACGTTCATTGCAAATCCCGGACAACAAATAATAGTTGCCTTTACCGCCGGACAGTTTGGACTTTCTACAGGTGATGTATTAACTGTATATGACGGACCCACGACTGCATCTCCAGTTTTATATTCTTATACAAATACCGTGAACCCAATTCCTATAACTATAGGTCCAATCGGGAGCGCTAGTAGCATGACTTTTCGCTTTACCTCTGACGCAACTAATGCTTGCAAAGGATGGCAAGCGACCGTATCCGCGTATTACTTCATGCACCCCGGAAGCTTTACCTTTTCCTGTCCTGGGACTTACACATTTATTGATCCCCAGCAGCCCAATTCAGGAGGCCCGGGAGGAGATGGATCATGTACGGCAGCTGGTAGTACGAAAAATTACCAGGATAATATCTTGAACCCCATCGAAACTTTCTCCACCAGCAATGGGCAATGTATTCAAGTTGATGCCACATTCCCGAGCAACTTCGGTCTTTGCGTTGGTGATACATTGAAAGTCTATGATGGACCTTCAATCGCCTCGCCAATTGCCAATAGCGGCAATGCGGTTTATACCAACACCTTTACTAACCCGACCATATTCTCGACGCTCGGCAGCTCTGCTACATTTCAATTCTACGCCGACGGCGCCAATCATGCAAGGGGTTGGCAGATAAGTATGAGTTGTGTAGCCTGCCCCAGTGCTTCAATCAATAATGATTGCGCGAATGCAATACAGCTATCGCCCACAAATACGTGCAGTTATCTTCCCGGCTCAGTTAGTTCAGGCAACTCTTCACAGGGAGGTGTGCCGGCATGTGTCGGCAATGCTAATGATGATGTCTGGTATAAATTTGTCGCTAATAATTCTACCATGTCTATGACTGTTGCAGCGACCGATGGCACTATGGACCCTGTTATTCAGCTATTGAATGGAAGCTGTATTACGTTTACTTCTCTGTATTGTGTGAATGCTACCGGAGTAGGGGGCACTGAAACCATCAATGCAACCGGATTAACTATTGGCACTACCTACTACATAAGAGTGTATGACTTTTCTGCCAATGCAATTTCACATACTTTCAATATCTGTGTTGTTGGTGCTGCGCCTACTGATTGTGTTGGAGCCGTTCATATCTGCTCATCGAGTCCGGTCAATGGAACATTCTCATGGAACAGTTACGGAACGCAGGAATTTACATCCGGTACGTTTGGCTGTATCTTATTTGGCGAGACTACATCATTGTGGCAGTATTGGCAATGTCAAACTTCCGGTACATTAAGCTTTAATATTGCAAGCTCCAATGGAACATTTCAAGATGTTGATTGGGCGCTGTGGCAAATGAATGCATTGGCTTGCCCCATGAGCTCTGCACCCATCCGGTGTACCTATGCTACCGGATTCGCCACTAATACGTACGGCATGCCGGCATATTCCACCGGTTTGCAGGCAGCAGAAACAGATGTGACTGAATGTGCAGGCACCTGCGGAGGAACGGCGAATGCTTTTGTGGATACCGTTCACATGATAGCAGGAAGGTATTATATGCTGATGATGAATCTGTTTACCGGCAATCTCAATTATCAACTCACGTTTAATTTGACCGATGGCGCTACATTTAACAACTGTGTGCTGCCCATTGAATTGCTTTCATTCAATGGTGAGAATTTAGGATCAGTGAATCGGATTTATTGGAATACAGAATCTGAAATAAACAACGATCACTTTATTCTG
>Ga0134121_10000250_pt1 | contig 64066 bp, 54 predicted proteins | sample KB301_FD_96463 | JGI IMG/M metagenome (GOLD analysis project Ga0134121, IMG submission 96463) | Terrestrial soil microbial communities without Nitrogen fertilizer from Kellogg Biological Station, Michigan, USA - KB3-0-1 | ecosystem: Environmental > Terrestrial > Soil > Unclassified ...
CTCGTCGTTCAAGGGCAAGTGCGTGGTTCAGAAGATCGATCGGACCACCGGTGCGGTAGTGGCATCGTTCGGCAACTTCAGCTTTACGGTTGACGCACGCGACGGCGACTTACTGACGCCGCGTTCATATGACGGCTACGCAATCACGATCCTCGACAACAATGGCGTGATCTGGCGCCGTGTCGGCACCAACATCGCGCTGCTACCGCTCGGTGGTGGAAACGTGATGGTAAAGGGCAAGTAACCACGAATTAACCTTAGCCACAAAGAGGCACAAGAGCAGAAATGTTCTTGTGCCTCTTTTTTATGCCTTGAGCAGTGATTGGTCTTACCACAACAATAAATTACCTTGACACTCTAAATTCCTCTAAGGCAAAATACGCCACCTGCTAAACTTTATTGCCACCGTAATCGAATCTTTGGTCATACCAATGCGACTGATTGGTTCAGCAATTCTTTTCTGCTTTTTGTGCTTTTTTGTGGCTAAGGGCCAAACTTCCCGCATTGTCGTGGCGGCGGATGGTTCGGGTGATTTCAAGACCGTGCAGCAGGCGGTGGACCACGTTCCCGATAACAATCAACCGGTTGTGATTCAAATCAAACGGGGTGTTTACCGGGAGCAGGTACGAGTAACTAAGCCTTATTTAACTTTCCGCGGGGAGGCTCCAACCAACACTGTTCTAACTTATCGCTTGAGCGCGCTTCAGGCCGGCAACACGCGACTCGCGTTCAGCACGCTCATCAAGGCAAACGATTTTCACGCTGAGAACCTGACGTTTGAAAACTCGTTCGGCACTGGCTCGCAGGCGGTCGCGCTGTTCGTGGACGCCGATCGTGCGTCGTTTAAGAATTGTCGATTTCTCGGATGGCAGGACACATTGTTCGTCAACGGCAGTCGTCATTATTTCAAAGACTGTTACATCGAGGGCCACGTCGATTTCATATTCGGCACGGCATCGGCGGTCTTTGAAGACTGCACCATTCACAGCAAAGGACAGGGCTACGTGACGGCGCATTACCGCTTGAGTAATGAAGAAGACACGGGCTTTGTTTTTCTGCGCTGCCGTTTGACCGGCGACAACACAGGCAACGGAGTTTATCTCGGCAGGCCCTGGCGACCGTATGCGCGAGTTGTCTTTATCGATTGCTGGCTGGGATCACACATCCGTGCTGAAGGCTGGGACAACTGGCGCGATCCGGCGCGAGAAAAGACTGCCTCGTTTGCTGAATACAAATCGAAAGGACCGGGCGCGAATCCGTCAGCTCGTGTTGCGTGGTCCAAACAACTGACTGATCGAGAAGCTGCGGAGTTTTCGCGCGAGCGTTTTTTCCTTCGTGCTGTTCGGCGAATTACCGGAAATGCGAATGAAGCGGTCGGCACGATCGCGTGGGCCGATGCGCAGAACAAGCCGGACGAGTGGTATGCGAGCGCTGAAGCGTTGCGCATCTCCGACAACCTCGTTCTTTATCAACGCAGCTCGGGTGGCTGGCCCAAGAATATCGACATGGCCAAGCCGCTCAGTGATTCGGGCCGTGCTTCCCTGCTCCGCGATCAGAAAGAGACTGATTCGACAATCGACAACGGCGCGACGTTTACGCAGTTATCGTTTCTCGCGCGCGTCGTTACTGCTCAACACCTGGAACGGCATCGTGAATCGTTTTTGAAAGGGCTTGATTACCTGTTGCAAGCGCAGTATCCGAATGGTGGGTGGCCGCAGTTCTATCCGGATCTGACTGGATACTACAAGCACATCACCTACAACGATGATGCGATGATCGGCGTGATGAAGCTACTGCGTGACGTGGCAGACGCGAGGCCGGTTTATGCGTTTATTGATAAAGAGCGTCGCGAGCGTGCGAGGAGTGCAGTTGAGAAAGGGATCTACTGCATTCTGAAGACGCAGGTGATCGTGAATGGAAAGCGCACTGTTTGGTGTGCGCAGCATGATGAAGTGACACTCGCACCCGCGGCAGCTCGCACGTTTGAAGTTGCGTCGTTGAGCGGTGGTGAGAGCGTGGGGATTGTGCGGTTTTTAATGTCGATCGAGGATCCATCGCCGGCAGTGGTCGAGGCGATTGATGCTGCTGTTGCGTGGTTTGAGCAGTCGCAGTTGAAAGGAATCAAGTGGGTTGAGAATGGAACCGATCGCGTGGTGGTCCAGGATCCGAACGGCGGACCGATCTGGGCGCGGTTTTATGAGATCGGAAGCAACCGGCCAATCTTTGTAGGACGTGACGGCGTGGTGAAATACAGTGTCGCGGAGATCGAGCACGAGCGACGCATCGGTTACAACTGGTACGTCGACACTCCCGCGAAGCTAATACAAAAAGACTATCCAGCATGGAAGAAACAATCCTGCAAATCCTGTTAAGCCTGTCGAACAAACTTAAATGAGAACGCGCAGAGAATTCTTAAAGGATTTAACACTCGCCGCAGCAACCATCGCTGTGGCCCCACGCCTGATCATAGCCGGCACCGATCCCTGGCAAACAGTTTTCCCATCATTGCTCGCGCGTATCAAACCGCCGCGCTTCCCCAACCGCACATTCCATCTCAAAGCGAAACCTGACGGGCGCACAGATTGCACCGCCGCCTTTCGCGATGCCATCAATAAATGCTCGAAATCAGGCGGCGGCAAAGTCATCGTTCCACCAGGCACGTACCTGACTGGCGCCATTCACCTGAAGAACAACGTCAATCTCGAAGTCTCAGAAGGCGCCACGATCAAGTTCAGCCAGAACCCCAAAGACTACCTGCCCGTCGTTTTCTCGCGCTGGGAAGGTGTCGAGCTCTTAAACTATTCGCCCTTCATCTACGCGTTCGAACAGCAGAACATCGCGATCACCGGCAAGGGCACACTCGACGGCCAGAGCGGCAACGAAAGCTGGTGGCCGTGGAATGGCCGTCCGCAGTACGGATGGAAAGAAGGCATGGGCATGCAGCGCCCGGATCGAAACGCGCTGTTCAAGATGGCGGAAGACGGCGTCCCGGTTCGCGATCGTATCTTCGGTGAGGGGCATTACTTACGACCGCAGTTTATCCAACCGTATCGCTGCCAGAACGTGCTCATCGACGGCGTCACGATTCAAAATTCACCGATGTGGGAAATTCATCCAGTGCTCTGCCGCAACGTGATCGTACAGAACGTGAAGATCAACAGTCATGGTCCAAACAATGACGGCTGCGATCCCGAGTCGTGTACGGATGTGTTGATTAAAAACTGTGACTTCGATACCGGCGACGACTGCATCGCGATCAAGTCAGGACGCAACGCTGATGGCCGTCGACTCAACGCGCCGACTGAAAACATCATCGTGCAGGGTTGCCGGATGAAAGACGGGCACGGCGGGATCACGGTCGGCAGCGAAATCTCGGGCGGTGTGAGAAATCTCTTCGCAGAGGACTGCCGGCTCGACAGTCAAAACCTCGATCATGCTTTGCGGGTGAAGAACAACGCGATGCGCGGCGGATTGCTGGAGAACTTGCACTTCCGGAACATCGAGGTGGGGCAGGTCGCGCATGCGGTGATCACGATCGATTTCAATTACGAAGAGGGCGCGAAGGGAAAATTCATCCCGGTCGTGCGAGATTACACCGTCGATAACCTTCGCAGTTCAAAGAGCAAACACGCGCTCGACGTACAAGGGCTGGCCGGCGCGCCAATCGTCAACCTGCAGTTGAAGAACTGCACGTTCGATAACGTGGCCGAGGGAAATATCGTCAAGAATGTAAAGGATGCGACACTGGAGAATGTCAAAATCAATGGGAGAGTTGTTGATGCCATCACCTAGTTACTCACGCAGCGGCGCAACGGCGCAGCGCCTGCCGGGCTCCAGGCAGAGTTCTTTCCGTCTTCCGTTGCGCCTTTGCGCCGTTGCGTGTGAATTCTTTCTCGTGTTCACGCTCGTGAGTAGCGCCTCAGCACAATCACTATCGGAACAAGCCGCCGCAACCGCCATGACCGCTCTCTGGCAAAACTCCGGTGGCTACCCGTCGAGGTGGACCTACGATCACGGCCTCGTGCTGAAAGGTATCGAACGCGTCTATCTCGCCACCAACGACAAACAGTACCTCGACTTCATCCAACGCAGCATGGACCACTTCGTCAACGACGACGGCTCCATTCGCACGTACAAGATCGACGAATACAACATCGACAACATCAATCCCGGCCGCAACCTCCTATTCCTTTACAAAACAACCGGCCAGGAAAAGTATCGCAAAGCCGCCGCTCTCCTCCGCGAACAACTGAAGACACACCCGCGCACTTCCGAAGGTGGTTTCTGGCACAAAAAGATTTACCCGTCGCAGATGTGGCTTGACGGCCTCTTCATGGGTGAGCCTTTTTATGCCGAGTACGCCACCACTTTCAAGGAAGACGCCGCCTTCGATGACATTGCAAAGCAATTCATCCTGATGGAGCGTCACTCACGCGACGACAAAACCGGCCTGCTCTATCACGGCTGGGACGAATCAAAGCAGCAACGTTGGGCCAACCCGACCACCGGTCGCTCGCCAAACTTCTGGGGCCGCGCGATGGGTTGGTACGCGATGGCGCTCGTCGAAACACTGGATTACTTTCCCCAAAAACATCCGCAGCGAGTAGAGCTGATCGCGATACTAAACCGCCTCGCGCGAGCCACTGCGAAGTATCAGGACGCGCGCTCTGGTCTGTGGTGGCAGATACTCGACAAAGGCGGCGCGAAAGGAAACTATCTCGAGTCGTCAGCAGCGTGCATGTTTGTTTACGCGCTCGCCAAAGGCGTGCGTAACGGTTACCTGCCCGCGAGTTTCACGAAGACTGCTAACGACGGCTATCGCGGAATCCAAAAAGAGTTTGTAAAGTACGACGCGACTGGGCGCTTCGATCTTGCAGGCACGGTCAGTGTTGCGGGACTCGGCGGCAATCCGTACCGCGACGGCAGCTACGAGTACTATCTCAGCGAGAAAGTCGTGACCAACGATCCGAAAGGCATCGGCGCGTTTTTGCTGGCCGCAACTGAGATGGAGCTCGCCGCGAAGAAGAATAAGGTTCGCGGTAGACGATCCGAAGCCTTACAATAAGCAGCCTAATGAGCGAATCAAACGCCAACATCTTCAAGGTCATCGACGCGGAACGGCGCGGCACGAGTTTCGAGGAAGTCGTCGCACAGATTCGCGAGATGATTCATAACGGCGAGCTGCGACCCGGTGATCGACTGCCGCCAGAGAGAGAACTCGCGAAACTGCTGGGTGTGAGTCGTCCGACGTTGCGCGCGGGCATTAGCTCGCTCGCGGCGGTTGGCGTGTTGCAGCCCCGGCGTGGTGCAGGAACGTTTGTCGTCGAAGCCGAAGGTCCGCCGGAACTCGATAGCAGCCCGTTGCGTTTGATGGCGTCGCTGCAACGCTTCACACCCGCGGAGATGTTTGAAGCGCGACGCTCGCTGGAGATGGCGATTGCAGGTCTCGCGTCAGAGCGCGCCACTGGCGAGCAAATGGCGGAAATGTCTGAAGAGATCACGGGCATGTTTGCTTCGCTCGATGAGCCGGAACAGTTTCTCGTTCACGACATGCGCTTTCATCAAACGGTCGCGGCTGCCTCGGGCAATCGAATACTCACGGCGTTGATGAATATGGTCGCGACGATCCTGTTTGAAGTGCGCAGCAAGACTGTGAAGCGCGCGCGCGACTTGAAAGAATCGGCAGAGATGCACCGCAAGATCTATCGCGCCATTCGCGATCGCAACCCTGAAGCCGCGCGTGACGCGATGCGCGATCACCTCATGCTCGCTCAAAAGGCGCAGGAGGAAGAAGAAGAAAATTAAGCCACGAAAAGGCACAAAAAGCACAAAACTGATTCAGAAAATTCTTTTGTGCTTTTTCTGCCTTTTTGTGGCTGACAACGTTTTTGCAGATGACAGCTACACTAACCCCATCATTAATGCGGACTACTCCGACCCTGACGTGATTCGCGTCGGCGACGATTTTTATCTCACCGCATCGAGCTTCAACAGTATTCCCGGTTTACCGATTCTGCATTCTAAAGATCTCGTTAACTGGAAGATCATTGGTCATGCATTACAACGGCAGATACCTGAGGACGTCTTTGCTCGTCCGCAACACGGAAACGGAGTTTGGGCCCCGTCGATCCGTTTTCACGATAATTACTTCTGGATCTTCTACGGCGATCCGGATTTCGGGATTTACATGTTGAAGGCTCGCAACGCTGCGGGACCGTGGTCGAAGCCTCTGCTGATCAGGGCTGCAAAGGGGTGGATTGATACTTGTCCGTTCTGGGACGACGATGGTAACGCGTACCTCGTCCATGCGTGGGCCAACAGCAGATCCGGAATCAAAAGTATTCTCACGATCAATCGCATGAGCGCCGACGGTACGAAGCTGCTTGACGATGGAAAAATGGTTTTCGATGGTCGTGTCGCGCATCCGACGATTGAAGGTCCGAAGCTCTACAAGCGAAACGGTTATTACTACATCTTCGCGCCGGCGGGCGGTGTGTCGACCGGTTGGCAGACCGTTTTGCGCGCGCGAAACATTTATGGTCCCTACGAAGATCGGATCGTGATGGACCGCGGCCACACCGAGATCAACGGTCCACATCAAGGTGGCTGGGTTGAGCTGAAGTCGGGCGAATCGTGGTTCATCCATTTTCAGGATCGACGTGCATATGGACGGATTGTTCATCTCCAACCCGTAAAATGGATTGATGATTGGCCCGTAATCGGCAACGATGCTGATGGTGATGGAAAAGGTGAGCCGGTAATCAGACATCGCAAACCGAATGTTGGTCGTGAATATCCAGTTCAGGCGCCGCAGACGAGTGACGAGTTCGCTCAGAACAAACTCGGTTTGCAGTGGCAGTGGCACGCTAATCCGCTGGATGACTGGTTATCGTTGGCTACGCGACGTGGCTGGTTGAGATTGAATGCAGTATCGCGACCTGCGGGGGCGCAAAACTTGTGGGCAGTTCCGAACCTCCTGCTTCAGAAACTGCCCGCGGATGACTTTGCAGTTACCACCTTCGTCGACGCATCGCACTTGAAACCCGGTGAACGCAGTGGCTTGTTGATGATGGGCCGCAACTATTCATACCTCGCTGTTGAAAAGACATCGACTGGCGTGCGTATCGTTCGCGTCATTTGTCTTGATGCTCCGAAAGGCGCAGCGGAGAAAGAAGTCGTCGAGGAGTTGAAGAGCCAATTGGTCTATTTGAAAGTTAGCGTTTTCGGTGAGGCGATTTGCAATTTTAGCTTCGGCACGGACGGTAAGCGCTTTAAGTCGGTAGGAGACATCTTCGTAGCTGAGCCTGGCATGTGGATCGGAGCGAAAGTCGGTCTCTTCTCACTCGCACGGCACGGGGCAGCAACCCGTGGCTATGCAGACTATGGGTGGTTTCGATTTAACCTCGCCGCGCGCCGAGAATAAGACCGGCCATGATGCCAATCGCGGTGCCGCTTGCAGCGCCAAACATCATGTACTCGAACAGTGTTTGACCCGTCACGTGCGAGAGCAAGCCGGTACACCAGCCGGCGAACGATCCGAATACCAAGCCTACAAAGCCAAAGCCGACAAGATTGCCGAGTGAGAAGGCATTGGTAATGGTATGTTCCACGTCTTCGACCGGCTCGAGGTTTGGTGCGAGCAAGTGAATCACGAGCAATGCCACGAGATATGCTGTTCCCGCAATCGTGAAGACGATCGAATAGTTCTGACCAGTGCTTTGCAGGATGTATCCGGTGGCGACGGCCATTGTCGCACCGCCGAGCGCGCCCGCCATTCCACCGATTCCCACAACTGATCCGACCGCCTGTCGCGGAAACATATCTGACGTTGTCGTAAACAGATTACAGGACCAGCCCTGATGCGCCGCTGCAGCAAGACCGATCAATGCGACTGCTGCCCACAAGCTCTTCACGTTTGCTGCAAAGATGATCGGCGTTACCATCAGCGCGCAGATCAGCATCGCCGTCTTGCGCGAGCGATTGATCGTCCAGCCGCGTTTGATGAACGTCGACGAAAGCCAGCCGCCGCCGATGCTGCCGATGTCCGCGATCAAATAGATCACGATCAAAGGGGGGCCGATCGTCGTGAGATCGAGTCCATGATTGTCGCGGAAGAAATTCGGAATCCAGTAGAGATAAAACCACCAGACCGGATCGGTGAGATATTTGCCGATCGCGAACGCAGACGTTTGCCGGTGCGGGATCAAACTCAACCACGGCACTCGCATCGCCGGCGGATCCGGTGGATCGCTTTGAATGTGGTCCAGCTCGGCTTTCGAGACTTTCGGATGCTCGTCGGGACGCCTGTAAACCGGCAGCCAGAACAGGAGCCACAGGAAACCGATCGCGCCCGTGAGTATGAACGCCCAGCGCCAGCCGAGATGCACCGCGATCCACGGCACAGTTAACGGTGCGACAATCGCGCCGACATTCGAGCCCGCGTTGAAAATGCCGGTTGCAAATGCGCGTTCCTTTTTCGGAAACCACTCCGCGACCGTCTTGATCGCAGCCGGAAAGTTTCCCGCCTCACCGATTCCTAACGCCGCACGAGCGATACCGAAGCCGAACGGCGTGCGAGCGAGCGCATGGGCCATCGCGGCCAGACTCCACCAGACGATCGCTGCTGCATAACCGACTCGCGTGCCGATGCGATCCATCAAACGACCAGCGAGCAAAAGTCCAAACGCGTACGCGGCATTGAAAGCCGCAACGATGTTTCCGTAATCAACTTCGGTCCAGCCGATCGCCGTCTTTAGATCTTTTGAGAGAATGCCGAGCACTTGTCGATCGACATAGTTGACGGTCGTCGCGAAGAACAACAAGCCGCAGATCACCCAGCGATAACGACCCACGCGCTCACCAACCGTCTCGAGTGTGACAGTACTCATGTTCTTTCTTTCATTTCTCTGCGTAACCTCTGTGTCCTCTGCGCCTCTGCGGTGATACTCGACTGTTAACCGCAGAGGCGCAGAGGACACAGAGGATACGCAGAGAAAACACTACTGATTCACGCCGCTCGCCAGGAAGCCTCCGTCGACAGCGATGATCTCGCCCGTGACGAAGCTTGCGGCGTCGGAGGCCAGGAAGATCGCGGCGCCGGCGAGCTCTTCGACGTTGCCGAAGCGCTTCATCGGCGTGCGCACGAGAAACTCGCGACCACGTTCGGTCTCGTCCAGTAACTTCTGATTGAGCGCGGTGCGGAAGACGCCAGGCGCGATCGCGTTCACGCGCACGCCACGGCTGGACCACTCAACCGCCAGCGACTTCGTAAGCGAACCGACTGCTGCTTTACTCGCCGAGTACGCCGCTACTTCATTCAGCGCCACGAACGTCGAGAGCGAAGCGATATTGATGATGCTGCCCGATCCACGCTCAAGCATGTGCCGGCCAAACACCTGGCACGCCCGCAGCGTTCCCGTCAGGTTTGTATCGATGATGTTGTTCCAATCATCTTCCAGAAAAGTGAGCGTGGGCGCGCGCTTCGTGGTTCCGGCAGAGTTAACGAGGATGTCGACCTTGCCGAACGCGCCCACCGCTTCGCTCAACACGTGCTCCAAAGAGTCCCGATTAGCCACGTCAGACGTGACGCGCAGCGAGCGTCGCCCAAGCTCCTCAATCTCGCGCGCGGTGCTCTCGACCTGCTCGGCGCGCCTCGAAGTCGGGACCACATCAGCCCCTGCTTCGGCAAATCCGAGCGCGATGGCGCGCCCGATACCAGAAGTGCCGCCTACGACAACGGCGACCTTGCCGTTGAGTTCGAGTTTTGAATAAGTCATAGGAAAGGTTAGACCACTTTTAAAAAGCGGGATACTGTGTATCACCGTAAGTCTCTCACGGTCAAGCAGAATGTTGCTTGTATACTTGTCTCCCGCGTGTTAAAGTCGTGCGTCCTTTGCGAAATTGGTAATACCAAATGTCAGCAACCAGAAAAGCTAGGATTCGACGGCGTTCGGTAGGAGGAAACATCTGGCTCGCCCACGATGCTGCCGAAAATCACCTCCCGGTTCGAGACATCGCGTACGAAGTGCTGCCCTCAGAAGAAGCCGTCGGACGCGCCATGTTCGAAGAAATCGAGCAAGCGGCGGCTGAAAAAACCGGGCCGCTTGTGATCGTGATTCTGGGTGGTCGCGGCGGTCAGGCGCTACACCGTCTCCTCGGCTCGATGGCAAAGATGAGCGATCACGATGCCCTGTTCAGTCGTCTACATGTTTTCACGCAGGACGCCCTGGCGCCGCTGCGCATGGATAACGGTCTGAGCTTCGTGCGCGATTTCGAGCGCCTGCTCGGCGACGATTTTTTCCGCAAGGTGAAAAGCTTCACCTCGATCCGCACTGACGCCAGCGATCTCGAGAGCGAGCTTATTAATTATATAGAGCGACTCGAAGCCCTCGGAGGCATCGATCTGTTTTTCCTCGGACTCGGCCCCGAAGCCGGCGGCGCTTCACATCTCGCGTACATCAAACCCGGTTCAGGCGCGACTTACGAAGACGTCGCTGGACTGATTCCGATTTCCGCTTCGATTCTCGAACATCACATCAACAAGTTCAAAGCCGGCGGCACCGCAGTGACCGAAGCCGACGAGGCCGAGTGTCGCGCCGCCAAACACATTCTGACGCTTGGGCCAGCGGCAATTCTCGGCGCGCGCCGAATCGTGCAGTCGATCGTCGATGCTGACACAGCGCCGACAAAGGTTGAAAGCTATCGTCAATTACTTAATACAAAGATCGCTGATGATGCTGAGACACGTCAAACACAATTTGATCAAAACCCTGGACTCTGGCTGCGAGTGCATCCAAACGTCCGCTCATTAATATTGCCCAACGTGTTAGGAAACTAATGTCGAGCGTTCAAACGCCCACAGCGTCTTTAAGTGAGTTCGCGATCGTCGTCGATCCGAAGGACAACGTTGCCGTGGTGAAGAAAGCAACGTGGCCGGGACTGGAGCTCGTACTCCCAAACGAGTCGCTGGTCGAGGTCTGTTGCGAGATCCCGCCGGGCCATCGTTTCGCAACGCAAAACATCGCGACAGGCGAGTTTGTGTTGCAGTTTGGACAACCGATCGGAACCTCTCTCGGCATCAGGCAGGGCGAACAGATCACGCACGACAACATGACGGATGACGTTCCGATCGTGCGCGAGCTTCCTGAAGATCTATACACCGCGGCGCCCGATTATCTTCCCATCGATGAGCGCGGCACGTTTATGGGCTATCGACGCCCGAACGGACGAGTCGGAACGCGCAACTACGTTCTCATCGTGCCGACGAGCATGTGCGCCAGTCACGAAGCGTCGCAGATCTCGATGATTGCGGAGTTCACGCTTTACAACCGCGAAAAGTATCCGAACGTCGATGGCGTCGTTGCGATTCCGCATAACAAAGGCTGCGGCTGTCAGGATGGATCCACAGTCGATGTGATGCTACGAACGCTTTCGAACTACGCCGACCATCCGAATGTGGGGGGCGTGATACTGATCGATCTCGGTTGTGAAAAGACGAATCTCGCGCAGGTAGAAAAATACTTGTTCAAGCGCGAGAAGTCGTTTGATAAACCGGTGGCGAAGATTGGGATTCAGGAAGTTGGCGGCACGCAAGCGGCGATTCAGCAGGGACTGAAAGAAGTCGAGGAGATGTTGCCGCTTGTGAATCTCACGAGTCGTGAAGAGTGTTCAGTCAGCGAGCTCGTGCTGGGTGTGAAGTGTGGAGGTTCTGACGGATTTTCGGGTATCTCGGCGAATCCGTCGCTGGGTCGCGCTGCCGATCTGCTCGTTCGTTCCGGCGGAACAGTTTTGATAACTGAAGTGCCGGAGTTTTGCGGCGCCGAACACCTGCTCGCGTATCGCGCGAAAGACGTCGAGACTGGTCGCGCGATTTATCGCATGGTCGACTGGTACAAAGACTATGCGTCGAAGTTTGGCGCAGTGCTCAATAACAATCCGAGTCCCGGCAATGTCGAAGGCGGACTGCTCAACATCACGATCAAATCGCTCGGGGCGATCGCGAAAGCGGGAACGACGCGCGTCGAAGGCGTGATCGAATACGCTGAAACACCAACCTGCCGCGGCCTGAATCTCATGCAGGGACCGGGCTACGATCAGGAATCTACACCGGGTCTCGTGGCTGCCGGCGCCACCGTCGTCGTCTTCACCACCGGACGCGGCACCACGATCGGCAACGCGATCACACCCGTGATCAAGCTCGCTTCAAACACTCCCGTGTTCGAGCGCATGTCGAACGATCTCGATTTGTCTGCCGGCGGCGTCATCGATGGTACTGAAACGATCGACGAAGTAGGCCAACGCGTTTTCGAACACGTAATCGAAGTCGCGACTGGCGTACAAGCCAAAGCCGAAATCCACAAACACCGCGAATTTCAATTCTGGGCCGAACAAACCGTCTCTCTCTAACCAGCCGCAAAAAAGCACAAAAGGCACATAGATTTCTTTTGTGCTTTTTGCGCCTTTTTGTGGCAAATCTGTAAGACTTTAAGCTTAAATCAGCGCTATCCTCGCTGGAAGTGGGAGGAAAACTGATGAGAGGCTACGTAACAAACATCGAAAACGACACGCTCGAGAACGAGGATTTCAGACGCGTGTTGTATACCGCCAAAAACAGCCAACTCGTTTTAATGAACCTGCGAGCCAATGAAGAAATTGGCGAGGAAATACACGATTTGGACCAATTCATTCGTATCGAGGCTGGACAGGGCCTTGCACTCATTGATGGAGGCGCGCATCGACTGTCCGATGGCTCGGCGGTTATCATTCCAGCCGGCACCAAGCACAACGTGATCAATGTTTCAGACACAGAAGAGCTGAAACTCTACACACTCTACTCTCCGCCCGAGCATCGCGACGGCACAGTTCATAAGACCAAGAGCGATGCCATCGAGCACGAAGAGCATTTCGACGGCAAAACTACTGAATAGGAGACGTGATGAAAGTACATTGGTTGACAGACGCTGACGCAGCACTCGCGGAAGCCAAGACTCAGAAGAAGCCTCTGCTCATCGACTTTAGCGCCGCTCCGGCATGAGGCGCATGTGCTCGGCTGGAAGCCGAGTCGTACGACGATGACGAGACTGCTGCATTTATCGACAACAACTTCGTGCCGCTCGAGGCACACATCAAAGAGCATCCCAAGAATTTCCATCGATTCGACGCGCTGTGGACACCGAGCGTGATCATTCTCGATCCGAACGGAAAAGAGAGGTTTCGTATCGAAGGCTATTTGCCGAAAGACGAGTTTCGCGCGCAATTGGAATTAGCGCTTGCGCGGGTCGCGTTCATGAGCAAGGACTGGAAAGATGCCGAACGCAGATACACCGAAGTGCTCGAGCATTATCCGGAGTCGAAGGCTGCGCCTGAAGCACTCTACTGGAAAGGCGTGAGCCTCTATAAAGGCACGAACGATCACACAGTGCTGGGCGAGTTGCCGGGTCAGTTTCAGGAGAAATACCCAGACAGCGAGTGGGCATTGAAGACCGCCGCATGGGTTCATTAACAGCGCGGGAGAACGGAGCGACGGAGCAAGGGGGAGATAGCGATGAAGGCACAAATCAAACTCGGCCGTATTTTTGGTGTCGAGATCGGGTTGCACTACAGTTGGTTCATCATTGCTCTTTTGATCACGTTCTCCCTCGCCGGACAGTTTCAGGAGAACAATCCGGGTTGGAGTGACGGCTTGCGATGGGGCGTCTCAATCGTCACAGCCGTTCTGTTCTTCGTGGCGATTGTGGCCCATGAGCTGTCGCACGCGATCGTCGCGAAGCTGCGCGGTTTGCCTGTGCGTTCGATCACACTCTTCGCGCTCGGCGGTGTGGCGCAGATCGAGAAAGAAGCCGCCGACGCGAAGACAGAGTTTTGGATGGGCATCATCGGTCCGATCACGAGCTTTTTGATCGGTGTCGTGTGTCTGGCGATTACTCTCGCGCTTGGCTGGACGCCGCCGGAGTTTCCGCAAAGGCCGTTGCCGGCGATGTTGATGTGGTTGGGTGTCATCAACATTGGACTCGCGGTCTTCAACATGATTCCCGGATTTCCGCTCGATGGGGGGCGCGTGCTGCGCGGCATCGTGTGGTGGATCACGGGCAATGCAGTGCGCGCTACGAGGATCGCGGCTCGCGTTGGTCAGGTGATCGCGTTCGTGATGATTCTTTACGGTTTGCTGCAATTCTTTAGAGGCGCCGGTTTCAATGGTCTTTGGATGGCGTTCATCGGTTGGTTTTTGCTGAGTGCTTCGCGTGAGAGTTATGCGCAGATGGTCATCAGCGAAGGACTGCGTGGACTGCGCGTAGGAGACGTGATGTCGCGCGATTTCCCTGTCGTTGATGCACACTCGAATCTTCAGACGTTTGCCGAGGAGCATTTGACGCGCACTGGACGACGTTTTTGGGTCGTGACTCTGAACGAGCAGCCGGAGGGGATTATCACGCCAAACGAGATCAGCACCGTGCCGCGGAATCGTTGGCCGTACACGACTGTCGCAGACGTGATGCGACCACTCGATGCAACGCGCACAGTTAGTCCGAACACCCCCGTCACCGAAGCGCTCGAAGTGATGGCGAGTCAGGACCTGAATCAGCTGCCCGTCATGAACGAAAAAGGTCTCGCCGGATTGATCTCCCGCTCACACATCCTGCAACTCATCCAAACCCGCGCCGAGCTTCACCTTTAACAAGCACCCTTCCTTTGCGCTTGGCGGTGACAAATCGGTTTCACGCAAAGGCGCAAAGGAAGACGCAAAGGCGCAAAGAAGCAGTCCGTGCAGCTTGATTAAAATCACGGGTGGCTAGACCAATCTCAAATCCGCAGTTCCAAAAAAGCAAAGTCGAATCCATATTTATGGACCGATAAACTGCACTCTTTCTCCAGACTCACCGCAAAATCAGGCAGACGAGTATGTAAATACCGTGGAACAAACTTTGCACAAGAAACTCGCGCACTGATTTTGGTAATACCTGAAAACCTTAATTCAAAAATTGGTAAAGAAAAAGGGCTTGACATCAGGCGCGTGCTGACACAAAATGCGCCAACGAACGACGCGTTGATAATTACCCTTTTTTAGGACTCCAAAACCAAGTTTAAGAGAAGCGGCTTTTGCAATTCCCAGGCTGGTCGGTTTTCTGGTTAACATAACCACGTCACCGAATTGGTTAGACCAAGCAGAGGTGGCGTGATTCGAGCCGCACTCAAACGCATTCTTAGAACTTTACGCATTCGGTTAGGACTACGTCGGTTTGAAAGTGTAGCGATCGCTGCACGAAATCGCCGATTAACAGTTACACGCCCGAAGTTTATTACTGAAGAGGAGAGTTGAAATGAGATCCAGATTCGGAGCGCTCGCGCACATCACCTGGGCGATCGTTTTTGTGTTTGCGGCATTGCTCATGCCCATGTCAGTCAGTTCTCAGGAGTCGCGTGGAAAGATTAGCGGCCGTATCACGGACCCGAATGGAGCCGCAGTTCCAGGTGCCACCGTGAAAATTACTGATCTGGCAAGAGCAGGAACAACCACGGTAACAACGAATGATGCGGGCCTCTTCGATGCACCATACCTCCTGCCGGGAATTTATCAGGTGCTGGTGGAAGTCTCCGGATTCAAGAAAGCGGTGCTCGACAAGGTCTCGGTAGCAATCAATGAGACGAGCACCATAACGATCACGCTTGATGTGGGGACGGTCCAGGAGACGGTCACGGTCACGTCTGATACGTCACAACTTAATCAGTCAGATCCGAACCTGGGCATGACAATCGATCGCAAGCGCGTAGACGAGCTGCCATCGATTCACGGCGATCCGTACGTGCTTATCAATCTGGCGCCGGGTGTTTCATATACCGGCAGTACTCGTTTGGATCGACCTTTTGAACCAACACATATCGCTAACTTCGCGATGGGCGGCGCGCGTGGCATCCGCAGCGATCTCTTGATCGATGGCGCTCCGAGCACGGCGACCGCAAATGCCAACGAAGTAATCGCGTCGTACGTTCCGACCAGCGATTCGACACAGGAATTCAGAGTACAAACCGCGACGTACGACGCTCAGTTTGGCAACACCGAAGGCGGCGTCACCAGCATCGTTACGAAGGGCGGCGCGAACGACTTTCATGGCACGGTTTACTACTGGCTCGAGCCCGGAGGCTGGGCTGCCAACGACTTCTTTGGCAATGCTCAAGGGCAGGGTAGACCATACAGCTTCTCGAATCGGCCCGGCTTCACCGTTGGTGGTCCAATAACGATTCCGAAGGTGTACAACGGTAAGAACAAGAGCTTCTTCTTCTTCTCTTACGAGAGTATCAACGATTCGAGACCGCGGTTCGATGCCAACAACATCTGGGTACCGACGGCGGCACTGAGGAACGGCGATTTCTCAGCCTATACAAGTAAGATCAGGATTTTCGATCCGCTGACCGGCACCTTCTCAGGCGGCAACGTCACTAATCGTACGGCTTTCACGGACAACAAAATTCCGGCCGACCGAATAAGTCCGGTAGCTAAAGCGGTGATGTCGTACTGGAATGCTCCAAAACACGCCGCGCAGGGTAACTTTCTTCTCAACAATAACATTCGAGACTCGACGCTGTCCGAGCTGCTCGATCCGCCTTATCGAAACTACACCATCCGGCTGGACCAGAGCATCGGCGACAAAGACAAGATGTTTGGTCGTTATAGCTGGTATAACCGGAAGAGCACCTACAACAACTACACCGATTCAATTTACGTTGGAGACAGGTTTGTCTTCCAATCAAGACAGGCTGTTTTGGACGAGGTGCACACCTTCGATGCCAACAAGGTGTTGAATCTCAGGTATGGTTTTAATCGATTCATCCGCGCTCCCGATGCGCCGGAAGGTCAATACGGGATGGATCTGACGACGCTCGGTTTCCCGGCTTCTTTCAACAATGCGATTGGCGAAGGCATCCGACGCTTTCCGCGTTTCGATTTCAATTGCTCCGGAAACTGCACCGGCACACCGGTTGGCAATGGACACACGAATGAGTTCCGGCCCGTCAGTAGCCACTTCGCAACCGCGGTGTTGAATTGGACGAAAGACAAGCACTCATTCCGGTTCGGTGGTGAGATGCGCATCTATCGTGAGGACGATAGTTTCAAGAGCAACAATCAGTCAGGACAGTTTATCTTCGACAACACTTTCACTCGACAGGGCAGCGCCGCCAGCACTGACGTCGAGGGTTTGCAGGCGTTTGCATCATTCCTGCTCGGCTATCCAACCACGATGCAGATTGTTCGCGCTTCCGATTATTCGGAGTACTCGAAGACCTGGGGATTCTTTGCACAGGACGACTTGAGACTCACGAGTAAGCTGACACTCAATCTCGGTTTGCGCTGGGAATTTGAGACGGCATTAACGGAGCGCCAGAACAAGAGCGTTTCCGGTTTCGACCTTGCCTACACACAACCGTTTGAAGCTCAGGCTCAGGCGAACTTAACCGCGATACTGAGCAAGTTGCCGGCTAATGACCCACTCAAAACAACCTTTGGGGTAACGACGATCTCTTCCAAAGGCGGTCTGTTGTTTGCCGGTAAAGACACAGGTAGCGGACTCTATAACACGCCGAGAAACGGTCTGCTACCACGTGTGGGCTTTGCTTATGGTCTCGACGACAAGACCGTAATTCGCGGTGGCTTTGGCTTGTTCCAGGGTTTCCTGGGTGAACGACGCGGCGATGTTATCCAACCGGGTTACACCCAAACCACGATTCAACCATTAACCACTGGCCCGAATGGAGCGCCACTACCGGTTTTGATCACGAATCCATTCCCCGGCGGAATTACCGAGCCGAGTGGTAATGCTTTAGGACCACAGACCGCATTGGGCCAGACGATCTCGTTTTTCAACCAGGATCCCAAGGTGGCAAAACAGGCCCGCTGGTCATTTGGCGTCCAGCGCGAACTTTGGGGCGGCTGGATGTTTGAAGCGGTGTACGTTGGAGACAAGGGCTACGATATCGAAATTACCCGCAACATCAATGCTCTCCCCAACAAATACCTGAACCTCGACAATTCGCGCACTGCCGCCCAGGCCGCCAACAATACGGCTCTCGGCGGAACAGTAGCTAATCCATACTTCTGTAGCACACCCAACGCCAGCGGAACGGGTTGCACAAGTGGCGCTGCGCTTTTCGTGGGCGCTGGTGCTACGACTTCGCGACGACAGTTGCTGCGTCCCTTCCCGAACTTTGGTGACATAAACACGACAGTCAACGACGGTGAGAGCTGGTATCAGTCGGGCCAGTTTAGTTTGACCAAGAGATTCACCCAGGGTTGGGGAGCTCAATTCGCCTACACCATGTCGAGGTGGTTGGAAGCCACTGAGTACTTGAATCCGGCAGACGAACGCCCTGTCAAACAGAGGTCACCTCAGGACACGCCGAACCGCTTTTCGATGAGTGCTTTCTTTGAATTGCCGTTCGGTCGTGGCAAGCGCTTCTTTACGGGTGCGAATCACGTCGCCAACGCGATTGTTGGTGGTTGGCAAATTCAGGGAACTTATGTTTATCAAACCGGTTTCCCATTAAGATTCGCAAATGATGTGTTCTATCTGGGCGGTGACGCCGGGCTACCGAAGAGCGAACAGACCGTCGATCGCTGGTTCAACACGTCAGCGTTTGTTTCAGCGGTTGGTGGAACGCCGACCTGCGGCGCGTTTCCGGGAGGTTCAGCAAACTGCGCCACTCCCGTCGACCACCTCAGGACGTTCCCATTCTTCCTGGACCAGGTAAGAATCGATCCAATCAACAACGTCGACCTTGGTTTGCGCAAGGACATTCAATTGCGCGAACAGATGAAAATCCAATTGCGGGTGGAGTTCATTAATGCATTCAACCATCCGCTGTTTCCTGGACCAACCGTCAATGCCGGATCTACTGGCTTTGGCGCAATCGTGACGTCTAACCAATTAAACTACGCTCGCCGCGCGCAGTTGGCAGCTAAGTTTATTTTCTAAGGGAGCCACAAAAAGGCACAAAGAAGAACACAAACAAAGAGAAACAAAAATTTCTCGGTGCCCCCAAACAAACGCTCCAGGCTTTCCTTCAGATGGAACCTGGACCGTGCGTTCGGAAAATCTCAGGTTGGCAGATTAATTTAGCCACAGATTACACGGATTTCATACACGGATTATGAACAAAAAATCCGTGTATGAAATCCGTGTAATCTGTGGCTAATTTTTCTGAGTTATTACTGCCAGCCGCAGAGCTTGGTCGACGGACTCGCGTGCGCGATGTCGAAGAAACGTTTCTCGTATTGCTTCGCGTAAAGATCGACGCTGTGCCGAATGCGATTGAAGAGTGAACAACGCATGTCGTTTTGAGTTATCCGATCGCGCAGGTAGAGCATGGCATTGGTCTCACCCCAGTATTCACGATCTTCCCAGATCGTGATGGGTGTGCCGCCCATCTGTCGCGCCAGATCCACGAGCTTCGGATCACCGTCCTTGCGTCCATTAGCGAGAAAGATCTTGTTGTACTGCGGAATCAACTGCCCCTGGAGCTGGTAAAGATGCGCGTCGACCTGTGCCGTTCGCAGCACATGACCGAATTCATGCGCAAGCTTAGTAGCCGCCAGCGTGCTCCCGCTGATCGGCAAATCCGACTCGGTGGTAACGAGTGAGTTCATCACCGGGAAATAAATCGGATTCGGATAGCCATTGTCTAAACGGCTGCCCAACGTTATCGTTGCCGCAACCAGTTTGCCTGACGCATCCCAACGGTATTTCCCGGTGGCAGCGCCCTCGGCGTTTTCACGCGAGACGGTGATGGTCAACGTGAAGTTCGGATTGTTCTCGTAGATGGCCCACTGATCTTTTCCGGCCTGTGTCGACAGGAAATCCTTCTTCCAGGCGAGATACCGGGTCGCATATTTAGCGGGGATAACCTCTTTGATACCGCCCTCGTCAGAGGAGGGCGCTACGTACGTCTCGGTCTCCGACCCGTGATATTCCGCGACCAGTGACGGCATCGACGTCTCACGAAACGTGAGGCCTTTTTCGGCAGTGAAGCCGATCGCATTCAATGAGAGTAAGACTAAAAGGAATAGCGCGAGGCTAATGGCAATACGCGACAATTTCATGCGATCTGGTCCTCCCCGAAACGGTAAACGTGCGGACGCAAGCTGGGAGCTTCGATTGGAGTCTGGACAAATTTTTCTAAACTAAGTTCACAGAGAAGTCAACATTTTTTGCGTTGATTTGCCAATAAGATGTCCTAATTAAAAAGACACAAACGGCCTCGCTGCGGTGTTCAATTTTTACGTTTCAGTTTCTAGCAAAATCCGGCCCCCCAGAGGTGAATGACTATGGAGACATTGATCAAAGATCTTCGTTTCGGCATTCGCAGTCTTGGAAAACGACCCGGCTTCACCGCCATCTCGGTTCTGACACTCGCACTCGGCATCGGCGCCTCGACTGCGATCTTCAGCGTGGTCGATGGCGTACTGTTGCGTTCTCTGCCCTACCCGGACGCCGATCAAATCGTGCAACTTCGCGAGGTCAACGAGCGCGGCGTGCGAATCGCTTTTGCTGAGCCAAACTTTTTAGACGTTCGCGCTCGTAGTCATTCGTTTCAAGGTGTCGCGCAATATAGCGGCCAGCTCGCCACCATCACAGGCGGCAGCGAGCCCGTACGCGCTTCCGCCTACACAGTCTCTGCCGACTTCTTCAACGTGCTCGGCGTCAAGCCACTCGTCGGTCGCACGTTTGCTCCGGAAGAAAGCAAAGCCGGCGGCGCGCCGGTCGCCGTTGTCAGTTATGGTTTCTGGCAGCGACTGTTGGGCGGAAAACCGGATCTGACCGGAACGTCACTGCGCGTGAGGGATCTGAGCCTCAATGTCATCGGTGTGATGCCGGCCGAATTTGCATTTCCACGCAACGCCGAGATTTGGGTGCCGCGAGAGATGTTCCCGGCAGAGATTTCACGCAGCGCTCACAACTGGAGCGTCGTCGCTCGCATGCGTCCAGAGGTCACAGCCGAACAAGCTAACGCTGACGTGAACGCGATCGCTAAACAACTCAAACAGGAATTCGAAGACATGGACGGCGTTGACTTCGCTGTGGTGCCGCAACAAGAGTACATGGTCGGAAAAGTGCGCGGCGCACTGCTGATGATCTTCGCGGCCGTCGGTTTTCTGCTGCTCGTCGCGTGCGCAAACGTCGCGAACCTGCTGCTCGCCCAGGTCACGACGCGCCAGCGTGAATTCTCCGTACGCGCCGCTCTGGGAGCAACTCGCTCGCGACTGGCGCGACAGTTCATTACCGAGAATCTTTTGCTCGTACTCATCGCGGGCGTGCTCGGCGTACTTTTCGCGTTTTGGGGAGTCAACCTGTTACTCGGGTTAAATGAGCAAGCGCTGCCGCGCATAAGCGAGATCGGCGTGAATGCGCGAATGGTCGGTTTCACGCTCGGTCTGTCGGTAGTGATCGCAGTATTACTCGGCCTCGTGCCGTTGCTTCGTTTCTCGACGAAGGATCTCGAAGCGAGTTTGCGAGAAGCGGGCAGCGGCACGCTCGGATCCGCGGGCCAATATTCGCGAAATGTTCTCGTAGTGGCGCAAATGGCGTTGACTTTGATCCTGCTCGTCGGTGCAGGTTTGTTGGGTAAGAGTTTTTATCGACTGCTGCAAATCGATCCGGGCTTTCGTACTGAGAGCGCGGTGGCGATGGAGTTGTCGCTGCCGAACCCGCGCATGGACGAGTCGCGCTACAAAAAGTTGATGGAGTCGTACGATCGCTTGCTGAAACACGGCGAGGCTCCGCCCGAAGACACCAAGTTCACCGCAGAAGAAGAACGGCAGCGACTCTTCCATCAACAACTCCTCGAACGTCTGGGTAACACGCCCGGGGTAACCGCGGTCGGCATGATCAATTACCTCCCGCTCTCGGGCGGCGGACCCGATGGAGTTTTTCTCGTCAACAACAATCCGGCACGACAAGGCAATGCAAAATACCGTCTGGCGAGTGCGGGTTACTTTGCGGCGATGGGAATTCCGTTGCTGCGCGGCCGCACATTTGATGCGACCGATCAGGCCAACGCTCCGAACGCTGCGGTCGTGAGCCAGGCGTTTGTGAAGAAATACTTCGCAAACGAGGATGTGATCGGGCAAACGATCCAGTTTGGAAACATGGACGGCGACTTGCGACTGCTACACATCGTCGGGGTTGTCGGTGACGTGCATGACTCTGGTGTTGACGTTGCGGCTGGGCCAACAGTTTACGGCAATGCGCTACAACGTTTGCCGTCGTCAACCTGGAGCGTTGTGGCGCGGGCGCAGGTCGAGCCAGGCTCGCTCGCGCCTGTGATGCGAGAGACGGTTCGTTCGCTCGATTCGCAACTGCCGCTCAAGTTTCGCACCCTCGACCAGGTGTTTTCGTCGTCACTCGATCAGCGACGCTTTAGTCTCGTGATCTTTGGAGTGTTTGGAGTGGCGGCGTTGTTGCTGGCGGCGATGGGGATCTACGGTGTTACAGCGTATGTCGTGACGCAGCGCACGCGCGAGATCGGCATCCGCATGGCGCTCGGAGCGCAGCTCGCTGACGTGTTGAAGATGGTGCTGCGATACGCGATGACGCTCGTCGTGATCGGCACGATCGTCGGCCTCGCGGGCGCTTATGCCGTCACCCGCGTGATGTCGAGCTTGTTGTTCCAGGTGACGCCGACTGATCTGGTGACGTTCGTTGCGGTACCGGCTGTTCTTTTACTGGTTGCGCTCATCGCCTGTCTCATACCTGCGCGTCGCGCAACTAAAGTCGACCCACTGATTACGCTTCGGTATGAGTAGGTAGTGAGCGGGGGCAAGCCCCTCTTCCTGACTTGTTCTTTGTTCTGACTTGTTCTATTTCTCGCGCTACTAAACAAAGAACAAGTCAGGAAGAGGGGCTTGCCCCCGCTGCTCGGGACCCGCGCCACAGACTGACAGCCGCAACCAGACAAGCGAGCGGGCAGAGTAGCATCGAGTAGCGCATATTGAGTGGGGTGGTGGAGGCGCCGAGCCAGTCGTTGAGCTGGCCGATGATGAGGGAACCGATGCCGTAGGCGATGATCACGGCGAAAAAGTAAACGCCAATACCGAGTCCGCGCAGCGCCGGACCCGCGATATCGTGAACATCCGCCGCAGCCGGACCTAGCCACACAAGCGACAGCGCGAGCAACACCAGATTCGCAACCAACAGCAACAGAAGATTTCCCGAAAAGATAAACAACAACCAGAACGGCACCGCGATCAGCGCCGCAAGAGCGCCAAACAGCATGCGACCGCCGCGTCCGAAGCGTCGAAACTTGTCTGCAAAATACCCGCCGAGTATCGTGCCCGGCACGCCCGCGATCAACGTCAACACGCCGCCATAGAAACCGATCGTCACGAGGTCGAGCTTGTAAACGCGCGTGACGAACGTCGCGCCCCAAAACGAGAGATTGTTTGCGGCAAGACCGAAACAGCCGTAGCCGAGATAGTGGTAGCGCAGCGGTACTGAATTGAAGAGAATCTTCCAATCGTGCGCCGTGTATTTTGTGGTTGCAGTTTCTGTTTTCCCGCGTGGCTGTTCGCGCAGCAAATAGACCAGCACTGCGATCACGAGTCCAGGAAAACCCAACGCGTAAAACGCAACGCGCCAACCATAATACTGGCCCAGCCAGCCGCCGAGAAAGAAAGCGAGACCAGCGCCGATCGCAATCCCACTTGAATAGATTGCCTGCACGGTCGCGCGCACGCGGGGCGGGAAGTAGTCACTCAACAACGAGAGTGCCGCTGGTCCAAGCGTCGCCTCGCCAACACCAACCATCACGCGACACAGCAGTAACGACCAGAAACCATTCGCGAATCCCGTCAGACCTGAGAAGAGACTCCAGACCGCGAGACCAACCGCGATCATGTTCTTGCGCACCGCGCGATCCGCAAGTCGTCCGAACGGAATTCCGAGCACCGTGAAGAAGATGACGAACGACATGCTGCCGAGCATTGCGAGCTGCAAGTCAGTAAACGCCATCTCTTTCTTGATCAGCGGCAGCAGAATGTAAATGATCGAGCGGTCGAGATAATTGAAGACGTAGACGAGCGTGAGCAAGCCGAGCGCATACCACGAATACCCGCTCACCGTGCTCTCTTCTTTTACGATTGTATCCGCGTCCATCTGCGTTAATCCGCGGCTAAAACAGTCGCTTCACCGCGTAGCACCATTTCCTCGCGCTGGTTCACACAAACGGTCTCGAGTTTCACGATCGGTTTATCCTCACGGATCTCCAGCACCGTGACGCGCGCGGTGATCTCGTCACCGGGAAACACGGGCGCAAGGAACTGTAGCGTCTGTCCGAGGTAGACACTTCCCTCGCCCGGCAAATGATTCGCGAGCACCGCGGAAATGAGCGAAGCAGACAACATCCCGTGCGCGATCCGCCGGCGAAAGCGAGTCGTCTTGGCAAACTCCTCGTCGACATGAACGGGGTTGTGATCGCCGGTCACAGCCGCGAACGCGTCAATGTCCGCCTGCTCGATCGTCCTGGTTATCTCGGCACTATCGCCAACGCTGAATTTCATCGTCATTCACCAGCTAAGAACTTCAACAACGCCACATTGAACTCTCCCGGTTTCTCGAGGTTCGGCACGTGACCGCACTCCTCGATCACGATCATCTTCGACCCCACGATGTCTTTATTGAATCGCTCGCCTTCAGTCAGCGACACGAGTCCATCCTGTCTTCCCCAGATGATCAGTGTCGGTCGCTTGATCGTTTTGACCACATCGTCGAGGTAATCTTCACCGCGGATGATCGACTCCGTGATGCTGTTGATCGTGTAGCCATCGCCAGCCGCCAGCCGTGCGGCGATTGACTGGTCGATAAAGGCATCAGTCTGGAGTGCTTTGTTGTAGAAAACTTTGGCGACGAGAACTTTCATTCCGGCACGCGTCGTTGGGTTCAAATTAAACAACGTGCGCATGTCGAAATCCTTCGGCGGCGCATAGCCGGCCGCATCCTCGAGCACGAGTTTCTCGACGCGATCCGGAAAGCTCGCAGTAAACATCGCCGCGATCCAACCACCCATCGAATTGCCGACGAGAGTCGCGCGCTCGATCTTCAGTTGTTTACAAAACTGATCAAGGAAGTCGACGTAAGTGCGGATGCGGTAGTTGACGAAAGGCTTATCAGACTTGCCGAAACCGATCTGATCGAGGGCGACGACGTGATACTTCTCGGCGAGCGCACCAATATTAAAATGCCACGACTGCCACGAGCCACCGAGCCCGTGCAAAAGAATCACCGTCGGTCCCGATCCGGCCTCCACGTACTGGATCTTCTGACCAAAGACCAGAACCTCTTTCGGCGTCTGCGCCTGCGCTGCCGAAATAACAAAAAGCGTGATAGCTACCAAAAATGCGATCCGTGTTTTCATCTGTGTTCATCCGTGGCTAAATAGAGTCCATCAATCACGTCCCGAAAACGATTTGTAATAACATCCCGCTTGAGTTTGCCTGTCGGCGTGATCTCGTCGCGCGCGATCTCGAAGTCACGATCTAAAACTGCAAAGCGCTTGATCGACTCCGTAGACGACACACGCCGGTTCACGCCATCGACTATTCCCTGCACAGTTTCCCGCGACGCAGCGGCATTCAAAGTGATCAGCGCGACCAGAAACGAACGCCCTTCACCGTAAACCATCGCCTGGCTGATCAAGTGATTCTCCTTCAACATGTTCTCCAGCAACGCCGGCGCGACTTTCTTCCCCGTTGAAGTAACAATCAACTCTTTCTTGCGCCCGATGATCTTCAGAAATCCGTCTTCATCAATCTCACCCAGATCGCCCGTCAGCAACCAGCCCTCAGCAAACATCTTCGCCGTCTCTTCCGGCGCTTTGTAGTAACCGCTGAACATCATCTCACTACGAACGAGGATCTCTTTGTCGTCAGCGATGCGAACTTCGCAGCCAGGCATCGGTGGTCCAACAGTGCCGAACTTGTAATTATCAGGTCGATTGAACGCAACGCAAACATTCTCCGTCAGTCCGTACGCCTGCAAGATGGGCAAACCTGCAGCAGCGAAGAACTCCGCCACTTCCAACGGCAAAGGCGCTCCGCCTGAGGTAAGTAGTCTCACGCGACCGCCAAAATAGTCTTTGACTCTCGTCGATCCGTCGGCAACGATCCGCGCATAAATCTTTTCGAAGAAGCGCGGCAGACTCGCGAATACGGTTGGCTTGACTTCGAGCATGTACTCACCGAGACGCGCGAGATCGTCGACAAAATAAGCAGACGCACCCGCATACAGACGGTTGTACAAACCGGAAATTCTTTCCGCCACATGACAGAACGGGAGATACGAGAACGAAACGTCGGTGTCGTAAATCGGAGTCGTCTGTCGCAGCGACTCCACACTGTTAATGATGTAACGATGACTCAGACACGCACCCTTCGGCGCGCCCGTCGTGCCTGACGTGTAGACCATGATCGCGACATCATCGGGTTTTGCACCCTCTGCACGTTCTTTCAACAACGACGCCAGCCGCGCACGTTCTTCACGCCCGCGCGCTATGAATTCACTATATGCAATCACATCATTCGAGCCATCAGAATCGAGCGCGATGATGTGACGCACTTTTGGAAGCTGCTCGCGAACGCCGAGCACCTTCTGCAGTTGCTCAGGCGTGTCGACCAGCACGAACTCAGCATCCGAATGATTGATGATGTACGCGATCTGTTCCGCAGAGCTCGTTGGGTAAAGACCGACACCAACACCACCGGCCATGATCGTACCGATATCGCTAATGGGCCACTCAGGCACATTGCCCATCAGAATGCAGATCGATCCACCACGCTGTAAATTGAGCGACAACAGCGCGGTGGCAAAATCATAAGTCTCCTGCTCAAAGCGCCGCCACGAAATTCCCTGCCAACGATCTTTGGAGCGATAGTAAAAGACGTCCTTCTCCGCTGCGTATTCCTTCACGCGTGCTGCAAAGAGAGAATTGACCGTCGAATAATTCATAAATCATTTTTAGCCACAAAAAGGCACAAAAATCACAGAACGTGTTTTAAAAATATTTTGTGTCTTATGTGCCTTTTTGTGGCTACTCTTTTTGTGCCCTTTTGTGGCTAAAACTTGAAAGCGACGCACGCCATGTTGAGGCCGCCACCGGAAGCGCACATGATGACGTTGTCGCCACGATTCAATTTGCCGGCATTGATCGCGTCGTGAAGCACCATCGGGATGCACGCCGAACCGGTGTATCCCCACTTCTGCATGATCGTATGCGTGCGCTCCATCGGCAGCTCGAGCTTCGCCATCACTTCCTTGATCGTGCTCAGATTCACCTGCGTGAACAGAAACAGCTTGACGTCCTCAACCGTCAGCTTCGACTTCGCCAGCACGTCTTTAACAATCGCCGGCCAGCCTTCAGTATTCACTTCCGCCGGATATTTCTTCGCGAACCGCACCTTGGTCCACCTACCCTCGTCAATAACTTGAGCAGTGATCGGCAGGTGAGTTCCACCAGCGTAGATCCCCATGTGATCGTGAAAACTGCCGTCTGCGCGAAGCTTCCCAGCGAGAAACCCTGGCCGATCTTCTCTTGCCTGCAACACAACCGCTCCCGCGCCGTCAGCAAAGATCGTCGCCGTCTTTTTATCGTGCCAGTCGAGATACTTGCTGATCGCATACGCACCCACAACCAGCACATTTCGATAAGCAGAATCCGCAATGATGAACTTCGACGCCGTATCAAGCGCGGTCACAAATCCGGCGCACGCGCAGTTCACGTCAAACGTTCCCGCATTCACAGCACCGAGACGATGTTGCACGACAACAGACGTGGCTGGCGAAAGCTGCTCGGGCGTGTCAGTAGCGAGAATGATCAAATCCAACTCGGCCGGATCGAGTCGCGCCGCTTCGAGCGCCTGGCGGCTCGCGTGTGTGGCAAGGTCCGCAGTGCTTTCATTCTCCGCAGAAACATGTCTTTCACGAATACCGAGAACGTTCGTCACAAACTCATTGATGTCCTCACCGAGAATGCGACTCAGATCATCATTCGTGACTATCTTTTCCGGAACATAAATACCCGTACTAACAATATCCGCGAACATCGTTTTATTTATCCGTGTCATCCGTGGCTAAAAATTGCGTAACGATTCGATTAAACTCCCCAGCCTGCTCGATGAAAAACGTATGACTCCCACCCTCTACAATATGAATCCTGGCCCCGGGAATCTTCTCCGCGAGATTGCGCGAGTTTTGCACCGGCACGATCACATCCGCATCACCGCTCAATACGAGCGTCGGACTCTTGATCTCCACAAGTCTCGACTCCGCATCGAAACTCATCGCCGCCTGCAACTGGCTCAAATAAATGTGCTCCGGCACTTCATTCGTCGCCCGCAAATGCACGATATGATCAACTTCTTCGACCTGCGTCCGCACATACTCCGGCGTAAACGCCAGCAGCAGGTTCTCTCGCATCCGGTCTTCGCTGTTGAGCCCCTTTGTTGAAGCCAACGCCTGCAGAGTCTCAGGCGCGGGCACAACATGATTTGGACCACCAAAACTCGTGCAACAGAGCACCAGCTTTCGCGTCAGCGCCGGATACTTGAGCGCAAACTCCTGCGCGACGAAACCACCAAACGACGCGCCGACAATATGCGCATTCTCGACACCAATCGTCTTCAACAAATGCGCGATATCGTCAGCGAGCAAACCGATCGTTTGCGCTCCCTGAGGCTTGTCAGAAGCTGAAACACCCCTCGGATCGAAGATGATGATGCGGAAGTTGCGCGACAGCTCGGCAGTCTGCTTGAACCAGATCCACCTACCTGCCGCAAACCCCGGTATCAGCACCACCGGTGCGCCATCACCTTCGATCTCGTAGTAAAGCTTCAGTCCGTTAACAGTTACTTTGGGCACGATTTTAGAAATTCAACTTAAACGCAAACTGGATCACGCGCGGTCCGGAGCTCGTCGCCGTAATCTGCCCAAACGTCAGCGGCACCGCAACGTTGTTGTTCGGGTTCGCAAAGTTGGCCCAGTTGAAAATATTGAAAAACTCCGTGCGAAACTCACCACGTACTCTTTCCGTTATGGGGATGAACTTCACGATTGAGAAGTCCATGTTCTTCTGTCCCGGCCCATAAAGGAAATTGCGCGGCGTGTTTCCAAACGGATTGTTCGGATCGAAATTGGGATTTGTCGGAATTCCGAGGCTCGTTCCCGACGCAACAAACGGTCTCGAAGCAACAAACGCATTAATGTTGAAGAATGCATTGAGCCGCTCCTGCGTGCTGCCCGACGTCTCGATACTACCCGTAAACCCGGGCGCGGAGTTTGCGCGCTGGATGATGTTGTTACCGACGACGTCGATGATCGAGTACGGAGTTCCTGTTTGCAACGTCAAAATGCCGTTCAACTGCCAGTTGTTCAGAATCACGCGCGCTGAGCTCGACTCCGAAACCAGTTTCGGCACGTCGTAAACAAAGCTGGTGACGAAGCGATGACGACGGTCGAAATCCGATGGTCCATAGTTCGTTTTCCAGTTGAACTGATCGCCCGCGACCGCAAACAACTCGTTGACCGTGCCGCCTGAGTAGTAGTCATTCGACTTGCCGTACGTGTAAGCGCTCAGGAATTGCAAACCGCGACTGAAGCGCTTCGTGACGCTGAGCTGCAGCTAGTTGTAATCCGAATTCGAGGTCGACTGCACCTGTTGAATACCGCCGGCGACGTTCTTCTGTATCGAGAGGGCAGTGCCGAGCGGCGCAGTGAACACGTTCGCCGCACGGTTGTAAACCGGCTGATTCAACGTGATCACCTGCAGCAGCTTCGTTCCCTTCGAACCGACGTAACCCGCTTCGAGCAGGAAGTCTTTCGCAAACTCCCATTGCACGTTTGCGTTGTATTGCTGGATGTACGGCGTTCGCAATTCCTGATCGATAAAGACACCGCTGATCGGGACGCCGACGATTGGAGCCAAAGGCGCGAGCGGCGACGGGATTGTCGGGTTCACCGGAAACTGACCCGGCTGTGGCACCGGAATAAACGGATCCGCCATCGTCCGCAGGATGCCCGGCAGGCCGACTGCCAGCGCGAGATACGGATAATTGAGCAACTGTGTGTTCGCGTAACGAGTCGAGAACCGATCGTAATAAATGCCGTAACCACCACGCGCGACGAGCGTTCCCGAATCGTTCAAGCGATAAGCAAAACCGACGCGCGTCGCGAAATTGTTTTTGTCATTCGGCACGAGCGTGTCTGCAACCGTGGGCACGCCGGAGAGTGTGCCGTTGCCCGCCTGCACAAATCCGTTCGGTGGACCAGCGGGCGCGGCAGTCGTTCCCTGTCGAAACTGATCCGGCAGGAAGTTTACGAGTCGCCCGCGCGTGTCGACCGGATAACCGTAAAAGTCGTAGCGCACGCCGAGATTCAAGGTCAGACGCGAGTTGACCTTCCAGTCGTCCTGCACAAAGCCGCTCCAGTCGTTCACGCGCAGCGCGCGATCAAACACGCCGGAGCCAATGATTGAAACACCGTTGCCGGCCAGGAACGCGGGGAAGCTCGAGAAGATCACCTGCCCGCGCGAGAACGCGTTGAAGTAGAAGTTGACCTGCGAGCGCCGATACTCACCACCGAGTCGCAAACGATGATTGCCCGCGACGATCGAGAGCGTGTCGCCGTAAGTGAACGCGTTGATGCGCGATGATTGATCGGCGAATGGCGACGAGCCGGTCGTGAACAATCCCGTCACGGTCAACGTCGGCATGCCGGGAAAAAGATTTCGCAACGGGCTGTTGATACCGAAGTCAGCAGCGTTGAAAGGCTCTTCGGGTACAGACGTCACGCGCAACCGACTGAAACCAAAGCGAGCCTGGTTAACTACGTTCGGCGAGAAGACGTAAGTGTCGGTAATCGAGTTGAGATCCTGAATGATGTCGAGCGAGCCGCCGGTGCCCGGCAGTTGCGTGACGCCGTTGCCGAGTCCGGCGAAGTTATAGTTGGCCTGGAAAGTCGGATTACTCGCGAAGAAGTTCTTCGAGCTGATCGTGTGCTTGTCGTTGAGACGCCAATCGAAGTTTGCGTTGAACTGGTTCTCGGTGAAACGCGACAGACCTGAAATCGGCGTCAAACCGTTAGGTGCTCCGGAAGATGATGGAATTAGAAACTGACCGTTCGGCAATCTCGCGTTGAGCACCGAGAGAATCACAGGATTTATCGCCGCGACCGGAACACCAAAAGCCGCCGACAAACCGGCAGCAGTGCGATTGTTGTCTCGCAACGCCGGCGGAATACTCGGTGACATCAGACTGTTATTGAGCGACGCGCCGTTGCGCTCACGCGTGCCCTGGTACGAGCCGAAGAAGAACAGATGATCTTTGACGATTGGACCACCGAGCGTGCCGCCAAACTGGTTGCGCTTCAAAACAGGTCTCTCGCGACCCGCGGCGTTGAGAAAGAAGTCGTTGGCGTTCAGCGCGTCGTTGCGCAGGAAGTAATAAGCGTTTCCATGAAAAGCATTCTCGCCCGACTTCGTGATCGCTTCGACGTTGCCACCCGCGTTACGTCCCTGCGACGCATCGTACAGACTTGTTTGCACGATGAACTCCTGAATCGTGTCAGTGGCGGGGACGGCGATGTTTGGCGTTGAGTTTGTGCCGATGGAGTTGGCGTCGATGCCGTTGATACGCACGTTGTTGCTGGTCGTGCGCTGGCCGTTCACGGAGATGATCGCGTCGCCGCGACCGAGCTCCGTGTTGTTGGCGACTGACGAAGACGTGCCCGGCGAAAGTGTCAGAAGCTGTTGAAAGTTTCTGGTGGGCAGTGGCAGTTGTCGAATCGTTTGCTCTTCGATCGTGCGGCCGACTTGCGAACTCTCCTGCTGCACGAGTGGGGGCTCAGCTTCGATCGTGACCATGCCTGAGACTGCCGCCGCATCGAGACGAACCGGCAGTGTCGTGGTTTGCGTGACGTTGATCTTGATTTCGTCAACGACAACAGTTCGGAAGCCGCTGGCAGTAACCTCGAGCTTGTAAGCTCCGGCATGCAAGAGCGTGAAAACAAAATCGCCGGAGTCGTTGGTCGTCGCCTCACGCTCCTGGGCGGTGACGAGGCTGGTGAGCTTAACGCTTGCTCCAGCCACGACGGCGCCATTGGCGTCAACGACACTACCGCTTAGCTGTCCGGTGCCACCCTGCGCAAAGGCCGTCGACACCGCGCACAAAGTAATAAAGAGAAAACTGAGAATCGACTTATGCATGACCTTCCTCCTAAAAACAACGAACGTTCGTTTTTCTTTTCGCCTGCAAAAGCACAGAACCGAGCGCGGTGCCGCAGGGTCCGTTTAGGTTTTTTGCTTGGTGCGCTTTTTCGTGCTCTGAGAAGACTTACCGTTGTGGTTCTGCAACAAACCGCGACAGTACATGTCCGTCAACTGCGTGATGACCTGCTCGTCTGTCAAACCGAAATGGCGATTACCGCCAAACAACTTTTCAACGAGAAAGTAATTAAAGAACTGCATGTAGGCGGCCGTGAATCCGACCGCCGGATCGATATCGCCGTGCATCGCGCCACTACTCTTCAACTCTTCAAACTGCGTGGCGAAGCGTCGCCGCAGGTTGTGAACCAGCCCTTCAAACATCTTGCGAAAGTGGCGGTTCTCGAATTCGAGTACGTCGATGTACATCAGCAGCCAGAAGTCGTGGTGATCGTTCACCATCTTCTTGATCTGCTGGCCGAAGCGCCGGAGCGATTCGGGCTTGAGCGGCTCGTCGATCTCGTCGAAGATCGAACGCAGGCGACCGTCGATGGTCGTCTGATACTTGTTGATAATTGAACTGAGGATCTCCTCTTTGGTCCGGTAATAGTTATAGACGTTGCCGAGCGAGGTCCCTGCCCGGGCGGCAATATTGCGCATCGAGGTGGCGTGAAACCCTTGCTTGATGAAGAGTTTCTTGGCCGCTTCCTCGATCCGGCTTTTGTTCTTTTCGATCGCGCTGGGACTGAGTTTTGGCATTCCGCCTATAAAAACGAACGTCCGTATTTTATTTATCTGGCGCCGGGTGTCAAGTAAATCCGTCTTTTCCGTGTGATCCGTGGCTAATGACCCGAATTGCCGGGAAACTTCGCGTTATAGGGTGGCGAGTTTTGATTCGTTACTAACAAGGAGCCTCCATGAAGCTCAACGCGAAGTACGTTACCTTTTCCGCAATTGCACTGGCTAGCACTTACGTCCTTTATCACAACGAACGCTTTCTTATCGATGGATCCCATCCGGCCTGGCAGCACTATGCGCCGTTCAAATGGTGGCTGCTACCACACGGAATTTTTGGCGCTATCGTTCTTCTCTTCGCGCCTTTACAGTTTTCCGACCGGCTGCGACAACGATTCACCAAGGCACACCGCGTCATGGGACGACTCTACGTCGTCGGCGCGTTCGTGCTCGCGCCGCTGGGCGCGTACATTCAGTATTACCAGGAGCGCATGGGAGCGCCGCGGTCATTTACGGTGCTCGGCGGCGTCGATGCGGTGATGTTGATGACCGCAACCTTCCTTGCATTCCTGTTCGCGTTCAGACGCAAGATCGCATTGCACAAGCAGTGGGCCACACGCAGTTACGCGCTCGCGCTCGTTTTTATCGCCGGGCGTTTCGTGATGGGAGTTACTGGCTGGGAGACTCTCGGAGTCGAGATCGTGCAAGCGATTATCTGGTCATGTCTGGCGTTGGCACTGGTGTTTGCTGACATCTCGATTCACTGGCGCGAGCTCAAGTCTGCTTTGTCGAAACCAGTGAAAGTACCTGTTGCGACCAAACCGCCGGTACCCGAGCGCGTCCCGCGCGCTGCGTAACAACAAGCAACCACAAAAAGGTGCAAAAAAGCACAAAAGGGATTTTCTCTTTTGTGCTTTTTGCGCCTTTTTGTGGCTACAATCGTGACTGCACTGAAAGGAGTAACAATGCGGAAACGAACACTCGGTAGCAGTGGGCTCGAAGTGTCAGCACTTTGGGCTTGGCTGCATGGGAATGAGCACATCTTATGGGCGCGTCCCGGACAAGCAGGAAATGATCTCGCTGCTTCGTGCAGCGGTCGATCGCGGCATCACATTCTTCGACACCGCTGAAGTCTATGGTCCATTCACGAACGAAGCGCTCGTCGGCGAGGCTCTTTCGCCGATTCGTGACAAGGTCGTAATCGCAACGAAGTTCGGATTTAAACTCGATCCAACCGGACAGCGCACGTGGGTCGGCGTTGATAGTCGTCCGGAGCACATCAAAGAAGTCGCTGACGCATCGCTGAAACGACTCAAGACTGACTACATCGATCTGTTCTATCAACATCGTGTCGATCCGGAAGTTCCAATCGAAGACGTAGCTGGCGCGCTGAAGGAACTGATCGACGCCGGTAAAGTCAGGCACTACGGACTCTCTGAGCCGGGACTTGAAACCATCCGTCGCGCACATGCAGTACAACCGGTGACAGCAATCCAAAATGAATACTCTTTATGGACCAGAACACCGGAAGCAGAAGTGTTGCCTCTGCTCGAAGAGCTCGGCATCGGCTTCGTCCCCTATAGCCCGCTCGGCAGAGGTTTTCTAACAGGGAAGATCGACGAGAGCACTAAGTTTGAGAGTACCGACTTTCGAAACATGCTGCCGCGCTTTAGTGCTGAAGCACGCAAAGCCAATCAAGCGTTGGTTGACCTGCTCAAGTCGATCGGAGAAAGCAAGAACGCCACCCCTGCCCAGATCGCTTTGGCCTGGCTGCTGGCGCAAAAGCCCTGGATCGTTCCGATCCCCGGCACCACGAAACTAAACCGGCTCGAAGAGAATATCGGAGCAGTTGAACTCGAACTCACCGACGACGACCTGCGTGAAATCGACAACGCTGCGTCAAAGATCACAGTGGAAGGCGAGCGCTATCCCGAGCAGCTCCAGCGCATGACTGGTCTATAAAAGCTGGCCACAAAAAGCACAAGAGTCACAAAATGATTTCGTGCCTTTTGTACTTCTTTGTGGCAACGATCTCACTCACAGAATATTCACGGCACGGCCGGCGAGCAGCGCCAGCACCAGCAACGAGATCATCGCCTGAATCATCATCAGGAGCTTGGCCCAGCGGGAGAGGACGGGGACGTCGGTGGGGGAGAAGGCTGTGCTCGTGTTGAAGGCCAGAAATAGATAGTCGACGAAGTTTGGTTCCCAGTCGTGTTCGCCTGCGGCGATCTTCGCCTCGGGCGGCATGGTCATCTGTGGAAAGAGGAAGGCGCCGTCAGTGTGGCCGGGCGTTCGAGCGCGCTGGTGTGGCCCACCCCCATCCAGTCGCCAGTACCACGAAGCAAATACCAGGAAGTTTGAGACCCACAGGGCCGCAGCGGAACGCAACAACTGCGCGGGGGTCACTTTGTGTTCCGTAACCTGAGAGATGAGCAGCGCGAGCGAGAAGATCATCGCGGCCGTTACGATGCTGTTAAGAATGTAACCCAACACCTGAGCAAAGTAATGATTGCCGCTGCGATGAGAGAGCAGTATCGGCGTGAGCAGCCCCACAACTATTACGGCAAGCAACCAGCGCGGCGCGCCGCCCACCAGACTCGCTGGCAACGCCGCATACAAACCTCCCACAGCCAGCATTGCGACAAACGGAGGCCAGAGCGGCTCGGCAGGCCAGTGGTGTTTCGGGCGGATATCGACTGTGCCGGCTGTAGCTCGATTCATCTCTGCGTTGAATGATAAATCTTTTGTGATCGTTTGTGGCAGTACTTTCGTATGTTCGGCTACAATCACGGCATTTATGTACTGTCCTAACTGTGGTCAACAACAAGTTTCCGATGAGATGAGGTTCTGTTCACGCTGTGGCCTCGCCTTAACCGGATTGGCGGAGTGGCTCGCGGGCGGCCGCCTGCCGGTTCAGCGTGCAGAGGAAACAAATGTTTCCGACCCTTCGGCGCGTCGCAAGCACATTCGCCGCGCGTCCAAGTTGATGTTCTTCAGCGGCGTACTCTTCCCCGTTTTCATACTGTTCTGCGCTGCAATCGGAGCAGGCGAACCAATGATCATTCCGGTCGGAACCTTCTTTGTGTCGCTGGTATGGATGCTCTACGCTCGTTTATTCGTCGACAAAACTGCACCCGCAAGCTCGCAAGTCGCTCAACCACCGGCGTTCGGGTCAATGCCAACGCGCAGCTCGTTACCTCCGGCAGTTAACAATCCCATGCCAAACATCGGACGGCAGCAAGTAAGGACAAACGAGTTGGCCCAGCCGCCGAGCGTCACAGATCACACCACGAGGCTGCTCGATAACGAATAGCAGCGCGTATCAGGAGTAAATAAAATGGAAACTCTGCACCGTCTTTTAACCGGAATCACGCTTCTGCTTCTAACGTCGTCAGCCGTCTTCGCGCAACAGAAACCGGAAGCTAAAAGTGAGCCGGCTAACAAGCTCGTCGAGTTTCACATGGCGATCCTGAAGCGCGGGCCGAAGTGGACAGCCGCTGAGACTCCGGAAACGAAGCGCGTGCAGCAAGAGCACGTGAAATATGTGCTTTCGACGCTCGACTCGGGCAAGGCAATCATCGCCGGACCGTTTACTGACGACGGCGAGATCATTGGTGTGTTTGTGTTTCGCGCGCCCACGGCGGCGGAAGCGAAAGCGTGGGCCGAAGCTGATCCGTCAGTCGCAGCAGGCCACTACATTGTGGAAATGCATCCGTGGTGGTCGGAAGACATATTCCGCAAACCAGCCAAACCGCTGAGAATCGTGCCGATGTACTTTGCCTTCCTCACTCGCGGTGAAAAGTGGACGCCCGAGAAGACACCGGCAACGGAAGAGATTCAAAAAGGGCACATGGCGAACATCAACCGGCTCGCAGAGATGAAGAAGCTGATCGCTGCGGGACCGTTTGGCGACAACGGGCGCTTGCGCGGCATCTTCGTGTTTCGTGTCTCTTCGTTGGAAGAAGCGAAAGCGTTGACTGCGACTGATCCGGCAGTGCAGGCGGGAAGGCTTGCGATGGAGCTTCACACGTGGATGGTGCCTGAGGGAATACTGCCCTAAACGTTATCTAATCACAGTAATCTTCGTCACAGGATGTATCTCCCAAGCCGTCGCGCGCCAGTTATCAGGCTCGCCCGGAGAGACGTTCTCCGATTCTTCCGCGTGACCGACGTCGAAATACAACCATCCTTCGAACTCACACCAGTGACCCACCAATCGCGCTTGCAGAGTTTTTTCAGACCAATCAATTCCCTGTCCTGCTGCCCAATCGTATAGATTTGGTGTGACCTCGACAACGACGTGCTCGCTCTTCGTCGCGCCCTGACGCGTCGCGATCAGAATGTGAATATCGCGACGACACGGGTTGAAGCAGTTGGTCGCTTCCGGTCGCGCATATGCGACGTCGACTACTTCGCCCTGAACGCGAGCAGCGCGATGGTTGGACCAGCGATCGCGATCGTCACCGGGTTGCAGTAAAGCAGCGAGCGTGATTCTCGAGTCGAAGTCAGTCGATTGTGGAATTGTGGTTCTGTTCTTTAGACGATGAAGATCGCGCGCGCGGGTGGTGAGAGCGATGCCGGCGCTCGGACAGTTGAATGCCAGAATGAGCCAGAGAGAAATGAAAACAGCGAGGAGAACAATTACAACCAGGAATACTCGACGGCGCGACATCTACAAAATGGCCGCTTTATATGCGTACCAGATACCGAAGCAGATGCTGAAGACGGCGGCGAGTGTTTGCAGGCCCTGATGAAGGTGAGTGAGTTTTCTCGAGCTGAACGCGAACGGCAAACCGATCAATCCCGACATCAAAAGCATTCCAACGATCGAGCCGACACCGAAAGTCGCAACATACAGGAAGCCAAGTAAAGCTGAACTGATCTGCGTCAGCACCAGCAGCATCAATGCTCCAGATCCTGCCAACCCGTGCATCATTCCGATCAATACCGGCTTCCATCCGAGACGCGAGAGCGCATGCGAGTGACGAGACTGCTTTGCCGGCGCGTGCGTCGTCTCATTTTCATGAAAGTGAATGTGCGTGTGCGATAGACCGTCGTGACTATGCTGGTGGACGTGAACGTGAGCGTTCTTCTGTAATGCTCGCCGGAGTGCACTGATACCCAGATAGATGATCATGATCGCGACGCCGAATTCCAACCAACCGCTCACTCTTTCCGGAATCGCGATACGCAAGCTCAACACGATCGCAGCGACAACGAGTAGCGATGCCGTGTGGCCCATCCCCCAGAGCGCGCCAACTATAGCTGAATGAAAGACGTTCTTGTTACGGCTCACAATCGTCGAGATAGCGATGACGTGATCTACTTCGGTCGCGTGTTTCAATCCAAACACGAGCCCGATGCCAAGGACGGCCAACATGCTCAGCGAGCCAACGTTTTCCAACATAGGGAAGTAGTAGTTGCCACAAAGGCACAAAAAGCACAAGGGCAAATCAGCACCCGCGCGTTTTTGTTGGCTAAATTAGCTTGAATACAATGTACCCCACCCACACCATCAACAAGCCGAGCACGTTGGAGGCAGCGACGTTGAGAGTCGCTAGTCCGATTTGACCGTCTCGCAATAATGTAAACGTTTGCAGCCCATAGGATGAAAATGTAGTAAACCCGCCGATCAGGCCGATGAGAATTACGGTACGCAGGGCGGGAGATATCAGCAGTCGCTCTTCAGCCAGATGGTACAGCGCACCGGCCAGGAAGCTTCCGATTAAATTGACTATCAACGTTCCCCATGGGAAGTTCTCACCATACTGGCGCGCCACGAATCCCGCGAGCCAGTAACGAACAAGGGTGCCGACCAGGCCACCTGAAGCGATGAAGATTGTTTTCTGCAGTTCCATAAAAGTAAAACTCCTAACCACCGGGACCACACTGGTCCGCAGCAATTAGGAGTCATCAATCCTTTGAAGGATGGTTAAAGGCGAACTCCATCGCCTAAACTGATGGCAGTCAGTCTACACTGCAAACCTATGCTTAGTCGAACACCGGCAAGAAATTTGTTGCTTACGCTGTTGGCCGTGGTGCTTTCTCAGTCGATTAGCGCTGCTCAATCAGCACCTCCTAAGACAGTTTTGGATTATTACCTGCTGCTGCCTGAAAAGTATTTCGAGGCGAATAAAGAGCAGCGAGTGAAATGGATGCTGGACCCGGGCAACGGAGCCGTGGTCGATATAAAGAATGGATACATTTACGCGGCCGGCGACGGCGCTCAGACGCCCATTTATGTTTGTCTATTCAAAAGACCGCGCGGCCTTCCGCTCATGGCGGTAAAATCACACGAACCGGATACGAGGGACTACACCCATCTTGATTTCTACGAGTATAAGAACGGGGCGTTAGTGGACGTTAAGAAAGGCGTGCTGCCAGTAAAGATAAATGAAAATTTCAAATACGAGATGCCGCGCTATGGAACAACGATTAAAGTGAGCGACCAGCATGGAAAGAGAATCTACAACTTGAACTGGATTGGACGACGGTTCGTATTGCAGAAGCCGGCTGGAATATGACAAAGACCTTATACCGGCCCGTTGGACCAAGGGAGCTCGCGTTGATCGAAGCGTCAGGATGGAAGGAATTTCCGCCACGCTTGCCGGAACAACCCATATTCTATCCCGTTACAAATGAGGAATACGCTCTGCAAATCGCCCGCGATTGGAACGCGAAGCACGACGGCGGAGGTTATGTCACCCGTTTCGAGATTGATGCTGATTTCGTACAGCGATATCCCATTCACACGGTTGGTGGTTCTCTTCATCAAGAGCTTTGGGTTCCTGCTGACGAGCTCACGGAATTCAATCGCAACATTGTCGGTGCGATCGAAGTGATTGCCAGTTTTCCACGTCCAGCGTCTTAAATAACCGTAGTTAAGATGGCGACAAGGGGTCGGTGAGAGTTTTTTTAGCCACGTTGCCGTGACCTCTCGCCCACATGTTTTTGGACGAGAAAGGATTCGAACCTTTTTTTTCCATGTACTCACACCTGCATTCGCCATAATTGAAAAGGCCGACAAGGATCGCAGAGACTTGCCCACTTGGGGCGTCACTTAACAGGTGATGTAGTCCCTGCAGTATTCGGCCTTAACTCTACAACGTCACCGAATCGATAACGCCGATCCAGTGATCAGCATTCAGCTCACCGCGCGCGAATTCCGAGACCACGTCAAAAACCTGATCCGAGAATCCACCGACATTGAGAATGTCTTCACGCTCAATCGCCTGCACCGTTTGATAAGGCTGCACGTCGATACAAACCAAACGAGCTTCAGGATTGCGCTGCTTGAACCGATTCCACTCTCTCATCGTTGCGGTACCGCGGCCGCCACGCGCATCAACCCACGACTCGTTATCCGAAACAAAGATCACGAGATCGCCTTTTGCCTCGCGACGATTTAGCTCGGCCAGCGGCGCGCTACAGCTCGTGCCACCGCCACCGATCGAAGCAAGCTTCGCAGCGTTGGTCATCACGCTGTCGCGCGAATTCAGGTTGGCCTTAACCACGTGGCACTGGAACGGCAACACTTCAGCGTGCGGGTTCCTGCGCAGCACAGCAGCAGCGATCAAAGCCGCCACATCGATACAAGACACCGACGTGGTCGCTCCAGCGCGGTGACCCGTAACCGGCGAAAACATCGAGCCCGAAACATCCGGACAAACGAACACACGTCCTTCAATCACAGGAACATTCGCGATCGCAATCTCCATTGCATCCTGGAGTGCGTCGGTAATTTCCCTCGGGATCGCAGCGTTTGCATTCGCCATCGCGTAAGCGAGCCGTAGCTGGTATGGAAACACGCGAGCGGTGGCAATCGCTTTCGCGTCACGCAGACGATCCGCAATCAGCTTGGTCATGCCTTCCACGCCGAACACACCATGACGCGCAAACGTGTTCAGGTTCATACGCGTCATTTGCCACGGCGCACGACGCGCAATCGCAGTCCATTCCGAAGTACCAAGCTCCAGCGCGGTCAGCATCTGGAACGGCACATCAGGAACTTCGCGCGAGCGATCTTTCTTGAACAATTCATACTCGCGCGCGATATTCGGCATCACATCAAACGAGTAATCGCGGCCGATGAAGTAACCAAACAGTGCTTCCCGCATCACATCCTTTGGCTTCGGGTGGACCATCTTCACAATGTCCGCCAGCGAAGGAGCCTGGCCCACGTTCGACTTGAACAGCGTTGCCGGATCGCGCGCGTCGAGCCACTCACGGACAAGACGCTTTGGCGCCGTGCCGAGCGACTTACGGCCCACCACACCCGAACGCATGATCTGCACGAAGTTGCGCAGCATCTTCGCGTTGTCGATCACACGCGGGAAGATTCGTGCGAGCAGCTCGCGGTCTTTCACCGACAGCGAAGCGGTAAGCAGCGCCGGCATGTCTTTCATGAAGCCTCGCTCGCGGCAGAACACGGCCGTCTTGGCAATGAACTCAGCATCGACTTCGGCGCACAGCTCAATTACCTTCGCGAGCTGCTCATCCGCAGTTGCGTAGAAAGTCGTGTTCAGACATCCAGTCGCGGCGTACTGGGCCAGTTGCTGCTTTGGCGACAGCTTGTACGCGGGAGCGCGTTCTTCGTTGATTGCATTGGTCTGCGGAATCAGCTTGCCGATTATCGATTTAAATAGAGTCTTGTTTGCCATTGCACGTTACCTCGCTTTCAATCGAAGTACCTCAGTTGCGATATGTGGCCCCGGGAGGAGGAGTCGAACCTCCATTTTCGAGTTCAAAGCCCGACGCGCTGCCAGTTGCACCATCCCGGAGTGAAACGAACGTGGTCGCGGTGGAAGGACTTGAACCGACATCGCTCGATTATCAGTCGAGTGCTCTGGCCGTTGAGCTACACCGCGATGGTTGACCTGACGGGGCTCAAACCCGTACCTCACGGCTTAAAAGGCCGCTGCTCTGTCACTCGAGCTCCAGGTCAAGAGATTGGCTGTGGCGGAGGGATTCGAACCTTCGGTGGCCGCATTAACAGTGCGGTGCCTTACCAGCTTGGCTACGCCACAAGAAATTTTTTCGCCACGAAAAGGCACAAAAGACACATAAACTGATTTTGAGGTTTTTGTGCCTCCTAGTGGCAGTTCTGGCTGCGGCGACGAGACTCGAACTCGTATCATCTCGTTTACAAGACGAGCGCTCTGAAGCCATTGAGCTACGCCGCAATTTGGTGGACTGGAAGGGACTCAAACCCTCACGAGAAGTTTGCAGGACTTCTATGCTGTCGGTTACATCACCAGCCCGAACTTGGTGGCTGTGGGTGGAGTTGAACCACCAACCTAGCGCTTATGAGACGCTTGCTCTCTCCGTTTGAGCTACACAGCCGTTGAGATCTCTTGGAAGCCCGCGGAGGAGTTGAACCTCGTGCCTGTCCGCCCAGCTCTCAAAGGTTCGGTTTAGAAGACCGATGCCGGGTACGCGGGCCAGTGTGGTCGGGGCGTGAGGCCGTCGTGCCTCTGCAAACTCCACGGTCCCGGCAGTCACCGTTCTGCCGGGATGAGTCACGCCCCGATATCCTGGTGGTCGGAGTTGGAATCGAACCAACCTTTCGGGTTTTTCAGACCCGCGCTAATCCGTCTCAGCTATCCGACCGAATTGGAGCGCGCGGTGAGAGTCGAACTCACGAATACTGGATTTGCAATCCAGGGCCTTAGCCACTTGGCGACGCGCGCAAAATTTGGAACGGAAGGAGAGGTTCGAACTCTCGAGACGAGTTTGGAAGACTCGCATGTTTCCAGCTACATCACTTCCGCGAAATCACTGCCACAAAGAGGCACAAAAGCACAAAACGACTTGCGGACACATTTTGTGTTTTTGTGCCTTTTTGTGGCTAAGAAATGGTCGGGGAGGACAGAATCGAACTGTCACCACGAGTTCCCAGGACTCGGATGCTAACGTTACACCACACCCCGAAATTTAAAATTGGTGCGCCAGGTGAGACTCGAACTCACACTCCCCTGCTTAAGAGGCAGGTGCCTTGATCCGATTTGGCTACTGACGCATGGCGGAACTGAACGGACTCGAACCGTCATCGACCTGATCGACAATCAGGTGCCTCACCCCTCGGCCACAGTTCCGTGGGAAATTTGGGTGGGTCGAAGGGAGTTGAACCCTCATGTGCCGCAGTCACAGTGCGGTGCTCTACCGAATTGAGCTACGACCCACAGAAAGAGGGCGACAAGTAAACGAGCGTGACATGGGCCATGCAAAGGATGTAGTCACGTTCAGCATTCGCCCGAAGCTTGGCAGGGATGACGAGACTCGAACTCGCAAATCAGCTGATTGAAGGTCAGCCCGCTTTCCATTTCGCGTTCATCCCCATGCGATCAAAAGTGGTACCGGCGGAGGGATTCGAACCCCCACTAACTAGTTTCTAAGACTAGCGCCTCATCCCAATTGGGCTACGCCGGTATGGTGAACCCGGCAGGACTTGAACCTGCGACTTGTCGTTTCGAAGACGACTGTTCTGATTCCAACTGAACTACGGGTTCGAAAATGGTGGACCTGGTACGATTTGAACGTACGCCCTCGACCTTCGCAGAGTCGCGCTCTCATTCCACTGAGCTACAGGTCCAAAGTATTTGGTACGGGCATCCACCGAAGTGGAGTCAGCGACCCGTCTATTCTGGAACCGGCCCTACCCGCTGCAAGGTCACCGGACCGGACTCAGACATCGGCGGAGACGGCAGGAGTCGAACCTGCACGCGCAATCGCGCCACGGCTTAGCAGCCGCTGCCATACCAATTAAGCGACGCCTCCGAAGTTTGGCGGAAGGGACAGGACTTGAACCTGCAAGCGACAAACGCGCGGTAGTTTTCGGGACTACTGCCTTACCAGTTAGGCTACCCTTCCATGATTTGGCAGGGACGCTCAGATTTGAACTGAGAAAATCAGTTTTGGAGACTGATGGTTTGCCAGTTAGCCTACATCCCTGTCTTCGAGTTGGTGCGTGCGGTAGGACTCGCACCTACGAAGGACATTGCGTCCGCCTGATTTACAGTCAGGTGCTTTTGCTGCTCAGCCACACACGCACATGAATTTCAGATTTCAAATCCGAGATTCACTTGTGCTAAAAAATAGATGAAGGCAGAGAGAGACACTGCATCGAACACACTTCGAGGCACACTTCTCCGAAGACGGCGAACTCACGGACTCTCGCAAAGCACCGAGCTCGTCATCTGATAGAAGGCTCCCTGCCTTCATCTCTCGCAATTAGGTACTTCGATTATCAAAAAACTAAAGGAGCGGGCTTTGAGCCTCCCAGGGAAGCTGCCCGCTCCTTCAATTCTCTTGATTTTCGCTTTGAGATTGGGAGCGGGAGTCCGCTCCCGCTGATTAATGCCTGTTATTTCGGCGATTTTCGGATATTTGGAATCCGGGTCTACCGCCAAAAATACTGGTCGTTGACGCCATGACGTCTAACGAGCAGACGAGTGAATACATGGCGGCGCTCGGCTGCCATGTCATCGTTTGCTCTTTATGTTTCCTCATCGTCAACATTGAAATTCTTCTTTCATGCGGCACGCACTCACGCGGCGCAAGTTGCTTTGTATAAGACAGGACCACTTAGTCTGTCAAGCACTTTCTTGTTTACGTCGAATATGCAATCGAAGTTTTGATCAAATCATTGCCATTTGAAAATCTTCAACGCGACCACGAAACTCACGATACACCATAAAAGCAGAATGGCGATCGGAATCCAGTTTGATGAAAGCGATGCGCCTTCGTTCATCAAGGCGCGAAGCACGTTGTTTAGCGCGGTTAGCGGCAGAGCTTGAATGAACGGTTGCAGGATTTGTGGAAATCGTTCCGAAGAGAAGAACGTGCCTGACAGCAGCCACATCGGCAGCATGATGAAGTTCATCAATCCCGATACGCCCTCGATTGTTGTCGGTCGCGCAGCGACGAGTAATCCGATTCCGGAAAAAGTAAAGCCACCGAGTATTGTCGTCAAAGCAACACTCAGCCACGAGCCACGCACCGTAAAACCAAAAGCAAGCGACGCGAAGATAATCACGGCTGCGACTTCAAGCACCAGAAACACAAGGCGCGACAGCATGAACGAAAGTAAGTAATGCGAACGCCGCATCGGTGTCGCGGCAAAACGCTTGAGGATCTTCCGCGAGCGCGCGATTACTACGGTAAATCCGAGGCCCCACAAACCGCTGCCCATCATGTTCATTCCGATCAATCCCGGAACCAGGAAATCTACATAACGCGCGCCGGGCTCTGTGATCCTCGCTTCCCCAACATTCACGACATCCGCTCGTCCCTTGCCTCTTTGCAAAACATCGTCGACGAGGAGTCTCGCGGCGCGACTCTCCGGTCTGGTTGGATCGAATCGATATTCGAATCTGTTGTCGACAGGCTTTACTATTATCGCCACTTTCCCGCTTCTCAACGCTCGTGCGGCTTCGTCAGCGCTCAACACGATTGCCGTAATTTCCGGAGAACGAGACAAGAGGCTTGCAGTCTCGGTTGCTTTCGCGTCGCCGGCTTCGATTGCAACTGACGTTTTATCCGGAGCTGTGTTGCGAAACGCGATTCCGAGGGCAAAGGTCATCAAAACGGGAAAGACGAAAACCCAGAACACGGCTTCTTTCTCGCGCAAAAACTCGCGTATACGCGTCAAGGTCAGTTCGACGAGTGGATGAGATTCTTTCGCTTCAGGCATCGCGCAGCATCCTCCCCGTCAAACTGACGAATACGTCTTCGAGCGTCGCCTGGTGCGTGGTGAGCGTGACGATCTCTGACTGCTGTTGTTCGATCTCGGCGAGCAATGCGGGCAACGCGACGCCGATCTCCGAAACGGTGAGCGAGTAATCTCCGTCACGTTTGTGCAAATGAGTAACTGCGGGAAGACGCTGCAACGCATCTTCCGCAAGTTCCTTCGTGACACTGAATTCAACGATCTGATCGGCGCCGAGTGATTCGATCAGCTCAGCCGGGGTGCCGAGTGCGATCACTTTTCCATGGTCCATGATCGCGACGCGATCGCAGAGACGCGAAGCTTCTTCCATGTAGTGAGTCGTCAAAAGAATGGTGCCGCCACCCGCGCGGAATTTCTCGACAATGTCCCACAATGAGAGACGCGCTTGCGGATCGAGTCCGGTGGTCGGCTCATCCAGAAACAATAATTCCGGATCGCTTACAAGCGCACAGGCAACTGCGAGTCGTTGTCTCTGACCGCCCGAGAGCTTGCCGACGCGCGCGTTTCGTTTCTCTTCCAGCGCCACGGTATGAATCACTTCATCGACGTCGTGACCGCGTTGGTAGAAACTGCGAAACAGTCGCAGAGTTTCGACAACCGTCACTTTGTCTGCAAGCTGCGTCTCCTGTAATTGGACGCCGAGCCGCTCGCGTAATGCGCGATCATCACCTTTCCCCCAGCGCTCGCCGAGTATCTCGACTGTCCCTTCATCCGACGGCGTCAACCCTTCCAATATCTCGACAGTCGTAGTCTTCCCGGCCCCATTTGGCCCAAGCAATCCAAAACACTCACCGGAGAACACTTCGAGATCGAGCCCATTAACGGCAGTCACATCCGCGAACCTCTTCACCAGCCCCGCACACCGCAGCGCCACCGTTGATGTTTGCGTTGACATAAGTCAGAGAGTATTACCCGTTTACGAGATTGCTACAAGACCGGATCGACGAAGAATATTTCACGCAAAGACGCAAAGACGCAAAGAACGCAAAGGCGCAAAGGCGTTCGTGACACCCAGTTTCGGGCGTGCCTTTGCGTCTTTGCGTTCTTTGCGTCTTTGCGTGAGATATTTCTCAGGAGGTCCAACGTTAACTCTTGTACGCGCGGCCGGCGAGGCTGGCGATGACGGTTACGAGCTCAGCGGAGTCGACGGGTTTGGGAAGGTGGAACTGAAAGCCGGAACGGAGGACGCGCATGCGGTCCTCGGCGCGTGCATAGGCAGTAAGGGCTGCGGCGGGAATGTTGCCGCCGCGCTCCGAGGGGAGGGCGCGGATTTTTTCGATCAATGAATAACCGTCTTCGTCGGGCATTCCCAGGTCGCTGATCAATATGTCAGGCTTGTGTTGTTCGAGTGCCTCTAATGCCTCGGCGGCGGAGCGGGTGATTATCACTTCCGAGCCACACTCCATCAAGACTTCGCCGATCAATTCGCGTGTGTCGGCTTCATCGTCGACGACGAGTACCTTGAGTCCCTCAAGTGAAGGCAAACCATCGAAAGAAAGAATCTGCTCGCTGTGAGGCAGATGAACTGCCTCGGCTTCTTTCTGACTAATCACACCAACGAACGGCAGCGTGATCGTAAAACTCGCGCCCTTCCCTTCTCCTTCACTCTGCACCGCTACCGTGCCGCCATGAAGGTCCACCAGTTGATGAACAATCGACAGCCCGAGCCCGAGGCCGCCGTGTATGCGCGTGGTGCTCGCGTCTGCCTGGCGGAAGCGATCAAAAACGTAGGGAAGAAACTCTTTGCTGATGCCTACACCTGAATCACTCACGACTATCTCGACCTGCGAGTCGATGCGCTGCAGCTTGACTTGTACCCGACCGCCTTTCGGTGTGAACTTCACAGCGTTCGTCAACAGGTTCCAAACAATCTGTTGCAGTCGATCGGCGTCGCCGGAGATTGGACCAGCCGCCGGATCCAGCATCGTTTGCAGTCGAATGCTTTTAGCGTCAGCCGCCGGACGAATCGAATCGATCGCCGCATTGACGATCGAAATCAGATCAACTGTGCGCACGTCGAGTCGCAACTTCCCCGAGATGATGCGCGACACATCGAGGAGATCGGCGACTAACTGGCTTTGAGACTTCGCGTTCCGGTAGATCGTTTCGACGGCGCGTTCGGTATTGGCCTCGTTGAGTTTGCCGAGACGCATCATGTGGGCCCAGCCCAGAATCGCATTCAAAGGATTGCGTATCTCATGCGAGATCGTAGCGAGAAACTCGTCCTTCAAACGGTTCGCTCGCTCAGCTTCGTTTCGCGCTAACTTCTCGCTTGATAACAGCCGCGATCGCTCTTCGATTTGCGCTTGCAACTCGGCTTCACGCGCCACACGCTCGGTCACGTCTTCGATAATCGTCAGCGTTCCGATTACTCGACCTTCGTGACTCAGCGGAGAAATCCGGACCGCCTGTTGCATCTGCGTAAAGCCGTGCTCGCCCGATACGGCAGGCATCGCGAGCAAATAACCATGCAGCGCTTGCGATAACACGCTGATCTTTCCTTCAAGCGCCCACTTGTAATGACGATCGAGACGGCGTTGAGTCAGCTCCGGAAACAGCTCGAGCAGATTGCGGCCGATTATTTCAACCCGGCGTTTCCCGGTGTGATCGAACATCCAGTGGTTCCATTCGACGACGTTTAGATCACTATCAGTCGTGACGATCCCCTGCGCCGCCAGATCGTGCATCCAGTGCAAGACCGCAGCATTGAGCAACGTTTCCTTGGACCTACTCTCTTTCACTTACCCTGTTGCGCTTCCCAGGCGTCGACTTCCTGGATCAAACGATCGAGTGACTCAACGCTCAACACGATCACAAGAAATCCCTTGACTGAACTGTCGCGAATTTGAAAGGCCGTGTAGATCACGAGCGCGTAATGCATCTCCGGCTTGTCTGACGTCGTCGACGAGATCAACTCATCGAGCGTTTCGAGATGCAGCCGCGGCACGGAAAACGTGACGTGAACGTTCAGCAAATTTCCAAACATTCCCAGACACGCATTCAAAAGAATATTTCCAACCTCAGTTAAAACTTCTCGCGCTGATTCGTCGAGAAAGTTTGACGACTTATGCTCGTCGGTGAGCAGATCCGTGAGCTGCACGGCCCCTGCATAATTCAACAACAACAACGCATCACCGGCGACTGGACCAGCAAACACCTGATGAATCGAAGCCACATCGCCCGGTACAAATTTAGCCAGCGCTCCCCGCAACTCTTCCGTTCTATAAACTGCCACTTCCGGTGGATCGAGTAACACACGATGCCCGGTCAACTCCGAGAGCGCCGCTCCCGTGCGCGCGAAAGCAATGTTGATGAGCTCGGAAAGCGCGTCGCTCTGTCGCTCAGTTAGTTTCACCAGTGACTCCTTCCGTGAGCGCGGCCTCGACAGTCGCAATCACTTGTTCCGACACAAACGGTTTGTTGATGAAAGCGAGCGCTCCCGCCTCGTCAACCAATTTCCGTGTCGAACTCTGAATATCAGCGCTGGCAACTACAACTAATGCCTTCGGATCCATCTCGCGCAACTTCACGAGCACATCAAGACCGTACATACCTTTCATCACCAGATCGAGCAAAACCAAACTCGGCTTTTCGAGAAAGTAGAGCTCGAGCGCAGTCATTCCATCGTCTGCTTCCACCACTTCGTAACCCGCGGACTCGAGGATTCGTCGCAACGTCCGGCGTGACAACGCTGAATCGTCGACGATCAGAATCTTCTGATTCATACGACCTCCCTGATCGCGTGGGCCATGTCTTCGAGAGCGATACTCTTATCACTCAAACCGGCTTCCACTACTACGCCGGGCATACCATACACCACGCAACTGCTCTCCGCTTCCGTAAAGACCAGCCCGCCCTGCGATTTGATCCACGCCGCTCCCTGCTTTCCATCCGAACCCATTCCGGTCATCACTACACCTAAAACACGACTGCGGTAGACTTCCGCCGCGGATTGAAACAGCACGTCAACCGACGGACGATGGAGCGTACTAAATGGTCTAGCATCGAGATGTGTAACGACCTTGCCGTCTGCATTTCGTTTTAATGTCAGGTGACGACCTGCCTGCGCAAGGAAGACAAAACCTGGTTTCACCTCGTCTCCTTCCGCCGCTTCTCGTACTTCCAGACCAGACATCTCGTTCAACTTCGCCGCGTACATCTCGGTATAACCGACCGGCATGTGCATCACCATCACGAGCGGCACCGGAAAGTCTGACGGCAACTGCGGTATCAATCGTTTGAGCGCCTGTGGTCCACCGGTTGAGATACCAAGCACGACGAGGTCAACCGAGTGAGTTCCCGCAACCGTCGTCTCGACTTTCGCTCTGCTTTGCGGCGGCGCTGATATGGGAAGCCGGTTCAGCGCGATGGTGCCGGCTGCTTTGACCTTCTCAATCAACTCATTACTAACTTCAAAGATCTTCTCACTCGCAAGCGCTGTCGGCTTCTGGACGAAGTCGATCGCTCCTGCATCAAGCGCAGTTAAAGCAGCTTCAGCCGTCTCTTTTGCGACGCTCATGATAATGATCGGCACAGGCTTTCGCTGCATTTGTTCGCGTACGAATCCGACGCCGTCCAGCTCGGGCATGATGAGATCGCACGTGATTACGTCCGGATTTAGCTGTTCTGCCAGATCGAGTGCTTCTCGACCATCGCGCGCCGTGCCGACAACTTCGAGGAAAGGGCTGCGCGAGAGTATCTCTCGCACGACCTTGCGCACGTAGGCAGAATCGTCGATCACCAATACACGTAAAACTCGATCCATGGTCACACGGGCCTCTCACGCTTCACATACACGAAAGCGTCGTCAATTTCGGTCAGAGTAAAATCTGTCGTCAGCCTGATTAATGATTCAGCAGCGCCAACAAATAGATAACCGGGGGGCCGGATATATCTCGAGAAAGAACGAACCACGCGGCCAATCGCGCTTTCTGAGAAGTAAATGAAAACGTTACGACAGAAAATAAAATCCGCGGCGGCGAGGTGCGAGAACTGGTCTTCCTCCATTAAGTTTGCAAGTCCCCATTTGACTCGTGAATGTATATCGCTTCTGATACGCCAGTCTGTACCATCGCGCTCGAAATAGCGATCCCGCAGAGCGCCGGGAAGATTGCGGAAGGCGCGCTCTCGATAAACGCCCCTGACTGCGCGATCGATGGCTTTCGAGCTGGCGTCACTGGCTACGATCTCGATCGACGCTCGTTCAAACCATCCGGCTTCGTTCAATGCCATCGCGATCGTCAACGGTTCCTCGCCGGTGGCGCAAGCTGCGCTCCAGATCCGCAGAGTCGAGCCCGCGTTTCGAGCGTGCCACTGAGGCACTAATGTTTGGACCAGGGCGCGCACTTGATCGAACTCGCGCCAGAAGTACGTCTCCTGCACCGAGAGCGCGTTGATCACGTTCTGCCATTCAACAGGCGCGGACGGATCGTATTTCAGCAAGTAGTAATAGTCGAGATACGAACCGAAACCGCGCTCGATGACGAGCGGCGAGAGTTTGTCCATGAGGATATCGCGCTTGCCGTTGTCGAAATGCATTCCGGTGCGTTCGTGGATCAGACTTTGAATCAGACTCGTGGTGCCCTCAGGTAATGACAGATTATGTGAACGCAGCCCCATCCTGAAAATCCTGTAATCCTGTAAAACTACCCTTTGCTCAATGCCATCTTTGCGGCGTGGGCGACGTCCAGATCGTCGTCGTGAACCAACTCCGCAACGATCGCGGCCACACGCGGACCGCCGATTTGCCCCAGCGAATCAAGGGCCGCAATGCGAACGTGGTTGAATTCGTCCTTCTCGATCACTCTCTTCAAAGCCTCGATGCTTCGCTCGTCCCTGTGCCGACCCAACGCACGCGCGCTGAAATAACGTACCCAAACATCGTTATCCGAAAGTCCTTCAATCAATCGCTCGACGACCTGCGGCACATCCATGTTGCCGAGGGCACGAGCCGCAGCCGCACGCACGTTTGGTGTCTCTGTTTTCAACGCATTGGCGAGCACATCAAACGCGCGTTCGTCTTCAACAAACGGCAAATGCTCGATCGCCGCACATCGCACTCGCTCATTCGGTTCGCGACTCAGTTCCACTAACGCGCTCGCCGCCTCGGGATATCCAAAGTATCCGGCAATCTTTACTGCCGATTCGCGAACGTTCGGATCCAGGTCATGTAGAAGCGGAATGATACGTTGCGACATCGACGGCGGAATGATCGAATTCAGCGCGGCCACTGCCGCCTGCCTGATCGATGCATCCTCGTCGCCGATCAGATTCAGTAGTCCATCGACTGCCTGTGGATCGCCGATTTCGGCGAGTGCATTCGCAGAATCAATGACCAGAGACTCGTCATCGAGTGTGTTTACAAGCGCGGGAGTTGCGCTCGCATCGCCGATGCGTCCGAGCGCAACAACGGCGGAACGTCTCACTTCCAAATCTTCCGCTTTCAACTGTGAAATCAATAGACCGGCAGTCGCAGAGCCATGCCGCACGAGCGCTTCGATAATCTCATCGCGCAGATCGACGCGTCCCATCAATCGCGTGAGCGCGCGGTCGACACCGGCGCCTTTAACCCAGCCAAGCACCAACGCAATCGAGCGATAGTCTTCTTTACCAGGCACCTCCAACGTATCGAGCAGATTCTGAACACCGGTGGGCAAGATTTCACGGCTGGTTAGATCCGCGATGTAACGACCTTCGCCATATTGCTCCTCATATCGATCGCTGAGAGTGGCGAGCGCGTCCGCGACCGCTTCTACTGGTCCAGTCGGATTATTCAAAAGAGCGGTAAGCGGAGCGACCGTACTTTCATCACCAAGCTGGCCCAGCAGGTTTACTGCCGGTATAGCGAGGAGTTCGTCTTCCAAAAGCGGCATTATTCTCGGTACGATGCGCGCATCGCCGATCTTTGTGAGCGCGTCCAATGCCGCGAAGGTCAAGAAGAAGTCTTTTGATTCAGCTATCTCAACCAGTGCATCGACGGCACCTGCTGCCTTCAACTTGCCCAGGGCCTCAACCGCGTGATACCGCACGTTCGTATCTTCATCGTTCAGCGCTGCTATCAACGCTTCAGTTGCGCTTGCGTCTTGTTGCTCGCCTAAAGCCAACGCTGCCTGCATACGCAGATCCGCGTTAGGATTTTTCAGCAGCTCCATAAGCGACGACACGGTGTCAACATCGCTTGCTGCCAACACCTGGAGCGCACTATTCAGGAGCGAAGGATTGTGATGATTCTCGACTACCGAGCTTAACAGCACGGCGATGGCTTCAGGCGCGGCGCGTTGCGACACTCCTTTGATCGCGGCGCGACGAACTCTCCAGCTTTCGTCACTCAACGCACCAAGCAGCGGTGCTGTGTCGTAAGTTTCATCTTCACTAATAGACTCAGCCGCATTCAGCCGCGCCGTCTCATCGCCTTCAGCCAAACGCGCCGCGAGGTCTCGCTCACGTTCTAGTCGCTCTGTAACGTCTTCAATAGTGACGATGAGTCCGGCAATCGCGTCGTCATCACGCAGCGGCGCGATCGTCACCCGCTGCTGCATCTTCTCGAAATGTTTCGAAGGATTAAGTGGAGCACAAGGGATTAGATAGTGGTGAAAGGCCGGCGCGAGCACTTCGACTACGCCTTCCTTAAGCGATCTCTGGAAACGCTTCAACAGACCCCGCTTCTCGAGATCAGGCAGCAGTGCAGTCAGATCCTGACTCGAAGCAGATTCCTCACTGATACCGGTGAGCCGCGCGAGCGTCGCATCCCAAACTCGAACCACGAGATCCGCGTCGGTTGTAAAAACGCCGATCTGCGTCATCCGAGTTCATCCGCTGCCGGCTTTCTCGGGCGCTTGCGTTTGGGCTTCTCAGCGCCGTTGCCACCGATCATGCTGTCCATGATCTCACCGAGCTGCCGCGCACGATCGACCAAACCGGACGTGCTGGTCAACGTTGCTTTTACACCCGCCGCATTCCGGTTTGTTATCTGGCGCAGCTCGCTCACGCCATTACGAATTTGGTCGGCAGCGTCGAGGTGTTCGCGATTCGCATTCGTAATCCGCAGCGCTTCCTTCGAAACACTCGTGACCGCCACACTCATTTCATGCGACGTTCGCGCCTGCTCACGCATCGCCTTGGTTACCTGATCCGATTGCAAGCGCATATTCTGCGTTGCGGTTGCAATCTCCGCGGACGCGTTTGCCTGCTCATTCACCGCTTTGTTGATCTCACTGATCTGTCGCGCAAGCTGGATCGCTTCCTTCGAAACCTGATCGCCGGCCACTGTCTGTTCACTCAAAGCACGCGCAGTCGAGGCTGCAACACGGCGCATCGATTCGACCGACTGTGTGATTTCTCTCGCGGCCGCGGCCTGTTCGTTCGAGGCCTTGCGCACTTGCTTCGCCACACCACTCGTATTCTGCGCCGCCTTGATGATCTCTCTGGCCGCGCGGCCCTGCTCATTCACGGCCTTGCTGACTTCCTTTGCTGTCGTGCGCATTTGTCCCGCGGCCTTGACGATCTGCTGCGTGGCCTGCGCTTGCTCGATCATGGCGTTCGAGACTTGTTTCGTCTGACTGGCAGTCGTGTCGATTGCAGTAACCACTTGTTGACCTGCGGTCAGTTGTTCTTCGGTTACATCAGCAATCTGCGCGACGAGCTGAGTTGTCTGATTGATCCCACTGAGTATCTTTTTTAGCCCTGCCGCGCCCTCTTCGGCGAGTTGACCGCTTTCATCGGCGATGCGCATTCCATCGCTTGCAGCAGTCACCGCTTCTCTTACGACTTCCTGGAGCGATCTAATGATCACAGTAATATCGGCAGTCGCCTGAGCGGATCGATCGGCGAGATTTCTGATCTCTTCCGCAACGACCGCAAAACCTCGACCCGCATCACCGGCGCGCGCAGCTTCGATCGAGGCGTTGAGCGAAAGCATGTTGGTGCGTTCGGCGATGACGTTGATCGTGTTGACGATGCCGCCGATCTCGTCAGAACGTTTTCCCATCTCGCGGATGACGCCGGCTGATTGCTCCATCGCGGTGCGAACGCGTTGCATTCCCTGCATCGATTTCTGCGCCGCGGCCCCGCCTTCTTCGGCTTGTTTCGTTAACTGGCCAGTGGCTTCTTCGGCACGCTTCGTCAACGCAACGACCGAATGTAGCGAACGGTCCATTTGATTAGCGCTGCTCGCAGCGTTCGTCGCGGCTGCGTTAATGCGCTCCGCATTCTGCGACACCCCCTGCACTGAACGCGCCATCTGCTCGATCGAAGTCGACACTTCTTCCACTGACGATGCGAGCCCCTCGGTCATCGCCGCGACTTCTTCAATCGACGCCGCCATTTCATTGATCGACGAAGATGTCTGCTCGGCTGAGACGGTGAGGTCATCCGAGTTTCCAGAGAGACTGACGATCGACGCTGCTACCTCTTCGACGCTGGCCGCGGTTTCATTTACGGCTGCAGTGAGTGCCTCCGTGTCTGCGCTTACCGACCTGATCGAACCTGCCATCTCCGTCATCGCGCCGGTAACTTCTTCAGCGGAGGTCGCCATGCTTTGCGTCGTGTTACTGACACCCTCGATCGAGCGTGCACTCTGCTCGACAGCGGCCGAGATCTGCGCGATCGACGCGGCGAGAGATTGAGCATTCTTGCTGACCTCTTCGATCGATGCAGCGCTTTCGTTAACTGACGACGCGAGCTCTTCAGTTGAAGTAGCGATCGACTGGAGTTGCGTCGTGGTCTCGCCCATGGATGCAGTCATCTCATTGGCGACGGCGACGGTCTGCTCGAGTACGCGAAGCTGTATTTCCGAGCCTTCAGCCACCTCGTTGGCCGTTACTGTGATTTGACTGGCGGATTCGGCCACCTGCACTGCTTGTTGGCGCACCAGTCCGATGTCTCTGTCAAGATTGTTATTTGTGCTTGCTATCACCTGAGACATAGTCGTATCTCCGTATTTGCTTATGAAATCTGCGGCTCGAGCTGGTAATCAAGATCAAGCACCGCCTCTAAATTCAAAATCAAAATCATGCGTCCGCCAATCGTGGCGATGCCTTCCAGGTAGTGACCGCTTAAACCGGTAAGCGCTTCGGGTGGCGGCTCGATCGACTCCGTTGCGATCTTCAGAAACTCGCGCGCGGTATCGACAACGAGTCCAACCACGCGCGTTCCGGTGTTGATAACAACCAGTCGGGACCGCAGCTCGCGTTCAATTCTTTCGAAACCAAAACGTGTGCGCAGGTTCAACGCGGGAATCACCTGCCCGCGAACCAGCACGACTCCTTCGACCGCCGGATGAGCATTTGGGACGGATGCAACGTCGTCGATCATCTCGATCTGTTGCACAAAGCTACTGCGGACGCCGTAGGTGGTTCCCGCAAGCTCGAAAAGTATGAATGGTTCCATCTGTGTTATCCGTGGTTAATGCTGTGACGTTACTGCGAGCTGTCGAAGGGCGCCGACGTCCAGGATCAGCACGACGCGTTGATCACCGAGCTCGGTAGCTCCCGCGATGCCTCTGCTTTGCGCGAGCGGATCTTTAATCGCACGCATTACGATCTCTCGCTGTCCGATTATTCGATCCACCGCGAGACCGACGGCGTTCGTATCCTCACCAATCACGAGCACGTGAAACTTCTCGCCACGTTGGTAATTCATCTCAAAAACTCGCGCGAGACGAAGCAGCGGTAGAACTTTGCCGCGATAGGAAATGATCTCGTTGTTCTCCAACACTTTCGTCGACGCTGACTCGACCTCCATCACTTCCCTCACCGCCGACTGTGGCACCGCAAAGCGTTGACCATTCACGCTGACGATGAGTGCTTCAGCAATCGCGAGTGTCAAAGGTAACTCGATCGTGAACGTGGTTCCTTCACCGAGTTTTGTCGCGAGGGCGATTCGACCGCCGAGCTCTTCCGTCGCCTTTTTAACCACATCCATTCCCACGCCACGACCGCTTTCTCGATCGGCTTCGTCGCGTGTTGAGAATCCGGGAGTTGCGATCAGATCTAGTAAAGCCGCGTCATCGATCTCAGTGCTGCCCTGATTGAGGCCGCGAGCTCTTGCCCTGTCGAGTACGAGACGTCGATTGATGCCGCGCCCGTCGTCGGCGATCTTGATCACGATCATTTCACCGGCCGTCGTCGCGCTCAGCGACAACAAACCCTCACTGCGCTTCCCTTGTGCTTCACGCTCGGCGATAGTTTCGAGTCCATGACTGACGGCGTTGCGCACGAGATGCATGAGCGGATCCATCATTCTCTCGACCAGAAACTTATCGATCTCCGTTTCGCCGCCGCTGAGCTGCACGATGATCTTCTTACCGCTCTCACGAGCCAGATCGCGAACGACGAACGTCATGCGCTCGAAGATCTCACCGATCTGGACCATGCGCACGCGCATGACGCTCTCGCGCAAATCTCGGAGTTGCCGGCTCATGCTCAGGCTTGTTTCCTGGAGCGAACGCCAGAGGCCGGGCGGTGTTACTCGTTTTAACTCCGTCAGTTGATCTTCGAGCCGCGTGCGACTAATCACGAGCTCACCGATGATTCGCATCAGTTCGTCGAGCCGGTCGAGATCGACGCGCACGACACTCGCAGGCGCGATCGTCGCGACCGGCTGGTTGTCTTTTGCTCGCGGCGCTGATTCAACCGGAGCAGGCTTGAACGTCAAACCATCGGTTTCGAGATCGACGAGAGCTGACTTGTCTGCATTCGTCGCGACAATAAACTCGAAGGCGATTCCGCCGGCGGCTTTAACCACCGGCTTCGCCTGGATCAACTGTCCAATCTCTTGTAGCCGTGAGCGCACGCTGTTCACGTTTACGCCGCGCTCGGCAAGCTCTGCGGTCGGCGTGAACTCGATCAGCCAACGCGTCGCATTGACCTCGCTCTCAGATGCCTGAGGTTCGGACGTTTTGCCCGGAATCGAGTCAGACGAAACCGTTTGCAGTCGCTCGACAGTCTCATCGATCGATGGAATCGGCTGATCGTTGCGACGCGCGTTGATAACACTCTCGAGCAACGAAACACCCGACACGAGTGCTTGAAATCCTGAGTTGCTCAGCAGGACCGTTCCTTCACGCAGCTCGCGAAGATAGCTTTCGAGATGATGCGCAAGCTGTTCGGCGGCGCTCAGGCCAACCATGCCCGAGATCCCTTTGAGCGTGTGGAAGCTGCGAAAGAGATTGTCGAGCAACGTACGATCGAGGGTGGCTGTATTTATTTCGTCTTCGAGCGCTACCAGCGAGCGACGGATCGAGACCAGGTGCTCGTCACACTCGGCGTAGTAATCGTCGAGGAACTGGTCGAAGAACTCACCACGGTTGTCGGGGTTTGGGTTATCCATCAACTCGCATTCAGCAATGAGCCGACTACGTCAGCCAACTGCCTCGGATCGAAAGGTTTTGTTAAGTAACGATTTGCGCCGGCGGCTAAAGCTTGCGTGCGGCTCGACTCCTCGCCCTTAGTTGTGAGCACTACAATTGGTATGTTTCGATAGGCCTGGTGCTTTCGCATGAAATCGATCACCTCCATGCCGTGCATGTCAGGCATGTTTAGATCGAGCACTATCAGGTCGACGGGTTCTATCGCCAGCCGCTCGATGGCTTCGAGGCCGCTGCCCGCCTGTGTAGACTTCACCTTTCGCAGTGAGCCCAGCGACGTAATCACCATGCGCCTCATCGTGGGCGAATCGTCTACCACTAAGATATTGTTAGTCTTGATTTCGTCCGGCATTTTGGATTGACAGACTGCGGCCTGTAGGGTCAGCCCCACGGCTCGATCAGGGGAAGGTATTATCAAGGGGAAGGTTATTCTACGGGAAAGTACGGAAATTCGCCAAAAGCACGTGTCTCCTCGACCGCGAGCCGTTTATTATGCACTTGATGATCCCCTGGAATTCTATGACTAAACCATTCCTCCTCCTTCTTTTGCTGGGAACGTTCGTTAACACCGCACATTCTCAGTTCACTGATTTTCCAATCGGCTTGGACGGCGTCCCGGAGGCCAAATTGAAAGGACCGGTGCATACTGTTCTAACAATCGAACAACGCCTCGAATACGTCTTTAGTACGGTCGTGGAGGTCTACGATCCTAAGGGCCGTTTGATTGAGAGTGTGAGCAGCAATGCCAGCGTCGAAATCCATAGTGGGACAATGGTCCGTCTGGGAGGAAAAGTCATTTACAGGTACGATTCGCAGGGAAGGTTGGAGAGGACATTGATGTTTTCACCAGAGGGCGAATACACGCAAAGCGAAGTCTTTTACTACGATTCGCAAAACCGGCTGACGGGAACAACCTTACACGACGTAGAGGGTAAAGAAACCGGCAAGCGCACCTACACATACTATCCTGAGAAACGAGAAGTGCTGGCGACATGGAGCTTCTATTACGAAGGCCGAATTCCGCCGCCGATGAAAAACCTGCTCTCTTACAACGAGAAGAATCAGTGGACCAAGCGAACTGAGTTTGATTCAAAAGGCAATCAGCACGCAGTGATCACCTTCGACTACGATCAAAGCGGCAACTTCATTAAGGTGAGTAAATGCTGTGAGTATACTTACGCTCACAGCTACGCCTATAAATTTGATAACCGCGGCAATTGGATCGAACAGCAAAACATTTATTCGCAGGTTGGCCAGAAACCAAATCCGGAATGGATGCGCAAGTACCGCGTCATCACGTACTATTCCGAAGGCGAAGCAAAGCGTCCGAAGTAACAATATCCATCAAGCTCAGCTCTCGCATCAAGCCAATAAAAGGATGAAAACGAGATGATCCATCACGCGGTGTCGCTCGTGGGCTTCGTGATTTTTGCGGGTGTGGCGTGGCTGCTTTCCAGTAATCGCCGTCGAGTTGCGTGGAAGACGATCGCCTGGGGCGTAGCGCTGCAACTCCTCATTGGTCTGATCATTTTTCGCCTGCCGGTTACACAACGAGTCTTGCTCTGGCTGAACGATGCGGTGCTGGCGCTGCTCAATGCATCGAAAAGCGGGTCGGTGTTTTTGTTTGGACCACTTGCGGCGAGTCCAGGAGAGTCAGGCTCAGTCGGATTCATTCTCGTATTCCAGGTACTTCCGGTCGTGATTTTCTTTGCGGCGTTCACCGCGATGCTCTATCACTTGCGCGTGTTGCAGGTCTTCGTGCGACTCTTCGCGAGGCTCTTTCACCGCACGATGAAGATCAGCGGCGCCGAATCACTCTCCAGCGCGGCAAACATCTTTGTCGGTATTGAATCGGCGCTCGTGGTCCGGCCTTATCTGGAGAGGATGACGCGCTCGGAGTTGCTATTACTATTGACTACGGGCATGGCCACGGTCGCCTCGAGTGTGCTCGGAGTTTATGTGGCCTTTCTCGCCGGAGTCTTTCCACAGATCGCCGGTCACTTGATCTCGGCTTCGATCCTCGCGATTCCTGCTTGCGTCGTTGTGTCGAAGCTGCTTATTCCTGAAACAGAAACGCCGGACACGCTCGCGGCCGTTCCGCCCGAAGACGAGTCGGAGCGATCGAAGAACCTGATCGGCGCGATTATTCAGGGCGCGATGGATGGGCTGAGACTTTCGGCAGGGATCTGTGCCTTGATCATCGCGATCTTAGGAATCGTAGCACTGGTGGATAAGTTACTCGGCGTGGTGAGCTCGTGGTTCGGGATGAGTGAGCCGCTGTCGATCGTGAGAATTCTCGGCTGGGTGTTTTATCCGTTCGCTTTCCTGCTCGGCTTACAATCCAGCGACGTTCCCGTCGCCGCGCGGTTATTGGGCGAGCGCGTGATACTGACTGAAGTCTTCTCCTACAACCATCTCTCGCAACTGATCTCCACCGGCCAACTAACGAATCCGCGCACCGTCGTAATCCTAACCTACGCCCTCTGCGGCTTCGCCCACATTGCCGCAATGGCAATCTTCGTCGGCGGCACCGCCGCCCTCGCCCCCACCCGCCGCGATGACCTCGCCAGCCTCGGCCCCCGCGCCTTACTGGCAGCCACTCTGGCAACACTAATGACCGGCTGCATTGCGGGGATCTTCAGCGGTAGCGAAAGCGTACTGTTGATTCGACCAAGCTGATGCAAACTGGCGGCACATGGAGACGAAAAGTTCTACGATGGAAGAGGCTAATGCGGTTATACTGTGAGCAAAATTCAGTGCAAATTTAGCAAGGGGAACGACAGATGAAACTGACACGGGATATTCAGAGCCTTAGCACATTCAAACGCGACACCGCGAAGATTGTACGTCAATTAAAGAAGACCGGGCAGCCCGTTGTCTTAACAGTTAACGGCAAAGCCGAGCTGGTCGTGCAGGACGCTGAGAGTTACCAGAAACTTCTGGAAGCGCAGGATAGGATCGAAGCGATCGAAGGTATCAAGCGTGGACTGGAAAGTATGAAACGGAATGCCGGTAAGCCGGCAGAAAAGTTTTTCAGAGAGTTTTTCGCCGAGAAAGGCATCTCTGAGCACGAATGAAGCGGTACGCAGTTGTCTTTGAAGAGTCGGCTCAGTCGGACGTGCGCAAATCCTACTGGGTCGTTATCGCGTGTTGTTCACGATTCAAAAGGGGAAAGTTCATGTGCTCCCATTAGAGGTCTTATACATGATGAAGCACTGAATAAAGACGAAAAGTTCTACGATGAGAGAGGTTAGTAAACGCGCATCCTTTGCTCTCTGCCTGCTAGTGTTCGGCGGTGTTATTTTCTCGTGTCAAAAACGCGCGATCGTCAAACGATATCCGCACGAACACCTGCAAGCGCCGGCGTTGGAACCACGCGCCGAATTGCACACGGTTGATTACAAACTTCCCAGAAGCGAAACGCTCAGCGGTGTCGCTAAACTACGATACGGGCACCGAAACTATTATCGTGTTATCAAGGTTTACAACCATCTCGAAGATGAAGCTCAGGTTGCGGCTGATTACCAACTCCGACTGCCTGATATGTCAGCCATTCTCGCGGAAGAGGGTGTGACCAAAGTAGCAATACAGGAAATGACTTTAATCCTCTGCTCTCGCGCCAAATACGATAAGGTCGTGGATCAACTATGGGCTCTTCACAGTCAGTCGAGAGGTGATTTTCAACTCTCAGAAGATATCAAGCGCGGACTGCTCGAAGCAGCAGATGATCTTCAGCAAGCGACTGAGAGCTTGAAGCAAGCCAAGCCGGGAGTGAGCGGAGTGCCGTTAAAGATGATTGGCCAGTTGGAGCAGGCTATGACCGGGATGCAAGAGTTGGCTGACGGGCATTGCGACCGAGACGGTTACGACATCGACATGGTCCAACAGAGATACGCGCTGGCTCTGACATACGCCATCATCTGGGCCCGCGACGGTTTCAAGTGAACTAGCCACGGATGACACGGATAAAATCCGGATTAAATCTGTGTCATCCGTGGCCAGGTTTTACATCCCATCCGGAATCTCGGCTTCTACGAGTTGCTTCAGCAGGGTTAACGACTCCTGCCAGCCAAGATAACAAGCCTCAGCCGGAATCGCGGCCGGGACGCCCTCCTGCACGATGTTCAATTCAGTTCCGACCGACACTTTCTTCAACGTCACCGTCGTTAGCATATTTCCGGGCAGGTTCGGGTCGTCGAAGCGATCGTTGTAGCGAAGGAGCTCATTCGGTTTCAGCTCGAGATACTCGCCACCGAATGAGTGACTGTTGCCACTCGAGAAATTCGTGAACGACATCTTGTAAGTGCCACCCACTTTCGGATCAAGGTGATGAACCTGGCACGTGAAGCCATTTGGCGGTAACCACTTGCACATTGCACCAGCATCAAGAAATGCTTTGTAAACTCGCTCCGGCGGCGCCATGAGCACCCTGTGTAATCGAATCGTGTTTGTTTCCATAAAACTCCTCGTAAGATTTAACCTCCAGCAATTGCACCAATGATGTAAAACGGCTCAGTGCCCGACGCGATCGCCGCCGGCAACGGTGCATCCGCCGGCTCATGCGTCACGTCTTCACCGCACGCAAAGAACCTCAACAACGGACGTCGCTCTCCTCCGACATGATCGCGAATGGTCCCACGCAACATCGGATACCGTGCCTCGAGCGCGTCGAGTATCGAGTGCCGTGTCACTTCGCCATCAATCTCAAGTTGCACGTCTCCACTAACGCCCGCAAGCGCTCGCAGGTGTGCCGGCAGAACTACGACAATCATGTCAGCGTCTGGACCTCCACTGAAAGCACGGGGGGAAGATCGCGAACAATCGGAGCCCACGTGTCGCCACCATCAGCCGATCCATATACCTGCCCGCCAGTCGTGCCAAAATAAACCCCACACGAATCAAGCGAATCGACAGCCATCGCATCGCGCAGAACGTTCACGTAACAGTTGGCTTGCGGCAGTCCGTTCGTCAGCGGCTCCCATTCGTTACCGCCGCTGCGACTGCGATAAACGCGCAACTTGCCATCCGGTGGATAATGCTCGCTGTCGCTCTTAATCGGCACGACGTAGATCGTCTCTGGCTCGTGCGCGTGCACGTCGATCACAAATCCAAAATCAGTCGGCAGATTCCCACTGATCTCGTGCCACGAGTCGCCTGCATCATCACTGCGCATCACGTCCCAGTGTTTCTGCATGAACAGCACGTTTGACTTCGACGGATGCTTCGCAATGTGATGAACGCAGTGGCCCACTTCAGCCGTCGGATCCGGAATGTATTGCGAGCGCAGTCCCTGGTTGATCGCTTTCCACGTAACGCCACCGTCGTCAGTGCGAAATGCACCGGCTGCAGAGATAGCGATAAAGATCCTTTCACGATTCGCGGGATCAAGAATGATCGTGTGCAGGCACAGACCACCCGCACCCGGTTGCCACTGCGATCCGGTGCCGTGACCGCGTAGACCGGGAAGCTCCTGCCACGTCTGACCGCCGTTGGTCGAGCGGAATAAACCGGCATCTTCAATACCGGCAAAGACTGTGTCTGGATCGTCGAGTGAAGGCTCGAGATGCCACACGCGTTTGAACTCCCACGGATGTGGAGTGCCGTCATAAAACTGGTGCGTCGTGAGCGGCTTGCCGGTTTCCTCCGACGTGTCGTAAACAAATTTATTGCTTTCGCCCATCGGCATTCCGTCGGGTGTGGTCGTCGGCGCGCCGGTGGGCGTTCCGGGCTGGAACCAGGTCTTGCCGCCATCATCAGAGCGCTGAATGATCTGACCAAACCAGCCACTAGTTTGCGACGCGTAGATGCGGTTCGGATCCACTTCCGAACCCTTCATGTGGTAAATCTCCCATCCGGCGAAGTGAGGACCACTAACGTCCCACTTCTCACGTTTTCCATCTGAAGTCAGAATGAATGCCCCTTTGCGGGTGCCTACGAGTACTCGTACATTGCTCATCTTTTCGTTCCTTCTTTAATGGTTATCAGCAAAATTCGGAATTCCAACA